>Ga0206118_100519_pt1 | contig 17705 bp, 17 predicted proteins | sample 3A20Ametagenome_FD_177999 | JGI IMG/M metagenome (GOLD analysis project Ga0206118, IMG submission 177999) | Enriched microbial communities from leaf-cutter ant dump, University of Wisconsin, Madison, United States - 3A20A | ecosystem: Environmental > Terrestrial > Nest > Insects nest > Nest dump... | reverse complement strand
CACCGGCGCGCGGCGCCACCACGCCGAGCCTGACCAGCACGTTGCGGTCGCCGGCCGCCGGGTAGCGCTGCTCGATCATCTCCACGCGGTCGGCGTACATCTCGTAGCGCTTCTGCACCGGCACCGGCGATTCGTCGATGCGGGCGAAGGCGATGGCCGAGTCGTCCGGCGCCCACCAGTAGCCGGTATGGCGGTCCATTTCCTCGTCGGCGACGAATTCGGCCACGCCGTTGCCGATGGTGGCGCTGCCGTCATGGGTCAGCTGCAGCGGCTTGCCGCTGGCCAGGTCGATCACCCACAGGTTGCGCTCGCGCACGAAGCTGACGAAACCGCCCTTGGGCGAGATCTTCGGGTCGGTGGCGAAGCCCTCGCCATGGGTGAGCTGGCGCACCGCCTCGCGGCCCTGCCTGCCCAGGTCGTACAGGTACAGCTCGCCGCCGAGCGGGAACAGCAGGGTCTTCGCGTCGGGCGACCACTGGTAATCGACGATGCCGGTCATCGCCGCGATGCGCTGGCGCTCGCGCCGCGCCTTCTCCTCGTCGCTCAGGGTCTCGGCGCCCGGCAGCACCACCTTGGAATCGACCAGCAGCCGGGTCTGGCCGCTGGCGATGTCGTATTCCCACAGGTCCAGCTGGTTGCGGTCGCTGTCCTTGCCGCGCAGGAAGGTCACGCGCGAGCCGTCCGGCGCCACCTTGGGCTTCATCAGCGTCGGCCCGGACAGCGGCGCGTTGCCGGTGATGGCTTCCAGGGTGAGTTTTTCGGCGTGGACGGCGGGCGTGGCGAGCATCATGGCAAGGGCAAGGAACAAGGGGCGCATGGGCTTCCTGTCGTGGACAGAACGGATCGCGCCATCCTAGCCGAGCCCGCCCGCGCCCGCCCCTGCCGTCAGTCCCGCCCGCATCGGCCCGCCGCGCCGGGTCGCCCGCCGGCCCGTGACGGGCAGCAACCCACTGTGCTTCCATCGCCGTCCTGATTCCCCGGACGCCCCCGCCGCAATGACCGCTCCCTCCCCGCACCTGCGCTGGCAGGCCGCCGTGCACGCCCATGCCCGCCACCTCAACGACTACATCGCCCGCGGCGATGCCTGCGACTGGCAGGGCATGGACGACCCCGACGACGCGCCCGACCTGTCAGCCCTGCTTCCGACGCTGATGGAGCAGCTGCGCGCGGCCAATGCCGGGCGGGATGCCGATGCGGTCGCGCGGTTCCGCGCGCAGTGGCCGCCGCTGCACGAAGCCCTGCTGCCGTTGCTGGAGGACAACAGCCAGGGCATCGGCGCGCTGGCGTGGCTGCCGGACGGCGGACTGCTGGTGCGTACCGGTGCGTGGTACGAGCCGGGCCGGGTGCTGGTGGTGCGGGGGCTGGAGTCGCAGGCCCTGCCTTCGGTGGACATGTTCGGCGCCAGCCCGGACCGGCGGCTGGTCGCCCTGGCCATCGGCGGCCACCTCGAGATCCGGCGCGGCGACGAACCTGCTCCGGTAGCGAGGCTGCCGCTTCCACGCGGTGATGAAGCGCTTCCTGCCGTGCTGGCAGCGCTGGCCGAAGACGACGCGGCGATCCAGCAGCTGATTCCGTTCAACGACGGCCACCGCGCGGTGGTGGTGCGCGGCGATGGCGTGTTCCTGTGCGGACCCGCTGGCATCCAGCGCCTGCTGCCGACCGCCGCCGAACTGCAGGAACAGGCGGCCCAGGAAGATCCGTACCCGGTGCGCCTGGACATGGTGCATGCGGCGGTCTCGCCCGATGGCGACTGGATCGCCTGCGGCCAGCAGGACGGGCGCCACCGCATCTTCGACGGCCACGGCCAGCCCGTCTGCGGGATCGGGCCGCATGGCGAGTACCCGCACCATGCCGCCTTCTTCGCCGACGGCCGCCACGTGGCGCTCAATGCCTGCCACTTCTACAACGGCGCCACCATCGCCGTGGACACTGCGGCTTTCGACCGGATCGACACCGATTTCTACGAAGAGCACCCGGCGGTGCGCGTGGTCGATCCCGGTGGCCGCATCTACGCCAGTGCGCCGGTGGCCGGCGGGCTGGTGCTGGGCGACGCCTACGGCTACCTGCGCGCGGTGGACGCCGGGGGCACGCTGCTGTGGAAGCAGCATGTCGGCAGCACGATCAGCGCGATGGCGGCCTCCGCCGATGGCCGCATGCTGGCCGTGGGCAGCCATTCCGGCACCGTGCACCTGATCGACCTGGCCTCCACCACGGCCAACCCCGAGCAGGTCGGCGTGCGCGCGCACCGCGAGCTGCGCCGCTGGCTGTTCTGGAAACAGGAAGCCGCGCCGCTGGCGTGGTGAGCGCGCCGCCGGCCCCAAGGGCGCGCCGCCACGGCGACGCGCCTCCCATGCCGGCCGCCGCTCAGCGCTTGCCGAACAGGTGCTGCCGCTCCTCCTCGCTCAGCGGCTTGCCCGCATCGGGGTTCACCGTCGGGCCCAGCGCGTAGGCGCGCTGCGTGGCCGGGCGCATGGCGATGGCCTGGTGCCAGCGGTGCAGGTGCGGGAAGGCGTCGAAATCGGCCGGCAGCTTGCTGTAAGCGCCGATCCACGGGTAGCTGGCCATGTCGGCGATGCCGTATTCGTCGCCGGCCAGGTAGGGCGACTGCGACAGGCGCTTGTCCATCACCCGGTGCAGGCGCCGCACCTCGCTGTCGTAGCGCTCGATGGCGTAGGGGATGCGCTCGGGCGCATAGACGTTGAAGTGGCCCATCTGCCCGCTCATCGGCCCCAGCCCGCCCATCTGCCAGAACAGCCATTCCAGCGCGGCGGCGCGGCCACGCAGGTCGGTGGGCAGGAAGCGGCCGGTCTTCTCGGCCAGGTACAGCAGGATCGCGCCGGATTCGAACACGCTCAGCGGCGCGCCGCCGTCGGCCGGGGCGTGGTCGACGATGGCCGGCATCTTGTTGTTGGGCGAGATGGCCAGGAAATCGGGCTGGAACTGGTCGCCCTTGCCGATGTTGACCGGCACCAGGCGGTACGGCAGCCCGGCCTCTTCCAGGAACAGGGTGATCTTGTGGCCATTGGGGGTGGGCCAGTAGTAGAGGTCGATCATGAATGCGTCTCCGTGGGGGACCGTCACCGGGGATCGATACGGTAGCGCTTGGCAGCCTACCGGACGACCGTTAACCTGCCGCCTTTCCGCAACGCAGCATCCCTGCCATGTCCGAACACAAACCGCTCAGCCCCCTCCCGGCCCTGATCTTCGCCTCGCGCTGGCTGCAGCTGCCGCTCTACCTCGGCCTGATCGTCGCCCAATGCGTCTACGTTTTCCTGTTCGGCAAGGAACTGTGGCACCTGATCCACGACGCCAATGCCCTGGGCGAGCAGCAGATCATGCTGATCGTGCTCGGCCTGATCGACGTGGTGATGATCTCCAACCTGCTGGTGATGGTCATCGTCGGCGGCTACGAGACCTTCGTTTCGCGCCTGGGCCTGCAGGGCCATCCCGACCAGCCGGAGTGGCTCAGCCACGTGAATGCGTCGGTGCTGAAGGTGAAACTGGCGATGGCGATCATCGGCATCTCCTCGATCCACCTGCTCAAGACCTTCATCGAGGCCGGCCAGCTGGGGCTGCCGCTGTGCGGGTCGGAACTGGCCGCGGGCGCGACCTGCACCAAGTTCACCGCCACCGGCGTGATGTGGCAGACCATCATCCACTGCGTGTTCATCCTGTCGGCGGTCGGCATCGCCTGGACCGACAAGCTCATGTCCAACGGGCATTCCAGGCAGAACGCGCACTGATCCGGATACCGGTCCTGCCGATGGCCGTCGCCCCGGGGCGGCCACCGGTTTCCATGGCGCCTGCCGCCCCCGCCTCGTGCAACCCCGGGCGGCAATGCTAGATTCACCCTTCGCCCCGGGTCCGGCCGGCGTCGGGAAACGCCGCGCATCCATGACGGCCCGGGCGAGCAACCATTCGCGTTCGTCGATTCAAGGGGAAGATTGATGTCGTACGTCACGATCCACGGCAAAGCGCGCCTGCTGGCGCCCGCCCTGCTGGCCGTCGCCCTGGCGGCCTGCTCGGGCAAGGACGATTCCGCTCCGGCCGCCGCCGCTGGCGCGCCCGCCGGCCCCGCTGCCGCCGCCCCGGCCGAACCCGCGGTTTCGGCCAAGGTGCAGTCGATGGGCACCGACCAGCTGCGCGATTCGGCCAGCACCGCCCTGCGCGAGAACCGCATGTACGCGCCGGCCGGCGACAACGCCATGGAGTACTACCTGGCCCTGCGCGACAAGCTGCCCGACGACGCGGCGGTCAAGAGCGCGCTGACCGACCTGCAGCCCTACACCCTGATCGCCGCCGAGCAGAGCCTGGCGCGCGAGGACTTTCCCGAGGCGCAGCGCCTGATCGCGCTGATCGAGAAGGTGGACCCGGCGGCGCCGGCGCTGCCGCGGCTCAAGCAGGGTGTTACCCGCGGCATGGAAGTGGCGGTCAAGCGCACCCAGGAAGAAACCGACAAGGTCAGGAAGGACGCCGAGAACCGCGCCAAGCAGCTGGTCGAACAGCAGCGCCTGGCGCAGCAGCAGGCGGCCGAAGCCACCGCCGCGCAGCAGCTGGCAGCGCGCCAGGAAGCGGCGCGCCAGGAAAGCGCGCGGCTGGAAGCCGAGCGCCAGGCCGCGGCCAAGCGCGAGGCCGACGCCCGCGCCGCCGCGCAGCAGGTCGCGGCCGCACCGAAGCCGGCCGCGGCCGCGCCCAGCCTGCGCGCGGTGAGCACGCCGGCACCGCGCTATCCGGCCGACGCGCTGCGTTCGGGCACGTCCGGCGAAGTCCTGGTGGAGCTGACCATCGGCACCGATGGATCGGTCACCGATGCCCGCGTGCTGCGCGCCAACCCGCCGCGCGTGTTCGACCGCGAGGCCCTGAACGCGGTCAAGCGCTGGCGCTTCGAGCCGATCTCCAGCCCCACCACCACCCGCCGCACGCTGGCGTTCCAGCCCAACCAGTAGCCGCGGGGCTTGCCGGCGGAAGGCGTGCGCAGCGAGGCTGCGCACCAGCGAAGACGAAAGGCCCGGAGCGATCCGGGCCTTTGTTTTCCTGCAGGTACGGGATTTTCCATGGGTGGATGCGGGCTCGCACCGCATGGCCCCTGCCGGCGAAAGCGCGCGCGGTGAAGCACGCACGGCAGGCCGCGCACCTGCAGAAACCGAAAGGCCCGGATCGCTCCGGGCCTTTCGTTTCCCAGGCGGCGATGCGGGCTCAGCCCGAGATCGCCAGCTTCTCCTGCCGGTAGCGCCACACCGCCATCGCCCACAGCAGCACCGTCAGCAGCAGCGACGCGGCCAGGTAGACGCCCCACTGTCCGGCGCCCGGCATCTCGCCGCGGGTCACCTTCACCAGCATCTGGTTCTGCGACAGGAACGGCACGGCGTACTGCCACAGCTGGGTGTCCTTCAGCGGGTAGGCCATCAGCGCATAGCCGGGCATCATCGCCAGCATCATCAGCCAGACGATGTGGCTCTGCGCCTCCTTCATGCTCTTGGCGCCAGCGGCCAGGCAGGTCAGCAGCGCGGTGCCGATCAGCACCAGCGGCAGCAGCACCAGCACCAGTTTGCCCATCGCCATGAAGCTCACGTCCAGCGAGCCGCCCATGCCGCGGGCGATGCTGGCGCTGAACTTGAACGACAGCAGGATCAGCAGGATCGCCGCCAGCCCGACCAGCGTCGAAGCCAGCATCTTGCCGCTGACCAGGGCGCCACGCGGCGCCGGCGTGGCCAGCAGCGGTTCCAGCGACTGCCGCTCGCGCTCGCCGGCGGTGGTGTCCATGACCAGGTGCGAGCCGCCGATGAAGGCGGACATCATCAGCAGTATCGGCAGGATGACGGACAGGACGATGCCGCGCTTGGCCTCGGCGGTGGCCAGGTCGCGCGTGCCCACGTTGACCGGCGCGGCCACCATCGGGTTGATGCCGCGCGCCAGCAGCCGCAGCGCGCCCACCGACTGGCCATAGGCTTCCAGCACCTTGCGCACGCGCGCCACCTGCACGTCGCTGGTACGGCGCGTGGTGTCGGCGACGATCTCGACCTTGGCCGGCCTGCCGGCGTGCCAGTCCTCGGCGAAGTCCGGGGCGATCACCAGCGCCACGTCCTCGCGCTGGGCGCGGATGCGGGCCTCGTAGTCGTCCGGCGCCTCGCTGGCGGTGATGCCCTGGCTGGCCAGGAACGCCACCAGGTTGGGTGCGCGCTCCATGCCCACCACCGACAGCGCCATGTCCTTCTCCAGCTGGTTCTCCACCCGCAGGCTGCTGAGCTTGTCGATGCCCAGGAACAGCAGCGGGTACAGCAGCGGCGCGGTGAACAGGGTCAGCAGGAAGGTACGGCGGTCGCGGGCGAAGTCGCGCAGTTCCTTGCGCATCACCGTGAACATGCTGCCAATGAATCCGGTCTTGTTCATGCGTGCAGGCCCTCCTCGCTGCCGATCAGCTTGACGAACGCGTCTTCCAGGTTGGTTTCGCCGGCGTGATCGCGCAGCTCGTCTGGCGTGCCCTGCGCCACCACGCGGCCATGCGCGACGACGACGATGCGATCGCACAGCGCCGCCACCTCCTGCATGATGTGGCTGGAGAAGATCACGCAGCGGCCTTCGGCGCGCAGTTCCTTGAGGAAGCCGCGCAGGCCGCGCGTGGTCATCACGTCCAGGCCGTTGGTCGGCTCGTCGAGGATCACGTTCTTCGGGTCGTGCACCAGCGCGCGGGCGATGGCGGTCTTGGTGCGCTGGCCCTGGCTGAAGCCTTCGGTCGGGCGGTCGAGGAAATCCTCCATCTGCAGCGCCGCGGCCAGGCGCGTGACGCGCGCGGCGATCGCCGCCGCGTCCATGCCGTGCAGCTGGCCGAAGTACTCGATGTTCTCGCGCGCGGTCAGGCGCTTGTACACGCCGCGCGCGTCGGGCAGCACGCCCAGGCTGCGGCGCACCGTGTCCGGGTCGAGCGCGGCGTCCACGCCATCCACCACTACCTTGCCGGTCTCCGGCGTCATCAGCGTGTAGAGCATGCGCAGCGTGGTGGTCTTGCCGGCGCCGTTGGGGCCGAGCAGGCCGGTGATCTGGCCGTCGTGGGCGGTGAAGCCCACCTCGTCCACGGCGATCACCGGCGTCTTGTCCTTGCCCTTGCCGGGGAAGGTCTTGCGGAGTCGTTCTGCAACGATCATGGAAGCGGATCCTTGAGTGATGCGTGGACGGTCACGGTTCCCAGCCATTGAAGCTGGTGAACGGCGGCACGTAGTTCAGTTTTTCCAGGCAGGTGCCGTCGAGCGCGGCGGCGTCGGCCTTGTCAACGAACTGGGCGAACAGCTTGGGCATGCAGCCGGCGCCGATCACCGCGTGGCCCTGGCCGCGCAGCACGAACAGGCGGCCATTGGACAGGCCCTTGACCACTTCCTCGCCGTAGCGCGGCGGCGTGACCGGGTCGAACTCGCCTTCCAGCACCAGCGCCGGCACCGCGCCGGACAGCGCGGTGTGGAAGTCGGCCGGCACCTGGCCCTTCGGCCATGCCCGGCACATCGCCGCCAGGCCTTCGGCCATGCGGTTGCCGAGCACGGTGCCCTCGTCTTCGCCGCGCGCCACCATGCCCTCGCCGTCCTCGCTGCAGATCACCGACAGCTGCATGCCCATGGCCATGGCGTCCTTCATGTCGCCCTGCATCAGCTGCGCCAGCGCCATCAGGTCGCCGTAGCGGCCGTTGCGCGCCTCGTGGATCAGCTTGGGCAGCAGCGCCGCGGCCTGCGGCATGTAGGCGTACATGCGCACCAGGCCGGCGACGGTCTCGGCGCGCAGCACGTCCTCGCGCTCCTGGCCGGTGCTGGCGTCGCGGTAGCGCACCGTCACCGGGTTGGCGCGCAGCGTGGCCAGCAGCGCATCCAGTTCGGCGCGTGGATCGCCCAGCGCCGCCTTGCACGCGGCGTTGCCGGTGCACCGGGCGAACTGCAGCGCCAGCGCGTCGTCCAGGTTGCGGGCGAAGATGCTGCCCAGCTGCAGGGTGTTGGGCACCACCGAGTCGAGCACGATGCTGCGCGTGCTGGCCGGGTGGCGCATGGCGTACTGCTGCGCCACGCGGGTGCCGTAGCTGACGCCGACCAGGTTGATCTGCGCCGCGCCGATGGCCTGGCGCACGGCTTCCAGGTCGGCCACCGCGTCGGTGGTGGTGTAGTGGCGCAGGTCGGCCTTCTTCGACAGCGCCGCCGCGCACGCGGCGGCGCCGGCCTGCATCGCCTCCACGCTGATGTCATCGTTCTCCGGCGCCTCGCAGGACAGCAGGTTCGACCTGCCCGTGCCGCGCTGGTCCACCAGGATCACGTTGCGGCGCTTGCGCACCTCGGCGAAAGCGGGGTCCACCTGCGGATAGCTCTCCACCGCCGACTGCCCGGGGCCACCGGCGAGGAAGAACACCGGGTCAGGCTGCACGCCGTCCGGCTTGGCCGGCGCCAGCAGCGCGATGTTCAGCGCGATCTTCCGGCCCTGCGGGTTGGCGCGGTCCTCGGGGACCTCGAAGGTGGTGCACTGCGCTTCCAGGCTGTTGCGGCTGACCGGCGAGTCGAGCGTGCACGGGCGGAACGCCAGGCTGCCGAGCATCGTCGGCCTGGCCTGCACGGCGGCGTCGGGCAACGGCGCCTTGTCGGCCCTGGCCTCGTCGGGCGCGGGCTTGAACGCGCGGTAGCCGAGCACGGCGACGAGCGCGGCCACCGCCAGGAGGGTACGGGTCTTGCGGGACATCATCGGAACGGCCCCTTGTGGTTGATGGAACGGTTTTGGATCTGCCAGCCCATGACGCGACTGGCGGCGTCATGTGACGGCGGGAAAGAAAATGTCCTCGATCCTGGCGTCGAACAGCCGCGCGATGCGGAACGCCAGCGGCAGGCTGGGATCGTACTTGCCGGTCTCCAGCGCGTTGATGGTCTGCCGGGAGACGTCCAGCCGTTCGGCCAGCTCCCCCTGCGACCAGCCCCTGGCTTCGCGCAGTTCGCGCAGTCGGTTGTCCATGCGTGCGCGCTCAGTGGTAGCGGCGCGAAACGACGATCTTGGCCAGGCCGTAGGCCAGGCACACCATCGGGAACACCCAGATCATCGCCGCGCTGGCCGGTATGTCCAGCACTCTGGCCGCCTGCAGCAGGCCGCCGGTGAGGTAGAGCAGCGACACGAAGGCCGCGGCGAAGCTGACCGCCTGCAGCTCGATGCGCTGCTGCAGCTCGTCGACGTCGCGGATGTAGCGGATCATCGCGCGCAGCGTCATCGCGATCGACGGTACCGGCAGCAGGGCGATGCAGGCGCGCAGCGCCGTGCCCTCCACGCGCTTGAGCAGCGCGATCGACAGCACCAGCAGCACCACATAGGTGCCCATGGCGACCATCATTTCGCGGCTGTAGCGCCGGCGCAGCGCCGGCGGCGCGGTGTCGCAGGCGCTGGACAGCTGGCGGCGCAGCAGCGCCACGAACGACAGGCTCACGGCCATGCCGATGCAGATGCCGCTCAGCGTCTGGCCGGTGTCGCCCGGCACCAGCCGCAGCAGCGCCAGTCCGGTCGCGCCGCAGGCGAGGACAGCGCCGATGATCCAGCGGTCGAGTGCGTGCGCCATGGCTCAGGAGCCCTTGCGCGAACGCGCCAGGGAGGCCAGGCCCAGCGCGAGGAAGGCCGCGCCGACCCCGATGAACGGGGTCTGGCCGCCGATGCCGATGGCCAGGAACGCCGCTCCGATACCGAGCCAGGCGGCGCCTGCCTGCTTCCTGTTGCCCGTTTCGCTCATGACCCCTCCCCCTCCTGTCAAGCACGCTTTACAGGAGGATGCAGCGGCGACCGGTGGCTGTCAAGCAGACTTTACAGCCCCGTCGGGGACAGCAAGACCCGCATTCCCCTCCGCGCCGGGCCCGGCAGCAATGGCGCGAACTCCTCGCCGCCGTAGCGGCCGTCCGCTACTTGCTGCTGACGTACTTCTCGCGGCGCACCTGCGGCACCGGCAGGCCGGCGGCCTTCAGCGCCTCGAAGCAGGCATCGACCATGTCCGGGTTGCCGCACAGGTAGGCGATGTCGCGCGCCGGGTCCGGGGCCAGCCCGGCCAGCTGCTGCTGCACGTAGCCGCTGCGCACGTCCGGGTGCGGATCGGCCGGCAGTTCGCGCGACAGGCAGGGCATGTAGCGGAAACCGGGGTGGGCGTCGGCGAAGGCGCGGAAATCGTCGGCGTACAGCAGTTCGGCCGGCGTGCGCGCGCCCTGCAGCAGCACCACCTCGACACCACGCTCTTCCATGGCCCTGGCCAGCAGCGGCAGCATCGAGCGGTACGGGGTGACGCCGGTGCCGGTGGCGATCAGCAGGTAACGGCCGTTGCGGTCGCCCGGCTGCAGGCAGAAACGCCCGAACGGGCCGCTGGCGATGACGTGCTGGCCGATCTCCAGGCCCTCGAACAGCGCGGTGGCGGCACCGCCGGGCACGAAGCTGACCGCGATCTCCACCGCATCGCCCGGGCCGAGCACGTGGTCGTGGATGGTCGCCAGCGAATAGCTGCGCTTGGTGGCGGTGCCGTCGGCGTACTCGAAATGCACCTGGATGAACTGCCCGGGCTGGAAATCCAGCGGCTGGCCGTCGTCGCGAATGAACTGGTAGTGGCCGACGGTGGGCGCCAGCATGCGGCGACCGGCCAGTCGGAGGGGGAATTGTGCAGGCACGAGCAACAGTGTGTAACCGGGCCGGGGCCGCGGGGGCACCTATAATAGCGGCTCGCACTCATCCAGCGCCGCCACCCCGGCGCGAAGGCCCCGAGCTTGGACTCCCGAATCTCCCCCGCCGCGCCCGCGCTGCGCGTGCACGATCTCCGCAAGACCTACGACAACGGCGTGCAGGCGCTCAAGGGCGTCTCGCTGGAGGTCGCCCCCGGTGACTTCTTCGCCCTGCTCGGCCCCAACGGCGCCGGCAAATCCACCCTGATCGGCATCGTCTCCTCGCTGGTGAACCTGAGCGAGGGCCAGGTGCAGGTGTTCGGCACCGACCTGGTGGCCGAGCGCAGCGCGACCATGCGCCTGATCGGGCTGGTGCCGCAGGAAATCAACTTCAACCTGTTCGAAAAGCCGTTCGACATCCTGGTCAACTACGCCGGCTTCTACGGCATCCCGCGCGCCGAGGCCGAAGTCCGCGCCGAGGAGGAACTCAGGCGCGCGCACCTGTGGAACAAGGCGCAGATGATGAGCCGCACGCTGTCCGGCGGCATGAAGCGGCGGCTGATGATCGCCCGCGCGATGATGACCCGCCCGCGCCTGCTGATCCTGGACGAACCCACCGCCGGCGTGGACATCGAGATCCGCCGCGACATGTGGAAGACGCTGCAGGAGATCAACGCCGCCGGCACCACCATCATCCTCACCACGCATTACCTGGAGGAAGCCGAGCAGCTGTGCCGCAACCTGGCCATCATCAACCATGGCCGCATCGTCGAGCAGGGGCCGATGCGCGCGCTGCTGGCCAAGCTCGACGTGGAAGGCTTCGTGCTCGACATCGACGGCGAACTGCCGGCGCAGCTGCCGCACATCGAGGGCGCGCAGCTGGCCGCGGTCGACGCGCACACCCTGGACCTGGAGATGCCGCGCGCGATGGACCTGAACCGCGTGTTCGACACGCTGGGCGCCGCCGGCATCCGCGTGCGCTCGATGCGCACCAAGAGCAACCGCCTGGAGGAGCTGTTCGTGCGCCTCACCGGCAACCTGGAGAACACCGCCGCATGAGCACGCCCGCGCCCGTGAGCAACGCCCCCATGACCGACCGCGCCCGCAACTGGGTGGCGCTGGGCACCATCGTCCGCCGCGAGGTCAACCGCATCCTGCGCATCTGGGGCCAGACCCTGGTGCCGCCGGCCATCACCATGACCCTGTACTTCCTGATCTTCGGCGGCCTGATCGGCTCGAAGATCGGCGACATGGGCGGCTACACCTACATGCAGTTCATCGTGCCGGGCCTGGTGATGATGAGCGTGATCCAGAACAGCTACGGCAACATCAGCTCCTCGTTCTTCGGCGCCAAGTTCGGCCGCCACATCGAGGAGCTGCTGGTCAGCCCGATGCCGAACTGGGTGATCCTGGGCGGCTACGTCGCCGGCGCGGTGCTGCGCGGGCTGATGGTCGGCGCCATCGTGCTGCTGATCGCCATGCTCTTCACCCACGTGCAGGTGCCGCACCCGCTGGTGACCCTGAGTACGGTGCTGCTGGGCTCGACGATCTTCTCGCTGGCCGGCTTCATCAACGCGGTGTACGCCAAGAAGTTCGACGACGTCGCCATCGTGCCGACCTTCATCCTGACCCCGCTGACCTACCTGGGCGGCGTGTTCTATTCGGTCACCCTGCTGCCGGGATGGGCGCAGGCGCTGACCAAGGCCAACCCGATCTTCTACATGGTCAACGCGTTCCGCTACGGCCTGCTGGGCAGCAGCGACGTGACGCCGTGGGTGTCCTACGCGCTGATGCTGAGCTTCGTCGCCGCACTCACCGCGCTGTCACTGTGGCTGCTGCGGCGCGGCGTGGGGCTGCGCAGCTGATGCTGGATTTCAGCGACTACATCGTTTTCGTGGATGAGAGCGGCGACCACGGGATGGCAAGCATTGATCCGGCCTACCCTTTGTTCGTGCTTTCCTGCTGCCTGATCAGCAAGCGCGACTACATGCAGTCCATCGTGCCGGCCATGCAACGCTTGAAGTTCGACACTTTCGGCCACGACAGCGTCATCCTGCACGAGCGCGACATCCGTCGCGATATCGGCCCCTTCTCTGCCTTGCGGCCCCGGGAAAGAAAGCAGGCCTTCATCGAAGCGCTGACCGACATCCTTGCGGCCGCGCCGATGACGGTGTTTGCGGCCGTCATCGACAAACGCCGCCTGCTGGACCGGAACAAGAACGAAAACCCGTACGAAGTGTCCCTCCGCTTTTGCCTGGAACGCATCTGCTACAAGCTGACCAAGCAGGGGCAGGTGGCGCATGACCGTCGCCCCCTGACTACCCATGTTCTGTGCGAAGCGCGCGGGCGAAACGAGGATTCAGAGCTGGAACTGGCATTCCGCAGGATCTGCGACGGCGACAACTACGGCAAGACCAAGATTCCGTTCGAGCCCGTGATCTGTGACAAGAAGAGCAACTCGATAGGGTTGCAATTGGCCGATCTTGTCGCAAGGCCCATCGGCATGCATACGCTCAAACCGGAGCAGGCCAACAGAGCATGGGATGTCATCCAGGAGAAGCTGGACAGGAATGCACGTGGCCAAGTCCACGGCTACGGGCTGAAATGCTTTCCCTGAAAAACAAAAGGCCCCGGCGTTTCCGCCAGAGCCAGATGCCGACCGAGAATCCCCGATCCGGGGCCGATGATAGCACCGCCCATGGCCACGTCCAACCCTGAAACCACGATGGAGCCCGCACCATGCGCATCCTGATCCTCGGCGCCGGCGGTACCGGCGGCTATTTCGGCGGACGCCTGGCCCAGGCCGGCATCGACGTGACCTTCCTGGTGCGCCCGGCGCGCGCGGCGCAGCTGCAGCGCGACGGGCTGGTGATCCGCAGCCCGCTGGGCGATGCGGCGTTCCCGGTGGCGCATGTCACCGCCGACGCGCTGCCGGCGCTGGCCGCGGCGCGGCCGTTCGACCTGGTGATGCTCAGCTGCAAGGCCTACGACCTGGACAGTTCGATCCAGGCCATCGCGCCGGCGGTCGGCGCTGGCACCACGGTGCTGCCGATCCTCAACGGCCTGCGCCACTACGCTGCGCTGGACGCGCGCTTCGGCCGCGATGCGGTGCTGGGTGGACTGTGCTTCATCAGCGCGACCAAGGCCGACGACGGCGCCATCGTGCACCTGGACCGGCCGGCGCGTCTGACCTTCGGCGAGCGCGACGGCGGCGCCGCGAGCGCGCACGTGGCCGCGCTCGCGGCGGCCTGCGCGGCCGCGGGCATCGACCACCTCGCGGCGGACGACATCGCCGGCGAGCAGTGGATCAAGTACACCTTCCTGGCCACGCTGGCGGCCGGCACCTGCCTGATGCGCGCCGACGTCGGCCACATTGTCGCCAGCGACCATGGCACCGCGTTCATGCGCGCGCTGTACGACGAGTGCCTGGCCGTGGCCGCGCACGCCGGCCAGCCGATACCGGCGAAGGCGCAGGACATCGCTCTGTCCGCGCTGACCAAGCGCGGTTCGCCGACCAAGGCCTCGATGCTGCGCGACCTGGAAGCCGGGCAGCGCGTGGAGGCGGCGCACATCGTCGGCGACATGCTCGACCGCGCGCTGGCCGCAGGACACGCCGCGCCTCGGCTGCAGGCCGCGTACTGCCACCTGCAGGCCTACGAAGCGCAACGCGGCGCATGACCGCCGGCGCCCTGCCACGGCGGGTGCTGATCCTCGGGCTGGGCCACGCCGGACGCGCGCTCGCACACCGCCTGCGCCCGCTCGGCGTGGTCGTCGAGGGCAGCGTGCGCGAGCCCGCAGCCGCGCCCGAAGACGGCATCACGCGCCATCGCCTGCACCCGGATCACCTTCCCGACGCGGCGCTGCTCGCCGCCGTCGCGCGGGCCGACGCGGTGCTGGGCAGCGTACCGCCCGATGCCGACGGCGACCCCGCGCTGCGCCTGCTCGCCCCCGCCCTGCGCGCCAGCCCCGCGCTGCGCTGGGTCGGCTACCTGTCCTCGACCGCCGTATACGGCGACCGCGACGGCGGCTGGATCGACGAAGGCTCGCGCGCCGACGCCACCGATGCCACCGCGACGCGGCGGCTCCGCGCCGAGGCGCAGTGGCGCGCGCTGGCGGCCGGTTGCGGCATCGCCTCGGCCGTGTTCCGCCTGCCCGGCCTGTACGGCCGCGGCCGCAATGCGCTGGTGCGGCTGGCGCAGGGCAAGGCGCGCCACGTGGTGCGGCCAGGCCTGGTATTCAACCGGCTGCACGTGGACGACCTGGCCGACGCGGTGGTCGCGGCGATGCGCCGGCCGGTCCACGACGCGCTGTACCTGCCGGCGGACGACGAGCCGGCGCCACCGCAGGACGTGCTGGCCCACGCCGCGCGGCTCGGCGGTTTCGCGCTGCCGCCGGCGCTGGCCTGGGACGACCCCGCGCTCGAGCCGGCGCTGCGCCGCTTCCATGCGAGCAACAAGCGCATCGACAGCCGCCGCACGCGCGAGGCGCTGCAATGGCAGCCGCGTTTCCGCAGCTACCGCGAAGGCCTGCGCGATGCGTGGGAAGCCGGCGACGGGCGACCCGCCGCCGACGCCGCCCGCTAGCCGGCGTCCGGCAGCCGGAAGAACGCGCGCGTGGCGGCGGTGGCGTTGGCCGCGGTCAGCGCCACGTCCTCGCCGCGGTCGCGCGCCAGTTCCTCGACGATGTGCGACAGGAACGCCGGTTCGTTGCGGCGGTCCTTCGGCAGCGGCCGCAGCGTGCGCGGCAGCAGGTAGGGCGCGTCGGTCTCGATCATCAGCCGCCCGGCCGGGATGTGCTTCACCAGCTCGCGCAGGTGCGCGCCGCGGCGCTCGTCGCACAGCCAGCCGGTGATGCCGATGTGCCAGTCGCGGTCCAGGTAATCGAACAGTTCACGGCGCTCGGCGGTGAAGCAGTGCACCACCGCCGGGCCGAGTTTGCCGTCGAAATTCTTCATCATCGCCAGGAAGTCGTCGTGCGCGTCGCGCTGGTGCAGGAACAGCGGCTTGCCCACGCCGTCGACGGCAAGGTCCGCAGCGATCTGCAGCTGGCGCTCGAACGCCCGACGCTGCGCCGGGCGCGGCGAGAAATCGCGGTTGTAGTCCAGCCCGCACTCGCCCACCGCCACCACTTCGGCGTGCGCGTGCAGCGCGCGCATCTCCGCGTCGCATTCGTCGGTGTATTCGACCGCGTGGTGCGGGTGCACGCCGGCGGTGGCGTACAGGAAACCGGGATGCTGCCTCGCCAGCGCCAGCGCCATCGGCGAGTGCTCGCGGCTGGCGCCGGTCACCACCATCTGCACCACGCCGGCGGCGCGGGCGCGCTCCAGCACCGCGTCCAGGTCGCGCGCGAAGGATTCGTGGGTGAGGTTGGCGCCGATGTCGATCAGTTGCATTAAGCGGGGAACCGGGAACGGGGACGCGGGAATTGTAGGAGTGGCGCGAGCCGCGACCAAATGCTGGGCCGGACGTGCCTGCTGGCAGCCGTGCCTGACGGCCCCGCACCTACAATGTCGCGATGCGAACCGACTTCCCCATTTCCGCGCTGCTGCCGGCCATCGCCGACAGCCTGGCCACGCACCCGCGGCTGGTGCTCGAAGCCCCGCCCGGCGCCGGCAAGACCACCCAGGTGCCGCTGGCGCTGCTCGACGCGCCGTGGCTGCAGGGCCGCAGGATCGTGATGCTGGAGCCGCGCCGCGTCGCCGCGCGCAGCGCCGCGCAGTTCATGGCCCGGCAGCTGGGCGAGCCGGTCGGCGAGACCGTCGGCTACCGCATCCGCTTCGAGAACAAGGTCTCCGCGCGCACCCGCATCGAGGTGGTCACCGAGGGCATCCTCACCCGCATGCTGCAGGACGATCCCCTGCTCGAAGGCGTGGGCGCGCTGCTGTTCGACGAATTCCACGAGCGCCACCTGGCCGCCGACCTCGGCCTGGCGCTGGCGCTGGACGTGCAGTCGGGACTGCGCGAGGACCTGCGCATCGTGGTGATGTCGGCCACGCTCGACGGCGAGCGGCTGGCCGCCTTCCTCGACGCACCGCGCCTGTCCAGCGAGGGCCGCAGCTTCCCGGTGGACGTGAGCCACTTCCCGGCGCGGCGCGACGAGGCGCTGGAAGCGCAGGCGCGGCGCGCGGTCGAACAGGCGCTGGCGGCGCACCCGGGCGACGTGCTGGTGTTCCTGCCCGGGCAGCGCGAGATCGCGCGCGTGCAGGCCGCGCTGGAGCCGGTGCTCCCCGCCGATACCGATGTCCTGCCGCTGCACGGCGAACTGCCCGTCGAACAGCAGTCGCGCGTGCTGCAGCCCGACCCGGACGGCCGCCGCCGCGTGGTGCTGGCCACCAACGTGGCCGAATCCTCGGTGACCCTGCCCGGCGTGCGCGTGGTGATCGATGCGGGCCTGGCGCGCGAGCCGCGCTACGACCCCAACAGCGGTTTCTCGCGGCTGGACGCGGTGGCGATCTCGCAGGCCTCGGCCGACCAGCGCGCCGGCCGTGCCGGGCGCGTGGCCGCCGGCTGGGCGCTGCGGCTGTGGCCGCAATCGCAGCGGCTGGAAGCGCAGCGACGTCCGGAGATGGCGCAGGTGGAACTGGCCGCGCTGGCGCTGGAGCTGGCCGCCTGGGGCAGCGACGAGCTGCGTTTCGTCGATCCGCCGCCGGCCGGCGCGCTGGCCGCCGCGCGCGAGCTGCTGCAGCGGCTCGGCGCGCTCGACGGCGGCACGATCACCGGCAGCGGCCGGCGCATGCTCGCGCTGGGCACGCACCCGCGGCTGGCAGCGATGCTGATCGCCTCGACCGATTCGCGCGAGCAGGCGCTGGCCGCCGACCTGGCCGCGCTGCTGGAAGCGCGCGATCCGCTGCGCCAGGGCGGCGATGCGCTGGCCGCGCGCTGGCGCGCCCTGTCCGCGTTCCGCAACGGGCGCGCGCCGCAGGACGCCAGCCGCGGCGCACTGGCCGCCATCGATACGGCCGCCAGGCAATGGCGGCGGCGCCTGCGCTGCGATGCCGCGCCTCCTGCCGACATCGAGGCGCATGAGCTCGGCGACCTGCTCGCCCATGCCTTCCCCGACCGCATCGCC
>Ga0206118_100518_pt1 | contig 17747 bp, 15 predicted proteins | sample 3A20Ametagenome_FD_177999 | JGI IMG/M metagenome (GOLD analysis project Ga0206118, IMG submission 177999) | Enriched microbial communities from leaf-cutter ant dump, University of Wisconsin, Madison, United States - 3A20A | ecosystem: Environmental > Terrestrial > Nest > Insects nest > Nest dump... | reverse complement strand
GTACTTCAGAACCCGGTAAGCCAGAACCATAACCTGGCTTTCTTCGGCGGCAACTACAAAACCAACTTCACGGCCTCGCTCAACTACCGCGACTGGGAAGGGATCATGCTGAAAACCGGCCAGCAGCGGGTATCGCTCCGGGCTGACCTGAACCACGAGATGTTTGACGGAAAAGTAAAAACCAATATCCAGATCATCAACTCCTCTACCAAATCCGATCAGGGCGGAGCCGGTGGCTGGGCCTGGCGGCAGGCGATGATCCGGAACCCGACAGACGTTATCCGGAATGCCGACGGCACCTGGAAAGAAAGCAACGCCTACATGTACGATAACCCCCTGGGAATTATCCATGAAACCATCAGCGACAACAAAAGCAAAGAATCGCGTTTCAGCGGATCGGTAGATTACCGCCCCATTAAAGACCTGAGCTTCAAGATGATGGCTTCGCGGGTACAATCGGATAATATCTACGGAAACTCCACGACCTTCCGGCACGTAAACACTACCAAAAACAACCTGAACGGAACAGCCAACCGGTCTACCGGGGCAGGAACCGAAAACCTGCTGGAGCTGACCACCAATTACATGAAATCGTTTAACCAGCACCGCTTTACCCTGCTGGGCGGATACAGCTGGCAGGACTATACCGGTGAATCGTTTAATGTATATAACTTCGACTTCCCTACCGACGCCTACTCCTACAACAAAATTGAAGCGGGTACGGCGCTGCAGAGAGGCCTGGCCACCATGAGCAGCTACAAGAGCAAATGGCAGCTGGCCGGTTTCTTTGCCCGGGTAAACTATGTCTTTAACGACAAGTATATGCTGATGGCCAGCGTAAGGCGGGAAGGCTCTTCCACCTTCGGAGAGAACAACCAATGGGGTACTTTCCCCGCATTCTCCGTAGGCTGGAACATTGCCAACGAAGAATTCCTGAAATCCGGCACCACCTTCTCTCAACTTAAGCTGAGAGCCGGTGTAGGGGTAACAGGTACTATAGCCTCTTCTCCTTACCAGTCACAGATCAGCTATAACTTTGCCCAGAGCCAGGGCGCATTTATCGGGGGCAAATGGGTGCCCGGCTTCATTCCGGCCCGGAACTTCAACCCCGACCTGCGCTGGGAAAAGAAAACCGAATGGAACGTGGGTCTTGACTTCGGGATCCTTAAAAACCGGGTAAGCGGTTCGGTAGATTACTACACCCGTACCGTAAACGACCTGCTCTATAACTTCAGTGTACCGGTTCCTCCCTACCTGACCAGCAATATGATGCTCAATGCGGGATCGATGAAAAATTCAGGCCTGGAATTCCTGCTGAATATAGAAGCGGTAAAGAACAAATCGTTTAACTGGAACACCGGCCTTACCTTCTCTACCAATAAAAACAAGCTGCTCAACCTGTCAAACGACCAGTTTGAGGTTACTTCCGAGTACTTTGATGCCGGCTATACCGGTGAGCCTATCCAGGTAAGCACGCACCGTGTAAAGGTAAACGGGCCTATCGGCCAGTTCTATGTGCTGAAAAGTGTGGGCGTGGACGACAACGGCAAATGGCTGGTAGAAAACCAGAAAGGCGAGGTGATCCCGATTGCTGATGCCACTCCGGCCGACCGCCAGTATTACGGTAACGGTATTCCGAAATTCCTGTTGGGATGGAATAACAGCCTGAACTACCAGCGCTTTGACATGACGGTGAACTTCCGCGGAGCATTCGGCCACGATATCCTGAACATGCAGCGGCTGTACTACGAAAACCCGGTAAACAAAGCCTATAACGTCTTGAAAACCGCCTATGATCCGGTATACGGCAAAGAGCTGAAAAACGACCTGGTGTATGTTTCCCATTACATTGAAAAAGGAGATTACCTCAAGCTGGATAACGTAACCCTCGGCTATACGCTTCCTGCTAAAACCATCAAAGGGATCAATAACCTGAGAATTTACGGCTCTGTGCTGAACTTCCTGACGTTCACCGGCTACAAAGGCATTGATCCGGAGGGTGTAAGCTATACGGGCGAATTCACTTTTGCACCGGGTATTGATCACCGGGATAAATATCCCAACACCCGTACGTACACCCTGGGATTAAATGTTTCATTTTAATCTCCCGAAATCAAATTCAAAAGATGAAAGCAATGAAAAAGATATATGTATATGCCCTTACCGCCTGCATGTTTGTGGGCGGGGGAATGAGCTCCTGTACGAACCTGGATGAAGAAGTTTTTTCGGAGGTATTATCTACCTCTTTCAAGCCTACTGAGCGCGACCTGCCCAATATCCTGGCGCCCGTGTATGCCTCCTTCCGTTCGCTGATGTTCGGCTGGCAGGGATATTTCGACCTCCAGGAAGAACCGGCCGACGCCATTATCACACCGGTAAGGCCTAACGGCTGGGACGATGGCGGCACTTACCGCCGGATGCACCAGCATACCTGGAACTCCGAACAATGGCAGCCTACCAACACCTGGAACCAGGCCTTTGCCAGCATCACAAGGGCCAACATGGTGATTGCCCAGATCGAAGACGGCGATATTCCCCTTCCTGATGCTACCGGCAAAGCGGCTATCGCTGAGCTGCGGGCAACCCGGGCGCTGGCCTACTACCTGCTGCTCGATAACCACGGCAACGTACCCATCGTAACCGACTACCGCGACGTCTCGCTTCCGCAGCAGAAAACCCGCAAGGAAGTCTATGACTTTGTTGTGAAAGAGCTCAATGAGATCATCCCTCTCCTGGCTACCGATGTGGCGGGAACTTACGGACGGATGAACAAATGGGGAGCAAAGGCCCTGCTGGCCAAAGTGTATCTCAATGCCGAGGTATACACCGGTACCGCCCAATGGGATGCCGTGATCAAAGAAGCCAATGACATCATCAACAGCAACAGCTATGTGCTCGATGCCAACTACTCTGACGTATTTACCTATACCAACCAGAACTCCAAAGAAATCATCTTTGCCGTTCCTTACGATGAAATCTACGGACAGGGCTCACAGATCCATATGAAAACCCTTGATCCGCTGAGTCGCCTGGTATACAACATGTCGGCCGGCCCCTGGGGAGGTAACTGTGCCGTTCCACAGTTCATTGACACGTACGATCCGGAAGACTCAAGGCTGAAAGACTCCTGGATACAGGGACCGCAGTACAATGCCACTACCGGTGCGCTGGTCATTGACTACGTTAAAGCCGTGCCCGGTATAGGAGGTGACGGTACCGTGGCACCCAGCAACAGCGGCTACAGGATAGGAAAATACAAGATCAAGCAGGGAGCTACCAGCAACCTGGACAACGACTACCCGATGTTCCGGTACGGCGATGTGCTGATGATGAAAGCCGAAGCCCTGCTCAGGAAGGGAGATGCAGACGAAGCCGCCGCACTGGTAACCCAGGTAAGACAAAGAGCCTTTAAGAGCAACCCTGCAAAAGCTACCGTTAAAGGAGCAGACCTGCTGAAAGGCAGTGTGTACCAATACGGATGGCAGGAAAAAGACGGAACCGTAGCCGTCAGCAATGGCGGTGCCGACATCAAATACGGCCGTTTCCTGGATGAGCTGGGCTGGGAGTTTGCCGCTGAAGCGCACCGCCGGCAGGATATGATCCGATTTGGTGTATTCCAGACCAAAACCTGGTTCAACCACCGTCCGCATGCCCAGGCTTCTACCCGTACCATCTTCCCGATCCCCATCGGTGAGCTGGAGAAAAACCCGAACCTGAAGCAGAACACGGGGTACTGATCAGTGTATATTTCACAGGAATAAAAGGGCCGGGTAATCTTATCCGGCCCTTTTTAAGATACCTTTCGCTATAATACCCCTGCCCCGGAACGGCCGGCACTGTAATTATTGTTACCCTCTTAAGCGCTGCAACCGGCATACGGTTGTATCAAGCGAAAAACGCCCGAGCCCCAATGAATGCAGAAGAATTGTTACACGAAACTTTCCGTGGTATTTTTGAAGCAGAGCTGATCCGTGAAATGGCTTTGGCAGCCCGGCTGGTGCCTTTTGAAGAAGGCGACGTGCTGATCGAGATAGGCCGTTATATCAAAACCATGCCCCTGCTCATCACGGGAGCCATCAAGATCATGCGGGAAGATCCCGATGAAGGCGAGCTCCTCCTCTACTTCATTGAAAAGGGCGATACCTGCGCCATGACCCTGGCCTGCTGTGCCGGCGACAAAAAAAGCGAGATCCGCGCAGTAGCCGAAAACAGGGGCCTGGTGGCCATGGTACCCGTAACCCGTATGGAAGAATGGATGGGGAAATACAAAAGCTGGCGTACTTTTGTATTTGAAAGCTACAATAACCGCTTTAATGAGCTGCTTTCGGCCATTGACCACCTGGCGTTCAGGCACATGGACGAGCGGCTCTTCAATTATCTCCGCGAAGCCGCCAAAGTGAACCGTTCCAGGGTGATCAACAAAACCCACCAGGAAATTGCTTACGAGCTCAACAGCTCAAGGGTAGTGATTTCCCGTTTGCTGAAAGCCCTTGAAAATGAAGGAAAAATAAAGCTGAACCGGAACAGCATTGAACTCTTAAATCCTGAATTCTGAACAAAGCACCGGGCGATATCCGGCTGACATTATACGCAAGACTGATCTATGAAAGATACTCCAAATACTGCTGTAAAAAAAGAGCTTATTCTTCGCGAGAAGCTGGCCATACAGCGCACCCACCTAGCTAACCAGACCACCTTTCTGTCGTTTCTCCGGTCTTCCATGTATTTCCTGATAGCCGGCCTGACCATTCCCAACCTGGTTGTCCCCGCTCAGACCGGCATCTTCGAAATTCCGCTTTTCAGCATCTCCGCTCTCCTCCTCATCACAGGAGTTATCAATTATTTCCGCAATCACAGGCGCATTAAAAACAGTGAAATTCACATCGGCAATTATAAGACCGAATACGAAGATCGTGAATAGCTGAGGCAAGCGTTTATTTATTTTCATGTGTATAAAATTTTAGCTTTCAGTCTTCAGCTATCAGCAGTCAGCCGCAGCGGCGGACCGCCTCATAGGCCGGTTGGTGTGCCCGACTTCTGATAGCTGATAGCTGACTGCTCATGGCTATTTCATACCGGGTGCTGTTTTTTTCTCTTCTGTAACTCTTGTTACTGTGGGGGCTTAGGGCATCTCCTACCTTTGTAAGAGAAAATGATCCGGCCACTCACCCGCGGCCGGGCCGCATCCAACAAAACGAGATATGAAAATAGAACAGATTTATACCGGATGCCTCGCCCAGGGGGCCTATTACCTGGAAAGCAACGGGGAAGCCGTAGTGATTGATCCGCTGCGGGAAGTACAGCCCTATATAGACCGGGCTGAAAAGAGCGGCGCAAAAATCAAATATGTGCTTGAAACCCACTTTCACGCCGACTTTGTAAGCGGTCACCTCGATCTCGCCAGAAAAACCGGCGCGGTCATTGTTTACGGTCCTACCGCCCGGCCTGACTTTGAAGCCCATATTGCCGAAGACGGCGAGGAGCTGAAAGTGGGAGACATCACCCTGAAGGTGATTCATACGCCGGGACATACCCTGGAAAGCTCCTGTTTCCTGCTGAAAGATGAAACCGGGAAAGAAAAAGCCCTCTTTACGGGCGACACCCTCTTTATCAATGATGTGGGCCGCCCTGACCTGGCTCAGAAAGTAGTGGAAGAGCTTACTCCTGAAAAGCTGGCCGCACACCTTTACGATTCATTGCGCAACAAAATTCTTCCTCTGGCCGACGATATCGTGGTTTACCCGGCCCACGGAGCAGGTTCTGCCTGCGGTAAAAACATGAGCCGGGAAACAACCGATACCCTGGGTCACCAGAAGAAAACCAACTATGCCCTGCAGCCGATGAGCAGGGAAGAATTTATAGAAAAGGTACTCGACGGCCTTACGCCTCCTCCCGGTTACTTTCCCGCCAACGTGCTGATGAACAGCAAAGGATACGAAAGCATTGACCGCGTGCTTGACCAGGGCCTCCGGCCACTGGGCCCGGAAGCTTTTGAGGCAGCCGCCAATGAAACCGACGCCCTGGTTCTCGATACCCGTGATGCGCAGGTCTTTGCCCGGGGCTTTATTCCCAACTCAGTGAACATTGGCATTGACGGAAGCTTTGCGCCCTGGGTGGGAACGCTCATCCCTGACATCCGGCAGGCCTTGCTGATCATTGCCGAAGAAGGGCAGGAGGAAGAAGTGGTCACCCGCCTGGCCCGGGTGGGCTACGACGGCGCCATAGGATACCTGGAAGGGGGCATTGCCGCCTGGAAAAACGCCGGAAAAGAGCTTGACACCATCTCCTCGGTTTCGGCAGAAGAGCTGGCGGCAGAAAATACGGAACGGAACATCCTCGATGTGCGCAGGAAGAGCGAATACTATTCCGGGCATCTCATCGGTGCAGAGAATATTCCGCTGGATTATATGAACGACCACCTGGCCGAAATAGACAAAAACAAAACCTATTATGTGCACTGCGCAGGCGGCTACCGTTCCATGATTTTCATATCTGTTTTGAAAGCACGGGGATTTGATCACCTTATCGACGTAAAAGGCGGCTTTAAAGCGCTCAAAGACTCCGGGAAATTCGAAATCAGCGACTACGTTTGTCCAACTAGCATGTTATAACCCTTTTCAATTATGTTCAATTTATTAAAAACACTTTTCGGCAGCAGCAATACAGCAGACCTCCAGTCAGTTATTAAAGAAGGCGCCTACCTGGTAGACGTACGTACCCCCGGTGAATTTGCCTCCGGCAGTGTAAAAGGCGCAGTAAATATCCCGCTGGATAAGCTGCCCTCCCAGCTGGGTAAATTCAAAAACAGGAATAACGTAGTGGTATTCTGCCGCAGCGGCGGGCGGAGTGCCCAGGCCAAAGCCCTCCTGAACAGGAACGGCTTTACCAATGTGATCAACGGCGGCACCTGGGAGAACGTACAGCGTGCAGCAGATAACCTTTAAATAAAAAATACAATGAAAAAGAACATGGGAAAAACGGATAGGATCATCCGTATAACAATTGCCGCCATCATAGCGGTGCTGTACTTCATGAATGTCATTTCAGGCACATGGACGATCGTTCTGGGCGTTCTGGCCCTGGTGTTTGTGCTGACTTCTTTTATCAGTTTCTGTCCTTTATACCTGCCTTTCGGAATCAGTACCCGCCGGTAGTGTTTGAAAAATGTATCGATGAAAACCATCACCAAACTAAAAAAGTACCTGTACAGCTGGTCTCTTGCCCGCTTCCTGCGCCTGGCTATCGGGATAGCCGTAGTAGTTCAGGGAATTCTTGTCGGCGATAAATTGTTTATTACAATAGGGGCACTGTTTTCGCTCATGCCCCTGCTGAATGCAGGGTGCGGTGCAGGGGGCAGCTGTAACACCGGCAGTTCTTTCGGGAGACCTGAATCTCCTGAAAATTTCGGCCATAACCCGGATGCTCATGAATAATTTTTTTAAAACCAACCTGTTGACCATCGTCGGTGTGGTTCTGGGCGCGCTGGGCGGCTACCTGTACTGGAAGTATGTGGGCTGCACTACCGGCACCTGCCCTATCACATCCAAACCCCTGAACAGCACCGCCTACGGCGCATTAATGGGCGGTTTATTATTATCGTATTTTAAAACAGGCAATAAGCCGGCAGGCTGATCTTAAAACCAATCTATATGTTCAGGTATCTATCAATAATTATTTTAGCGGTGTGGGGAGCAACGTGCTGCCAGGCGCAAACACCTGCGGTGAAGCTTTCTGCCAAAGAATTTGCTGACAAAATCAAGAGCACACCCGGTGCCCAGGTGGTAGATGTACGCACGCCTTCTGAATTTAAGGCGGGCCATATCAAAGACGCCAGCAATGTGGACATCAGCTCCGGTGAATTCAAAAACATGGCGGCGGCGATCGATAAATCAAAGCCGGTTTTTGTGTATTGCCTGAGCGGCGGACGGAGCGCCTCAGCAGCCGGATACCTGACCTCCCAGGGCTACAATGAAGTGTATGAAATGACCGGGGGAATGATGGAATGGCGGAACAACAACCTGCCCGAAGTAAAGCTTACGGTGACCTCCGAGGGCATGTCGGTGGCAGAATACGAAGCCATGCTGCAGTCGGGCAAAGTGGTGCTCGTGGATTTTTATGCCGAATGGTGTGCCCCCTGCAAAAAGATGAAGCCCTACCTCGAAAATATCGCAAAAGATAAAACGGCAACGGTCATCCGTATCGACGCCGACCAGAACTCCCGCCTTTGCAAGGCGCTGGGCATTTCAGGCCTGCCGGTTATTAAAGTTTACCGCAACGGGAAGGAGAGCTGGAATCATACGGGTTTTGTGGATGAAGAGGGTTTGCGTAAACAGTTAGAATAGTTCCGAGTAGAGAGTTCCGGGTAGAGAGTGCAAAGTGCCAGCTACCCGGAACTCTCCACTCGCAACTCTCCACTCACAACTATCACAACGTTTCCTTTAACCACCTGAAAAACTCATTCTGCCATACCATAGCATTCTGCGGTTTCAGTATCCAGTGGTTTTCATCGGTAAAATACACCAGCCGGCTGCGGATGCCCCTCTGCTGCAAAGCCTGGAAAGCCTCCTGCCCCTGTCCTATCGGCACCCGGTAATCTTTCCCGCCATGCATCACCAGCATAGGGGTATTCCATTTGTCCACATGCCGCATCGGGTTGAACTGCTCATAGGTTTTGCGGGCTGCCGCATTGGTTTTATCCCAGTAGGGGCCGCCCAGGTCCCAGTTAACAAAAAACAATTCTTCGGTAGTGCCGTACATGCTTTCCAGGTTAAAGACACCGGCATGCGCAATAAACGTCTTAAAACGGTTCTCATGAATTCCGGCCATATAGTAAACGGAATACCCGCCATAGCTGGCCCCTACCGCACCCAGCCGCGCTTTGTCTACATATTTCTCTTTAGAAACGTCATCAATGGCCGCTAGGTAATCTTTCATGGCCTGCCCGCCCCAGTCTTTACTGATCTCCTCGTTCCATTTCACCCCATGGCCGGGCATGCCCCGCCGGTTGGGCGCTACCACAATATAGCCCTGGGCCGCCATCAGCTGGAAATTCCACCGGAAAGAATAAAACTGGGTCAGTGCACTCTGCGGACCACCCTGTAAAAACAACAGGGTCGGGTATTTTTGGGCAGGATCAAAATCAGGCGGGAAAACCACCCACACCAGCATCTTTTTGCCGTCAGTAGTGCTTACCCAACGTTTCTCCCATTTGCTTAAAGCAATGCCTTTGTAGTAATCTGTATTGACGTTGGTGAGGGCATTCCAGCTTTTGCTCTTCAGGTCGTAGGAATAAATCTCGGTTGCATGATTAAAGTCGGTCCGGGTCACGATCACCTTATCGCCGGCAAAGCCCACAATTCCCGTTACATCAAAATCGCCTTCGGTCAGCTGCCTGACCTGTATGGCCACTTTGGTCAGGCCGGGATAATTCACTTCAAACAGCTGGATGGTTCCTTCTACAGGAGCTGTAAAATAAATCTTCCGGCCATCTTCGCTCCAGGTAAAGCTGTCTACGATACCGTCCCAGCCCGAAGTCAGGTTAACATGCACGCCCTTCACATCTACGATGATGTCATTTTTATCGGCTTCATACCCGTTGCGCTTCATCTGCAGCCAGGCCAGCACCCCCTGTGATGAAAATGAGGGGTGCGTATCATAGCCGGGATTACCCTCCGTCAGGTTCCTGGTGGTTCCGCTGGCCAGGTCGTATTCGTAAATATCGGTATTGGTGCTGTTGGCGTAAGCGGTACCGGCCAGCTTCTTGCAGACATACAGGATCTTTGTTCCGTCGGTGTTCCAGGTATAATCTTCGCTTCCGCCAAAAGGCATGGTGGGCGAGTGCCAGGGCTGGTCTTTCAGGATATCGGTTCCCGGAGCCCCTTCCCGGTTTTCCCGGTAAAATACGTGGTTAAAGCTTCCGTCGCTGTACGTATCCCAATGCCGGTAGTCGAGCCCGTCATACACCTGCACGGTTGCTTTATCCAGTTCCGGGTAATAATCTTTTGCATAAACCCGGTTCACCTTCACTTTCTCATCGTACACCACATGCTTCCCGTCAGCCGATACGCCGGGGTCTTTCAGCAACGATGCCGTTTCTTTTATTTCGGTGGCGGTTCCGCCGTTAACCGGCACTGTATATAGTTTACCGCTTGAATTATTGTCGGCTACAGAAGGGGTAGTAACCCGGTACACCACCGTTTTCCCGTCTTTGCTGACGCCCAGCGCTGAAACCCGCCCCAGCTTCCAGAGTGCTTCAGCAGTCATCGTATTTTGGGCAAATGCGCACGATGTCGCCAGCAGAAGTGTAATAATCACATTTCTCATCTTATTCCAATAGCAATGTTCAAACCGAAAATTACCACCTTTTCACGGCAATTCCCTTAAAAAACAGAAAATAATCCCCGCCTGAAATAAAAGTGGGTACGGCAAAGCTGCCGCACCCACATTAACCTTACTTTAACTATTTAACCTGACTTCTTTTATTTCAATACCAGCTTTAAAACGGTCTTCTCCCGGCCCAGGGCAACGGCATAATTTCCCCGGCTGTCTTTCGGGGCATCGGCGCGGTACGCCTCCGGCGTTTCTGCCCGCACATAGGCGGTTTTCGTATAGGCATCGGCCGGCTCCAGCACCACCTGCACCTCCCCCGTCTTCCGGTTATAATCCAGGGATGAAACCTTCCCGGCATCCAGGGTGATCCATAATTTCCGCGGTGCCAGGTACACCCTCGACTTCCCTGCAGAAGTTACCTGTGTATTCAGCCAGTCGCCGTTCTGCACAAGATTCCCGCTGAAGGCCACCGGTCCGAACTCCGGGTGAACGGTAATGTACGTTCCTGAATTTACCGCATACCCGTAAAAGCCGCTTCCGTAATCACCGGTGATACCGTCTATGGCCAGGGTAGACGGGTACGAGTGAAAAGCCGCCGGGCCAAATCCTTCCTGTGTTACATTGGCCAGGGCACCCATAGCACCGGCATGGCCTACACGCAACAGGTAAAAGTCATCGGGATTATCACGGTAAGCCGCAGAAACAGGGATCGAATTCAGTGCTGAGCCGTAGTGGTGCAGCTGCCGTTCAATGCGCGACAGCTTTCCGCCGTACACAAAGTCCCAGTAGCGCCGGGCGCTGCCGTTATATCCCCAATGCGGCAGGGCAGGCATATAAGCCAGGATAGCATTCAGGGTAACCTCTGCCTTATCGGCATTGCCGAAATATTTTGACCACATGTACACCTCTTCCTGGCCGGTAGAATCCCATGGCATTTCGCTGCCAAACGGGTAGCCCAGTGTTTTCCAGTGATCGGCCCGTTTTTTCATCGCAGCTTCCAGCTCATTGGCCATATCGGTTATACCTTCACGCTTCAGATCTTCCAGGATATACAGGAATACCGAGCCTTCCATCTGTCCGAACTGCGCATAATGCGGTGCCAGCCGTACCATGGCCAGGGCGGTTTGATAGGCATTCTGAAGGCTTTCACGCCAGTTCACGTCATCGGCCAGGCCTTCATGGTTCCGCGCCAGGCGGTACAGAATCCAGTGAGCCGCCGCCACATGAGGGTAATTGTACGAACGCCCCGGGTTATCCGCTTCTTTCTTAGGCCAGGCCGACCATACTTTCCAGTTGATATCTTCGCGGTAGGTGCCCTTCGGCATAGAATCCGGCTCGTAATAGAACAGGCTTTTCTTTACCCCGTACCTGTTCTTTCCTTCGCTGTACTGAAGGCCTCCCCAGAGTGTTTCCCGCACAAAAAGCTTCAGCTTCTCCACTTCCTCCTTATCACTGATCAACGACTGCTTCATAAAAGCGGCCAGCCAGCTGGCGGCTCCGGCTTCATCGCTCAAACCGGCATACCAGGCACGTTGCTCCTGCGTTACCTGCTTCTGCTCTTCGTTATCGTAGGTGATGATCGACGGAGCCCGGCCGAACGGGTCATTTTTATCGTCAAACCACTGCCGGGTGGTCAGGAAATGCCCCAGGTCTTTCACTACCTCTTCCTGGGGTTTAATGACTTTGTAATGGATGGTCTGAACCGTGCCGTCTTTGTATTTTACGGTAAGCCGGGCCCGGCCCCATTGCTGTCCTTTAACGCTATACCCTTCCCATTTGCCCTTCCGGCCCGTTGCTTTTACCTGCAAAGCTCCTTCCGGGAATACCTCTGTGGAAATCACCTTATGCCTGTAATCGAGGTAAAGTGTCCCGTTTTCATCCTGCGGTAAAACATAACCGGGAAGTCCCACGGCTACCGGCCGCCCTTCTTTATCCAGCTGCGATTCGATCTGCCGGATAGAAGGGGCAAAAACAAAGCGGAGCGCAAACGAGCGGCTTTCGCCCGGCTTCAGGGTTACGGAGGTGGGCTCATTCCATTGCTGCACCCCTTTCCATTCCGTCTCTGCATGCGCCTTGCTGTGGATCATCCATTCGTGAAAGCCTTCAAAAACAATGCTCCGCGGGGTCGGGTCGTCATTCACCGGGTTGTAGGCTTCAAAGGCTGCATTTTCATACGGCAGCACCAGCAGTGAAGCCCCCTTGCCGTGCAGGCGGTTAACCTGCAGATAACCCGCATCTTTGCCTATATAGGGATCAAAAAACACATTGTCTGTATGGGCATCATCCAGCTTCTTATCCTGCAGGATATTATTGAAAATCATCGGTATTCCCAGCGAGCCGATCTCCACCGCTGAGCCTGAGGTATTCCGGATCTCAAAACGCAGGATGATATCCCTGCCGTCTGATTCCCAGAAACGCTTCAGGCTGATCGATGCGCCGGCCTCAAGCAGGCCTGACAGGTCAGCTGCCGCCAGTCCGTTTTTACCGGCCGGCAGCTCCTTCACAGCCATTCTTTTTTTAGCCGAAGAAAATTTCGTCCAGTCGCCTGAATCTCCTGTCCGGTACCGGATGTTGATATCGCCCAGGTGGTAAAAGCCATCCTTATCCCGTCGTTTCAGCCACTCATCCGGCGTATAATCAAATACCGTGTCTTTGACCGGCGACAGGGCCGATGCCGTTTGCGACGAATTCAGCACTTCCAGCCTGAAATCGCGGGTGGTAAAAGCCCTGCTGCCCTGTTCAATACCCAGGGTAGAAGGCATACGGCTTATTCTCTCCCAGGGCGACTGGGCCGAGATCTGCCCCGCAAATAAAAAAACGACAAAAAATAGTGAGACCCGTTTCATAGCAATGGCGTTTGAATACATTTCATAAAAATCAGGAACTTCTTCTGCCGGGTCAAGCCTCCGGCACAGATCAGCTAAAATTAAAGCATTCTTTGATAAAATAAGGAAGCCGGCCGTTCTCTGTCGGATGCTCTTCCCAATTCTTTCCTAATTTTACAACTATTCTTGCAGTAAAAAAACATAGCCCTGGTCCATCAGCCCGAAAAGGGTTATCCTGCTGATGAACATGGCTAAAAGCTTTTATACATGAAAATTCTTATCGTAGAAGATGAACCGGAGCTCCGTAAAGTGGTTCAGCGCTCGCTGGAAGCCTCCGCCCACCGGGTAGAATATGCGGCCGATTACCCGTCAGGATTACGCAAGGTGGAAGATTACAGCTACGACTGCATCCTGCTTGACATCATGCTGCCAGGGGGCAACGGACTGGATATCCTGAAAGAAATAAAAAAACTGCACCCGGAAACCTCAGTTATCATTCTTTCTGCAAAAGATGCCGTTGACGATAAGGTGACGGGCCTTGACCTGGGTGCCGACGACTACCTGGCCAAACCGTTTCACCTGGCTGAGCTACACTCCCGCATCAACTCAGCCCTGCGGCGGCGGGTACAAAAGGGAGAAAGCCATATCGTGTACAAAAACCTGAAGATTTACCCCGAAGACCGGATTCTGAAAATCAACGAGCAGGAGGTGCTGCTGAACCGGAAAGAATATGACATGCTTTACTACTTTATGGTAAGGCCCGGTAAGCTGTTGCAGAAAACCACCCTGGCAGAATCTATCTGGGGAGATCATATCGACCAGGCCGATAGCCTGGATTTTATCTATTCCCAGGTAAAAAATCTCAGGAAAAAATTAAAGGAAAATCATTCCGAAGCCGACATCCAGGCCGTTTACGGAGTGGGTTACAAACTGGTATAATGGGAAAATCGCTTAAAAACTATACACTCAGGCACCTGGCCTACATCCTGCTCATTGTAGTAGCGGTATGGGCAGGGCTCTTCTATGCTTTTATTCTCGACGAAGTGTATGACAACGTGGATGACGGCCTGAAAAACCAGAAGATCAACATCATCCGCCAGGCTTATATCGACTCTACCGTATTACAGACAAGAGAATTTAGCATTAACCAGTTCCGTATTCTTCCCACGGATTCGCTACAAAAAGCCAACATCTTTTCGCGGCAAATGATCTACATGGAATACGACGACGAAATGGAGCCTTACCGGGTGCTCCGAACCGGCTTTTACGCCCCTGACGGCCACCCTTATTCGCTGGAGATCCGTACGTCAACGGTAGAAGAAGACGACTTCCTGATCAACCTGACCATTGCCCTGGTGGTTTTATACCTGCTGATCGTTGTTACCCTCTTCCTGGTCAATAATTTTGTACTGGAAAAGGCCCTGAAGCCGTTGAAGAGCCTGATCAATGACCTCCAGAACTATAAATTCGGGAGTGGCCTGCGCATAAAACCAGTTAACAGCACGGTCAGCGAATTCATTATCCTGGATCGGAAAATACAGGAAATGATTGAACGGAACGAGAGCGTTTTCCTGCGGCAGAAGCAATTTATTGAAAATGCGTCGCACGAGCTCCAGACCCCCCTGGCCATTACCATCAACAAGCTGGATCTCCTCCTTGAAAACGGGGAGCTGAACGAAGCGCAAAGCACGGAGATCGGGGAGACCAAAAGATCCCTCCTCCGGATGGTCAACCTGAACAAATCACTGCTGATGCTCTCCCGGATAGAAAACCGGCAGTTCGAAGAAAAAGAAACGGTCAGTATCCTTGCTGTAACAGAAGAAGTGGCAGCCGAGCTGGAAGAGATCATCCGCTTTAAAGATTTAACGCTTCATTGGGATAAGCGGGAAGATTTCACCCTTTATGCCAACCGGAATCTCATCAAAATCCTGGTCTCCAACCTGCTCCGGAATGCCATCCGGTACAATACAGAACAGGGAAAAATAGGGATCAGCGTCGATAAAAACGAGCTCCGCATTTCCAACACCAGCATGTTGCCGCCCCTGAACCCGGTCATTATTTTTGAGCGGTTTTATAAATATTCTTCCGACAACGCCTCTTCAGGCCTGGGTTTGTCTATCGTGGAAAGCATTATTAAAACCTACCCCGAAGTGCGCCTCGACTATGCTTATCGTGACGGTCAGCATGTATTTTCGGTCAGTAAAAACACTTCGTTTCCCGTTCCCATTTCTTTCCCAAATCCCTTCTGAACTTTACATCATTAAAACAGATAACTATGATGCGCATAGGCTTAGCAATATTCCTGGTCTTGCTGCTGGCGGGAACTGCCGGGGCACAGAAAACCCGGAAAATAGACCTGGACGATCTGCCCGAAAAGGCACAGGCATTTATTCAGAAAAACTTCAGCAAAGAAAAAATCCGCGACATCCTGAAAGAAGTGGAGGATCTCCGGGATATCGAATACAAGGTAACGTTCCCGGATAAGCTTAAAATAAAATTTGATAAAAAAGGCGACTGGAAAGAAGTAGACGGTCACCGGCATCCTATTCCCACCCGGTTTATCCCGGAAAAAATACTGGCCTACATTCAAAAACGCTTTCCCAACAACGAAGTGGTCAAAATAGAAAAAGACCGCAAATCCTATGAAGTGGAGATCTCCAACGGACTGGAGCTGGAGTTTGACGCTGACGGGAAATTCATAAAAATAGACAGTTAAGTAACCAATCATCTAAATCAAATATATCATGAAAAAACTATCATTCATTTTAATGCTGATACCTGCAGCGTTTATGTCTGCCTGCGAAAGCCAGAAGGTACTGGCAGAAAATGAGATACATTCTGCCATCACTACTTATGTAAGCACACATTTTCCGGCAGCCAGAATACTGCAGGCCGTAAAAGACAAAGAGGGCTTATCCAAATCCTACGACGTGATCCTGGAAGGAAACATCAGCCTGGAATTTAACAAAAAGCATGAGATCACTTCCATCGAATCCCGCAGTACACTGCCCGATTCCGTGATCCCGGAGAAAATCCTGGCCTATGTTAAAGCCAATTATCCGAACCATTCTATCCTGCAATGGGAGCTCGACGATAACCGCCAGCAGGTGGAGCTGGACAACCACCTGGAGCTGGAATTTAACAAAGCCGGTGATTTTCTGAGAATAGATTCCTGAATATAGCAGGTAAAAATGCAGATGGCCGGGATGTACAAAGGTTACATCCCGGCCATCTGCGCTATCCGCATTATGCGATTAAAACTCGCGATGCCTTGCTTCTTCAAAAAGTCTTTCTTTCGGCAGGCTTTTAAAATATTCGTAAGTAAGCTTCAGGCCCTCCGAGCGGTCCACCTTCGGCTCCCAGCCCAGAACCTCCCGGGCCCGGGTAATATCAGGCTGGCGCTGCTTGGGATCGTCTTTAGGCAGGTCTTTATAAACCACTTTCTGATCGGTGCCGGTCAGCTTAATGATCTCTTCGGCAAAATCTTTAATGGTAATTTCTGAAGGGTTACCAATATTCACCGGGTACGGGTAGTCAGAAAGCAGCAACCGGTAAATTCCTTCCACCAGGTCATCTACATAGCAGAACGAACGCGTCTGTGAGCCGTCGCCGAAAATGGTCAGGTCTTCACCGCGCAGGGCCTGCCCGATAAATGCCGGCAGCACGCGACCGTCGTTCAGGCGCATCCTGGGGCCATACGTATTGAATATCCGGATGATTCTTGTCTCCAGCCCGTGATAGGTGTGGTACGCCATGGTCATGGCCTCCTGGAAACGCTTGGCCTCATCGTAAACGCCCCTCGGACCCACCGGGTTCACATGACCCCAATAATCTTCGGTCTGCGGATGTACCTGCGGGTCACCGTATACCTCGGAGGTAGAGGCGATCAGTACCCGGGCATTCTTCACCCGGGCCAGTCCCAGGCAATTGTGAATACCCAATGAGCCTACTTTCAGGGTCTGGATCGGGATTTTCAGGTAGTCGATGGGGCTGGCCGGCGAAGCAAAATGCAGGATATAATCCAGCTGGCCCGGCACATGGATAAATTTGCTGACATCGTGATGGTAAAACTCGAAATTAGGCAGCTTAAAAAGGTGCTCTATATTCCGCAGGTCGCCCGTGATGAGGTTATCCATTGCCACCACATGGTACCCCTCTTTGATAAATCTGTCGCAAAGGTGAGACCCTAAAAATCCTGCCCCGCCGGTAATTAATATTCGTTTCATTTTAAAATTAGCTATGAGCTATGAGCTGTCAGCTATGAGTCGTGCATAAATTTCTCACGGCTCATAGCTCACGGCTCAAAGCTATTTTGTTCCTTTAACGGTTTCCCTTCCTATTGAAAAATAATCAAAGCCCTGCCCTTTCATCTCTTCGAGGTCATACAGGTTACGTCCGTCAAAGATCACCTTATTTTTCAGTTTTTCCGCTATTTTATTAAAATCAGGTGTTCTGAACTCCGGCCATTCGGTCATGATCATCAGCGCATCGGCTCCTTCCAGGGCTTCGTACATGCCTGAAGCGTATTTTACTTTCTTGCCTATCTCCCGTTTTACATTGGAAATGGCCTCAGGATCAAACACCACCACTTTG
>Ga0206118_100517_pt1 | contig 17750 bp, 15 predicted proteins | sample 3A20Ametagenome_FD_177999 | JGI IMG/M metagenome (GOLD analysis project Ga0206118, IMG submission 177999) | Enriched microbial communities from leaf-cutter ant dump, University of Wisconsin, Madison, United States - 3A20A | ecosystem: Environmental > Terrestrial > Nest > Insects nest > Nest dump... | reverse complement strand
TGGGTGCGCGCCTATCGGGCGGCGAACGAGCGCGTGGAGGCCTTCTACGATGGCTATTCTCGGTGCGGCAACCGCGCCCAGCTGCATCCGGATGTCGCCGCCATCGTCGAGCGCTACGTACCTGGTTTCGCGTCGCAGACGCGACCTACACGAAATCACATCCATGAAGACATCAATGTCGAGCTCAGGAAGCTCAATCTCAAGCGCGACCCCGCGCAGAAGTTGAAGATCAGCGCGCGCTCGGTCAACAAGCGCATCGCCAGGCTAAACCCCTTCATGGTCCACGCCGGACGGCTTGGGCCCGATTCTGCAATCAGGACCTTTGCGCCGGCCGGGCGCGGACAGGAGTTCGAGAATTTCCTCGACCGCGTGGAAATCGACGACTGGACCATCGATCTGTTCGCGCTGATCTGCACCAGGGAACGTTGGAAGACGCTCACAGAGGATCAGAAGGCTGCGATTCCTCGGGTTCGCGCGACGGTCACAGTGGGTATTGATTGCGTCACGCGCAGTATCGTGGCCCTGAGCATTTCCGAGGCTGCTCCGACAACTGCGGCGGCCAAGGCCGCCGTACGCACCATGGTGATCGATAAGAGCAGGATGGCTGCTCTGGCGGGTGCAAAGAAGGATTGGCCAATGCACGGCCGCGTCGGTCACGTTGCGACCGATGGAGGGCCCGTTTTCAAGGCCGAGTTCGAGAAGGTCGTGATGGCTTCGCGAAACGAACGTGTATTGCCCGACCAGGACCCGCGCATGCGGGGCTATGTCGAGGCCGTCAACAAGACGCTGAAGGCATTCTGTCGCTATTTCACCGGTCAGTCTTTCGCCAACGTGGTCGAGAAGGGCGACTACAACGGCGAGGCCATGGCCAGCCTTACGTTCGAAGCTCTCCGCGATGCGTTGATCGTCTTCATCGTCGACCTCTATCACCATCGCAAGCACCGTGGTCTGGCGGGTATCACGCCCTACGCCATGTGGGAAACCCTCACGAATGGCCGCAGGCAGGTGCCGATGGATCCGGTGCAGCAGCTCTCGGTCTTCGGCCTGCGCCGGCCCAAGGTGTCCCTGGACAAGCACGGCGTCCTCATCATGAACGTCTCATACTGGTCACCTGAGCTCGGACTTCTCCGCACTATGGCCGGAGAACGCTACGAGGTCGATGTCATCGTCGATCCCGATGATCTCGGCCATGTGCTCGTCGAAGTCCCACGGCAGATGCGGGGAGCCCTTCGCGCCGCAGCCCTGGAACACAAGATCGCCACCAACGCGACGATGACGGACCAGTACCTGCTGGTCCCATCGGTGGACGCGACCTTCCACGGCATGACCATTGGCCAGAAGGCAAAGGTGGATGCGCAGTTGCGCGCCGCAGCGAGGGCGGCGCAGGAGGCGGGTGAATCCTTCCGCCTCGATGCCCATGAGTCGCTGACCAGACGTGCACGCGAGGCCGCCCTGGATGCCGATATCTCCAGCCATCTCATCTCGGAGAAGGCGTTCAACGTCCTCATGAGGTACTATCGGCACAAGTCGATCGGGGCGACTCCCGATCTGCCGGAGGACGCTGGCGCAAAGGCCCAGCGCTACATCGCGGAGTTCGTGGCCGAGGGCCGCAAGACCGGCAACAGACGCTGGCGACTGGGTCCGCTCGAGCCGGAAGCGGCCCAGCTTCCCGCACCCGAACAACCTGCTCCAAACGTTCCACCAGTTGCAGAGGCGCCCGTCGACGCACCTGCGCAAGAAGCCCCGGCAACGGCCGAAGGCGGTGCACTTGACGACTTCGACATCCCCGACATCAACGACGTCGACGGAGACGATGTATGAGCAATCAGGCGAACATCGCTGGTGGCATGAGCCAGCAGGATTACTATGCTCTCATTCGCGGGCGCCTTCCGGATAATCACAGGAAGGCCGGCGCGATCATCGATAGCGTCAACCGCACCTATGTCGTCACCAGGCGCGACAGGATTCTCGCGGAGTCCTTCAACAAGTTCGTGGTCTGGATCACCTCGGCGCAGCGCCACGAACTCGCAGGTAAAGGCGACGCCTTCTACATCACCGGCGAGAGCGGTGCCGGCAAGACCGACATCGCCAAGCATCTCATTCACACCCATCCAGTGCTCCAACCGCTCCAATCCCCCATTGGTACGGTCGATCCCTGCATTTCGATCTCCTTGCCGGGCCCGGCTACCCTCAAGGTTCTTGCTCTGCGCATGCTGAGAAAGGCCGGTTATGAGTTGGATCACCGGAAGCAGGAGGCCACGCTTTGGGACGAGCTCCCCAAGGCACTTCAGGAGGCTGGTGTGCTCTTCGTTCACATCGACGAGTTCCAGCACCTGTTCCATCCCGGATGCGATTTCGAGGGATTGGTGAAGTACATCAAGGGCCTGATGAACAACGAGACCTGGCCGGTCAGCTTCATCATCGGAGGCATGCCGAGCGTACGCAACATTATCATCAACGACACCCAGGCAGAACGACGGAACAACAGCTTCAGCCTTCCGGCCATCGACATGAGCAAGCAGAAAAAGGTTGTGCACCACATCATCACGCAGCTCGCTGGCGCCGCCCCGATGGACGTGACCAGTCTGCTTGCCAGTGACATGCCCGAGCGCATTGCTCACGCAGCGAATTATCAGTTCGGGCGCATCTGTGAGGTGACGGTCACCGGCATTCAGGAAGCGGCGCTCGCGGGCGATACGGTCCTCGCCCGCAAGCATTTCGCGCAGGCCTACATCGAGCATTCCGACGCCCGTGGGCGAAACGAAATGAATCCGTTCATTTCGGATCAATGGGCGAAGCTCAAGCCGGGCTACTTCATTCTGAAGCCGGACAGCAAGAAGAAGAGGGAGGAGGACTACGATGAATACGAAGGAGATTGATCGCCGTATTCCGTCGCCGCTCCGGCTTCACCATCCGCTGCAGCGACGTGAGGCGGCGACCGGTTTCGCTTCACGCCTCGCAGCGGTGAATGGGCGCCACCTCACGGAGTTGCTCCGGCACCGCAACCTGGCGCCGTGGGACGTCGACCGCGGTGATCCGGAGGCCATTCGCTTCGTGGCGGCCATCGGGAGTGCGGATCCTGATCAACTGTTGCATCAGACCATCCGGCCGGCCGGCGCCGATCGGCGCTGGGAAGTAGCGGGCGAATCCTTCGGACCCAATGGGATCAACAGGACGTTCTTCCGCTATTGCCCGCATTGCGTTCTCGACGACATTCGCGATGTCTACGGCCCCGAGGCCGCGCGTCCCTGGCTGCGCATCGAGTGGACGCTGAACCACTACCGCGCCTGCCACATCCATCATGCGTTTCTGATCGCAGCCGAGCCAACCCGGCGACGTTTTGCGCCCTTCGATTTCAATGAGACGGTTGCGGCTCTTCGGCCTCAGCTCGAGGACATCGCTGCCAGCACCGAGCCTTACAGGGCGTCGCCGTATCATGAGTGGATCGTTGGTCGCCTCGAAGGTCGCACAGACCCAGCCAACTGGCTGGACAGATTGTCCCTCCATGCAGGTGCCGCCTGGTGCGAGAACCTGGGCATCTCGGCCCTGCACCCGCCAAAAATCCCGCCAGGCAAGCTCTCACGGCTCGACCGAGCGATCGCGGCCGATGAAGGGTTCCGCATTGCTGCGGCGGGTGAAGATGCCATCCGGGTGGTCTTCGACAGGCTGACCAATGCCGAGAAGCGATCCCGTGGTATTCTGGGGCCGCGCGACACTTATGGCTATGCGTTCGGCCTGCTGCAGAAGACCATGGACGACGACGCCTTCGAGCCCCTTCGCAATCTGGTTCGCGACTACGCCATGCACGCGCTGCCCTGGAAGATCGGCACCGACATGCTCGGCGTCACGATCGAGCAGAACGCAGTCGTATCCGTCACGACCGCAGCGCAGGTCGCTGGCGCCGACAGGAAGACGATTAGAAGACTTTTTGAGCGCAAGGGTATCGCCGCTGAGGATCTGGCCCAGGGCTATCGAAATCACCGCATCACCGTAGCCGCCGGCGAGATCGAGACGACGCTCCGCAAGCTCAAGGGCGCGTTGACGGTGCCTCAGACCGCGAAGCGCCTCGGAGTAGAACGGCGGCAGGTCGAGGCCATCGTAGAGGCTGGTGGTCTTGCGGACGCCTCGGGTGCGCCCCCCGCGTTTCGGGAGCACGCCCGGTATGCCCCGGAGGATATCGACGCCATGCTGGATAAGCTGATGGAAGGCGCGGTCGAGGTCCATACTCCTTCCGCGCGCCAGGTCGGCATTATGCGCGCCCGGCACGTCTCGCTCGCCAGCCACGTCGAGATCATGCGCTTCATCTTCGACAGGCGCCTGAACTGGAAGGGACGTCTCGCCGGCAAGACCGGGTTCCACGCTGTACTGCTCGACGTCGATGAGTGCATCCAGTTGGTGCGCGACAGCGCCCCACCGATGAAGAACTTCCTTTTCGCCGAGCTCGAGCAGGAAATTATCGGCCTCAACAAGAACTCGGTTCCGTATCTTGTGAAGCTCAAGAAGCTCGACGAGGACGAGGAATACAGCCCGAACGCCCGGCGCCTGGTTCCCGTGATCACCCGCGAAAGCGTGGAGCAGTTTCGCCGACAGTACGTCACCGCCGGTGAACTATGCCAGTTGCACGGCCTTCACCACAAGCAGGTCCGCTCGATCCTCGGGCGGGTGGCTATTGAGGAAGAGTTCGACACAAAGACCGTCAAGACGACGATCTATGATCGGGGGAGGGTGGACGCTGCGGCCAACGAGAAGAAGGAGTTCTGGGTCTACCGGAAGTAGAGATGGGCCAAGCGCAAACTAACCGGCGCCTAGCTTGCAAACGCAGTGTGCGCGCCTGATCATTGTATTGGCTGTATCACAATGGATTCGCTCCAATGCCGGTCAATCGACACGTCTGGTCGACGACGTACCACATCTCTTTTTCCACCGCGTTCCCATGCCCCCGGTGTGAGAAGGGCCTGGCGCGCCGCGGGGCAACGGAAGTGGTGATCCGAGAGCCCGAATATTCCCGTCGCAACCATGCCCACGAGAATTGGTCTCCGGATTGGGATCAATCGGTTTTCGTGACGATGCTCACCTGCGACAACCCGACCTGCGGTGAGGTCGTTGCCGTAAGCGGAAACCTCGTCGCCGACATCGAGAGTGACTTCGACGAGGATGGAATGCCGACTGCAGACTGGGTTTCCTTGCTGCGGCCGACCAGCATGGATCCAGCGCCGCCGCTTTTCCCCATCTCCAAGGCTTTTCCCGATACGGTGCGAAAGGAGCTGCGACTGGCGTTTCAGCTATTCTGGACCGACCTCTCGACTTCCGTTTCGCGCCTTCGAACCAGCTTGGAGCGCGTCCTCGACGAGCGAGGGGTGCCAACGACAGGTCTGGACAAGAAGAATAAGTCCTACAGGCTGCCGCTCGAACAGCGCATCAATCGCTTCGAGAAGTTGGTGGGCGATGCCGAAAGTGCCGAGTCGATGAACGCTCTGCGCCATGTTGGCAACTTGGGAACACATGGAGACCAAGTTCGCATCGGCGACTACTTCGATCTTCTGGATGTCTACGAAGACGCGCTGCTGGAGATCTATGAGAAAAAGACGGCTTCCTTGAAGGCCAAGAAGAAGTCACTCATGGCCATCAAATCCAAGTAGGACAGTCCGTCGAAGAGTCCGCGCCGTCATGACCGTGCGGACGCGGATCTCGACAAGTTAGTTCAGATGATGGGGCGGGCGACTCGGCGTGTGCGCCAGCATGGCCGGCACCTGAGGATTGGCGTACTCCCGTCGAAATGCCGCCTCGGCCAAGCTGAGGAGAGTCGCCCGTCGACGTTTCTCGGCCACGTCGAGCCCAATGTCAGCGAGGTGTTCGGCAGAAGGCGTCTGATCGATTCGGACGTACCGATCCTTCAAATCGTGCCGCATCATGAAATCCACCATCTGCTGCTGCACGCCGAAGGTCACGTCCACTAGACGCGGTCGACGGATCGCCCATTGCCATAATCCCCAATTGGCGCCCCTCGAGGACCCTACCCCGAAGCCGGTGACGATCGTGCCTATGCTAAGGACACTGACGTCTTCCAGGCGCTGGCCGCAGAAATGGACTGCTTCATGCACGGCGCAGATATCCGGCGAATTGGCGGCCAGGCCACCATCGGCGTAGAAGTTGTGACCGATTTGGGCGAGCGGGAAGTACAATGGAGCGGCAGAGGTCGCCAACGCCACGTCGACCGCTTTCCGAACGCCGTCCTCGGTAAGGCTAGAGTGATGAGGCGTCTTGAACATCTGAAGTCGGCCAGCCGTCACGTTCACGGTCGGGATCAACAAGCGGGTCTTGCAGTCCAGGATCGTTGCTGACGGGTCGACGATCTGACCGATCGTCCGACGCAGTGGTGCGGGGCTGTACTTCGGTGCGACCAGACCCTTCAGGAATTGAAGACCCTTGCCTGGCAGGGACCGGGGCGGGAAAACCGCGTCGCCCTCTTTGTCAAAGATGTCCCTGATCTCATGCGCCGTCTTGCCGAGGGCCAAGCCCAACGCAATGATGCCTCCGATGGACGTACCGGCGATCAGATCGAAACATTGGCCGACGGGTTTTCCTGCCTTCTCCTCAAGTCGAGCGAGAATCTCGGCCGTGAAAAGGCCGCGGTAGCCACCGCCGCTAAGGCTTAGAATTTGGAAGGCCAAGGGGAATCTCCGGCGTCAGACTGTTCATTATATGTTCTATTCCCGAAATGCGCTATATTGCGGTCAACCGAGTCTCTGGCCGCCGGCCTGGGCCTCTCCGCAATGAGGTAGCGTCATGGCCAATGTAGCCAAGCTTCTTTATTCCACCGTCGAGGAATGCTTCCTCGACAACCTTGAACCGGATGCCTCGCCGCTGAAAGCGGCTCGGACCAAGATTCGGGACCACCTGCGCAACGAGTTCGCTGCCCGCAGCAGGGAAGTATTCGGTCGCGTGGTCACACCGAAATTCTTCACCCAAGGCAGTTGCGCCTACAAGACGCTCAACGATCCGGCATGGCCGCCCCAGCAGCAGAAGGACATGGATGACGGCTGCTACCTGCCGCTCTCGTTTGTCAGGGGCGCCCGGCCATCTCAGGCGGCACAACTCTTCTTCGACTTCGTCGATGCCGCCCTTCAGGACCTTGCAGCCCAAGAGGGCTGGACACATGTGGACGACAAGGACACCTGTGTGCGCCTCGAGATCAGCTCGGACTCCCACGTGGATGTGCCGCTCTATGCCATCCCGGATGCCGAGTTCGCGCGTCTGCGCGATTCTGCGATCGCCGCACAGATGGAGGTGACCAAGCGTGCCAAGCCCGACACCTGGGAGGCACTTCCGTCCGATGCCGTGCTGCTCGCCCATCGGAAGGAGGACTGGATCGAGTCCGACCCCCGCAAGATCCACGCGTGGTTCATCGACGCCGTCGATCTCTTCAAGGAGCGCCTCCGTCGCGACTGCCGGTACATGAAGGCGTGGCGCGATCACCATGGGCTTGATCGCTATAAGGTGACGTCCATCCTTCTGATGGCCTGCGTCTACAATGCCTACGAACTCATCCGCGGGCCCTTCCTTTCCGATCGCGAAGACGAGCGCTTCCTCCAGGTGGTCGAGCGAATTCCAAAGATGCTTCGCGGGCCCGTCGCCAATCCGAGTGAGCCGGGGGAAGACCTCAATCGCATTCCCGAGAAGTACAGGGAAACGGTAGCGAAGGCCGCGGAACAGCTGGCAAATCAGATGCGGCAGGTCGTCAAGCACTGCGCCAACGAACAGGAAGCCGTCGACGCCATGATCGACCTGTTGGGTGAGCGCGTTCCTGATCGCGCGGACCTGGTAAGCGTGGCAGCCGCCGCAGTGGCGACGGTAGCGGCCACTCCGAAGCGCCAGGTGGAGGCTCCTACTGTTGGCCGGTCCAGCAGCGGCTGAGGGCGCCTCTGCGGCGCGGCTTCGAATTCACGATGCGTTGGTTGGGCGCGGGTTTGTCAGGAAGTCCGACAAACCCGGCTCTCACCGATATGAGGGCGCCTTCGCCATAGGTGAGAGCAGCGTTCCGATCGTGGTAATCGTCGACGATCTCGAGTTCGTCAGATACCCCTACATCGGGATCATGCAGGGATGGCAGTCGAACGGTCGAAAACTGCCCCACGTGCTCGGTCCCGGTGGAATCATCTGCTACTACGCCGCCGGCGCCGTCGTGCTCGACAGATACGATCCGGGCGGTACCATCCTTCAGTGCCTGCATCAGGCAGAGAAGGTCCTTCGAGATGCGTTGGCAGGGCGGTCAGATGACGACTTCGCCGAGGAGTTTCGCACGTACTGGGGCGGCACCTGGCAACTGAGTGACCTTCCCGTGCGCTATCACGGCAAAGGGACATTTCACGTCGTCAAGCTTTCCGACGACAATTCGATGCCGGTGCTGTCCACGGGTGAGTCCTGGCTGCTGGACCGACCCGGGAGTCATCCCTCACCAAAGGGCGGGGAGCCGGTCCACGTAGTAGCGGTGAACGAATCCCTGACGCTCGATCCGTTTGCTCCTTGGCCTCCGCAAGACCTGGCCGCGGTCGCTTCTTGGCTCAATTGGATCGATCCCCGATTGGTGGACGATCTGGACGCGGCTCTCATGCTCGGGACCTTTCCGGGAGGCACGTTGGCGTTGAGTGCGCCGAACGGCGTCTTCAGCATCAGAATTGCGTTGCCGGACCGATTTCATAAGCCGGAATTCTTGAACAGCAGACGCAAGTCGCTGCCCAAACTGCTTAGAGGGATGGCGAAACAGGTGAAAGTGGAGCGCTCCATGACTGTCGCCGCGGACTTGGACTACATCTACGGTCGCAATCTCGGATCGATGAAAGGGTTGGCCGGCAAACGCATCCTGCAGATCGGGTGCGGGACGATCGGAAGCTTCCTCGCTCAGCAGCTTGCGCAATCGGGGGCGGGCACCGGAGGTGGTCTCCTCAAGTTGGTGGACCAGGATCGCCTCCAGCCGAGCAACCTCGGCCGTCACCTGCTTGGGGTGCCCCACCTCAACCTGAACAAGGCCATCGCCAGCGCTGCCTTCTTGAACGAGCTTCTTCCGGGGGCGGGCGTTGAGGGCGAAGATGCGGACGCCTTGGCTTTGACGGACTTTGATCGTTTCGATCTCGTCATCGATGCAACCGGCGAGGAGGCACTGTCGCTGGCGTTGAATCAGCGTGCGGTCGATCGTCGGCCGCACGGGCCAGACCATCTCTTCGTGTGGCTGAAGGGGAACGGCGCTCTCGCGCAGGCTATTCTCGTTGGCGATCCGACGAAGGCATGCTTCAAGTGCCTGAAGACCGATCTCTCCGGACAACCACGCTTCCGAGATCTCCGGCCCGAGGTCGAGGTCGAGGTCGGACGGATACAAGCCTGCGGCGATGCCGAGTTCATCCCCTTTCCCGTCTCACGTCCGGTTTCGGCCGCTGCCATGGCGTGCGATATGGTGCTGGACTGGGCGAACGGCATTGGTGGCGACCGCTTCCGAAACATCACCTTCGACGCGCGTAAGGCGTTTCACATCTCGAACTCGAGCCCGGGACCAACGGCAAGATGTCCGGCGTGCGGAATGACCCACTAGTTCTTAGTATCGCGCCCCAGAGCTACCTGATCGTGCACCCGAAGGTGCTCCGGACGATCGAGGCCAACGTCGGTGCGCCGTCGAGCTTCACTGAAGCCGGCGGTATCCTGATCGGGTCGTACCGCGGGAGCCACATCGAGATCGTCGACTGCACCATCCCCAAGCCCCGAGACGTTCGACGTCGGACGCTGTTCGATCGAAAGGACAAGGGGCATCATCTCGCCGCAATGGAAGCGTGGCGCCGAAGCGGGAGAACGGAGACGTTCGTCGGCGAGTGGCATACTCATCCGGAAGAGCACCCTCACTATTCGTGGTTGGACAAGCGGACGTGGGATGACCTCACGCGTCGAATTCCCGACCCGCTAATCTTCTGCATCGCGGGGTGGCATAGCACCTGGTGGGGCCTCGGACACGGTAAGAGCCTTCGAGAACTAAGGCCCTGAGATACAGTCCAGCGACGGCTTGCGTTCCCAATGGATCCCCCTGATCCTTCGCGGAGAAGTTTGCATGGGAGGTCGATGTGCGCCGCTCTTTAGCCGATTACATCGCGCTCGGTAACGAAACACTCGAAGTCGAGTTCAAGAGCTGGATGGATCTGTCCGACAATCTGGCCCGGGCAAAAATCGCGAAGCATATCGCGGCGCTGTCGAACCACGGCGGCGGGTATCTGGTCTTCGGAGTGGACGATGAGACCAGGCAACCTCAAGGCGCCGGCCCGTACTCGCTCGATACGTTCTCGCAAGATGCGATCGCCAGCATCGTGCAGCGCTATCTCGATCCTCCGATGCAGATCACCGTGGATACTGCCGAGCACGAAGGGATCGACTATCCCGTCGTTGGCGTGGAAGCGCATGGCCGCCGGCCTGTTGTTGCCAAAGCGAACGGACCGGTGCCACCCGAGGACCCCAAGAAGGGTCCCCAAGGCATCACAAAAGGACGGATCTATATTCGCTCACCCAAGCCGGAGAGCGTTGAGATCTCCAGCCCCGACGAGTGGGATGGCCTTCTGGATCGCTGCCTGCGTAAACGCGCCGACCTTCTCGGTAGCATCTTCAGGCAGTCGCTGGAGCGGCAGTCCAAACCCACGCTGTCAGGAGAAAAGATGCTCAAAGGAGCGATCGAGGACACGTGCGCCGACTTCCAGGTCCAGGTCGAGGCGTTGGCTGCTTTGATTCCTGATAACGATCAGGAGAACCTCGAAACCGTCTTGAGCGCTAAGACGGCCTTTGCGGCCGTTGGCTACCTGTTGCTCGACGAGGACGGGTCGCCGGTCAAACTAGAGGGGTTGCGCGAGCTGATCCTGCGCACCGATAGCTATATGCACCAGTATGCGTACACGGGGTGGAATTTGTTCTTGCCTCTGTCGCCCCCCGAAAGGGCGCCACAGATCCGCACCACGATGATCGGTGAGGATGAGGTCGAGTATCTCGAAGGAATGAGGCTCGAAAACACTGGGCTGCTATCCATGAACTATGACTACTGGCGCCTCTACGAAGTTGGCATGGGCATCATTGTCGAGTCCTACGCCGAGGATGCACCCCGCCAGCGAACGAGCACCGGTGCCCCGTACTTGCGGGTCAACTGGGTTTTGGTGCGGCTACATTCCGTGCTCGTGCACGCACGGTTCCTCGGCGCCCAGGTGGGAGGCGTCCAGCAGGTAATGGTGAGAATGGACTGGCACGACTTGGCCGATCGCAGGCTACAGTGGAACCAGAGCCGGTTTGTATCACCGGCGCAGCTCGCGACCGACAGGTACGCGAGGACCCTCACCCTCTCCTGGACAGATTTGGTAGACGACTATTTTGGATGTCTGCGGCGTCTCGCGCTGCAGCTCTTCAAGATCTTTCCTAGTGAGGGATGGAGAGATCCTGAGGATTGGCTCACCAAGGAATTCGTCGAGAATGAGTTTGGTCAGTCCGAGGTAAGCGGGCTGCGCCTCCCGGAATAGGGCCCGCGCTGCGTCTCGTAACCAGCTTCGCTGCCCGCTTCGTCACCTCGGTCCCGATCCCCGTACGCACTCGCCGTCCGTAGATGTAGTTCGGCGATGCCAGGCGATGTCGACGAGCCTCGAATTGAGACCTGTCGCGTGGTACAATCAATTTGACTAAAATCGTGCTCTATGGGGGCCCTGGGGCCAGAGCACAACTTTGGTTCCCTCATGGGCACAACTTTGAGTCTCATCAAAAAGGGCCCCTGAGAGCCCTTTGAAATTGCTTATCTTTTGGGAGGGGTTGAGCAGAACTTTGGTACTCTCACCATGCTCGACAGCCTGCGCCAGCCGCTCGAAACCGGCGAGACGGTGATCGCGCGGGCCAACTCGCATGTGAGCTTCCCGGCCCGCTTCCAGCTCATCGCCGCGATGAACCCGTGCAAATGCGGCATGGCCGGCACGCCGGGCCATACCTGCAAGCGCGGCGATCGCTGCGCCGACGATTACCAGGCCCGCATTTCCGGTCCCTTCCTCGATCGCATCGACCTGCGGGTCGACGTGCCGGCCGTATCGGCGGCGGAGATGATCGCCCCGGTGGAGGCGGAATCGTCGTCGACCGTGGCGGCGCGGGTCGAGAAGGCGCGCGAGCGGCAGCGGCTGCGCTATCTCGAGGCCGGCGAGCCCGGTATCTTCACCAATGCCGCGGCGAGCTCGACGCTGATCGAGAAGATGGTGAACCCCGACAGGGAGAGCCAGGCCCTGCTGCTCCAGGCCGCCGAGCGCTTCAGGCTTTCGGCCCGGGCCTATCACCGGGTGCTGAAGGTGGCGCGCACGCTGGCCGATCTCGCCGGTGTCGAGAAGGTGGCGCGCCCGCACATTGCCGAGGCGCTGAGCTACCGCATCAATTTCGCCCTCGCCTGAGCTTGTCTGTGACAGTCGCTTCCCCAATTCTGAGGGGAGCAGCGACAGGAGGCTGGCATGAGGGCAGCGGTCTACCATCGGTTCGGCGGGCCCGAGGTGATGCATGTCGAGGAGGTACCGAAGCCGGACCCCAAGGCCGGCGAGGTGCTGATCCGGGTGCGCGCCACCACCGTCAGCATGGCCGACTACCGCATGCGCAGCCGCGACCTGCCCAAGGGGCTTGGCTTCCTGGCCCCGCTGGTGCTCGGCATTTTCGCTCCGCGGCGGCCGGTCCTCGGCATGGACCTCGCCGGCACGGTCGAGGCGGTAGGCGCCGGCGTCACCCGCTTCAGGCCGGGCGACGAGGTGATCGCCATGCCCGGCCCGGAATTCGGCGCCCATGCCGAGTACAAGGTGATGCCCGAGGCCGGCGCGGTGGCGCTCAAGCCCACCAACATGAGCTTCGAGGACGCGGTGACGCTGGTCTTCGGTGGCCAGCCGGCCCTGACCTACCTGCAGCGTGCGAAAATCAAGCCGGGCGACGAGGTGCTGGTCAACGGTGCCTCGGGTGCGGTGGGAACGGCGGCAGTGCAGATCGCCAAATTCCTCGGCGCCACTGTGACCGGCGTCACCAGCGGCCGCAACGCCGAGCTGGTGCGCTCGCTCGGCGCCGACCACGTCATCGACTACGAGCACGAGGATTTCGCCACGGCCGGCAAGCAATACGACGTCGTCATGGATTGCGTCGGCAACGCTCCGTTCGCGCGTGTCGACGGCGCCATCAAGCCGGGCGGCGCGCTGCTGCTGGTGGTGGTCGACCTAAAGGGCATGCTCGGCGCCTCGGGCAATGCGAAGCGCAGCGGCAAGCTGGTGAATGCCCGGGAGGTGACGCCCCGAGGCGAGGATCTCGCCTTCCTCGCCCGCATGGCCGAGGCCGGCCGGTTCAAGCCGGTGATCGACCGGCGCTACACGCTCGACGAGATCGTCGAGGCGCATCGCTACCTCGATACCGGCCGGAAGCGCGGCAACCTCGTCATCAATCTCTGATTTGTCGCGTTTCCGAACCGCTCCAGCTAGAGTTGTTTCAGCACCCGGGCCGGAACACCCGCCGCCATGGTGTTGGCGGGGACGTTGCGGCTGACCACCGCCCCGGCAGCGATCACGGCGCCTTCGCCGATGGTGACGCCGGGCAGGATCGTGGCGGCGGCGCCGATCCACACATTATCGCCGATCGTCACCGGCGCCATGGTGATGCCCTTGCGCCGCTCGGCCGGCGACAGCGGGTGGCCCGCGGTGACGATGGTCACCTTCGGCCCGATCATCACGTCGTCGCCGATCGTCAGGCCGCCCATGTCCATGAAATGGCAGCCCTGATTGATGAAGACGTTATTGCCGACCGTGATGTTGAGACCGCAATCGGTCGAAAAGGGCGGGATCACCATGAAGCGCTCGCCCACCGGTTTGCCGATGAGCTCGGAAAAGGCGGCGGCAAGGCCCGCAAGGTCGTCGAAGCCGATCTCACTGAGCCGCGCCGAAAGGCGGACGGCGCGCTGCACGTTCTCGAAGCGAGCCCGGCCTTCGGCCGAGCGGGCGGGATTGGTCATCGCGAGCCTCCGGCGAATCGGAGCCGCGATGATAGCCTATGAGATGCGACGGTAGCCGCCGGGGATACCGTCGGGGCTGAGGACGAGCTGCCACAGGTTGATGTTGCGGGCCCGGAACATGGCGGCGAAGGACTGCAGGTAGAAGCGCCACATGCGGTAGAAGCGCTCGCCGTACTTGTCCTTGAGCCGGGGCCAGGCGGCATCGAAATTGGCCCACCACGCCATCAGCGTGGTGTCGTAGTCCGCGCCGAAATTGTGCCAGTCCTCCATCACGAACTGGCCCTCGATGGCTGCGCCGATCTGCGCGACCGAGGGCAGGATGCCGTTGGGGAAGATGTATTTTTCCGTCCACGGATCGCCATGGCTGGTCGTGTGGTTGTTGCCGATGGTGTGGAGCACGAAGAGCCCATCCTTCGCGAGCAGCGAGCGCACCTTGCGGAAATAGGCCTGGTAGTTCTTGTAGCCGACATGCTCGAACATGCCGATCGAGATCACCCGGTCGAACGTGCCTTCGAGCGCCATGTAGTCGACGAGCCGCGTCTCGATGGGCAGCGCGCCCTTGTGCGCCTCGGCGTAAGCCGCCTGCTCCTTCGAGATGGTGATGCCGACCCCTTCGACGCCATAGCGCTCGGCGGCGAATTTCAGGAAGCCGCCCCAGCCCGAACCGATATCGAGGATGCGCATGCCCGGCTGCAGCCCGGCCTTGCGGCAGATCAGGTCGAGCTTGGCCTCCTGCGCCTCATCGAGGTTCTGCGCGTCCTTCCAGTAGCCGCACGAGTAGATGAGCCGCTTGTCGAGCATCGCCTCGTAGAGGTCGTTGCCGATGTCGTAGTGCTTCTCGCCAACCTCGGTGACATGCAGGCGCTGCAGGTTGAGCAGGCGACCGCGCAGATAGCTCATGGCGAGGCCGAGATCGGGCTTCAGGTGGGAATAGATGTCGTAGTCGAGCAGCTTGGCGACGAACTGGTCGAGCGCCGGGGTTTCGAACCAGCCATCCATATAGGCCTCGCCGAAGCCCAGCGTGCCGTGGCTGAGGACGCGGCCCCACAGGCGCTCGTCGGTTACGGTGACGTCCCAGGGTCGGGTGCCGCCCAGTTCGATGCCGGCGTGGTGGAGGATATTGGTGAAGTAGGATTTCGGACCAGCACTCATGACGAACGCTCTACTTAGTTAGCAACCTAACGATTTGTAGCGCTGCCCGATGGCCTCAACAAGGGGCAGCGGAACTGACCTTTGGTGGTGGAATGACGAGTGAACGCCTGTCCCGGCGGCGGTTCAAGCCCCCCGGCGACAAAAGCCGCGCCGCGCGGGCATCGTTTCCGGTGCGGTGGCCGAACCGGGCGTTAACCAGCCGGGCCGGAGCTTTCGTTAATTCCCCTCGTCCATCTTGCGGAAGGGGACCGGAGGCCGAGCCGCTTGCAGCACCAGGTACTTACCGATGAGATGCAGGTCGAGCGGCAACTGGCGCGGCGCGGTCTGCGCCTGCGCTTTTCGCCCGAGCTGGAAGCGCAGTTCGAATCGGAGACCTCGGCTGCCCGCATCCGCATGCTGTTCATGCAGGAGGTGGTGGCGCTGCTCTTCTACCTCTTCCACAGCTTCACCGATTTCGCACTGGTTCCCGACGTCGTGCCGCTGGCCCTGATTCTGCACCTTGGCATCGCGCTGCCGATCTCGCTGATCGGGCTCGTGCTGCTGTGGTTCAATCCTCCGCCTGCCCTGCGCGAAACCGTAGTGGTGGGTCTCGGCGTGCTGGCAGCCCTGATCACCCTGGCCCTGATGCTGGCGAGCGAGGCGCCGCTGCGCGATCAGCTCGCCACGTCGACCGCGGTGATGATGCTGTTCGTCACCGTGGTGCAGCGGGCGCGGTTCCCCTATGCCGTTGCGGCCTGCCTCGTCATGGCATTGGCCAATGCGGCGGCGCTCGGCCTGCTGTCGGACTACGACCGGGCGCGTCTCGTCAGCGATGTCGGGACGCTGGTGGGGGCGGGAGCGCTGATGCTGGTCGCCTGCTGGACGCTGGAGCGCGAAACCCGGCGCGCCTACCTGCTGCGGCTCAAGGAACGGCTGCTCAACAGCGCGCTCGACGACATGTCGCGCCACGACCCGATGACCGGGCTCGAAAACCGCCGTGCGCTGGAACTGGCCTTCGGCGTCATCGGCCGCGAGGCGCACCGGGGCGAGGACATCGCCGTGGTGCTGCTCGATATCGACCATTTCAAGGACTACAACGACACGCTCGGCCACATGGCCGGCGACGAGGCGCTGCGCCGGGTGGCGCGCGAATTGCGGGCGGGTTTGCGGGCCGGCACCGACCGCGCCTTCCGCTTCGGTGGCGAAGAATTCCTGCTGCTCCTCCGCCGCACCTCGCTGAGCGATGCCGTGCTGCTGGCCGAGCGGCTGCGGCGGCGGATCGAAGCGGCAGCGTTGCCGCATCCGCGGGCGGCGGGCAGCGTCGTCACCGCCAGTTTCGGCGTCGCCTCGGCGCGCACCGGCGGCGAGATCGGCAGCGACGAACTGGTGGCGGGCGCCGACGCGGCGCTTTATGCCGCCAAGCGCAGCGGCCGTAACCAGGTCTGGCCGCCGCTGCCCGCCACCCGCGCCGACGAGCGCCCGACCGACAACCAGGTTCGCGACGCCGGGTAGCGCAATTGGCCTTGGGCAACATCCTGCGACTGGCGAGCGTGGCGGCAGTGGTGCTCGGTGCCACGACGGCGGCCGTGTTGCATATGGTGCCAGCCTGGGTGCCGGTGGGTTACCTGATGCTGGGCGTGGTGAGTTTCGGCGTCTACGGTTTCGACAAGCGCGCGGCACGGCGGGGCGAGTGGCGCGTCAGCGAGGGATCGCTGCACGGCATCGATCTGATCGGCGGCATTGCCGGTGGGCTGCTCGGGCAGGTGGTGTTTCGCCACAAGACCCGCAAGGAAGGCTTCGTCGCGGTCACGGTACTGGTAGTCGGGCTGCATGTCGTGGCGCTGGCCCTGCTCATGACGGGCATCTGGCGCGTCCCCGAGGTTCTGTTCGTCGGCTAAGCCGCGGCCCTGTCCAGGTTTTTCCTGAGGTCCATGAGGGCGCGGCGCAGCGCATCGAGTTCCTCACCCGAGCATTCCGAAGCGTCGAGGATCATGGTCGGGAAACCTTCCGCCACCTGCCGGAGCGACCGGCCGCGTTCGGTCAGGTGCACCAGCACCTGCCGCTCGTCGGTGGTGCTGCGGGTGCGGGTGACGAGGCCGAGCGCTTCCAGCCGCTTGAGCACCGGGGTCAGCGTGCCGGAATCGAGTAGCAGCCGATCGCCGATTGCGGTGACGCCGAGTCCGTCCTCCTCCCACAGGGTGAGCAGCGCTAGATACTGCGGGTAGGTGACGCCGAGCTGGGCCAGCAGCGGCTTGTAGAAGCGCGTGAAGGCGTGGCTCGCCGAATAGACGGCGAAACAGAGCTGCTGGTCGAGCCGCAAATCCTTCATCGAGCGCTCCATACGCCGCAAACTTCTGGCATTATCAATAGCGCACAATTGAGTTGTGTGCAATGAAAATATGGGTTATGCCATCCTCCGTTCCGACCATCGGTCACACTGAACGAGGAGTTGCATCATGAAGGTCATTTACACAGCCCACGGCACCGCCACGCATGGCGGACGCGGCGGCGGCACGTCCGCCACCGATGACGGTAAGGTCTCGGTGCGGCTTTCGGTTCCCAAGGTGATGGGCGGCGACGACGGCCCGGGCACCAATCCCGA
>Ga0206118_100513_pt1 | contig 18012 bp, 13 predicted proteins | sample 3A20Ametagenome_FD_177999 | JGI IMG/M metagenome (GOLD analysis project Ga0206118, IMG submission 177999) | Enriched microbial communities from leaf-cutter ant dump, University of Wisconsin, Madison, United States - 3A20A | ecosystem: Environmental > Terrestrial > Nest > Insects nest > Nest dump... | reverse complement strand
GGAAATGAAGCTGGCCAACGCGCTCACCTTCATGGCCAGCGACCGCGAGATCGCCGCCGAGGCGTGGCCGGGCGACGTGATCGGCATCCACAACCACGGCACCATCTCCATCGGCGACACCTTCACCGAGGGCGAGGCGGTCACCTTCACCGGCATCCCCAACTTCGCCCCGGAACTGTTCCGCCGCGCGCGCCTGAAGGACCCGCTCAAGCTCAAGCAGCTGCAGAAGGGCCTGGCGCAGCTGTCCGAGGAAGGCGCCACCCAGTTCTTCCGCCCGATCATGAGCAACGACCTGATCCTGGGCGCGGTCGGCGTGCTGCAGTTCGACGTGGCCGCCTACCGCCTGAAGGACGAGTACGGCGTGGAAGCCATCTTCGAGCCGGTCGGCGTGGTCACCGCGCGCTGGGTGCATTGCGACAACGCGAAGAAGCTGGAGGAGTTCCGCGAGAAGAACGCCAACAACCTGGCGGTGGACGCCGCCGGGCAGCTGGTCTACCTCGCCCCGACCCGGGTCAACCTGCAGCTGGCGCAGGAACGCGCGCCGGACGTGCGCTTTTCCGCCACGCGCGAAGCCGCGCACACCGTCTCGGTGGAATGACCGCGCCCAGGAGCGCCCCCCTGGCGCGCTCCTGCCCCGCCGCCTGACACCATCCGGAACAGGCGGCGGGCGTAGGGATGCACCCCGTGCTGCATTGCGGTAAGTTTCGGCCCATGCCTGCCACCGCCCCCCTGTCGCATCACGCCGTCGATATCCGCGAGGAAATCGCCAGCGCCCTGACCCACGGTCTGGGCGCGGTCACCGCCCTGGGCGCCAGCGCCGTGCTGATCACGCTGGCCGCGATCTACGGCGACGGCTGGCAACTGGCCAGCGCCATCGTCTTCGGCATCGCCCTGCTGCTGCTCTACACCGCCTCCACCCTGTACCACGCCATCCAGCACCCGGTGGCCAAGGGACGGCTGAAGATCTTCGACCACTGCGCGATCTACCTGCTGATCGCCGGCACCTACACGCCGTTCACCCTGATCGGCCTGCGCGGGCCGTGGGGCTGGGGGCTGTTCGCCGCGATCTGGACGCTGGCGCTGGGCGGGGTGGTGTTCAAGCTGTTCTACACCGGCCGCTTCAAGCGCCTGTCCACCGCCATCTACATCGCCATGGGCTGGCTGGTGATCGTCGCCATCGAACCGATGTGGAACTCGCTGGACGGCTTCACCCTGGGCTGGCTGCTGGCCGGCGGCGTCTTCTACACGCTGGGCACCTACTTCTACCACCGCGAATCGGTGCGCTATTCGCACGCCATCTGGCACCTGTTCGTGATCGGCGGCAGCGTCTGCCACTTCGTCTCGGTGACCGCGCAGATCCTCTAGCGCCCACGGCACCCCACCGGCGCCGCGCACGCCGCGGCAACGCGGCCTGCACGCAACACGAATGAGCGCTTCGCGCCGCGTGCACGACGCGGCGGCAACCATGGCCGCGTGAACATTCCGCCTGCCCCCGCCACGCCGCGCGCGTCGCGCTGGCGTTTCCGCCGCCCCGGCAAGCGCGGCCAGCGCTGGCTGGCGGCGGCCGGCCTGCTGCTTGCGGCCATCGTCGTGCTGTTGCTGCTGTGGGACTGGAACTGGTTCAAGGGCCCGCTGGAACGCGCAGTGCAGGCGCGCACCGGCCGCGCCCTGCACATCGGCCGTCTCGACGTGGACCTGGGCAGCACCAGCACCCTCCGCGCCGACCGCGTCACCTTCGCCAACGCACCCTGGGCCCAGCGGCCGGACATGGCCCGCGCCGACCGGGTCGAGGTCGACCTGCGCCTGTGGCCGCTGCTGCGCGGCCGCGTGCGGCTGCCGGAAGTCCGCCTCACCCGTCCCGACGTGCTGCTGCAGACTGCCCCCCGTCGCGGCGAACCCGGCAACTGGTCCTTCCTCGGCGGCGGTGGCGGCCAGCCGTTGCAGCTCAAACGGCTGCGCGTGGCCGACGGCAGGCTGCAGTTCCTCGACGAAGCCGGCCGCACCGACATCCAGCTCGACGTCCACAGCGGCACGCCGAAGCAGGCCAATGCCGCGCCGCCGCTGCTGCTGGAAGGCAAGGGCCGCTGGCGCGGCGCCTCGTTCACCGTGCGCGGCGGCACCGAATCGCCGCTGGAACTGGCCGACAGCGATCACCCCTTCCGCCTCCACCTCGACGGACATGCCGGCGCCACCCATGCCATCGCCAGTGGCACGCTGACCAACCCGTTCCAGTTGCAGGTATTCGACCTGCAGTTCCGCCTCAGCGGCAATGACCTGGACGACCTGTATCCGCTGATAGGAATCGCCATGCCGTCGTCGCCGCCCTACCGCCTCGAGGGCCGGCTCAGCCGCGACCACGATGTCTGGCGCTACGAGAAGTTCAGCGGGCAGGTGGGCGACAGCGACCTGGCCGGCGATGCGCGGATCGACGTGGCCGGCGAACGCCCGCGCCTGACCGCGGACCTGGTTTCGCGCCGGCTGGACTTCGACGATCTCGCCGGCTTCGTCGGCGCCCCGCCGAAAACCGGCGCCGGCGAGACCGCCAACCCCGAGCAGAAGGCCAAAGCGGCGGCACTGGCGGCCAGATCGACCGTGTTGCCGGACACGCCGTACAACCTGGGCAAGCTGCGCGCGATGGACGCGGACGTGCGCTGGAAGGCCCACCGCATCAACTCGCCGTCGCTGCCGCTGGAGAACATGGATGCCCACCTGCTGCTCGACGCCGGCCTGCTGCGGCTTGAGCCGCTGAACTTCGGCGTCGCCGGCGGCACCATCCGCAGCACCGTCCGCATGGACGCGCGGCAGCCGCGCATCACCACCGCGCTCGATGCCAGCGTGCGCGGCGTGCAACTGGGCCAGCTGTTTCCCGACGCGCGCCTGGCGCAGCAGGCATCCGGCGGCATCGGTGGCCAGCTGCGCCTGAGCGGAAACGGCAACTCGGTCGCCGCCATGCTCGGCAGCAGCGACGGCAGCGTGGCCATCGGCATGGGCCGCGGCCACATCGGCAACCTGCTGATGGAACTGGCCGGGCTGGACGTGGCCGAATCGGTGAAGTTCCTGTTCACCGGCGACCGCCAGATTCCGCTGCGCTGCGCCTTCGCCGACTTCGACGTGAAGGACGGGCAGATGCAGGCCAACGCGCTGGCCTTCGACACCACCGACACCCTGGTCATCGGCGAAGGCAGCATCGATCTCACCCACGAACGCCTGGACCTGCTGCTGCGACCGCGCCCGAAGGACGTCAGCATCCTGGTGCTGCGTTCGCCGCTGCACATCGCCGGCAGCTTCAAGGACCCGTCGTTCCGCCCCGACTTCAAGGCGCTGGGCCTGCGCGGCGCCGTCGCGCTGACGCTCGGCAGCATCGCGCCGCCGGCCGCGCTGCTGGCGCTGATCGAAACCGGGCCCGGCAAGGACGCGGACTGCGGCGGCCGCTACGCGAAATAGCGCGCCGCCATGCCGGCGCCTCAGCCGCCGACGATGTACTGCTGCAGCTGCCCCAGTTCGCGCCGCTGCTGCTCGATCACCGCCTTGACCAGGTCGCCGATGGAAATCACCCCGACCACGGCGCCGCCCTCCACCACCGGCAGGTGGCGGATGCGGCGGTCGGTCACCAGTTGCAGGCAGTCCTCCACGGTGTCGGCGGGCGTCACCGTGACCAGGTCGGCGGTCATGATCGATGCCACCGGCGTATCGCGCGAGGAGCGGTCGCGCAGCACGATCTTGCGTGCGTAGTCGCGCTCGGAAAGGATGCCGGCCAGCCGCGCGCCGTCCATCACCAGCACCGCGCCGATGCCCTTCTCGGCCATCAGCCGGATCGCGTCGATCACCGCGCTCTGCGGCGCTACCGCGTGGATCTCAGGGGACTTGGTCCCGAGCAACTGACGAACGGTCTGCATGGCGTTCTCCCTTGCTGGCGGATGCGCCCGATAGTGCCACGTCCGCCGGCCGCCAGGTGTCAACCAGGTACAGCGGCCGCTGCTTGGCTTCCATGTACAGGCGGCCGAGGTACTCGCCGATCAGGCCCAGCGCGATCAACTGCACGCCGCCCAGGAACAGGATCACCGCCATCATCGTCGGCCAGCCCGCCACGCGGTCGCCGTACAGCGCCGCCTTGCCCACCACCCAGGCGCCGAAGCCGAACGCCGACGCGGCGGTCAGCAGGCCCAGGTAGGTCGCCACGCGCAGTGGCGCGGTGGAAAAACTGGTGATGCCTTCCAGCGCGAAGTTCCACAACTTCCAGAAGCCGAACTTGCTGCGCCCGGCCATGCGCGGCGCGCGATGGTACGGCAGCGCCACACGGCGGAAACCCACCCAGCCGAACAGGCCCTTCATGAAGCGCTGCCGTTCGCGCAGCTGCCGCAATGCGGCCAGCGCGCGCGGCGACAGCAGGCGGAAATCGCCGGTATCGGCGGGGATCGGCGTCTTCGACAGGCGCCCGATCACCCGGTAGAACGCGGCGGCGGTGGCGCGCTTGAGCCAGCCCTCGCCGTCGCGCACCAGGCGCGTGCCATAGACATCGTCGTGGCCCTGCCGCCACAGCGCCACGAACTGCGGAATCAGCTCCGGCGGGTCCTGCCCGTCCGCGTCCAGGAGCAGCGCCGCGCCCTCGTCCACCAGGTCCAGCCCGGCGGTGAGCGCGGCCTCCTTGCCGAAGTTGCGCGACAGCCGCAGCGCGGACACCTGCGGGTCGGCCTCCGCCAGTTGCAGGATCAGCGCCCAGGTCGCGTCGGTGCTGCCGTCGTCCACGTAGAGCACGCGGCCATCGATGTCCGGCAGGCGCTCCAGCTCGGCGCGGATGCGCGGGTGCAGCAACGGCAGCGCGTCCTGCTCGTTGCAGGCGGCAATGACGATGGTCAGCCTGTCGCGGTCTGTCATGCGCGCATTCTACGTAAGTATGGAACGCAGGCCCGGATGCAGCCCGCGCACGGCGGCTTCAGTCCTCGCCCACGGCATAACCGGAGCCGCCGAGCTGCCGCGCCTGGCGCTGGATCCAGGCCGCGCGGCGCTGCACGAACGGGCCGGGGCTGGTCGCGCTGTAACGGCGCGGCGACGGCAGCACCGCGGCAAGGCGCGCGCTCTCGCCCGCCGACAGCCGCGCCGCGTCCTTGCGCCAGAAGCGCTGCGACGCGGCCTGCACGCCATAGACGCCATCGCCGAACTCGGCCACGTTGGCGTACATCTCCAGGATCCGCCGCTTCGGCCAGAACGCCTCGATCAGCACCGTGTACCAGGCTTCCAGCCCCTTGCGCAGCCAGCTGCGCCCCTGCCACAGGAACAGGTTCTTGGCGACCTGCTGGCTGATCGTGCTGCCGCCGCGCAGGCGCTTGCCGCGGGCGTTGTGGTCCATGGCCTTTTCGATCGCCTCCAGGTCGAACCCGTTGTGCAGCGGGAAGCGCTGGTCCTCCGCGGCCACCAGCGAGATCGGCACGCTGGCCGCCATCGCGTCCAGGTCGCGCCACTGGTAATGGATGCGGAAACCCCAGTCGCCCTGCCCCCAGGCCTCCACCTGGCGCAGCGCCATCACCGTGGAAAACGGCGGGTCGACGAACCGCAGCACCGCCACCTGCACGATGCTGAACACCACCAGCGCGCACGGCGTGATCCACAGCCAGCGCCGCCACCGGCGCCGCGGCCGCACCTTGCGCTTGTCCTGCTCCGTCCCCATCTGTCCGCCTGACCCCATGAATCCCGACATCGGTGCATTATCCGGCACCGGCGTCCCCCTACGTGCAAATTCCCATGATGACCGAAACGTCCGACCTCCTTGTCCGCTTCCTCCTGCCCGAGGCCGGCGTGCGCGGCGTCCATGTCCAGCTCTCCGAAAGCTGGCGCGAAATCCTGTCCCACGGTGGCTACCGGCCCTCGGCCCAGCGCCTGCTGGGCGAGGCCTGCGTCGCCGCGGCCCTGTTCACCGGCCACATCAAGATCGACGGGCGGCTGTCGGTCCAGCTGCGCAGCAGCTCGCCGCTGCGCACCCTGTTCGCCGAGTGCACCTCCGCCGGCACCCTGCGCGGCATCGCCCAGGTCGAGGAAGGCCAGGACGCCCCGGCCGACCTGTCCCGGCTCGGCGAGGGCGCCCTGCTGGCCATCACCATCGAGAACCCGGGCCTGGACCCGCGCGAGCCGCAGCGCTACCAGAGCCTGGTGGCGCTGCAGGGCAGCAGCCTGGACGAGGCGTTCGAGGACTACTTCCGCCATTCCGAGCAGCTGCCCACGCGCCTGCTGCTGGCCGCCGACGGCGAGCGCGCCGCCGGCCTGCTGCTGCAGAAGCTCCCCGGCGACCAGGGCGACGACGACGGCTGGGCCCGCGCGGGCGCGCTGTTCGACACGCTCGGCCGCGACGAACTGCTGGCCGTGGCCGGCCCCGAGCTGCTGCACCGCCTGTTCCATGAAGAACACCCGGAAATCCTGGGCGACAAGCCGCTGCGTTTCGGCTGCTCCTGCTCGCGGGAGCGGGTGATCGGCATGCTGCAGTCGCTGGGCGAGGAAGAAGCCCGCGCCGCGGCCGCCGACACCGGCCAGGTGGACGTGCGCTGCGAGTTCTGCGGGCGCGAATATCACTTCCCTTTGACCGAATTCGGCGTATTGTTCGCAGCTACACCAGCCAGCCAGGCCGCTCCAGAGCGGCTGCAGTAACGGCATCGACGAGCTGCGTTCCGGGGAGGACGGAGTCTTGTTAAGAAAACATAAACAACATACGATCAGAACCTCACGCGCCGGGAACTCCCCGGCTCCGGCCCTGTCTGATTGAGTCCATGAACGCCTTCCTGTGCCTGCCGCTAGCCATGCTGATCGCCCTTGGGGTGGCCACGGGCGCGCATGCGCAGGCCAGGCCGCGCGCCACCCCGGACAGCACCGTGCTGCCGGTCTGGAACAAGGGCAGCGGCAAGGTCGAGGCGCTGCTGTACCTGGAGCCCACCGGCGAACAGGTCGCCGGCGCGCGCTGGCACTTCGGCCGCAATTCGCTGGATGCCGCCTTCGGGCTCTCGTCCGGCGATTCGCTTGGCCTGCTGTGCAACAGCAGCCGCGGCAGCAGCATCAGCGGGTTGGCCAGCCACTGCATGCTCGCCAGCCTGGGCGACGACGACGATGCCGGCAGCGGCCGCCACCTGTCCGCGACCACCGCCTTCAACCGCCCCGGCGGGCGCGTCGGCCTGAGTGCCGGCACCGGCCGCGACACCCTGCCGGCCTGGCTCTCCGGCACTCCCCGCGCGCCTGCCGCGCGCATGGAACAGAACGACCTGACCGTCTTCGGCCAGAAGAACATCGGCCGCGAAGGCTTCGTCTCCATCGGTGGCACCTACGCCAAGGCCCGCCTGGTGCCGCTGAGCGACGCCTCTCCCGCCCTCGTCGACCAGTGGGACAGCAAGAGCCTGAGCATCGGCGGCGGCTACGGCCCCTTCAGCGCCAACATCATCGGCCGCGTGGTCGACGCCCCCGGCCAGGCCGGCAAATGGGAAGGCATCGGCCTCGGCCTGACCTGGCGCACCCCGTGGAGCGGCCAGCTCACCGTGGGCGCCGAAAACGTGATCACCCGCGGCAAGAACCCGTTCTCCCCGCGCAACGAGAGCAATGACGAGGGGGCGATCCCCTACGTCCGGTACGAGCAGGATCTTTGAGACCTGCGGGGATCAAGCCATTCGCAGTCAGTCGAACGCCTCCGCAAGGAGGCGTTTTTTGTTGCGGCCGCAGCATATCCGTCGGCCGATTTCACCGAATCCAACCAACTTCTTAACGAAGCTTTAATTTTCAGAAAGAGGCAAGTACTATCGGGACAGCCTCGCAAATTTGGAACCACGTTTTGGCTCCGTGCGCAGGCCATTCCACACAACCAAGATCACTTGGAGAGAGAGCCCATGTATTGCAAGTCCAACAAGCTGCGCGACGCGGTCGTGCTGGCGCTGATCGCCTCGGCCGGCACCACCGGCGCGGCCTTCGCCCAGGACAGCGCCCCCACCAGCCTTGATCGCATCGAAGTAACCGGCTCGCGCATCAAGCGCACCGACGTCGAAGGCCCGAACCCGGTCACGGTGATCTCCCGCGTGGAGATGGAAGCCGCTGGTGAAATTTCGGTCGCCGACTTCCTGCGCAACAATGTCTACAACTCCTTCGGCTCGACCCGCGAGTCCTCCGGCTCGGCGACCGGCTCGCAGGCGACCGTCAGCATGCGCGGTCTGGGTTCGGCCTATACGCTGGTGCTGCTGGATGGCCGCCGCATCACTCCGTCCGGCGCCCTTGCCGGCGGCGCGGCCAACATCAACATGATTCCGACCTCGGCGATCGAGCGCATCGAAATCCTGCGCGAAGGCGCCGGCGCGGTGTATGGCTCCGATGCGATCGGCGGCGTGGTCAACATCATCACCCGCAAGGACTACGAAGGCGCCAACATCCAGCTCGGTTACGAGAGCCCGAAGGTCGGCCCGGCCGGCACCACCGGCAGCGCATCGGCCGGCATCAGTTCCGATCGCGGCAACATCACCTTCGTCCTGGATTTCCAGGAACGCCAGATGATGTACAACCGCGAGATCAAGAACCTGGTCACCGGCGCCGGCCTGCCCTGGCCGACCAGCCCCTACAACTCCTCGGCCGGCCTGCTGACCCCGAACGGCCTGCGAAGCGTCGCCAACTGCGACACCTTCGAGAACAGCATCCGCACCGGCCCGAACAGCTGCGGCTTCGACCACGGCGCCACTTCGGCCAACGAGTCCTCGCTGCGCCGTAATGCCCTGCTGGTCAACGGCAACTACAACATCACCGACAACACCACCATGTTCTTCCGCGGGCTGACCTCGGAAACCAAGAGCCTGGGCGTGTATGCATCGGCTCCAGTCGACAACTCGGGCCGTGGCCCGGGCATCCTGCCGACCATCGCCGCCAACAACCCGTTCAACCCGTTCGGTGTGGCCGGCACCCTGTACTACCGCTTCACCCCGCTGGGCACCCGCGACACGCACCGCAAGGACACCCTGCGCGACTACACCCTGGGCCTGCGCGGCAATCTGGACCTGTTCGGCGGCGCTGACTGGGAAGTTGCTGTCAACCATGGCACCTCGGCGCAGTCCAGTGTCGGCCTGAACTACGGCATCGGCAGCACCCTGCAGCAGCTGATCGATTCCGGCAGCTTCAACCCGTTCGATCCGACCCACCCCAGCGTGAAGGCTGCGGCTGGCAAGATCGGCCACACCGTGTATGTCGAGTCGGTCAACACCACCAAGGGCGTCGATGGCAACATTTCGTTCGACCTGTTCAACATCGGTGACCGCCCGGTCGGCTTCGTCACCGGTTTCGAGTACCGCGAAGACGCGCTGAAGCAGGTCTACGACGCCCAGAGCGCCGCAGGCAATGTGTTCGGTTCGGCCGGTGCCGGTACCCGCGGCGACCGCAACTACGGCGCGCTCTACTTCGAAGCGCTGTTCCCGCTGCTGGAAAGCCTGAACCTGACCCTCGCCGGCCGTTACGACGACTACAGCGACGTCGGCAGCAAGTTCTCGCCGCGCGCCTCGCTGGAGTTCCGTCCGATCGAATCGCTGCTGGTCCGCGGCTCGTGGGGCAAGGGCTTCCGCGCCCCGACCCTGTCCGACCTGCACGGCTCCGCTTCGTCGACCAACCTGAGCTCGCCGTCGGACGTCACCATCCCGCACGCCGGCGGTGACGAACTGGCCTGCAAGGCCCTGGCCGCCTACCGCGCATCCTCCGGCAACGCGACCTACCAGCCGTACCCGTTCAACCCCTGCAGCACCTCGGACCAGTTCACCTGGCTGCAGACTTCGAACAAGCTGCTGAAGCCGGAAGAATCCGAGAACTGGGGTCTGGGCGTGGTGTGGAGTCCGTCCGAATCGCTGTCGATGGCGCTGGATTACTACGACATCGAGATCAAGAACATCATCGCGACCGTTCCGCGCGCGCTGGCGTTCCGTTATGGCGATGAAGGCCGCCCGGCCTACGGCGTCGTCCGCGGTGCCGACATCACCACCCCGACCGGCACCACCCTGCCGGGCGCCGCCAACCTGATCTACCTGCCGATCGACAACGGCGCGATGCAGACCTCGCGCGGCCTGGACTTCGAGTTCAACTACCGCTACGACGTCGGCAACTTCGGCACCCTGAGCACCAAGCTGGCCTGGTCGCACACCCTGGAGTTCAACTTCACTCCGGCAGGCGCAGGTGCCACCCAGGAGCGCGCTGGCAAGTTCGGCTACCCGAAGGACCGTGGCCAGCTGGGCCTGGGCTGGAACAGGGGCGACTGGTCGGCCAACGTGATCGGCAACTACATCTCCAGCCACAGCAACGGCACCAAGGCCACTACGTTCAGCTCGCAGACCACCGTCGACGTGCAGACCAGTGTCGCCCTGCCGTGGAACGGCCGCGTGACGCTGGGTGTGCGCAACGTCGCCAACAAGATGCCGCAGTTCACCACGGCTCTGGGCTTCCCGCACTACAACAACTCGCTGTACAACATCTGGGGCCGCACCCCGTACCTGCGTTACGAGCAGAACTTCTGATCGCCTGATCAGAACGCGTGATCTGGAACGGCCCGCTTCGGCGGGCCGTTCTTTTACCTTCCGGACCGCATGGAATGTGGGTCAACGAGCAACCTGGCCTTGAACTGCCGCCAGGCCTCGCGCAAGCTGTCCTCCTGACTTTTCGATAGCCGGCAGATGCACGACGCGCCAGTCCATCCATCGACCGCGGTACCGTGGACGCGCCTGTGGAGGACCGGCGTTCTGCATTCCTGCGCAACCGGCATATCCGGCAACTACGACGATGAGGTTGCACGCTTCTGGCAGCTGCGTTTCGCCTCACTGCGCGATGGCGCCACGCTCGTGGACGTCGGCACGGGGAACGGGGCGATTCCGTTGTTGGCGCACTCCACCGCTGGCCGCCGTGGAGAACATTGGCAGGTACACGGCGTGGATCTGGCCGACATCGACCCACCCGGCGTAGCCGGCGAGGCGGCAGGCCGATACGGGGACATCCGCTTCCACCCCAATACGTCGATGACCGAACTGCCGTTCGCCGATGGCTCCGTGGATCTTGTCTGCTCGCAATTCGCATTCGAGTACGCGCCCCGCGAGCGCGCGGCGCGCGAGATCCTGCGCGTGATCGGCAAGGATGGTCGTGCCGCAATGGTCCTCCACAGCGATGACTCCGTCATCCACAGGGTCAGTCGCAGCCAGGCTGAGGCGTGCACCTGGCTGCTGCGGGAAAGCCGCATATTCGACACCGCCCGAGGTCTGCTGCAATACCTGGCAGGCGCCAAAGACGCTGAAATGCGCAGTCGGCTGCAGCTTGATCCACAGGCCGAATCCGCGCGCGCGGCCTTCAACGAAGCCGCTACCCTGTTGATGGAAAGGATCGAGCATGCGCCCGATGCCAGGGTTCTGCAGACACTGGCACAAGAACTGGGGCGCATGATCCAGCATTCCTGGAACAGCCCCGATGACGCGGACATTGCGGTAGGTTCGCTGCGCGCCTGGGCCCAGGACGAGCATGCAAGGCTGGAACTCATGCTGGAGGCGGCACTCGATCCGACAGCGCTGCAGGACGTGGCCCGTCTGTTCGGCGAAACCGGCCTCCCTGTTCGAACCGGGAAGCTGCTTTACCGGAATGCGATGCCCATGGGCTGGACGCTGGTGATTGGCCATGAATGAAGCCGACCGGGCCCGTGGGCTTCACGCCGCCGGCCAGTTCGAAGCAGCGGAGCCGGCCTATCGGAAGGCACTCGACGCCTCTCCCGGCGACCTTTCGCTCCGACGGGATTTCGCGGTGCTGCTGATGCAATCCGGGAACGAAGCAGAGGCAGCCCTCCTGCTCGACCAGGAGGGGCTTCTGGACAGAGCGGACGGAGAGCTGCTCACGATCCTCGCGCTCTGCCTGCGTGCAACCGCGCAGCATCAGCGCGCGCTCGAAGCATCGCGCAGAATCACGGCCCGCGACCCGCGCAATGCGGTGGGATGGCTGCTGCTGGGCAGCCTGATGGTTGCCACGGGAGCGACGACGGCCGCGGAAGTGCCGCTGCGTCGTGCAGTCGCGCTGGAGCCGGGACTGGGCGAAGCCTGGCATTACCTCGGCGAGTCGCTGCAGGCGCAACGTCGCTGGGATGAAGCAATCCAGGCCTATCGACATGCTTCGGCCCAGCAGCCGACCGAGATCCTCAATATCGCGCTTTGCCATGCGATGGCTGGCCGCACGGAGGCGGCACTGCGGGATCTGGAAACAGCCCATCGCATGATGCCGGCCCGTGCCGACGTATTGGCTCAGCTTGCGCATTGCCAGGCGATGCTCTGTCTGCACGACGCCGAAGCGTCGAGCGTCCGTTCGCTTGGCAGGTTGCTGGCCGGTGGAGGTACGGGTATCGAGCCGGAGCCTTTCCTGCTTTCCACCTTGGGTGTTCCGACAGAGCTGAAAGCCGGATCCATCCAGCGCTACAGCCACGCGATTGCCGGCTCGGTCCACGTTGTACAGGCACGAAACCGGCACGAGACCCTTGGTGCAGGGCGCCGGATCAGGATCGGCTATTTGTCCGCCGACCTGGGCGAACATGCAATCGGCACACTGGTCCGTGATCACTTCGCGGCCCACGATCGTGCTCGTTTCGAAGTGCTCGGCTACTCTCTGGCGCCGTCCTGCGATATCGAACCCGATGTCGTCAGGGGATTCGACAGTTTCGTGGATGCGTCCCAACTGGATGACGAGGCGCTTGCCGGGCACATCGCACAATCGGGCATCGACGTGCTGATCGACATGACCGGCTTCACCCTCGGGGCACGCCCGGCCGTACTGGCCAGACGACCGGCTCCGGTGCAGTGGGGATGGCTGGGCTTCATCCATGGCCAGCAGGCACCATGGCTGGACGGGCTGCTGCTGGACTCGAACATCCAGCCCGCTGGCGCGGAATGGCCCTACGACGACAAGCGGATCCAGTTGCCAGGTTCGTTGTTCCCCGCCTCGCCCGTGCGCCGGGGCATGCGCGACCGTGCCCGCTTCGGATTGCCCGACGATGCCGTGGTGCTGGCCAGTTTCAACAACACCTACAAGCTGTGCCCCGCGCTGATCCACAGCTGGAGCCGCATCCTCGCCCAGGCCGGCGAGGCCCACCTGATGGTGTATCTGCCGCAGGCAGCCCGCGCCGGCTTCCTGCAGCGATGGAAATCATGGGGTGGCCCCCTGGAACGGCTGCACCTGGTCGACAAGGTCGATATCGACGAACAAGCTGATCGCGCGGCAAGCTGCGACCTGTTTCTCGATGCCTTCCGGTACCAGGCCGGCGCCACCGCGATCCATGCGATCGGCAACGACCTGCCGCTGCTGTGCCTTGAGGGCGATGAGCCGCTGGCCCGGCTGGGTGCCAGCATCAATCGTTTCCTCGGCATGGACGAGCTGGTCTGCCGCGACGTGGATGACTATGTCGACTCCGCCGTGCGCCTGGCACAGTCCCCAGCCCTGCTGTCCGCGTGCCGGCAACGCCTGCACCGGCAAGCCATGGACCGTGGTTTGTTCGACCCACGCCGCGTGGCCGCCGCCATCGAAGCCGCCGTGCTCCAGCAGCTGAACCATTGATCTTCCACCCGCAGATCGCCAAATGCCCGACCATGCCGCCAGCATCGAACATATCCGCGACCTGATCCGCCAGGGACGGGGCGAGGCCGCGATGGCAGCGTTGAACCAGGCACTGGCGGCCATGCCCTACGATCCGGAGCGGCGCTACCTGCGCGGCATGCTGCATGCGGCCGCCAACCGCAACCTGCAGGCGATCCATGACTTCGACATCGCGCTGCAGGCCGCGCCCCAGGTACCCCCGCTGCTGTTCAATCGCGGGCTGGTGCTCTTCCGGATGGAACGGATGGAAGAGGCGTTGTCGGATTTCGAGCTGCTCAGCCGGATCGATCCCTCCGATGCCGATACCTGGACCAACATCGGGCTCATCCATGCGCGTTCCGGCCGCGCGCAGGCCGCCCTGGACAGCCTCCAGCGGGCCGACCGCCTGCGCGGCGATGATCCGGTCATTCTGCGCGGCCTTGCCAACGCGCTGCGCGACACCGGCCAGGTGCATGAGGCCGCCGAGGTCCACCAGCGGGTGCTGTCCGCGTCCCCGTCCGATCCCGCGGCCCTGACCGACTATGCCCTGTGCCTGCTGTCGCTGGGCAAGGTCGCGCAGGCCGATGCGCTTTACCGTCGCGTGCTCGGGCTCGACCCGGCCGACCAGACCGCGCTGGCAGGCCTCTACATGACAGCGAAGGAACTGGGGGACCAGCTACTGGCCGAGCGCCTGATGGACTACCCCAACCTTCTTGGCAGCGATGAAGCGCTGGCCGAGTCGACGATCGATCTGGACGCCCTGCGCGAGCTGTCGCTTTCGCACGGCGGGCTGATATGGGAACCCGCCGGGCGCTCCACCTCGCTCGGGCGGCAAAGCCCGATGCTGGATCTCTCGCAGAACCGCGTGCTGCAGCGTTTCGAGCAGCGTCTGCTGCAGGCAGTCGAATCAAGGATGCAGGTGCTGTCGAGGTCCGCATCACTCGCTGACCACCCCTGGATGCAGGCAATGCCGAAGCGCTGGCGGCTGCAATCCTGGATCACCGTGCTCGAACAGGGCGGGCACCAGACGCCGCATATCCATCCTGCCGGCTGGCTCAGCGGGGTGTTCTATGTCGACGCCGGCCAGCCCAGCGCCCCCGCGGCGGGCAACCTGTTGTTCGGTCATCCGCAAGAAGGGCTTCCCCTGCAGCGGCCTGATCTCGATCACCGGGTAATCCCGGCATCCGGCCGGCTGGTGACCTTCCCTTCCTACTTTTTCCACAACACTGTGGCCTACCAGGGGCCATCCCCAAGGATCAGCATCGCCTTCGACGTTGTTCCAATCCGCTGAGGCCAGGGAACCCCCTTCCGGCAAAGGCGGCGTGCCGCACTCATCCGTTCGGAATCAGCGTCTCGATCACGTGCTCGACGTAGGACTCGAATTCCTCGCGCGCCTGTTTCGGCTGCTGCAGCTGCAGGGACAGCTGCAGGAAGCCGACGTAGGCCGCGTAGGCCAGGCGCGCGCGGTGGCGGGCGTCGGTGGAGCTCAGGCCAGCCTGGCGGAACGAGGCCATCAGGTAGTCCAGGCGGCGCTGCGAGACGCGGTCGATCACCGGGCGCACCAAGGGGTTGTCCAGCGCCTTGAGCAGTTCGCTGTAGATGACGTGCGGCGTCACCTCGTGGGCGACGAGCTGGAACAGCGCGCGCAGGCGGGTGCGCGGATCGGGCACTTCCTCCAGGCTGCCGAACACCTGCTGCTGCTCGACCAGCTCCCAGCGCTCCAGCGCAGCCTGCAGCAGGGCGTCGCGCGAGGGGAAATGCCAGTAGAAGCTGCCCTTGGTGACACCTAGGCGGCGGGCCAGCGGCTCCACCGCGACGGCGCCGACACCCTGCTCCGCGATCAGGTCCAGGGCCGCCTGGGCCCAGTCGTCCGCACTGAGGCGGCTGTTGCGTGTACCGCGGGTTTCCGCCGGGGAAGCTGAAGATTCGTTCATCGCCTGATTTAACCATACGGCGGGGACTGGTTGCAGTATGCGCCGCGCCGTCGGCCCGCGCGACAGCACCGTGGATGCCGGCCAAAGCCGCGGCCGACAAGGCATTCCAGTCCATACCCATCAGTATTGACAGGCGTAGCCGCGAATCCATACCATCAGGTACGGTTCCATCTCTGTGACCTCGCATGCACGCGCAAGACATCCGGCTGGAAGGTGCCCATGGCATCGGACTGGCCGCATCGAAGACCCCCGGAAGCAAGCCGCCGATCCTGTTCGCGCATGGTTTCGGCCAGACCCGCGGCGCATGGACGGCAACCGCCGCGGCATTGCATGCGGCCGGCCACGCCACGCTGGCCTACGATGCGCGCGGCCACGGCGGCTCGGACTGGAATCCAGTTGATCTGCCGTATCACGGCGAACAGTTCACCGATGACCTGATCGTCGTCGCCGGCGAGCTGCCGCGTCCGCCGGTGCTGGTGGCCGCGTCGATGGGCGGGCTGTTCGGGCTGATGGCCGAGGCGCGCTGGCCCGGGCTGTTCGCGGCGATGGTGCTGGTGGACATCACCCCGCGCTGGGAAACCCGCGGCGTTGAGCGCATCCTGGCCTTCATGAGCGCGCATCCGGAAGGTTTCGCCTCGCTGGAAGCGGCCGCCGACAGCATCGCCGCCTACCTGCCGCACCGCCCGCGCAAGAGCGAGGACGCGCTGCGCGCCCTGCTGCGGCCCACCGCGGACGGCCGCTGGAGCTGGCATTGGGATCCGCGCCTGGTGGAAGAGCTGGCGCGCGACAGCGAGCAGCACCAAGGGGCCATCGCCGAGGCCGCGCGCCGCGTCGAATGCCCGCTGCTGCTGGTCAGCGGTGGCCGCAGCGACCTGGTCACGCCGCAGACGGTGGCCGAATTCCTGGCGCTGGTGCCGCACGCGCGGCACGTGCATCTGCCCGACGCCACGCATATGGTGGCAGGCGATGACAACGACGCGTTTACCGCCGCCGTGTTGAACTATCTGGACGCACTCCCCCCGGCTTCCGCCGCAGCGTCCGCCCGTACCGAGCACGTTACCGGAGCAAGTCCATGAGCATTGTCGTTCCCTTCCTGGCCCTGCTGCTGGCAGGTGCCTTCGTCGCCTATCACCGCATGCGGCTGGTCACCTGGACGGTGATCGGCGCCGTGCTGCTGGGCATCTGCTGGTTCGCCGGCGTCAACCAGACCGCAGTCGTGGTCGCCGCGGCGATCCTGGCGCTGGTCAGCGCGCTGGTGCTGCTGCCGTTCCTGCGCAAGCCGCTGATCACCTCGCCGTTCATGGGGGTGTTCCGCAAGGTGCTGCCGCCGCTGTCCAAGACCGAGCGCATCGCGCTGGAAACCGGCTCGGTCGGCTTCGAGGGCGAACTGTTCACCGGCGACCCGGACTGGCAGAAGCTGCTGAACTACCCCAAGCCCCAGCTCACCGCCGAAGAGCAGGCCTTCCTCGACGGCCCGGTCGAAGAGCTGTGCCGGATGGTCAACGACTGGGAAATCACCCACGTCCATGCCGACCTGCCGCCGGAGCTGTGGGACTTCATCAAGAAGAACAAGTTCTTCGGCATGATCATTCCCAAGCAGTACGGCGGCCTGGGGTTCTCGGCGCTGGCGCACCACAAGGTGATCCAGAAGCTGGCCTCGATTTCCAGCGTGGTCAGTTCCACCGTCGGCGTGCCCAACTCGCTGGGCCCGGGTGAGCTGCTCAACCACTACGGCACGCAGGAGCAGAAGGACTACTACCTGCCGCGCCTGGCCGAAGGCATCGAAGTGCCGTGCTTCGGCCTGACCGGCCCGTTCGCCGGCTCCGACGCCACCTCCATCCCCGACTTCGGCATCGTCTGCAGGGGCACGTGGAACGGCGAGGAGGTGCTGGGCCTGAAGCTGACCTTCGACAAGCGCTACATCACCTTGGCGCCGGTGGCCACGCTGATCGGCATGGCGTTCCGCATGTACGACCCGGACGGCCTGCTCGGCGACACCAAGGACATCGGCATCACCCTGGCGCTGCTGCCGCGCGACACCGCCGGCGTGGAGATCGGCCGCCGGCACTTCCCGCTGAACTCGCCGTTCCAGAACGGCCCGATCCGCGGCAAGGACGTGTTCATCCCGCTCAGCCAGATCATCGGCGGCCCGGAGAAGCGCGGCCTGGGCTGGAACATGCTCAACGAGTGCCTGGCGGTCGGCCGTTCGATCACCCTGCCGTCCACCGCCTCGGGCGGCGCCAAGGCCGGCGCGGTCATCACCGGCGCCTATGCGCGCATCCGCAAGCAGTTCGGCCTGTCGGTCGGCCGCTTCGAGGGCGTGGAGGAGGCGCTGGCCCGCATCGGCGGCAAGGCCTACAAGATCAGCGCGCTGTCGCAGGCCACGGCCGCGGCGGTGGACCGCGGCGACGTGCCGTCGGTGCCGTCGGCCATCGCCAAGTACCACTGCACCAACATGAGCCGCGAGTGCATCAGCGACATGATGGACATCATCGGCGGC
>Ga0206118_100508_pt1 | contig 18278 bp, 12 predicted proteins | sample 3A20Ametagenome_FD_177999 | JGI IMG/M metagenome (GOLD analysis project Ga0206118, IMG submission 177999) | Enriched microbial communities from leaf-cutter ant dump, University of Wisconsin, Madison, United States - 3A20A | ecosystem: Environmental > Terrestrial > Nest > Insects nest > Nest dump... | reverse complement strand
GGCCTCAGCCACGACCTGCGCAACATCCTGCAGCCGCTGCTGATCGTGCCGGACCTGATCCGCGACCGCAGCGACGACCCCAAGGTGGTGCGGCTGGCCGACGTGATCGCCGAATGCGGGCGGCGCGGCCACGAGATGGTCGAGTCGATGCTGTCCTTCGTGCGCGGCTCGCGCCTGCGCAGCGAGCGCATCGTCCTGCAGCGCCTGTTCCAGGCGGTGGGCATGCTGCTCAAGAGCAGCCTGCCGGGCAACATCGACCTGCACCTGGAAGTGCGCGACGACCGCATGGCGGTGGAGGGCAACTACACCGAACTGCAGCAGGTGCTGCTCAACCTCGCCCTCAACGCCATCCAGGCCATGCCCGACGGCGGCCGCCTGGGCCTGCTGGCCGAACGCGTGGCCACCACCGACGGCGAGCGGCTGTGCATCCGCGTGCAGGACCAGGGCATCGGCATGGACGAGGCGACGGTGGCACGGCTGTTCAGCCCGTTCTTCACCACCAAGGCCAACGGCACCGGCCTGGGCCTGGTGTCGTGCAAGCGCATCGTGGAAAGCCTGGGCGGGACGATCTCGGTGTCCAGCCGCCCGGGCGAGGGCACCTGTTTCGACCTGCTGCTGCCGCTGCACGCGGCGGAAGTGGAGCAGGAGGACGGCGCGGTACCGTCGGCACCCGCGGTGCCGGCCGGCCGCGGCCAGCGGATACTGGTGGTGGACGACGAAGCCACGCGCCTGTCGCTGCTGGGCAATGCGCTGGCCAGCCAGGGCTACCGCCTGCGGCTGGCGGCCGACGGCGCGGCGGCGATGCGCCACCTGCAGGAGGCCGGCATGCCGGACGTGGTGCTGGTGGACAGCGGCATCCCGCTGCTGTCCGCCGGCCAGCTGCTGAGCGAGATGCAGGACATGGGCTACCGCGGCCCGGCCATCGTGCTGGAGGAGAACGGCAACGCGGCGTTCGCCGACGGCCTGGCGCCTTCGGGCATCAGCGTGCACGTGCTGCCGCGCCCGCTGGAGATGCAGCGTGTGTTCCGCGCCGTGGCCGACGCGCTCGGTACCGGGTGAGAGGGCAGCAACGAGCGGGGAGGAACCCGGAACGCAGGGGACGGCAGGGGCCGGGCGGCCGCGCTGCGTCTGCCGGTTACGGGTTCTTCTCCACCGGTTCCTCGCGCCACGCCGCAGGTCCTATCATGTGCCTCCCGATTCCGCGGCGCGCCGCGACCCCCGCAACCCGATGACGACCGTCCTCCTGAGCCTGGGCAGCAACCTGCGCCCGCACCACCATCTGCAGGCGGCGCTGCGGGTACTGCGCGAGCGCTTCGGCCGGATCGCGGTTTCCCCGGCCTACCGCACGCCGGCGGTGGGCTTCGACGGCCCGGACTTCCTCAACAACGCGGTGATGCTGGACACCGACCTGCCGCTGGCGGAGCTGGACCACTGGCTGCACGCGGTCGAGGACGCGCACGGGCGCGACCGCAGCGGGCCGCGCTTCAGCGACCGCACCCTGGACATCGACGTGGTGTACTACGGCGACCTGGTGGTGGAAGGCCCCGGCCACCTGCGCATCCCGCGGCCCGAGCTGAAGCACGCCTTCGTGCTCAAGCCGCTGGCCGACATCGCCCCGGACTTCGTCGACCCGGTCCGCGGCCTCAGCCTGCGGCAGATGTGGCAGGCGCACCCGCAGCATGGCGACACCTTCGACACCATCGAACTGGCGGACTGAGCTGCCGCCACGGCGCCCGCGATCCCCGTTCCTGCGGAGCGGGGGCGGCGCCCCCGCTTGAGCCATCCCGCTGCAGCCCGGCGCTGCACCGCCCCGCGCCGGCATCGCAGGGCGGGGCGTCGGCTCCGCTGCGGGCTCTTTCAAGGCGAACCCCGGCGACACCGCACCGCCTTCGGCGCCCGCCGCTCAGGTCAGCATGCGCCCGCCATCCAGCCGCAGCGTCTGCCCGGTGATGTAGCCGGCATCGTCGAGCAGCCAGCGCACCGCCGCGGCGATCTCGTGCGGCGTGCCGGTGCGCGCCATCGGCGTGCGTTCCATCAGCGCCTGCTTGGCCGCCTCGCTCTTGCCCTGTTCCGGCCACAGGATCGCGCCGGGCGCCACCGCGTTCACCCGCACGTGCGGCGCCAGTTCCAGCGCCAGCGTGCGCGTGGTCATTTCCAGCGCGGCCTTGGCCGCCGAATAGGCGGGGTGGTCACGGAGCGGCTGGCTGGCGTGCAGGTCGGTCAGGTTGACGATGGCGCCGCGCTGCCGGCGCAGGTGCGGCGCGGCGGCCTGCGCCAGGAAGAACGGCGCGCGCGCGTTGACCGCGAACAGCTCGTCCCACTGCTCCACCTGCACCTGCCCGAACGGGGTGGGGAAGAAGTTGGAGGCGTTGTTGACCAGCGCGTCGAGCCGGCCGAAATGCGCCACCACTTCCTCCACCAGTTCCGGCAGCGCCTGCGCGTCGCGCAGGTCGGCCTGCACCGCCAGCACGCTGCCCGGGCGCTCGCTCTCCAGGTCGAAGGCCAGCGCCTGCAGTTCCTCGCCCGACTGGTGCGCGTGCAGGGCCAGCCGGTAGCCATGGCCGTGCAGGTGGCGGGCGATGACCGCGCCGATGCGGCGCGCGCTGCCAGTCACCAGGGCCACCCGTTGCGGATCCGTCATCTGCGTTTTCCTCGCTCGGCTATCCTGTGCATTGTCCCCGCAAACCACCGTCCCATGCATTCCGACCTGCCCCTGCCCGAATCCGACGCGCTGGCCCATAGCGGGCAGCTGGCCGCGCACCTGCGCGCGGAGATCCTCGCCCAGGGCGGCGCGATACCGTTCTCGCGGTTCATGGAGCTGGTGCTGTACGCGCCGGGCTGGGGTTATTACAGCGCCGGCGCCAGCAAGTTCGGCGCCGCCGGCGATTTCGTCACCGCCCCGGAAATGGGCACGCTGTTCGCCGCGACCACCGCCAACGCGCTGGCGCCGGCACTGCGCGGGCTCGGCCCGCAGGCGCGCGTGCTGGAGCTGGGCGGCGGCAGCGGCGCGTTCGCCGAGGCCGCGCTCGGGCGCCTGGCCGCACTGGACGCGCTGCCGGCGCGCTACGCCATCCTCGAACCCAGCGCCGATCTGCGCCAGCGCCAGCGCCAGCGCCTGCAGGGCGCGCTCGACCCGGCGGTGTTCGCCCGCGTGGAATGGCTGGACCGGCCGTTTGAGGACGAGTGGGACGGCGTGCTGTTCGCCAACGAGGTGATCGACGCGCTGCCCACGCCGCGCTTCCTGATCGACGCCGGCGAGGTCTACGAGGAGACCGTCGAGCTCGACGGCGAAGGCCGCTTCGTGCGCGGCGCGCAGCCGGCGGACATGCTGCTCACGGCGGCGGTGCGGCACGTGGAGCGCTACCTGGAGCGCCCCTTCGCCGACGGCTACCGCTCCGAACTGCTGCCGCAGCTGCCGTACTGGATCCAGGCGGTGGCCGGCGGCCTGCGCCGCGGCGCCATGCTGTTCGTCGATTACGGCTACAGCCGCGCCGAGTTCTACCAGGACGACCGCCGCGATGGCACCCTGCGCGCGTTCTACCGCCACCGCGTGCACAACGACGTCTACCTGTGGCCGGGCCTGCAGGACATCACCGCCTCGGTGGATTTCACCGCGCTGGCCGAGGCCGGCACCGGCGCCGGCTTCGACCTGGCCGGCTATTGCCACCAGGCTGGCTTCCTGTTCGGCAATGGCATCACCGGCCTGCTCGAGGAAGCCGACGAACGCGCCGACGAAGTCGGGCGCATGCGCCTGCGCGAACAGTTCAAGCGCCTGACCCTGCCCACCGAGATGGGCGAACGCTTCCAGGTGATGGGTTTCAGCCGCGACGTGGACCTGTCGGCGGCGTTCACGATGGGCGACCTGACCTGGCGCCTGTGAGCCGCCCGTTGTTCAAGCCGTTGCGCCACCTGCCGTTCTGGATCGGCCTGTGGGCGCTGGCGGTGCTGGGCGTGACCGTGGTGTGCCTGATGCCGCCGCCGCCGTTGCCGCCGCTGCCGGAGAATGGCGACAAGGCCGAACACTTCATCGCCTATTTCCTGCTGTCGGCCAGCGCCGTGCAGCTGTTCCGCCGCGGCCGCGCGCTGCTGGCCGTCGGCCTGGCGCTGGTGGCGATGGGCGTATGCATCGAATTCGCGCAGGGCGCATTGACCGACACCCGCAGCGCCGACCCGCTCGACGCGCTGGCCAATACCCTCGGCGTGGTCGTGGGCCTGGCGACGGCATTCACTCCGCTGCGCGATCTGCTGCTGCGGCTGCAGCCGCGCCGCGAAGCCGCGTAGGAACGGGTGGGAGCGCACTCAGTGCGCGATGGCCGGCAGGCAGGTATTGCTTCCCGAAGAACTTTGCCCTTGGGCGAAAGTGACTTGGCCGCTGGTGTGTCCGAGGAAGATGGACCGGTTCTGTCAGAAGAAGATCCCGTTTTCCCGGGATCCTGCTCTTGCATTGAGAGGGGGTCGGTTCCGGTGATACCGTGCCGTGCAGCAATGTCAGAAGGGGATGCGGCCTGCTTGTGCACCGGTGTTATGCGCCTGAATCAGGGAAGGCTGTGCGCGAAGCAGGCTGCACCTCGCTGGATACCTGCGTTATCCGCATCTTCTTCGAACAGTAGTTGGGAGCCACATCAGATGGTCGACGAGCTTTGGGGATTCTGGCAATTCAACTTCTGGCTCGGTCTGGCGAGCCTTGGTGCTGGTCTGCTTGCCGTTTCGCCTTGCTTGCTCGTTCCATCCTGGCGTCGCAAGATCCTTCAGGCAGACATGGACATCGAGGGCTTGGGCGCCATCGTGTTGTTCATAGTGATGGTTGCCGTTGGCTGTTACAACTACATCGGCGTAGCCGATGGTACCTAGCAGTTCATTCAAGCCGAGGTCGCTTCGCAGCCCGGGCCGGTGCGGTATCGTGTAGCACACCCGCTGTCTTGCAGCGCTCCGCTCAAATCAGGCGTCAGGCATCCAACGAAAGGTCAGGGCTTCATCCTGCCTGCATTGCTGGCAGTGACGAGCACTGGGCTGTACCGAGATTCCACTAATCGTCTTGGATGAAAATTCCTGCCTGCCGACGCTCGATTCCAACAGGCTGTTGGCGAGCGGCCATCGCCAAGGCGGCTGCTGTCGACGGCTGGCCGATCGTTCAAGCCGGCTCCCGCTGGTTCCCGGCACGAGCTGGGTAATTCGTCCAGGCGTTTCAGCTTTTGCACTGATGGAGATTGCACGGTGACCAGAATGATCGCTTTCCTTCTTGCGGGCCTGCTTGCCCTGCCATCCCTTGCCCATGCACAAATGCCCGTGCAGGCGGCTGCCGATCACCAGCCGCTTCTGGCCAGTCCTGATGCAACATTGGCCGCAAACAAGCGCCTTGTTTATGACTTCTGGCGCGAAATCTTTGAAGCGGGCCACCTGGAGCTCGCGGACAAATACCTGGCCGAATCCTATGTCCAGCACAATCCCAATGTGCCTGCAGGTCGCTCTGGTTTTGTGGCGTTCTTCTCGACCGTCAGCAAGCCAAAGGCCATCGAGGCGACGGTCAGGGCGCCCCTTGTCTCGATTGTGGCAGAGCGGGATCTGGTGATCCTTTCCTTCGTCAAGGAACACGAGGATCCCAAGGATCCCGCGAAAAGGTACACAACCACTTGGTTTGACATGTTTCGCGTGAAAGATGGAAAGATCACGGAGCACTGGGATCCGGCACTCAAGCCGTAGCCGTGCGGCGCAGGTGGTCCATTCAAGCCGCCGCTCCGCGGCGCGCCCACGCCGGCAGACGCCGCTAGCGCAGCGTCACCCTGTCCACCACCCACATGTCGGGGCGGAAGTCGCCGCTGAAGCGGATGCACAGTGATTCGGTCTTGTCGGAGCGGCGCAGCAGCGGTGCGTGCAGGGTGATGAAGCCGTCGGCATCGGGGCGTGCCGGCAGGGGCGCGGTGGCGATGAGGTCGCCATCGCAGGAGCCGGCGCGGATGTCGAGTTCGCCGTGCGCGCTGCGCGCCGGCAGGTAGCGACGGCGGGCGTTCTCTTCCTCGCTCTGGTCGATGATGTAGGGCAGGCGGCCGGCGCGTACCTCGATGCTTTCCGCGCCGGCCATGGGCGCCTGTTCCCAGCGCCAGCACGGCTGCATGAAGGCGACGTTGAACAGCGCGCGCTGGCCGTCGGCCTGCACCGTGTCGTCCTGCATGCGCAGCACCGGGCCTTCGGCGATGCAGGACTGCAGCTGGGCGTTGCCGCGGCTGCGCAGGCTGGCGGCGGTGACGTCGAAATGGTCCGCCGGCTGCAGCGCGGCACCGCCGGCGAAGGCGGCGGCGCGCAGTTGCACCGGCAACCGCGCCTCGATGGGGCCGGCGTACGGCGGCGAGAGGGCCGTCGGTTCGCTGCCGTCGAGCGTGTAATGCACCGGGTAGCCGAGCGGATTGGACAGGCGCAGCGTCGCCTTGTCGTGGCCGGCGGGCGCATCGTCCAGCAGCACGCGGAACGGCGTGCGCGCATAGCCGACGCCCAGCGCGGCGTAGCGCCGGGTCCAGGCCGGCAGGCGCTGCAGGAAGCCGGCGTAGTCCTTGCCCGCTTTTGGCGTCCAGCCGGTCTCGGCCACCGCCAGCAGGCGCGGGAAGGTGTTGTGTTCGACGGCGGCGAAACGCACGTCGTCGGTGGTCCACATGTTCGCCTGCAGGCCGAGGATGTGGCGGCGCCGGGCCGCGTCCAGCGCCTCGGGCACCGGTTCGAAGCGGTAGAACTTCTCCATCGGGATCAGCTTCGGGCGGGGCCGGCCGCCCGGTTCGTCCGGCGAATCGGTCTGCAGGTAGTCCAGGTACAGGTCGGCGTTGGGCGACATGACCACGTCGTGGCCCTGTCGTGCCGCGGCGATGCCGCCGTCGATGCCGCGCCAGGACATCACCGTGGCGTCGGGCGCCAGGCCGCCGTCGAGGATCTCGTCCCAGCCGATCAGGCGCCTGCCGTGCGCATGCACCAGGGTCTCCAGGCGATGGATGAACCAGCTCTGCAGCGCGGCCTCGTCCGCCAACCCGAGCTCGCGCATGCGGGCCTGCACGCGCGGCGATGCCTGCCACTGCGTCTTGATGGCCTCGTCGCCGCCGACGTGGATGTAGCGGCCGGGGAACAGCTGCGCCACTTCGGCGAATACGCCGTCGAGGAAATCGAACGTGGCGTCGTCCACGTTGAACAGGTTGGCGTGGATGCCGCGGTGCGCCGAGACGGGGATTTCCCGGCCTTCGGTACCCAGCGCCGGGTAGGCGGCGATGGCGGCGGTGGCGTGGCCGGGCATGTCGATTTCCGGCACCACGGTGATGTGCAGCGCCGCGGCATGGGCGACGATGCCGCGGATGTCGTCCTGTGAGTACCAGCCGCAGTACGGAGCCGGCCTGCCACTGGCCGGATCGATGCCGGCATCGCCGGCGGGGATGCGGCAGCCGCCGATCCGGGCCAGGCGCGGGTAGCGCTTGATCTCGATGCGCCAGCCCTGGTCGTCGGTCAGGTGCCAATGGAACACGTTGAGCTTGTGCAGCGCCATGGTGTCGAGCAGCTGCTTCACCTGCGCCGGCGTCTGGAAATGCCGCGCCGAATCGAGCATGTAGCCGCGCCACGGGAAGCGCGGCGCGTCCTCGATGCGCATCGCCGGCAGGGTCACGCGCGCGGCCTCGCCCTGGGTGAGCAGCTGCCACAGGGTCACCGCGCCGTGGAACAGGCCGGCTTCGTCGCGGGCGTCGATCGCGATGCCGTCGCTGCCGACGGTGAGCGCATAGCCTTCGGCCGCGATGCCGCTGTCGGCGTCGATGGCGAGGCGGATGCCGTGTGCGCCCTTGCCGCGCGCGGCGACGGGCAGGGGCGCGCGGCCGGCCTTGGCGAGGAAGGCGTTGAGCTGGCCCGCCACGCGCATCGCGGCGTCGCCCTCGGCGTGCAGAGCGGTGCTGCCGTCCACGGAGAAGGCGGGAGCCTCGGCATCGACCCGCATCGAAGCCGGTTGCGGGATGAGCGAGGGAACGATGGCGTCGTCGCCGGCGCGGGCCGGGTGGCAGAGTGCCAGCAGGCAGAGGGACAGCCACGCGGATCGACGCATCATGGGTTCCGGTTGGGCGAAGGCCAGGCAGGATTATCCGATGATCGGCTATCGTTGCCCATCGCCGCCCCGACCCGGATACGCGCATGCCTGGATACATGAGAAACCTTTTCCTGTGCGGCCTGCTGCTGGCCGCGATGGCGCCGGTGCACGCGGCCGAAATGGGCGGCAACGGCCCAGAACCGGGCATCGAAGTGCTGCTGCGCGAACGCGCCGGCGACCTGCAGGGCAGGCGCATCGGCCTGGTCACCAACATGACCGGCGTGGACCGCGCGCTGCGCAGCGACATCGACCTGCTGGCTGCCCGCCGCGACATCCAGCTGGTGGCGCTGTTCGGCCCCGAGCACGGCGTGCGCGGCGACGTGCAGGCCGGTGGCCATGTGGATTCCTCACGCGACGCGGCCACCGGATTGCCGGTGCACAGCCTCTATGGCGAGCACCGCGAACCGACGCCGGACATGCTGCGTGGCATCGACCTGCTGCTGTTCGACATCCAGGATGTCGGCGCGCGCTTCTACACCTACCCGTACACGCTGGCCAACGTGCTGCGCGCGGCCCGGCGCGAGGGCATTCCGGTATGGGTGCTGGACCGTCCCAATCCGGTGGGCGGGCTGAAGGTGGAGGGCCCGGTGCTGGAGCCGGCGCAGGCCTCGTTCGTCGGCATGTTCCCGATCCCGGTGCGCCACGGCATGACCATCGGCGAGCTGGCGCGGCTGTTCAATGGCGAGTTCGGCATCGGCGCCGATCTCACCGTGGTGCCGATGCGCGGCTGGCGACGCGGCGATGCCGAGCCGGGCGGGGCGATGCCATGGGTGCCGCCGTCGCCGAACATGCCCACCCGCGATACCGCGCTGGTCTACCTGGGCACGGCTTTGCTGGAGGGCACCAATGTGTCCGAGGGGCGCGGCACCACGCGGCCGTTCGAGACCCTCGGCGCGCCCTTCGTCGATGGCCGGCAGCTGGCCGATGCGCTCAACGCGCTGGGCCTGCCGGGCGTGCGTTTCCGCCCGACAGCATTCACGCCCAGCTTCTCCAAGCACCAGGGCAGGGCCTGCGGCGGCGTGCAGATCCACGTGACCGACCGCGACGCCTTCCTGCCGTTCCGCACCGGGCTGGCGGTGGTCAAGGCGCTGCACGACCTGTATCCGGAGGCGTTCCGCTTCCAGTCCGACGCGCCGGGCGCCACGCCCGGTTTCTTCGACAAGCTGGCCGGCAATGCCTGGCTGCGCCCGGCGATCGAGCGTGGCGACACGCTCGATGCGATGCAGGCGCGCTGGCAGCCGGAACTGGGCCGCTTCGAGGCGGTGCGCGGGCGGTATCTGCTGTATCCGTGAGCTGCCTGTTCCCTGCTCCGCGGAGAGATGCCCGAAGGGCGGATGCGGAACGGATGGCGTCCATGATGCGGACCCTCGTGGTTCCGCCGGCCCCTCACTCCACACCGCTCCACTCCCGCGGCGTGTGCGCTTCAGGGCATGCGCGCCAGTGGCGCGCATGCCGTGCCTTCCCGCGCAGGGAGAGGCGCTTTACGGAGCGGCGGTCCGCAACGTCACCTGCTGCAGTACCCACATCCGGGGCCGCGTGTCGCCGCTGAAGGTCATGCACAGGTCGGCGGTCGTGCGGTCGTGCGCGCGCAGCGGCGCGTCCAGCGAGATGAAGCCATCGGCATCCGGCGCTTCCGGCAGGGGCACCGAGGCCAGTACCGGTCCTTCGCAGCCGTCGCGGACCTCGAACTCGCCAAACGCGGCCACCGCCCTGCGGAAGCCGCGTTTGGCTTCCTCCTCGCGCAGCAGGCCGAAGTTGTAGGGAATGCGGCCGGCGCGTACCTGGATCGAGCTCACGTCCTGCAACTGCGCGCCTTCCCACAGCCAGCACGGGTTGAAGATGGTCACGTCGAAATTCGCGCGCGGGCCATCGGTCGGGTTGTCGTCCTCGAGTCGCAGCAGCAGGCGGCCGCCCTGCGGGCACTGCGCCAGGGTCTTGTCGGTGCGGGTGAGCAGCGATGCGGCGTCCAGGCTCCATTGGCTGGCCTTGTCGGCCACCGGCCTGCCATCGAAGAACGCGGCGGCCTTCAGGTCCGTGGGCACCGGCAGGGTCAGTGGCGCGCGGTAGGTGGGCGACTGCGCCGACGGCACGGTGCCGTCGGTGGTGTAGCGGATGTCGTCGTAGCCCAGCGGATTGGACAGTTCGACGCGGACCTGGTTGCCGGCGCGGTCGTCCTGGCGCTGCATCGCCACCGACAGGGCGGTCTGGCCGTAGGCGATGCCGAGTGCCCTGTAGCGGTGCAGCTGCGCCGGCAGGCGCCCGAGGAAATCGTCGTAGTCCTTGCGCTGCAGCGGCGTCCACGCGATTTCGGCCAGCGCCGCCATGCGCGGGAACAGGTTGTGCTGCAGGCGCTCCCAGGTACGGGTGTGCTCGGTCCACATGTTGGCCTGCACGCCGATCACGTGCCGGCGCTGTTCGGCCTGCAGTTGTTCCGGGACCGGGTCGAACGCGTAGATCTTCTGCATCGAGGTGAACTTCGGCCGGCCCGGTGGTTCGTCCGGCAGGTTGGTCTGCAGGAAGTCCAGGTACAGCGTATTGCCCGGCGTCATCACCACGTCGTGGCCGTGGGTGGCGGCCTCGATGCCGCCCTCGATGCCGCGCCAGGACATCACCGTGGCCTGCGGCGGCAGCCCGCCCTCGATGATCTCGTCCCAGCCGACCAGGCTGCGGTCGTGTTCCTCCAGGAACGTCTCCAGCCGCTTGAGCATGTGCGACTGCAGGGCTTCCTCATCCTTCAGGCCGAGTTCGCGGATATGCGCCTGCACCGCGGGCGAGGCCTGCCACTGGTACTTCACCGCCTCGTCGCCGCCGACATGCACGTAGCGGCCGGGGAACAATGCGATCACCTCGGCCAGGATGTTCTCCAGGAACTGCAGCGTCTCCTCGCGCGGGTTGAACAGATAGGGATTGACGCCCCAGTTGTGCGACGGCTCGGTCGGGCCATCGACCACGCCGTGCTCCGGATAGGCCGCCACCGCCGCCTGCGCATGGCCGGGCACGTCGATCTCCGGGACGATGGTGATGTGGCGGGCGGCGGCATAGGCCACCACGTCGCGGATCTGCTCCTGCGTGTAATGGCCGCAATACAGGTTGGGCGTGCCGTCGGCCTTGCGGCCGGCATCGCCCTGCGGCACCCGGCAACCGCCGACCTCGGTGAGTTTCGGGTAACGCTTGATCTCGATGCGCCAGCCCTGGTCGTCGGTCAGGTGCCAGTGGAACGTATTGAGCTTGTGCGTGGCCATCGCGTCGAGCAGCGCCTTGATCTGCTCCACGCTCCAGAAGTGGCGTGCCGAATCGAGCATCAGCCCGCGCCAGGCGAAACGCGGGGTGTCCTCGATGTGCATCGCCGGCAGCGAAACCGCCGCGGCCTGTTGCCCGGCGAGCAGCTGCCACAGCGACATGGCGCCATTGAACAGGCCGTGCTCGTCGCCGGCTTCGACGGTGATGCCATCGGCATCGATGTGCAGCGCATACGCCTCCGGCGATGCGCCGGCCGGCGCGGGAGCGATGCGGAATTCGATGCCCGGACCCTGGCCGTCAGCCAGCCGCAGCGGCGTGGTCCTGCCCAGCAGTTCGGTGAATCGTGCGGCCACGCGGCCGGCCGCATCGCCCTGCGCGCGGACCGCGGTGGTCGCATCGACGACGAAGCGGCCCTCGGCCGGCCGCACCACGGCCGGCAATGGAATCAACGGCACGCCCTTCACCTCGGCGGCCGCGACGGCCGGGGGCGGCGCGGTGGAGGATGCGGGCGTGCAGCCTGCGGCCATGGAAAGCGCGGCGAACAGAGCGGCTGCCGACAGCAGGGGGGCGGTTCTGTTTCGGATCATCGTGACTCCCTGGAACTGGATGGAAGCGTGGCGGCCGCGTCCACGTTCGGCCGGCCGGGGCATGCGACGCAGGCCGCCGCCCGCCACTGTAAAAAAATCGGGCCTGGAAAAGCTCCAGGCCCGTTGGAGGAGAAAGAACGCAATCGGTATTCCTGCAGCTCCGCCCTTAGAAGGCGAAGCGCAGCGAGGCCATGTAGCGGCGGCCGCTCAGGTAGGCACCGCGGGTGAGCTGTTCCACGCCCGAGTAGGAGTGGTACTGCTCGTCCAGCAGGTTCATGCCTTCCAGGCCGACGGACAGGTTTTCGTTGATCCGGAAGGCGATCGACGCATCCAGCGAGGCGTAGTCCATCGTCCACAGCTCGCGGCCGGCGCTGACGTTGGTGAAGTACTTGTCGCGCCAGCCATAGGTGACGCGCGCGGTCCAGGTGTCGTTCTCGAAGAACGGGCTGATGTTGAACTGGTTCTTCGAGTTGAACGGCAGCGGGCGGCCGCCGGTGGCTTCGCCGTCGGAGTAGGTGTAGTTGGCCACGATGCCGAAACCGAGGCCGAAGTTCTGCTGCCAGGCCAGCGAGTAGCCCTTGATCTTGGCGTCGCCGGCGTTGCGCGGACGATCCACCAGGTAGGTGTCGTTCTTGTTCTGGTTCTGGTTCCAGTGCGTCTCGGGCGTGGACTCGGTGAGGATGTAGTCGGCCACGTCGCGGTAGAAGATCGAGCCGGCGATGATGGCGTTCTCGGAGAAGTACCACTCGGCCGAGAAGTCCAGGTTGGTGGACTGGTAGGGCTTGAGGTTCGGGTTGCCGCCGCCGCCGGTCAGCGCGGTGTCGGACAGCCACAGGTAGGACGAGATGTCGGTGTAGTTCGGCCGGGCGATGGTCTTGGCGACGGAAGCGCGCAGCACCAGTGATTCGGTGGCGTCGTAGACCAGGTTCAGGTTCGGAAGCACGTTGTTGTACTTGTTCTTCTTCACCACCGGGTCGTAGGAGGCCGCAAGTTTTTCGGCGCTCCAGGTGCTCTGGGTGCATCCGGCCAGGCCGGTGTTGCACTCGTAGCTGCCCGATTCCAGGTCGGTGCGCACGTAGCGCACGCCGATGTTGCCGCGCAGCTTGTCGAAGCTGAAATCGGCCTGCACGTAGGCGGCGCCGATGTCCTCCTTGATCGACCAGTTGTTGCGCGCGAATTCCTCGGCGCTGAACGGCGAGACCACGGGCATGGTCTGCCACGGCGCCAGCCACTTGCCGCTGCTGATGTACTCGGCCAGCTTCCAGCCGTCGATGGTGAAACGCTTGCCCAGGTCGCCATAGCCGCTGAAGCCGTCCAGGTAATTGCCGGGCAGCTCGCGTGGATCGAAGTCCGACGCCTTGGCGTCACCGTAGCCACCCACTGCCGCCAGGCCGATGCCCTGCTGGATCTGGCGGGTCTCGTGCTTGCGCTGCTTGTAGCCGAAGCGGACCAGGTAGACCGGCGAATCGAGCTTGATGCCGAAATCGACCTGGCCATAGGTTTCCTTGTCGACGGTGGGCTTGTCGACCAGGTTGCCGCCCCAGCCGGTATTCCAGTCCGGATTGTCCGGGCTGCCCGAGGGGCCGGCCCAGCCGCCATCCATCTGGAACTGGTCCGGGTTGAGGAAGGGATTGCTGCCGGTGAACTTCACGCTGCCGGGCTTGCCCGGGGCGTCGGCGATGGACCAGGTGTAGTCGGTGCGGGCGAGGAATTCACCGAACACCTGCTGCGGGCCGCCGTCGGCCTTGGTGCGGCCGATGTGGGTGGAGGCGAACCAGCGTTCGTCGTTCCAGTCCAGCTTGACGTCGTAGGTCGACGACTCGACGTTGGCGCGGCGGTTCTGCAGGTCGAACACCACCAGGCCGTTCTTGTGGCTGGCGCTGGTGATCAGGCCGTCCTTGACGGTGATGTCGCTCAGCGTCTTCAGGCTGTTCCAGGTGTTGCCCTGGTGGGTGAACATCGACTGCGCCATGTGGTCGAAATCGGCGTCGATCTTCAGCGCGTTGAGTTCGATGTTCATCTGCTCGACCGGCTTGAACTGCAGCGCCAGCGAGTAGGTCTTGCGCTCGCGCTGCTGTTCGAAGAAGTGCGCGCTGGTGGAGTTGGGGCCGACCGCGTCCGGGTTGGCGTACAGCGTCTCGGCGCAGGTGCCGGTACAGGTGGGCGGCAGGGTCGGCTGCACGCCGCCGACCGGCGGCTTGGACCAGTCCGGCGGCAGGTTGGTCACCGAGCCGGGCGCGCCGCCCACGCCGGCGATGTAGTCCTTGGCCCGGACGATGCCGTAGGACTCGATGCCGTCGCGGCGGATGCTCTCGTTGGACGCCTGCGCCGAGACGATCACGCCGAAGTTGCCCGCGTCGTTCTTCCACGCGAAAGCGGCCGAAGCATTGGGGTCGGTCTTTTCCACGCGGTCGTTGCGGCCGTAGCTCACGCGCCCGGACAGGCTCATCTTTTCCGGCATGTCCAGCGGCTTGCGGGTCGAGACGATCACCGTGCCGCCGATCGAGCCTTCGTCGATGCGCGCTTCCGGCGACTTGAACACTTCCACCTTGCCGACCAGTTCGGGCGCGAGCAGCGAATAGTTGAAGGTGCGGGTCGGGAAGTCGGACATGTTCCAGTCGCCCGAGGCGATGGACTGGCCGTTGAGCAGGGTGCGGTTCAACGCCGGGTCGGTGCCCAGGATCGAGACCTTCTCGCCCTGGCCGTAGGCGCGGTCGATGGTGACGCCCGGGATGATGGTCATCGCCTCGGCCACGTTGGTGGCGGGGAACTTGCCGACGTCCTCGGCGGTGATGACGTCGACGATGGCATCGGCGTTGCGCTTGGTTTCCAGCGACTGCTGCAGGCTGGCGCGGATGCCGGTGACGACGACGCGATCCAGGTCGGTGGCCTGCTGGCTGGCTTCCTGCGCGTGCGCGGAAAAGCCCAGGCAGGTGACGATGGCGGCGGACAGTACGGACTTGCGGTACCTCATGATGTCTCTCCTCATCATTGGCGGAATGGTGGGTTGAACCGCGGTTGCTGGTGATGGCCGGTGCGCGGGCGCGTGGCCCGTGCGGCGGTGTGCGTTGCTGCGTGGGGAAGCGTGCTCAGGTGCTGCGGTGCTGCAGATACCAACTGGCCGCGCCGATGACGCCCAGTTGCCCGTGCTCGACCAGCTTCACGGGGATGCGCTGCAGCGCCCTGGTCATCGGCCCCTTGTTGAGGAAGCGTTCGACGAAGGTGCTGCCGATGAGGAACTGGCCGAGCTTGGGCAGGATGCCGCCGGCCAGGTAGATGCCGCCCTGCACGCCGTAGAGCAGGGCCATGTCGCCGATGGTGGAGCCGAGGATTCCGCAGAACAGCTGCAGGGTCTCGACCGCGAGCGGGTCGCTGCCATCGCAGGCGGCGGCGCTGACGGCGTCGGGCGTGGCGTGCACGGGCGCGGCGCCGCGCACGGCGCACAGCGCGGTGTAGAGGTTGAGCAGGCCGGGGCCGGACAGCGCGCCATGCTCGATGGAGACATGGCTGCGGTTGTGCAGCATCTGCTGCAGCACGGCCATTTCCAGTTCGGTGCTGGCGGCCAGCGAGGCCTGCCCGGCCTCGGTGGCGAGCACGACGGAGCGGTCGCCGACGGGAATCCAGACCGCGGCGCCCAGGCCGGTGCCGGGTCCGACGACGAGGGTGGGGCCGCGCGGCGCTTCGGCCGGGCCGGTGAGCTGCAGGACTTGGCTGCCGTCGATGTGGGCGGCGGCGTGGGCGACGGCCTCGAAGTCGTTGACCAGGTGCACGGCCTGGAAGCCGAGGTCGTCGCGGATGCGGCTGGCCGACAGCGGCCAGGGCAGGTTGGCGGAGATCACCGTGCCGTCGGCCAGCGCGTAGCCGGCGGTGGCGATGACGCAATGCGCCACCTGCGGGTGGTGGCTGGCGAAGTCGGACAGGATCGCGCCCAGGCCGGGGTGATCGGCGCAGCGGTACTTGCGGTAGGACAGGATCTCGATCGCCGGGCCTTCGCCGCTGCCGGCGCGGACCAGGCCGACACGCACATGCGTACCGCCCACGTCCGCGGCCAGGAACGGCCGCGACGCACTGTCGAGCGGAAAGGACTGCAGTGTGGAGGCGGCAGCGGTCACTCGGTTTCCCTATGGCGTGGGAGCGCCCGGCAGGCGCCATCGGGGGCCGAGTCTGTAATCGTTCTGACAACGATGTCAACGAATAATTGAAACTTTCGATGCTGCGCCGCAGCGACGTTTTGCGCGCCAGCGGCCCTCGCCGTTCTGTTGCATTCGAAAGCAGGTCGCTGGCGAATCCTGCGTTTATCGGGCAAAGGCGTTGGGCATCATGGCCCGGCCACATCCGCGATCCGCGGCGGGAGCGCGGCGCGCGTGCACGCGTTGTTGACAAACCCGTCGGCACCCAACCATAAATGTGACAACGTTGTTCCCAGTTACCACCGGTCGGCGTGAGCCGTCCCTCTCGCAGCTGCAGGAGCCTTGCCAATGTCCGCTGTTCCCGCTTCCCCGCCGCGCACCGGCATGGCGTCCTCGATCGCCATCGTCGGCGGCCTGTTCTTCATTCTCGGGTTCTGTACCTGGATCAACGGGCCGCTGATCACCTTCGTCAAGCTGGCCTTCGAGGTCAGCGAGGTGTCGGCGTTCCTGGTGCTGATGGTGTTCTACCTGTCCTATTTCTTCCTGGCGCTGCCCGCCTCGGTGATCCTCAACCGCACCGGCATGAAGAAGGGCCTGGCGCTGAGCCTGGCGGTGATGGCGGTGGGCGCCATGCTGTTCGGCCAGTTCGCGACGCAGCGCTGGTTCGCCGGCGCGTTGAGCGGCCTGTTCGTGATCGGCGGCGGCATGGCGCTGCTGCAGACCGCGGTGAACCCGTACATCTCCATCCTCGGCCCGATCGAGGGCGCGGCCCAGCGCATCGCGCTCATGGGCATCTGCAACAAGGTCGCCGGCATCCTCGCGCCGATCGTGATCGGCTCGCTGGTGCTGCATGGCATCGGCGACCTGGACGCGCAGGTGAAGGCGGCCGACGCGTTGACCCGGACCCAGCTGCTCAACGATTTCGCTGCCAAGATCCACACGCCGTACATGGTCATCGCCGGTGTCCTGCTGCTGGTGGCGGTGGGCGTGCTGTTCTCGCCGCTGCCGGAAGTGCGCGCGGCCGAGGCCAACGCCGTGAGCACAGGCGGGGCGTCGGAGAAGCGCAGCATTTTCCAGTTCCCGCACCTGTGGCTGGGCGTGCTGTGCCTGTTCGTCTACGTGGGCGTGGAAGTGATGGCTGGCGACGCCATCGGCACCTATGGCCATGGTTTCGACCTGCCGCTGGACCAGACCAAGCTGTTCACCTCGTACACGTTGACGGCGATGCTGGTCGGCTACCTGGTCGGCCTGGTGCTGATCCCGCGCTTCATCTCGCAGGAGCGCTGGCTGGCGGTATCGGCGGTGCTGGGCGTGGCGTTCAGCCTCGGCGCCTACGTCACCCACGGCTACGTGTCGGTGGGTTTCGTGGCCGCGCTGGGCTTCGCCAACGCGATGATGTGGCCGGCGATCTTCCCGCTGGCGATCCGCGGCCTGGGCCGTTTCACCCAGACCGGTTCGGCCCTGCTGGTGATGGGCATCGCCGGCGGCGCGATCATTCCGCAGGCGTTCGCGGTGCTCAAGCAGCACTTCGATTTCCAGCTGGTGTTCGCCGCGCTGATGGTGCCGTGCTACCTGTACATCCTGTATTTCGCTGTCAGCGGGCAGCGTGCGGGCCGCGCGCATGGCGGCTGATTCGAGCATCATGGCGGGCAGTCATTCCAGGCAGGAAACCGTCATGCGCAGACCCACCATCAAGGACGTCGCCGAGCGGGCCAAGGTCTCGCTCAAGACGGTATCGCGGGTCATCAACAACGAGCCTTCGGTGATGCAGGCCACCCGCGCGCGCGTGCTGCGCGCGGTCGCCGAGCTGGACTACGAGCCCGATCCGTCCGCGCGCAACCTGCGCAGCAACACCACCTTCGTGATCGGGCTGGTCTACGACAACCCGAACCCGTACCACATCATCGGCGTGCAGAACGGCGTGCTGTCGGCCTGCCGCGAAACCGGCTTCGGCCTGCAGATCCACCCCTGCGACTCGACCTCGCCGATGCTGGCCGAGGAACTGGCCGACTGGGTGCAGCGTTCGCGCCTGGCCGGGCTGGTGCTGACCGCGCCGATGTCCGAGCGCCCGGAACTGGTGGCCGCGCTCAACGCGCGCGGCATCAAGACGGTGCGCATCATCGCCGCCACCGAGGACCCGGCCGATGGCGCCTGCGTGTTCGTCGACGACCGCGACGCCGCCTACGAGATCACCGAGCACCTGATCCAGCTCGGCCA
>Ga0206118_100503_pt1 | contig 18535 bp, 16 predicted proteins | sample 3A20Ametagenome_FD_177999 | JGI IMG/M metagenome (GOLD analysis project Ga0206118, IMG submission 177999) | Enriched microbial communities from leaf-cutter ant dump, University of Wisconsin, Madison, United States - 3A20A | ecosystem: Environmental > Terrestrial > Nest > Insects nest > Nest dump... | reverse complement strand
GGAACAGCTGCGCAGCGCCCAGCCGCAACTGCTGGCGCGGGCGCGGCTGGACCTGCGCCTGCGCGCGATCGCCTCGCGCAGCCACATGCTGCTGGAAGCGCGCGGCGTGCAGGGCGACTGGAAGGCCGCGTTCGACGCCGCCTCGCAGCCGCTGGATCTGGACGCGTTCGCCGACCACCTGCTGTCCGCGCGCCTGCCGCACACGCTGATCATCGATTGCAGCGGCAGCGCCGAAGTGGCCGGGCGTTACGCCGGCTGGCTGGCCGCGGGCATTCACGTGGTCACGCCGAACAAGCAGGCCGGCTCCGGCCCGCTGGCGCGGTACCGGGCCATCCGCGAAGCCGCCGCTGCCACCGGCGCGCGCTTCCGCTACGAGGCCACGGTGGGCGCGGGCTTGCCGGTCATCACCACGCTGCGCGACCTCGTCGATACCGGCGATGAAGTCAGCGCGATCGCCGGCATCTTCTCCGGCACGCTGGCGTGGCTGTTCAACAAGTACGACGGCAGCGTGCCGTTCTCGCAGCTGGTTGCGCAGGCACGGGCGATGGGCTACACCGAGCCGGACCCGCGCGACGACCTGTCCGGCGTCGATGTCGCGCGCAAGCTGGTGATCCTCGCGCGCGAGGCCGGGTACGAAGCGAGCCTGGAGGACGTGGCGGTGGAGAGCCTGGTCCCCGAAGCCCTGCGCCAGGCCAGCGTCGAGGATTTCATGGCACGCCTGCACGAGGTGGATGCCGCGTTCGCGCAGCGATTGGCCGATGCCCGCGCGTGCGGCCATGTGCTGCGCTACGTCGCGCAGTTCGCGCCGGGGCAGGCACCCAGCGTCGGGCTGGTGGAACTGCCGGCCGACCATGCCTTCGCCAACCTGCGCCTGACCGACAACGTGGTGCAGTTCACCACCCGCCGCTACTGCGACAACCCGCTGGTGGTGCAGGGCCCCGGCGCAGGGCCGGAAGTGACCGCGGCCGGCGTGTTCGCCGACGTGCTGCGGGTGGCGGCGGGCGAGGGGGCAAGGCTGTGAGTGCAGGCGTGACGGACAACGGCGTGCGCGAGGCGCGCGCCTTCGCGCCGGCTTCGGTGGCGAACGTGGCGGTCGGTTTCGACCTGCTCGGCTATGCGGTGGCCGGCGTCGGCGACACGGTGACGGTGCGGCGCATCGAGGCAAAGGAAGTGCGCATCGCCGCCATCCGCGGCGCGGCGGTGGAACTGCCGACGCAGGCGGCGAGCAATACCGCGGGTGCGGCGCTGATCGCGCTGCGGCAGGCGCTGGCGCTGCCGTTCGGTTTCGAGATCGAGATCGACAAGGGCATTCCGCTCAGCTCCGGCATGGGCGGCTCGGCGGCCTCGTGCGTGGCGGCGCTGGTCGCGGCCAACGCATTGCTGGACCAGCCGCTGACCCGCGAGCAGCTGTACCTGCATTCGCTGGAAGGCGAGGCGGTCGCCAGCGGCAGCCGCCACGGCGACAACCTCGGGCCGATGCTCCTCGGCGGGCTGGTGCTTTCCACGCTGGAACGGCTGGTGCCGGTGCCGGTTCCGGCGCAGTGGCACAGCCTGCTGGTGCACCCGGATGCCTTGCTGGAAACCCGCCGCGCACGCGCCGCGTTGCAGGGCAGCTACGCGTTGCAGGAGTTCGTCGCGCAGAGCAGCAACCTGGCGCTGGTGCTGGCCGGCTGCCATGCCGGCGATGCCACGCTGGTGCGCGCCGGCCTGCGCGACGTGCTGGTCGAACCACGCCGTGCGCCGCTGATCGTCGGTTTCGATGCGGCCAAGCAGGCCGCGCTGCAGGCGGGCGCGATGGGTGCCAGCATTTCCGGCGCGGGGCCCAGCGTGTTCGCGTGGTACGAAACCGCCGAAGCCGCGCAGGCAGCCGCGCCGAAAGTGCAGGCTGCGTTCGCCGCCGCCGGTTTCGATAGCCAGAGCTGGGTAACGCCATTGAACAGCCCCGGCGCGCATCTGCTTTGAAGCTTTTCAAAGCCCCTCTCCCTCCGGGAGAGGGGTTGGGGTGAGGGTACGGGCGGAGCCTCGTGATATCGGGCTGTACGAGGCTTCGCCCGAACCCTCATCCGCCCCTTCGGGGCACCTGCATTCGGCACATCCCTGTGCCTCACCCTACGGGCGGCTTCGCCGTGCAGCTTGGCAATCCTGCCAAGCTGTCTCCCGCAGGGAGAAGGGAAAAGCATCGCGTCTCGCAAGAAACAACCTCATTCGGAACCTCCCATGCACTTCATCTCCACCCGCAACAACGCCCCTGCCGCCACCCTCAGCCAGGCCATCGCCGCCGGGCTGGCCCCCGATGGCGGCCTGTACGTCCCGCAGCAGATGCCGTCCGCGCGCGATTTGCAGGCCGGCGCATCATTGGCCGAAACCGCCACTACGCTGCTGCAACCCTTCTTCGCCGACGATGCACTGGAAGCCGGGTTGCCGCGCATCTGCACTGAAGCCTTCGACTTCCTCGCGCCATTGCGGGCGCTGGCCACGCACAACGACCACGTGCTGGAGCTGTTCCACGGCCCCACCGCCGCGTTCAAGGATTTCGGCGCGCGATTCCTCGCCGCCAGCCTGTCGCGGCTGCGTGCCGGGCAGGAGCGTCCGTTGACGATCGTCGTCGCCACCTCCGGCGATACCGGCGCGGCGGTGGCCGCGGCCTTCCACGACCAGCCGAACCTGCAGGTGGTGGTGCTGTACCCGGATGGCCGCGTGTCGCCGCGGCAGGCGCATCAGTTGGGCTGCCTCGGCGGCAACATCCGCGCGCTGCGCGTGGCCGGCTCGTTCGACGACTGCCAGGGCATGGCCAAGCAGGCCTTGAACGACGCCGAATTGCAGGCGCAGGTACCGCTCAGCTCGGCCAACAGCATCAGCCTCGGCCGCCTGCTGCCGCAGATGAGCTATTACGCCCACGCCGCGCTCACGCACCGCGCCGCGCACGGTACGCCGCTGAATTTCGTCATCCCCACCGGCAACCTCGGCAACGCGATGGCGGCGATCATGGCGCGCGCGCTGGGCGTGCCGCTGGGCCGCATCGTGCTGGCGACCAATGCCAACCGCGTGCTGCCGGACTATTTCGCCGGCGGCGACTACCGGCCCAAGGCCAGCCTCGCCACGCTCGCCAACGCGATGGACGTGGGCGCGCCCAGCAACTTCGAGCGCCTGCGCTGGCTGTATGCCGGCGACGATGCGGCGCTGCGCGCGGCCTTCGTGTCGCGTGCGGTCGACGATGCCACCATCCGCGACACCATCGCCACGCGTCACCGCCGGTTCGGCGAAGTGTTCTGCCCGCATACCGCCACCGCGGTGCACGTGCTGGAGCAGCTGCGTGCCAGTGGCGAGGCGGCCGCGGACGAGCACTGGGCGGTGGCGGCCACCGCCCACCCGGCCAAGTTCGAATCGGTGGTCGAACCGCTGATCGGCCGCGAGGTGCCGGTGCCGCCGGCGCTGGCCGAACTGCTGGAGCGCCCGGCGCACGCCGAGCCTTGCGCCCCCGAGTACGCCGTGTTGCGCGAAAAGCTGGGCTGAGTAGGTCGGGGCTATGTCCCCGACGGGTGGCATTGCAGATGTCGGGGGCGTAGCCCCGACCTACCTATACGGCGACGCGCAGATCGGGCGATCAGCCCGCTTCGTCGTTGGCGAGCTTCTGCAGCCCGGCGAAATCGAGGATCTCGACCACGTTCAGGTGCGGCAGCGCGATCAGCCCCTGCTGGCGCAGCTTGGTGAAGGTGCGGCTCACCGTTTCCATCGTCAGCCCGAGGTGGTCGGCGATGTCGCCGCGCCCCATCGGCAGCGCCACGCGGTTGCCGGTCTGGCCGAACATGGCCTCACGCGCGGCCAGCCGCAGCAGGAAATCGGCCAGCCGCTCCGGTGGTTGCAGCCGCGCCAGCGCCAGCGCGTTGTCCTGGGCGGCGTCCAGCTCCTGGCAGGCGCGTTGCAGCAGCTTGCGTTCAAGGTGAGGGAACTGCTGGCGCAGGTCGCGCATCTGCGCGGTCGACACCCGGCACACGCGGCTGTCGGCGATGGCCTCGATGTCGTAGCGGTGGTGGTCGCTGCCGCTCAGGCCCACGTAGTCGCCGGGCAGCACGAAGCCGTTGACCTGGCGGCGGCCATCGGCCAGCGTGCGCACCAGCCGCAGCGCGCCCTCGGTGACGGTGAACACGTGCGTGCGCGGCTCGCCGCTGCGGGCCAGCGTGGCGCCCAGCGGCGCCGGCATCGACACGGTCATCCGCTCCAGCGCCTGCACCTCGTCGCAGGCCAGCGCCGAGCACACCGCGAGGTGCCGGACCGAGCAATGCAGGCAGGCGCCCGTACCGGTGTCGGGCCTGCTGGAGGGGGGCGTGGCGGGGGGCTCTGAACCGGGGGCGGGCCGGGACATGACGTCGTTGCTTGAAAGGTGCGCGAATGATACTTCATGCGGCCGTGCAGGCGGCGTGCGGCTAGAATTGGTGTCCGCTCACCCCCACCGTTTGCAGGAGTTTGGCCCGTGATAAAGCCCCGTACCCCGCCCGGCATCATGGAATTGCTGCCGCGCGAGCAGATCGCGTTCCAGCGCATGCTGGACGTCATCCGCCGCAACTACGAGCGCTTCGGGTTCCTGCCGGTGGAGACGCCGGTGTTCGAGCTGTCCGACGTGCTGCTGACCAAATCCGGCGGCGAGACCGAGCGGCAGGTGTATTTCGTGCAGTCCACCGGCGCGCTGGCCAATGCCGCGGAGTCGGCCGAAAAGGGCCTGCCGGAGCTGGCGCTGCGCTTCGACCTGACCGTGCCGCTGGCGCGCTACGTGGCCGAGCACGAGCACGCGCTGACCTTCCCGTTCCGTCGCTACCAGATGCAGCGCGTCTACCGCGGCGAGCGCGCCCAGCGCGGCCGCTTCCGCGAGTTCTACCAGTGCGACATCGACGTGATCGGCAAGGACGCGCTGAGCATCCGCTACGACGCCGAGGTGCTGGCGGTGATCCACGCGGTGTTCTCCGAGCTGCGCATCGGCAGGTTCGCCGTGCAGCTGAACAACCGCAGGTTCATGCGCGGCTTCTTCGAGGCGCAGGGCGTGGCCGATCCGCAGCAGCAGGCGCTGGTGCTGCGCGAGGTGGACAAGCTCGACAAGCGCGGCGCCGACTACGTGCGCGCAACCCTGCTGGGGCCTGGCTTCGGCCTGCCGGCGGAAGCGGTGGAGCGCATTCTGGCCTTCGTCGAAGTGCGCTCGACCTCGCACGCCGACGCACTGGCGCAGCTCGATGCGGTGCTGGTCGAAGCAGGCGAGGGCGCCAGCGAATCGCTGCGCAGCGGCGCGGCCGAACTGCGCGAGGTGCTGGAGCTGGTCAAGGCGCTGGGCGTGCCGGAAAGCGCGTATTGCCTGAACTTCTCCATTGCCCGCGGCCTGGACTATTACACCGGCACCGTCTATGAAACGACGCTGCTGGACCATCCGCAGATCGGTTCGATCTGCTCCGGCGGCCGCTACGAAGACCTTGCCAGCCATTACACCAAGAGCAAGCTGCCGGGCGTGGGCATCTCCATCGGCCTGACCCGGTTGTTCTGGCAGCTGCACGAGGCCGGGCTGATCGACGGCATCGCCGAGAGCAGCGTGCAGGCGATGGTGGCGCTGATGGACGAGGTGGCCATGCCGCACTCGCTGGACATCGCCCGCCGCCTGCGCGCAGGCGGCATCAACACCGAAGTGCAGATGGAGCCGAAGAAGGTCGGCAAGCAGTTCCAGTACGCGGCCAAGGCCGGCATCCGCTTCGTGGTGCTGGCCGGCGAGGACGAACTGGCGCGCGGCGTGGTGGCGGTCAAGGACCTGCTGCGCGAACAGCAGTTCGAGGTCGCCCGCGACGAGCTGGCCTCCACGCTGCAGGTCGAATTGGAGCAGGCGCGCGTGATGGCGCGTTGAGCGGAAAATCCGGCGCAATGAAGCAGAAGCCCCGCAGATGCGGGGCTTCTGCTTTTCCGGCCCGGTAATCGGTGGCGCCCGGCCGTTGGTCGAGCGGGTTTGGTGCGGGCCGATGGTGCCGACCAACGGTCGGCACCCACCTGCCAATCGCGACAGCGGGTAGGTCGGGGCCATGCCCCCGACTGGCCTTGGCTTGCCGAAAGAATTGCCGGCAGATACGCATCGCGTCGGGGGCGTAGCCCCGACCTACGGTATCGCCGGGTTTGACATGGGGGCTCGATTGCATCAATGTATTAGCACGCTATTACATTGATGCAGATGAAACCACGTCCAGAATCCGACCGTGAGAAGTCCTCCGATGCCCCGCTGAAGGCGCTGGCGCGTGCATTCGCTGCGCTGGAACGGCCGCAGGACGTGCAGGCCTTCCTGCGCGACCTGTGCACGCCCGCCGAGCTGGAGGCGATGGCCGACCGCTGGCGGGTGGTGCCGCTGCTGCGCAAGGGCGTGCCGTACCGCGAGATCCATGACCTGACCGGGGTGAGCGTGACCACCATCGGCCGGGTCGCGCGCTCGCTCGAACATGGTGCCGGCGGTTATGCCGCCGCCATCGAGCGCATCGCCGCGCGCAAGACCGAATCCAACTGAGAAACCAACATGAGTGCTTCCACCTCCGCGCCGGCCCGCGACCGGCTGCGCATCGCCATCCAGAAGAGCGGGCGCCTGGCCGACCCGGCGCGCAGCCTGCTGGCCGCCTGCGGGCTGAGCTGGCGGCAGAGCCGCGACAAGCTGTTCTGCTTCGGCGAATCGCTGCCGGTGGACCTGCTGCTGGTGCGCGACGACGACATTCCGGGGCTGATCGCCGACGGCGTCTGCGACCTGGGCGTGGTCGGCCTCAACGAGCTGGACGAGCAGGCCAAGGCGCGCCGCCAGCTGGGCCTGGCCGATGCCTACCAGCCGCTGCGCGGTCTTGGTTTCGGCCAGTGCCGGCTGATGATCGCCGTGCCCGAGGACTGGGACTGGCAGGGGCCGGCGCAGCTGGCCGGCAGGCGCATCGCCACCAGCTACCCGGCCATCCTCGCCGCCTGGCTGAAGGACCAGGGCGTGGACGCGCAGGTGGTGGAACTGTCCGGCTCGGTGGAGATCGCACCGAAGCTGGGCACCGCCGACCTGATCTGCGACCTGGTCTCCAGCGGCGCCACGCTCGCGGCCAACCAGCTCAAGCCGGTGGAAACGCTGCTGGACAGCGAGGCGGTGCTGGCCGGCCCGGTGCACGAGCTGGACGACGCCCGCGCCGGCTTGATGGCGATGCTGCTGCGCCGCCTGGACGGCCTGAGCAGGGTGCAGGACCGCAAGCTGCTGATGTTCTCCGCCGACGAGGAGCGCGTGGATGCGCTGGCGCGGCTGCTGCCCGACGCCGAACCGCTGCTGCGCCTGCCCGGCGATGGCGGGGCGGTACGCCTGCAGACCATGTGCAACGGCGCGCTGAGCTGGCAGCGGCTGGAGGAGCTGGAGCGCGCCGGCGCGCAGGGGCTGATGGTGCTGGCGGTGGAGAAGTCGCTGGCATGAAGATCCTCGACTGGAACGCACTGGATGCCGAGGCGCAGGCGCGCGCGCTGACCCGGCCGGTACAGGCGGTGGCGGCGCAGACCCGCGCTTCGGTCGCGGCGCTGATCGAACAGGTGCGCGGCGTCGGCGACCTCGCGCTGCGCGAGATCACCGCCCGTTTCGACGGCGTGGCGCTGGAACGCTTCGAGGTGGGCGAGGCCGAGTTCGCCGCCGCCGAACGGGCGGTGCCTGCGGAGCTGCGCATCGCCATGCAGCAGGCCGCCGCTCGCATCGATGCCTACCACCGCGCCGGCATGGCGCAGCCGTATTCGCTGGAGACCGCGCCGGGCGTGGTCTGCGGCAAGATCATCCGGCCGATCGGCCGCGTCGGCCTGTACGTGCCGGCCGGCAGCGCGCCGCTGCCCTCGACCGCGCTGATGCTGGGCGTGCCGGCGAAGCTGGCCGGTTGCCGCGAGGTGGTGCTGTGCACGCCGCCGCGCAACGACGGCACGGCCGATCCGACGGTGCTGGTGGCCGCGCGCCTGACCGGCGTGCACCGGGTCTACAAGATCGGCGGCGCGCAGGCCATCGCCGCGATGGCCTGGGGCACCGAGACCGTGCCGTCCTGCGACAAGCTGTTCGGGCCGGGCAACAGCTACGTGACCGAAGCCAAGCAGCAGGTGGCGCAGGCCGGCGCCGCGGCCATCGACATGCCGGCCGGACCGTCGGAAGTGCTGGTGATCGCCGATGCCGGCGCCAACCCGGCTTTCGTCGCCGCCGACCTGCTGTCGCAGGCCGAGCACGGCCCGGATTCGCAGGTGCTGCTGCTCAGCGACGATGCCGCGCTGATCGCCGCGGTGCAGGGCGAGGTGGAACGGCAGGTGGCGCGGCTGCCGCGCCAGGCCATCGCCCGCCAGGCGCTGGCGGCCTCGCTGCTGCTCAGGGTCGAATCAATCGAACAGGCGTTGGCCATTTCCAACCGCTACGCGCCCGAGCACCTGATCCTGGCGCTGCGCCAGCCGCGCGACTGGCTGGACCGCGTCGAGGCGGCCGGCTCGGTGTTCCTGGGCGACTACACGCCCGAAGCGCTGGGCGATTACTGCTCGGGCACCAACCATGTGCTGCCCACCGCCGGCGCCGCGCGCGCCTACAGCGGCGTCAGCGTCGCCAGTTTCCAGAACCAGATCAGCGTGCAGGCGGCCAGCGCGGAAGGCATCGCCGGCATCGGCCCGTGCGCCCTGGTCATGGCCCGCGCCGAAGGACTGGACGCGCACGCCAACGCAGTCGCGCTGCGGCTGGGAGCGGCGCCATGAGCGGCGTGCTCGACCTGGTGCGCGAGGACCTGCGTGGCTTCGCCGGTTATGCCTCGGCGCGCAGCGCAAAACTCGAAGGCGAGGTCTGGCTCAACGCCAACGAATCGGCATGGGCGAACCCGGGCGACGCGGCGGCCACCTGCCGGCGCTACCCCGAGCCGCAGCCGCAGGCGCTGCGCGAACGGCTGGCCATGCTCTACGGCTGCACGTCCGAGCAGCTGCTGATCGGACGCGGCAGCGACGAGGCCATCGACCTGCTGGTGCGTGCGCTGTGCGTGCCTGGCCGCGATGGCGTGCTGTATACGCCGCCGGTATTCGGCATGTACGCGGTGAGCGCGCGGCTGCAGAACGCGCCGGCGCTGGAAGCGCCGCTGCGCGACGACGAGGCCGGCCTGGTGCCTGACATCGAGGCCATCATCGCTGCCGCCAGACAGGGCAACGCGCGGCTGGTGTTCCTGTGTTCGCCCTCCAATCCCGGCGGCCGGAGCATCCCGCTGGCGCAGGTCGAACAGGTGGCCACGGCTCTGCGCGGACAGGCGCTGGTGGTGGTGGACGAGGCGTACGCCGAGTTCGCCGACGAAGCCTCGGCGGTGAGCCTGCTGCCGCGCCACGACAACATCGCCGTGCTGCGCACGCTGTCCAAGGCGCATGCGCTGGCGGCCGCGCGCATCGGCTGCGTGATCGCCGACGCCGGCCTGATCGCGGTGCTGCGCCGCTGCCAGGCGCCGTATCCGGTCCCGGCACCATGTTCGGCGCTGGCCCTGGCCGGGCTGGACGACGCGGCGCTGACGCGCACGCGCGAGCGCATCAACCTGGTGCGCGCCGAGCGCGAACGCCTGCACATCGCGCTGGCGGCCCTGCCCGGCGTGCGCCGGGTCTACGCCTCCGATGCCAACTTCCTGCTGGTGCGCTTCGTCGACGCCGAGGCCGCGTTCCAGCGCCTGCTGGTTGCCGGCGTGGTGGTGCGCGACCAGCGCGCCGCGCCGCTGCTGCACGATGCGCTGCGCATCACCCTCGGCACCCCCGAACAGAACGCGCGCGTGCTGGGCGTGCTTGCCACCCTGGAGCCTGCCGCATGACCCCCATCCTGTTCGTCGACCGCGACGGCACCCTGATCGAAGAGCCGGCCGATTTCCAGATCGACGCCTACGAGAAGATCCGCTTCGTCCGCAACGTCATCCCGGCGATGCTGCGCCTGCGCGACGCCGGCTACCAGTTCGTCATCGTCTCCAACCAGGACGGGCTGGGCAGCGACAGCTACCCGCAGGCCAGTTTCGACGGCCCCAACAACCTGATGCTGCAGGTCTTCGCCAGCCAAGGCATCGAGTTCCGCGACGTGCTGGTCGACCCGAGCTGGCCGGCCGACAACAGCCCCAACCGCAAGCCGGGCATCGGCATGATGCTGCCGTACCTGCAGGACCGTTCCATCGACTGGGCGCGCTCGGCGATGGTCGGCGACCGGCCCACCGACATCCAGTTCGCCGACAACATGAAGATCCGCGGCTTCCAGCTGCGCACCGCGCAGTTCGGCGGCGAGTGGGACTGGGACGGCATCGCCCATGAACTGGCCGACGCGCCGCGCCGCGCCACCGTGCAGCGCGATACGAAGGAAACGCAGATACGGGTATCGGTCGATCTGGACAGGGTTGCCGCGTCGAAGATCGACACCGGCCTGCCGTTCTTCGACCACATGCTCGACCAGATCGGCCGCCACGGCGGGTTCGCGCTGGAAATCCAGGCGCGCGGCGACCTGCACATCGACGAACACCACACCATCGAGGACACCGGGCTTGCCCTGGGCCAGGCCCTGCGCGAGGCGCTGGGCGACAAGCGTGGCATCGGCCGTTACGGCTTCACCCTGCCGATGGACGAAACCCTGGCCAGCGCCGCGCTGGATTTCAGCGGCCGCCCGTACTTCGTGTTCGAAGGTGCGTTCAGGCGCGAGCGGGTGGGCGACATGCCGACCGAGCTGGTGCCGCATTTCTTCCGCTCGCTGTGCGATGCGGCAGGGCTGAACCTCAATCTCAAGGTCGAAGGCGACAACGACCACCACAAGGTCGAGGCCTGCTTCAAGGCGCTGGCGCGCGCCCTGCGCCAGGCGATCCGCCGCGAAGGCACCGAGCTGCCTTCGACCAAGGGGGCGCTGTGACCACGGTCGGCCTGATCGACGCCGGTGGCGCCAACCTCGGTTCGGTGCGTTATGCGCTGGAACGGCTGGGCGTGGCGGTGCGCATGGTGCGCGGGCCTTCCGACCTCGACGCGGCGTCGCGGGTGATCCTGCCGGGCGTCGGCGCGGCGGCCGAGGGCATGCGCCGCCTGCACGCGCAGGGGCTGGTGCAGCCGCTGCGCGAACTGCAGCGGCCGTTGATGGGCATCTGCCTGGGCATGCAGCTGCTGTTCGAGCGCTCGGAGGAGGGCGGCGTGGACGGCCTGGGCCTGCTGCCGGGCGTGGTGCGCCGCCTGCATCCGGCGGTGGGCGTGCGCGTGCCGCACATGGGCTGGAACAAGCTGCTGGCGCTGCGCGAATCGCCGCTGCTGGACGGCGTGCCGGCCGGTTCCAGCGCGTACTTCGTGCACAGCTACGCCGCGCCGGTCACCTCCGACACGGTGGCGGCCTGCCACCACGGCGGCCTGTTCACCGCGGTGGTGCAGCGCGGCCGGCTGTGCGGCGCGCAGTTCCATCCCGAACGCTCGGCCGGGCCGGGCGCGCGCATCCTGCGCAACTTCATCGAGACCGACTTTTCATGAGCTTTGCCGTCTATCCCGCGCTCGACATCCGCAACGGGCAGGTGGTGCGCCTGCTGCAGGGCGATTACGCGCAGCAGACCACCTATGGCGACGACCCGCTGCCGCGCGCGCAGGCCTTCGCCGCGGCCGGCGCACGCTGGATGCACCTGGTCGACCTGGACGCGGCCCGGGCCGGTGGTTATACGTTGGCGCCCTTGCTGGCGCAGATCGCATCGACCACCGCGCTGGAGGTGCAGACCGGGGGCGGCGTGCGCGGCCGCGACGACGTGGCGCGCATCCTCGACGCCGGCGCCAGCCGCGTGGTGATCGGTTCGCTGGCGGTGCGCGAGCCCGAGCGCGTGCTGGCGTGGCTGCAGGAATTCGGCTCGGAGCGGCTGACCATCGCGCTGGACACGCGGCAGGGCGAAGATGGCGTGTGGCGCCTGCCCGTGCACGGCTGGACCGAGACCGCCGACGTCACCCTGGACGCGCTCGCCGTGCGCTATGCGCAGGCCGGCATGAAGCACCTGCTGTGCACCGACATCGCCCGCGACGGCATGCTCTCCGGCCCCAACCTGGACCTGTACGCGCACCTGTCGCGGCTGCTGCCCGGCGTGGCGGTGCAGGCGTCCGGCGGCGTGCGCGACATGGCCGACGTGGCCGCGGCGCGCGCGGCCGGCTGCGCTGGCGCGGTGCTGGGCAAGGCCCTGCTCGAAGGCCGGCTGCAGCTGCAGGAGGCGCTGGCATGCTGAGCCGCCGCCTCATTCCCTGCCTGGACGTGCGCGAGGGCCGCGTGGTCAAGGGCGTGCGCTTCCGCGACCACGTCGACATGGGCGACATCGCCGAGCTGGCGCTGCGCTACCGCGACGAAGGCGCCGACGAGCTGGTGTTCTACGACATCTCCGCCAGCCCGGAAGGGCGTTCGGTGGACCGCGCCTGGATCGAGCGCGTGGCGCGCCTGGTCGACATCCCGTTCTGCGTGGCCGGCGGCATCCGTGACGTGGAGACCGCGCGCGGCATCCTCAACGCCGGCGCCGACAAGATATCGATCAACACGCCGGCGCTGGAACGGCCGGCGCTGATCGGCGAACTGGCCGAGGCGTTCGGCCAGCAATGCGTGGTGGTCGGCATCGACTCCATCCGCGAGCCGGACGGGCAGTGGCGGGTGCGCTCCTACACCGGCGATCCGGCCAAGACCCGCGCCGAAGCGCGGCTCACGCTGGACTGGCTGCGCGAGGCGCAGCAGCGCGGTGCCGGCGAGATCGTGCTCAACTGCATGGACAGCGACGGCGTGCGCATGGGCTACGACATCGCCCAGCTGCGCCAGGCCCGCGCCCTGTGCGGCGTGCCGCTGATAGCCTCCGGCGGCGCCGGCGAGCCACGGCATTTCGCCGACGTGTTCGAGCAGGCCGACGTTGACGGCGCGCTGGCGGCCAGCGTGTTCCACTCCGGCGCCATCGCCATTCCGGAACTCAAGCGCTTCCTGCGCGGAAAACAGATCGAGGTACGCGATGTCTACTGAAACCCCCTTCGACCCGGCCGCGCTGGACTGGGACAAGGTCGGCGGGCTGATGCCGGTCATCGTGCAGGACGCGGCTACGCTGCGCGTGCTGATGCTCGGCTACATGGACCGCGCCGCGCTGGAACGCACGCTGCAGGGCGGCAAGGTCACCTTCTTCAGCCGCAGCCGGCAGCGCCTGTGGACCAAGGGCGAGACCTCGGGCAACCACCTGGAACTGGTGGCGGTCCGCGCCGACTGCGATGCCGATACCCTGCTGGTCACCGCGCGCCCGCACGGGCCGACCTGCCACACCGGCAGCACCAGCTGTTTCGGCGATGCGCCGAGGCAGTTCCTGGGCGCGCTGGATGCGCTGGTGCGGCAGCGCGAGCACGACCGCCCGCTCAACAGCTACACCACCAGGCTGTTCGAGAAGGGCACGCGCCACATCGCGCAGAAGGTGGGCGAGGAGGGCGTGGAGACCGCGCTGGCCGGCGTGGTCCAGCGCGACGACGAGCTGCTGGGCGAATCGGCCGACCTGCTGTTCCACCTGATCGTGCTGCTGCGCGCGCGCGGCCTGTCGCTGGACGACGCGGTGGCGGTGCTGGAGCAGCGCCACGCGCTGGCGGCGGAGAAGGCGGCGGGCTGAGGCGCGGGCGCGCTGGCCTGCCGTCGATCCGCCGTCCAGGGCAAACCCGTCGCCATGCGCGTGCCGCATGGCGGCGCGATAATGGCGGCCTGTTCGTTCGCCTGACGAGGCCTCCATGCGCCATTCCCTGCTCGCCGGCCTGCTGCTGGCCTGCGCACCGTTCGCCGCGGCCGCTTCCTGCGTGGAGGGCCTGGTATTCGATGACGCCAACGGCAACGGCGTGCGCGACGCGGGCGAGCAGCCGCTGCCGGGCATCCGCGTTTCCGACGGCGAGCATATCGCCGTCACTGGCCGCGACGGCCGTTACCGGCTGCCGGACTCGGCGCAGCCCACGGTGTTCGTCATCAAGCCCGCCGGCCGCCGTGCCGCATCGCGCGTCGACGGGTTGCCCGACATCTGGCGCCCACGCGCGGGCGACAGCGAAGGCGGGCAGTGCCGGCCGTTCGCGCTGGCACCACAGCCAGATGCGCCTGCGAGCTTCCAGACGCTGGTGATGGCCGACAGCCAGACCGCCAGCGCGCTGGACGTGGATTACTTCGAGCGCGACATCGTCGCGCCGCTGCGCGGCCGTCATACCGCGCGGCTGGGCATGACCCTGGGCGACATCACCAATGACGACCCGGCGCTGTACCCGCTGCTGGTCAAGGCGGTGACCTCGCTCGGCGTGCCGTGGCTGCACGTGCCCGGCAACCACGACATGGACCTCGGCGCGCAGAGCGACGCCGCGTCGCTGGACAGCTTCCACCGCCAGCTCGGCCCGGACACCTATGCCTGGGAAGAACCATCGATGGTGTTCATCGGCCTGGACGACGTCGTTGCCCGGCCGGGGCAGAAGCCGGCCTATGTCGGCGGCCTGCGCGAGGACCAGTTCGCCTTCCTCGAACGCTATCTGCCGACGCTGCCGAAGGACCGGCTGGTGGTGCTGGGCCTGCACATCCCGCTGTTCGACCACGTGTTCCGCGCCGAAGACCGCGCGCGCCTGTTCGCGCTGCTGGAAAAGGTGGAGCACCCGCTGGTCCTGAGCGGCCATACCCACAACCAGAACCAGGTGTTCTGGAACGCGGCGCAGGGCTGGAACGGCGCGCGGCCGCTGCACGAATACAACGTCGGCGCGGCCTGCGGCGCGTTCTGGTCCGGGGTGAAGGACGCGCAGGGCATTCCCGACACCACCATGTCCGATGGCACGCCCAACGGCTATGGCCTGCTCAACGTGCAGCCGCAGGGCCGCTACAGCGTGGAGTACCGCGCCGCGCGCGCGCCGGAGGACGAGCAGATCGCCCTGCATGCGCCCAGGGTGCTGCGCCGTGGCGCCTATCCGGCCTGGGGCGTGTACGCCAACGTGTACATGGGCCACGACAGCCTGCCGGTGGAATTCCGCGTCGATGGCGGCGACTGGCAGCCGATGAAGCGCGTGGAGCAGCCCGACCCGCGCCTGCTGGCCGAGAACGTGGCCGACGACCAGGCCGGCAGCCTGCGCGGCTACGACCGCTCGCCCGAGGCCACGCCGTCTTCGCACCTGTGGCGCGCCGCCTTGCCGACGAAGCTGGAGGTGGACGAGCACGACGTCGAGGTGCGCACCACGCTCAACGGCAGGGAATACCGCAGCCGTACCACTTACCGGTTGCAGGACGCGCAGCCGTGATATCCGTCGGCAGGAGCGGCGCGAGTCGCGAGGGCAGGTTGCAGGGGAAACCCTGCCACGGCTGGCGCTGCTTCTACGGGGATTTGCGGTTGCTGTTGCCCTCCGCGGGCGCGTGGACGAACGGGTAGGGCACCGCCGGGCTTTCCGGCAACCCGGCACGCCAGCGCGCCAGCACCGGCGCGATCGCCTTGCCGGCGAAGAACTGCGGCTGCGACGGCAGCTCGCCTTCCTGCTTCTCGCGCCGACGCACGGTATCGCGGGCCATGCCGAAGGCGGCAGCGAAGTCGTGGGTGGCGTTCAGCGCCTCGACCAGGAAGGCGCGGCCGAACCAGGTGGCGCTGTCGGTGTTGCCGCAGCCGAAGGACGGGCGGTCGCTGCGCGCGGCGGTGATGACCATGCGGTTGGGCGCCTTCAGTAGCGGCACGAAGCCGCCGGAATAGCAGGCCGATATCACGATCACCGCGTTGCCGATCTTCGCCTCGTCCAGCAGCTGCGCCAGGTCCTCCGGCGCCAGGTAGTCCTCCTGGCCCGGGCCGGTATGCAGGTAGAAGCTGCTGTCGTCCAGGCCGTGGCTGCTCAGGTACAGGAACAGCACGTCCTCGCGCGGGTCCAGCACCTGTCCTAGCCCGTCCAGCGCATGGCCGATGCTCTCGTAGGTGGCCAGCGGCAGGGCGCCCTCGCTGGCGAGCGGATCCGGCTGATTGGCCAACGCCAGCATGCGCCCGGCCGCATCCCAGCGCTGCGCCGACAACTGGCGCAGGTAGGCGACCTCGTTGCGGAACACGTCCTCGTCGGCATCGCCGGCCACGCCCAGCACGTACAGGTCGGTCACGCCCGGCCGCTGCGGCGGCAACCGTGCGAGCGCGGCATCGAGCAGGGCCAGCTGCGCGCCTTCCAGCGCCGGCGTGGTCGGCTGCCATGCGGGCTGGTCGGCCGTGCCCGCCAGGGCGGGCCAGCTGCCGGCCAGCATCAGCGCGGCCAGCAGCAGTGCGCGCATCGGCCGGAAACGGGAGCGTGGCAGGGACGGCAACGCCGGCATCGGGAGTCTTCCATGGGGCTGGCGCGCAGCGTTGCAGGAGCCCCGCCTGCACGCAATAGCCGGATGCGCGGCGCGGTGGACATCCGGTCGTGCGCAGGCGAAACGGGAACCGTCTGGTATCGGCGCCGCCGTTCCCGTGCCGCGGCCGCGCTCAGCGCCGCCGCAGCCAGAAATAAATCGGCAATCCGGCCACGACCAGGCCCGCGCCCCATAGCAGCGCCTCGGCGCCGATGCCGACCAGCGCGTACAGGCTGAAGGCCAGCGCGCCGGCGGCGGCCAACCGCGAGCCGCCGCCGGTGCCGCGCCACAGCCAGGCGGCGGCGCCGGCGAGGTAGGGCAGCAGGGTGGCGGCGGTGGACAGCAGCACCGAGAACTTGAACAGGTCCACCAGCGAGCGGTTGTAGTTGCTGATCACCAGCACCGTGGCCAGCAGGCAGCTGACGATGACGCCGAACGCCGGTGCGCCGCGGCGGTTCTGGCGGGCGAAGGCACGCGGCAGCACGCCGTCGCGGGCGGCGGCCATCGGCAGCTGCGCCGAGAGCAGGGTCCAGCCGTTGAGCGCGCCCACGCAGGACACGGCCATCACCACCGCCAGCAGCCTGCCCGCCGCCGGCCCCCACAGCGCGGCGGCGGCGTCGGCCATCGGCGCGCTGGAGCGGGCCAGCACGTCGGCCGGCAGCAGGCCGAGCACGGTGGTGCAGGCCAGCACGGTGGCGATGCCGGCGATGGCGGTGCCGGCCACGGTGGCGCGGGCCACGGTGCGCGGCGCGTCGTCCACCGATCCGGCCGGCACGGTGGCCGCCTCCAGGCCGATCATCGCCCACAGCGTCAGCGCCACGGTGGCGCCGGCCACGGCGCCCAGCGATTCCCCGCTGGGGTTGAACGGCACGTAGCGGCCGGTGTCGACGAACCACAGCGCCACCAGCCCGAACAGCAGCAGCGGCACCACCTTCAGCACGGTGGTCAGCAGCTGCAGGCGGCCGGCCTCGCGCAGGCCCGCCAGGTTCACGCCGGCGCACAGCCACAGCGCGACCAGGCCGCAGCTGGCCGCGCGCACCGGGGTGGCGGTCAGCGCCGGGAAGAGGGCGCCGACGCTGCCGGCGAAGGCCACCGCGATGGCGGCGATGGCGCACCACATCGAGATCCAGTAGCTCCACGCCACCACGAAGCCGGGCAGTTCGCCGAAGGCGTTGCGCGCGAACACGTACGGGCCGCCGGTCTGCGGCCAGCGCCGCGCCAGCCGGGCGAAGGTGACCGCCAGCAGCAGCGCGCCGCACAGGGTGATGGCCCAGCCGACCAGGGTGGCGGCGCCATAGGGCGCCAGCGTGGCCGGCAGCAGGAAGGTGCCCGAGCCGATCATGCTGCCCACCACCAGGGCGGTGGCGGACCAGAAGCCCAGCGGGCGGTGCGAGGTAGTCATGGAAAGCGGCGTGGCAGGGGCGCGGTCGCGGCAGGCGCCGGAGCGGGCGGACAGGGGGAGGGCGGCTGCCGGGGGCGGCGCCGGAATGGGCGCGGATTATGACGGTTTGCCGACCGCGCCGCGACGGCAGCGGCCGGAAAATGACCTATGGCCCTTTCCGCCCCGCCGCCACGCATGGACGCTGGGGGCTTCGTCCCACTGCCGGATTCCTCCATGAAACTGCGTCCGCTGGCCCTGTCCGTTTCCCTGTCGCTGGCCGTCGCGCTGGCCGCCTGTTCCCCCTCCGCGCCGCCGGCCGGCGGCGATGCCGCCAGTCCCGTGGCGCAGGCCGACAAGGCTGCGCAGCTGAACCAGCTGTATGCCGACTACTGGGAAGGCGTGCTCAAGCTCAACCCGGTGCAGGCCACCTACCAGGGCGACAAGCGCTACAACGACCAGCTGCCGGACATGGGCTCGGCCGAATACCGCAAGCAGGTGCACGACTTCACCGTGCAATGGCTGGACAAGGTGCAGAAGATCGGCGACGCCGGGCTGCAGGGCCAGGACCTGCTGAGCTACCGCATCTTCGTCGAGGAGCAGAAGCAGTCGCTGGAAGGGGAGAAGTTCCCGGGCTGGATGATGCCGGTCAACCAGATGGGCTCGATGGTCAGCTACGCGGTGATGTTCGGCTCGGGCCAGGGCGCGCAGCCGTTCAAGACGGTGAAGGACTACGACGACTGGCTCAAGCGCGCCGCGCGCATCCCGGTGCTGCTGGACACCGAGATCGCCAACATGCGCGAAGGCATCAAGGCCGGCGTGGTGCAGCCGCGCGTGCTGATGGAGAA
>Ga0206118_100499_pt1 | contig 18706 bp, 15 predicted proteins | sample 3A20Ametagenome_FD_177999 | JGI IMG/M metagenome (GOLD analysis project Ga0206118, IMG submission 177999) | Enriched microbial communities from leaf-cutter ant dump, University of Wisconsin, Madison, United States - 3A20A | ecosystem: Environmental > Terrestrial > Nest > Insects nest > Nest dump... | reverse complement strand
GGCCAAGCTGCCCAAGCAGAACCGCCAGACCCTGCTGTTCTCGGCCACCTTCGCCGACCCGATCAAGCAGCTGGCGCTGGAATTCATGCGCAATCCGCGCGAGGTGATGGTGACCCCGCGCAACACCGTGGCCGAGACCATCGCCCACCGCGTGCACCCGGTCGACGCCGGGCGCAAGCGCGAACTGCTGCTGCACCTGCTGGCGCAGGATTCGCGCGAGCAGACCCTGGTGTTCGCCAAGACCAAGCACGGCAGCGACAAGCTGGCCAGCTTCCTGGACAAGTCCGGCATCAAGACCGCGGCGATCCACGGCAACAAGAGCCAGAGCCAGCGCCTGCGTGCGCTGGGCGACTTCAAGGCCGGCCGCGTCACCGTGCTGGTGGCCACCGACATCGCCGCGCGCGGCATCGACATCAACGAGCTGCCCAAGGTCATCAACTACGACCTGCCGATGGTGGCCGAGGATTACGTGCACCGCATCGGCCGCACCGGCCGCAACGGCGCCAGCGGCCAGGCGGTCTCGCTGGTGGCGCAGGAAGACGCCAAGTACCTGCGCCAGATCGTGCGCCTGCTCGATCGCGACATGGACATCCGCGACGTGGCCGGCTTCGAGCCGCAGACCCCGATCCGCTGGGGCAACAGCGCCCCGGGCAAGGCCGAGCAGCCGGGCGGCGAGCGTCCGCCGCGCCGTGGCAATGGCGGCCGTCCGGGTGGCCACCGCGACAACGCTCCAGGCCAGCGCCGTGGCGGCGCGGGTGCGCCGTCCGGTGCGCCGCGTGGCGAAGGCAACGGCCAGCGCCGCGAAGGCCAGCCGGCGGGCGCGGCACGGCGCCGCCGTGGCGGCCGTGGCCGCGGCAACGCATCGCGGCCGAACAGCGCGGTCTGACCGGCACCTGCAACCGGAGAAGGGAAACGGCCGCATTGCGGCCGTTTCCTTTTCCTCACAACGGAATGCCAGGACTCAGAAGCGGTACTTCGCCCCCAGGCTGATGAAGCGCCCGCGCAGGTTGTACTGGGTGATGTCGAAACCGTAGGCGCCGCCGGCCGGATCGAACGGCGGGTCGCGGTCGGCCAGGTTCTGCACCGACAGCGACAGCGTGGTGTTGGCAATGCCCTTGTAGGCCACGTACAGGTCCAGCTGCTGGTACGGCTTGACGCTGCCGCGCAGCCCCGGGTTGCTGGTCGCAGTCGCCACGCGCTGTGCGTAGCCGGCCACGTACTGCACGCTCAGGGTGCTGTCCCAGTCGCCGGCCGACCAGTTCAGCGAGGTGGTGCCACGCGTACGCGGCAGCGCGCCGAGGCGGTTGTTGCCGGCGCCATCATAGGGTTTCTGTCCGGCCACCAGCGGCTGCCTGAATTCCAGCAGATGGCTCCAGCTGCCGGCGACGGTGAAACTGCCAGCACCATCGGTGCGCAACGTGCGACTGAACTCCAGATCGAGGCCGGACGTGGTCAATTCGCCCTGGTTGGCGTACTGGTTGGTGATGATCTGGATGCGCCCCTGTGCGTCGCGCTGCACGCGGCCGGGGAACAGCTGTGGGTTGTCGACGATGAACTGCGCGCTGTCGGGCTGGACCAGGTTGCTCTGCGCGATGCGGTAGTAGTCCAGGCCGATGCTGGTATCGCGGTCCGGCGACCAGATCACGCCGAAGTTGAGGTTCTTCGAACGCTCCGGGTCCAGGTCCGGGTTGCCGGTGCGCAGGTTGGTGACGCCGCGGCTCCCGCCCGGCGCGACGGGGTCGTACGGGTCGGTGACGCTGCCGTAGCTGATGGTCTGGCCCGGCGCGACTTCCGGCAGCGACGGCGCGCGGAAACCGCGCGAGAACGAGCCGCGCACCAGCAGCGATGCCAGCGGTTGCCAGCGCAGCGCGGCCTTGGGCGAGAACGCGCTGCCGAAATCGTCGTAGTGGTCGCCGCGGCCGGCAAGCTGCAGCTCCAGCGTACCGTGCAGCGGCACGCTCAGTTCGGCGTAGGCGGCGCCTACCTTGCGCTGCCCGTCGACCACGTTGATCGCCGGGCGCAGTTCGGTGCCGGACAGCACCTGCGCACTGGTGCGCGCATCGAGTTTTTCCTTGCGGAACTCGGCGCCCCAGGCGAAGCCCACCGGCCCGGCCGGCAGCTCGCCGAAATGCGTCGACACCTTGAAGCTGGCGGCATCCAGCCGCGACCAGCCGGGGCGCTTGGTCTTCAGCCGCAGCTCCTGCAGCGCCTGCGGCGTGCGCGCCGGATCGAGGAAATCGTAGCTGCCGTCGGCGAGGATGCGCTCGAACGCATAACGGTTGACGAAGTTGTCCACGTATTCGCGCTGCAGGCTCTGCGAGGTGAGAAGCGCCGCCTCCCAGTCCCAGCGCTCGCCCTGCCCGCGCACACCGGCCAGCGCGCGATAGAACACCTGGGTGTTGTCCTTCAGGCGCGGCCCGATGTCGGCGAAGCTGTACTCGAACGGCAACGGCACGTCGTACGGGTTGTCCGGGTGGCCGACCGGCAGCGCCACCGGGATGGTGACCAGGGTACCGGTGGCCGGGTCATAGGCGCGCAGGCCCGGGCCCACCACCAGCGGCGCGCTGAAGATCTGGTCGGCCTGGTTGTGGCTGTACAGCAGGTCGCCGAACAGTTCGGCGCTTTCGCCCAGGCGCAGGGTTGCGCTCAACGATGCCTGGTAGCGTTCGGCGCCCGGCTGCAGGGTCTTGTACGGCTGCGCATTGAACGCGCAGGCCTCGCCCGGCAGGCTGCTGCCGAAGTCGCTGTACGGGCGCAGCACGCTGCCCTGCGGGCAGGGCGCGAACGGCGTGGGGTTCTTCGGGTCCAGCAGCCAGTTGCCGCCGGCGCTGTTCCAGCCGGCCAGGCGGCCGCCGGCGCGGTCGCGGAAATCGCCGCTGCGGGTGAAGGCGCGCTCGTCGGCATCGAGCCGGCCGCGGCGCAGCACGTCCAGGCCGAACAGCACGTTCCAGCCTTGGCTTTCGAGGTCGCCGAAGCCGGCCAGCAGGTGCGCCTTCTTCTCGTCGTAGCCGCCCTGGGTGGGCGCGCCGTAGCCGCCGCCGATCTCCACGCCCTGGAAATCGCGGCGCAGGATGATGTTGACCACGCCGGCGATGGCGTCGGACCCGTAGACGGCCGAGGCGCCGTCCTTGAGCACCTCGATGCGTTCGACCGCGCTGATCGGCAGCGTGTTGAGGTCGACGAAGGTGTCCTGGGTATTGAGGGCGAAGCCGAAGTTGGCCACGCGGTAGCCGTTGACCAGCACCAGCGTGTTCTTCGGGCTGAGCCCGCGCAGGCCGATCGAAGCCGAGCCGGCGGCGAAGCTGCCGGTGTACTGCTCATCGAAGCTGTTGCCGGCGTTGGCCGACAGCGCGCGCAGCACGTCGGTAACGGTGGACTTTCCGGTCTGTTCGATCTGTTCGCGGCTGACGACCTGCACCGGATTGGGGCCGGCGGTGTCGCTGCGCTTGATGTTGGAGCCGGTGACCTGCACGGCGGAGAGGGTGGTACCGATGGGGGCGTCGGCGGATTCGGCGGCGAAGGACAAAGGCGCGGCCAGTGCGGCGGCCACGGCCACCACGAGCGGGGAGAGATTGGACATCGGGGGTACGGAAACGAAGGGGGAGGAAGCAATCCGCATTCAGCCAGTTCGGCCCGGATCGGGCCAATCACATCTCTTCATGCGGATATAACGAAAAACAAATATAACATCCTTTCATCCGGATGAAAGGATTAATTTACTCTTACAGGGAATTTTCCGCCCCGGCGCTACAATCGCGGCATGGACATCTTCAAAGATTTCACCCTCGAGGCCGCCCACCGGCTGCCCAACGTCCCCGCCGGCCACAAGTGCGCGCGCCTGCACGGGCATTCGTTCCGCGTGCGCCTGGAAGTGAGCGGCGAACCCGGCGCGGAGACCGGCTGGGTGATGGACTTCGGCGACATCAAGGTGGCCTTCCAGCCGCTCTACGAGCAGCTCGACCACCATTACCTCAACGACATCCCCGGACTGGAAAACCCGACCAGCGAGCGCCTGGCGATCTGGATCTGGGACCGGCTCAAACCATCCCTGCCGCAGCTGAGCGCGGTGACCGTGCACGAGACCTGCACCTCGGGCTGCCGTTACCGCGGCAACTGACCTGAACGAACCCCCGGTCGCCGCGGGCAACGGGCTTCCGCACCGCCGCGCCCGACGCTATGCTGCGCCGCAACAAACCACGGAGCACGGCATGTCCGCCCGGTTCGACGACGGTTTCAGCGATTACACCCGGCAGTTCGCGGCGATGGCCAATCGCGCCAACCGGCTGGCACTGGAGACGGCGGAAAGCGCGTTCGGCGTGCAACTGCGCACGTTCGAGCGCAACGCCAACGCTACCGCCGGTTTCCTCGGCGAACTGGCGCAGCCCGGCCCGCAGGCCGACCTGCCATCGCTGCTGCCCAAGGGCCTGCAACTGGCGCAGGAAAACCTGCAGCGGCTGGCCTCGGCCGGGCAGGAAATCGCTGGCCTGGGCCTGCAGACCGGGCAGGCGCTGGCCGAACTGGCACGGCAACCGTTCGAACGCAGCAGCCGCAGGCGTCCACGCGCCAGGGCCAGCTGACCCGACCCTCTCAACAGCGCGCGGATCCCCTCCCCCGCGCCCTGTCCGGACCCGGCAACGATCTCTCTCCCGTTGCCGGGTCTTTCTTTTTGCGGGGCACGCCAGCCGGTACTCGTGCGACGTCCCCGCGCAGACCCATCACGGCTGGGCAGCGGTTAGACTCTGGGCATGTTCAGTGCCACCACGCTCACCGGCAGCAAGCCGGAACAGTACGCCCAACTGCTGGCCCAGGCCCGCGCCCTGGTACACGGCGAAACCGACCGCATCGCCAATGCCGCCAATCTGTCGGCGCTGGTGTATCACGCGCTGCCGCAGCTCAACTGGGTGGGTTTCTACTTCTTCGACGGCACCGAGCTGGTGGTCGGCCCGTTCCAGGGCCTGCCGGCCTGCGTGCGCATTCCCCTGCACAAGGGCGTGTGCGGCGCGGCGGCCAGCACCCGCCAGACCCAGCGCGTGGACGACGTGGACGCCTTCCCGGGCCACATCGCCTGCGATTCGGCCTCGCGTTCGGAACTGGTGGTGCCGCTGGTCCACGACGGCGCGCTGGTCGGCGTGTTCGACCTGGACAGCCCGGTCACCTCGCGCTTCGACGCCGACGACCAGGCGGGCCTGGAAGCCATCGCCAAGGTATTCGTCGAGGCGCTGGCATGAGCGCGCTGAAGCTGCGCAACATCGGCCCCAAGAGCGCGGCGTGGCTGCGCCAGGTGGGGCTGCGCAGCGCCGAGGACCTGGCCGCGGTGGGCGCGGTCGGCGCCTTCGTCAAGGTGCGACGCGCCGGCTTCAAGCCCAGCCTCAACCTGCTCTATTCGCTGGAGGGCGCGCTGGTCGGCTGCCACTGGCAGGAAGTGCCGGAGTCACGCCGCCAGCAGCTGGTCGCCGAATACGAGGTCGCCGCCGGCGGACTGGTTGCCCCCCGCGCGGGGCAACAGGCTGGACCGGTGCTGGAAACCCGCATGCAGCCCGATGACGCCGACGACAGCGGCGACGATGTCGCGGAGATCCGCTTCGGCGACAGCTGAAGCCCTCGCCTGCCTGCAGGCGCGCACCGCGGCGCTGAAGTCCGCCCCTGTGCGGTCTGCTTCTAGAGGTTGCCCAGCAGCACCAGCGACAGCAGCAGCAGGCTTTCGGTGGCTTCGATGCTGGCGCCCAGGCAGTCGCCGGAGATGCCGCCCAGCTTTTTCCGCCACCAGGCCGCTATCAGCGGCACCAGCAGCAGCGCGAGCAGCAGCGGCCAGGCGACGAAGGCGCTGATCGCCGCCAGCAGCAGCGCCCACAGCCACATCGCACGCGGGCTCAGCTGCCAGGAGAAGCGCTCGGCCATGCCCGCCCCATGCAGCGGCGGCAGCCTCTGGCTCCACCACAGCGTGCCCCAGCGTGCCCAGGCCGGCACCAGCACGATGCCCGACCACAACGGGCTGGCGGCCAGCTCGGTCAACAGCACGAACTTGAGCAGCAGCTGCATCACCAGGGTGACCACGCCGAACACGCCCATGCGCGGGTCCTTGAGCACCTCGAGGAAACGCTGCGGGTCGCGGTGCGCGGCGCCGAAGGCGTCGGCCACGTCGCCCAGCCCGTCCAGGTGCAGCGCGCCGGTCACCCACACCCACAGCAGCAGGGTGAGCACACCGGCCAGCCACGGCCGGTCGGCGACCAGGAACAGCGGCATGGCCAGCAGCGCGCCGATGATCGCGCCGACCAGCGGGTTGTAGACCGCCGCGCGGCTCAGGTCGTCGTCGCGGAAATCCTTCACCTGCGGCGTCGGCAGCCGGGTCAGGAACTGGACGGCCAGGATCAGCCCGCGCAGGCTCATGGCTGGCACAGCTCCAGCAGCTCGCCCCACAGCTGGCCATCGTCGCCGCGCTCCACGCGCAGGCGCACGCGGGTGCCGTAGTCGATGCGCATGGCCCACAGCGCGGCCAGCGGCATGCCGCACACGCGCGACACCGCCAGCCGCAGCACGCCGGCATGGCTGACCACCAGCACCGGCCCGGCCTCGTCCCCGTCGTCATCCTCGTCGAGCAGTCGCTGCAGCTGTGCCTCGATGCGCGCCTGGAACTGCTGCCAGCTCTCGCCGTTGGGCGGCACCACCGCGTGCGGCGCGTCGTAGAGCCCGGCCAGCAGCTCGGCGGGGATCTCGTCGTAATGGCGGCCGTCCCAGTCGCCGAAATCCAGTTCGGCCCAGTCCGGGTGGATCTCGCAGAACAGCTCGCGGCCGGCCAGCAGCGCGGTGGCGGTATCCAGCGCACGGCGCCGCGGCGAGGCGATCGCCCGGCTCCACTGGCCGCCGCCATGGCGGCGCAGCAGCGCGTCCATGGCGCCGTCGAGCAGCGGCGGATCGGTGCGGCCGTCCAGGTGGCCCTGGCGGCCGGTGGAGGCATGGCGCATCAGGTCCAGGATCACGGCGCGGCGCTCCGGTCGGCGACGGCGGCTTCGGCGAAGGTCGCCATGCCGTTGTGCAGCGCGCAGGCCAGGCGCAGCAGCGGCAGGGCCAGCGCGGCGCCGGAGCCTTCGCCCAGGCGCAGGTCCAGCTGCAGCAGCGGTTCGGCCTGCAGGCTGCCGAGCACGAGCGCATGGCCGCGCTCGGCGGAACGGTGCGAGAACAGCAGCCACGGCCGCAGCGACGGGTTGATGCGCAGCGCGGCCAGCGCCGCGGCCGAGACGATGAAGCCGTCCACCAGCACCGGCACGCCGCGCTGGGCGGCGGCGATCATGGCCGCGGCCAGTGCGGCGATCTCCAGCCCGCCGACGCGGCGCAGGGCCTCGCGGCCGGGATCGGCGGCGGCGGCGATCGCCTCGCCGTGCAGGGCCAGCGCGCGTGCCGTCACGGCCTGCTTGTGGGCGATGCGCGCCGCATCCAGGCCGGTGCCGGCACCGACCAGCTCGGCCAGCGGCAACGGCCCGAGCGCGGCGGCCAGCGCGCTGGCCGAGGTGGTGTTGCCGATGCCCATCTCGCCGAGCAGCAGCAGGTCGGCGCCGTCGCCGCAGGCGCTGTCCGCCGCGCGTCTGCCTGCGCCGAACGCGGCGTCGAGATCGGCCGCGGTCATTGCCGGTCCAGCGCTGAAATCGTCGGTGCCGCGGCGCGGCTTGTCGCAGGTCACGCCCGCGACCGGGGCGTCGGCCAGGCTGCCCACGTCCCAGACATGCAGCGGCAACCCGAGTTCGCGCGCCAGCACGGCGATGGCGGCGCCGCCGGCAGCGAAGTTGCGCAGCATCTGCACCGTCACTTCCGCCGGATAGGCCGACACGCCCTGCGCGGCGATGCCGTGGTCGCCGGCGAACACCAGCACCGGCACCTGCGCGGCCTGCGGCTGCTCGCGGCCCTGCAGCGTGGCCAGTTCGATGGCCAGGGTTTCCAGGCGCCCCAGCGCGCCCTCGGGTTTGGTCAGTTGCCGCTGGCGGGCGATGGCGTGCTGCCGGTGCGCCTGCGAAGGCGCCGGGCAGGGCCGGGTGAACCATGGGTCTGTCACGTGTGTTCCGATACCGCGTTGCAATCGCGCATTGTAGGGCGCGGGCCGCTTCCACGATGTGCCGCGCCGGCCACCAGCGGGCATGCCGGGCGCCGGCGCGGGCGATGGCATAGAATGCGCGCACTTTCGGGTGACCGGCCGGACTCGCTCCAGCCGGTTGAAACGGGAAGCCGGTGCCGCGCCTGCCAGGGATGCTCCCTGCCCGCGCCATTCCGGCGCTGCCCCCGCAACGGTAAGCAGGACAAGGCCAGGCATACCGCCACTGTGCATCCATCGCACGGGAAGGCGCCTGGACGGAAGCGTCGATGCGCTTCGCCTGCGAGCCCGGAGACCGGCCCGGAAGCCGACTGGTTGCGATGCGGAGGGCATGGCGGCGGCAGTGACGCCGTGCGCGCGCTCCGTCGCATCCCCTTCTCCTGGCAGCCCCCACCGTCCGTCCGCGCGGGAGCGCGCGGATCCAGGAGTTCTCATGAAACTGCCGTACCACGCTCTTTCCCTCGCCCTGGCGCTCGCGCTGCCGGGCATCGCCGCCGCCGAACAGGCGCCCACCGAACTCGACGACGTCGTGGTCACCGCCACCCGCACGCCGGTCTCCATCGCCGACAGCGTGGTGCCGGTGCAGGTGATCGATCGCGAGCAGATCGACCGCAGCCAGGCCGGTTCGCTGCTGGATCTGCTGCGCGGCCGCGCCGGCCTGGATTTCGCCAACCAGGGCGGCCCCGGCAAGATCACCTCGCTGTTCATGCGCGGCACCGCGTCCAACCAGGTGCTGGTGCTGGTCGACGGCGTGCGCATCGGCGCGGCCACCAACGGCATGCCGGCGCTGCAGGACCTGCCCATCGACCAGATCGAGCGCGTGGAGATCGTGCGCGGGCCGCGTTCGAGCCTGTACGGCTCCGAGGCGATCGGCGGCGTGATCCAGATCTTCACCCGCAGCGCCGGCAAGGGCCTGCAGCAGAACCTGGCGCTGACCGCCGGCAGCCACAACCTGCGCCAGGCCAGCGCCGGCTTCAGCAACCGCGGCGAGCGCGGCTGGGTGTCGGCGCAGGGCGCCTGGCAGAAGACCGACGGCATCAATGCCTGCAACGGCTCGGCCACGCTGTTCCAGGGCTGCTATGTCGACGAGCCCGACCGCGACGGCTACCGCAACACCTCGCTCAACGTGCGCGGCGGCTATGCGCTGACGCAGGCCCTGAGCGTGGAAGGCCACGTGCTCGATGCCGCCAGCCGCAATGAATACGACGGTAGCGTCTACAGCGGCAACGAGGCCGACAACCACCAGCAGGTGTACGGCGGCAAGCTGCTGTGGGCGCCGGGCGAGGCGTTCCGCCTGTCCGCCCAGGTCGGCCGCAACAACGACCAGGCCGACAGCTACTACGTCCAGGAAGGCCAGCGCAGCTTCGTTTCCACCTTCGACACGCGCCGCGACAGCGCCAGCGTGCAGGGCGACTTCCTGTTCGCCGAGGGCCAGCAGCTGACCGCCGGCGCCGACTGGCAGAAGGACGAGATCACCAGCACCACGGCCTACGCGATCGACAGCCGCGACAACACCGGCGTGTTCGTCGAATACCAGGGCCGCTTCGGCGCGCACGCGCTGCAGGCCAGCGTGCGCAACGACGACAACGAACAGTTCGGCAACCACACCACCGGCAGCCTCGGCTACGGCTTCGCCTTCGGCAATGGCCTGCGCCTGACCGCCAGCGCCGGCACCGGCTTCAAGGCACCGACCTTCAACGACCTGTACTACCCGTGGTCGAGCAATCCGGCGCTGAAGCCGGAAGAATCCAAGAGCGTCAACGTCGGCATCGCGCAGTACGCCGATGGCTGGAACTGGACCTTCAATGCCTATGAGACCCGCATCGACCAGCTGATCGCGCTGGACAGCACCTACACGCCGTACAACATCGCCAGGGCGCGCATCCGCGGCGCCGAACTGACCGGCTTCGTATCGCTGGCCGGGTTCGACATCAACGCCCAGGCCAGCTTCACCGATCCGCGCGACCACACCAGCGGCGCGACCAGCTACGACAACTGGCTGCCGCGTCGCGCCCGCACCAGCGGCCGCCTCGACGTGGACCGCGGCTTCGGCCCGCTGCGCGTGGGCGTGACCGCCAGCGCCACCGGCCACCGCTTCGACAACGCCGCCAACAGCCTGCGCCTGGCCGGTTACGGCACGGTGGACCTGCGCGTGGAATACGCCATCAACGAGGCCTGGAGCCTGCAGGCCAGGGCGGCCAACGTGTTCGACCGCGCGTACGAAACCGTGGCCTGGTACAACCAGCCCGGCCGCGAATACCAGCTGACCCTGCGCTACCGCTCGCTCTGAAACCAGCTGGACGAGCAGGCCCCCGACGCCCCGGCTTGCATGCCGGGGCGTTGCTTTGTGCAACGGGGTCGCGCACCGCGGCGGGCCCTTCGCTAATCGTCAACCGCCAGCGACAGCAGCGCAGGTGCGATCGCGGCGCCCAGGGTCTGCCCATGGCCCAGGCCCGGCAACCGCAGGCGCTGCACTTCCATGCCGGGCAGTTCGGCGAGCACCGCGTCCAGCCTTCGGCCGGCCTCGGCATTGCCCGCACCACGACCACCCGGACCGGCCCTGCCATCGCGGCTGGATGCGGCCGGCGCGCCGCGCACCAGCAACAGCCGTGCCGGCCGGGAAGGAGACCGACGCGCGGCGCGCTCCAGTTCGCCGACGACGAAACCTTCGCCCCACCACAACGACGGATCGACCGCGACGTAATCGGTGAAGGCACCCGGGCGCGTGGCGAGCGCATGCAGCGCGAACAGCCCGCCATAGGAATGGCCCCACAGCATCCGCCTGCCCTCGTCGAGGACCACACGCTGCCGCACCGCCGGCAGGATCCGCTCGACGATCAGCGCGAGGAACGCATCGGCGCCACCGCTGCGGCGGCCGTTGCCGCTCGCGTCGAACTCCTCGCCGTCTCCCCCGCCACGCCGTGGCGTGTAGTCCCACGTGCGTGCCGGGCCGTCGATGCGCAGGTCATTGTCGTGGGCAACGAGCACCAGCACCGGCGGCCGTGCGCTGGCCGCCAGTTGCTCCAGCAGCGGCGCCTCCAGCGCCATCAGCACCGCGTTGCCATCCAGCATGCAGGCTACCGGGAAGCCACGCGCCGGCATGGCGCCGGCCGGTATTGCCAGATGCACGCGGTAGTGGCGCTGCCCATCGGCCGAAGCGACGGACAGCCGCTCGAAGCGATAGCCGTGCAGCCGCGCGTCGGCCACGGTCCGGCCGACGCGCGCGCCGGGGTCGGGCTGCGCACCTGCCGGGGCGGCGACCGGCAGCGCGACGAGAAGCAGCATCGCGCGCGCCATCCAGCCGGCCGCCCGAACCGTCCTGCCCATCAGAAGCCGACCGTCAGGTTCACCCAGAAGCTGCGGCCGGGTTCGTTGTAGGTCGCCGCGCCTGCCCCGCTGGCGCTGGTGCTGGTGGTGCCTTCGCGGAACAGGCGCTTGTCGAACAGATTGGCTACGCCCGCGCCCAACCGCACGTCGGGGGTGATCCGGTACTGCCCGCTGAGGCTCCACAGATCGTAGGCATCGCGCGTATCCGGCGGCAGCGGCGCACCGGTGGTGCTGGACTGCGTGGCGGCTTCCTGCCTGCCATAGAAGGTACCGGTGAGCAGGAACGACCAGCGCTGGCCCGGCTGCCAGTCCAGGAAGGTGTTGACGGTATAGCGCGGGATGATCGACAGCGGCTGGCCGCTGGCCTTGTCCTCGTTCTCGATCATCCAGGTGACATTGGTATTCCACGACAGCACGTCGCCGCCGGCCAGCAGCGGCACCTTCAGGTTGCCCTCCATGCCACGGATGACCGCGCGCGGCGCATTGCTCCACTGGAACACCTGGCCCTTCGTATCATGGGTCAGGCCGATGCGCTCCTGGCCGGCGACGATCTTGTCCTTGTAGTCGTTGTGGAAATAGGTCAACGACGCATGCCAGCCGCCGTCCGGCGCCCACTCGATGCCGATCTCCTTGTTGACGCTGGTTTCCGGGTCGAGACCGGCGTTGCCCATCACGTAGCAGCCCGAGCCCATGTTCGGGCTGAGTACCGGGCAGCCGTTGCCGCGGGTGTAATACAGGTAGTTCGGGTTGGCCTGGTACAGGTTGGGCGCCTTGAACGCGCGCGCGATGCCGCCCTTCACCGCCCAGTCCTGGGCCAGCTTGAACTGCACGTTGAGGCTGGGGCTCCAGTTGTTGCCGAACTGCGAGTGGTGGTCGAAACGCACGCCCGGCGTGACGGTCCAGCGCTCGCCCAGGTACAGGTTGTCCTCGGCATAGAGCGCGGCGAACTGCTGGTCGCTCCTGCCCGGGCGGCCTTCGCCCACGCCGGGGATGCCACCGCCGCTGCCCGCGCTCTGGGTCATCGAGTACGGGTCGTCCAGGCGCATGTCGCGGTATTCGAAACCGAGCGTGGCGACCTGCTCGATGCCGCCCCAGGCCAGCGGCAGGTTGATCTCGCCATCGACGCGGGTGGAGGCCAGTTCCGAGGTGGAGAAGGTCGCGCCTGCGTTGATCGAGCCTTCCGGGCCACCGGCCAGGCCTTCGTCCAGCCGGGTATTGTCGGTGTGATCGTAGGCGGCACTGAGCCGCGACGTGCCCCAGTCGTAGCTGCCACGGTGGGTCAGCCCGAACGCGCGCCGCAGCATGATGTTGGTCTCCGCGCCGTACAGGTCGTTCAGCCGCTGGAAGCCATCGGCGGCGACGCCGCGTTCGCCGGAGTAGATGTTGCCCTGGCGGCTGACGCTGGCATCCAGCTCCAGCACGTGCGCGTCGTTGATGTCGTAGCGCAGCAGGCCGCTGATGTCGCGGTTGCGCACGCCCTCGCGCCCCGCCGGCGGGGTCACGCCGGTGGCGAAATCCTGGTTGAGGTACAGCGAATCGGCATCGGTCTTGCCCACGTTGCCATACAGCCGGAACGAGAGCCGGTCGCCCAGCGGGCCCGACAACTGGAAACCGGCGCGCTTGCTGCCGCCTTCGTCGCCGTGTTCGGGCACGCTGCCGTACAGGGTGAGCGAGCCGGCCAGGTCGCCGGTGGGCCGTCTGGTGATGATGTTGACCACGCCGCCGGACGCACCGGAACCATAGCGCGCCGCGGCGGGACCGCGCAGCACCTCGATGCGCTCCACCGCTTCGGCCGGCACCCAGTTGCTGTCGCCGCGGCTGTTGCGCTCGCCGCTGCGCCCCATGCGCACCGAATCGCGCGCGCTGACCGGGCGGCCGTCGACCAGGATCAGCGTGTTTTCCGGGCCCATGCCGCGGATGTCGATCTGGCGGAAGTTGCCATAGGCGCCGGAAGCCGTGTTGCCGGTGAGGTTGATGCCCGGCATGCGGCGGATGACCTCGGACAGGTCGTTGGCCGGTGGCATGCGTTCCAGGTCCACCGCGGTGATCACCGACGTACCCAGCGCCTGCCGCGCGATCTGCTCGGCGGTGACGTGCACGGTGTCGATGTCGGTGGCGTCGGGCGCTTCGTCGGCGCTGGCTGGAGCTGCGGCCAGCGCGGACAGCAGCAGCGCGGCGGCAAGCGGATGACGGCGGAACGGCTGGGCGCGCAGCGCCCGCCGCGAGCGGGGATCACGGGACATGGAAAGCCTCTCGACAGGGGGGAAAGACCTCTGGCGACGGCTTGAGGTACGACGGTTCGGCGATGACGTGGCGCGCGCAACGGCATCGCCACGGATGCCGCGCATTCTACATCAAACGAGAATTAATCTCATCTACCGAGGGCGGTTACCGCTCAGACGCATGCGACCAGTTGTCGCAGGTCGTCGATCACCGCCAGCGCGCCCGCCGATTCCAGGTCGAGATCGCGCGGATAGCCATAACGCACCAGCACGATGGGCATGCCGGCCGCATTCGCCGCCCCAAGGTCGGTGGCCGAATCGCCGATCATCAGGCACTGCGTCGGCGCCTGCCCCAGCCGCTGCGCCGCATGCAGCAGCGGCTCGGCGTCCGGCTTGCGCTGCGGCAACGTGTCGCCGCCGACGATGTGCGCGAAATACCCGGCGATGCCCAGGTGGTCGAGCAGCGGCGGCACCAGCGCCGACGGCTTGTTGGTGCAGATCGCCATCGGCAGGCCACGCGCCTGCAGCAGCTGCAGCGCTTCGGTCACGCCGTCGTACAGGCGCGGGCTGCGCAGCAGGCAGTCGCGGTAGTGGCGCATGAAGGTGGGCATCACCTCGTCCAGCGAGCGTTCGCTGCCGGCATGCGCCAGCGCGGTGGCCACCAGGCGGCGCACGCCCTCGCCGATCCAGCTGCGGACCGTCGCCTCGGACACCCGCGGCAGCGACAGGTCGTCCAGCGTGCGGTTGACCGCCTCGGCGATGTCCTCGGCGCTGTCCACCAGCGTGCCGTCCAGGTCGAATACCAGCGCTGCGATGCCCACACTTCCACTCCACGACACGAAGCCGACGATTGTAACGGGGCGTGGACACATGTCAGTCGACGGTTATGTCGCGGAACAGATCGCCCTGCACCACCGAATCCTCGCGGTCGCGGAAGCCGGACAGGCCCACACCCACCAGCCGGTAGCGCGTTTCCGGCGGCAGCTGCACGCGCTGGCACAGGGCCAGCGCGATGTCGCGCAGTTCCTCTTCCGAGGCCGGCGGCGCATCGGGCGTGAAGCTGCGGGTGAGGATGCGGAACTGCGCGGTCTTGAGCTTGAGCACCACGGTATGGCCGACGCGTTCGGTGCGTCCGGTCGCGCGCCAGGTCCTGGCCGCCAGCTGCGCGATCAGCTCGTCGAACTCGCCCAGCCGCAGGTCCTCGCTGAAGGTGTCCTCGGAGGAGATCGACTGCACCGGCTGGTCCGGTTCCACCGGGCGTTCGTCGATGCCGCGCGCGCGTCGGTACAGGCGCTGGCCGAAGGTGCCGAACAACGCCTCCAGCTGCTCCAGCGGCAGGCCACGCAGGTCGCCGACGGTGGCGATGCCCAGCGCCGCCAGCCGGCCTTCCATCACCTTGCCCACCCCGGGCACCCGGCTCACCGGCAGCGGCGTCAGGAACTGCTCCACCCGCGCCGGCGGCACCACGAACTGGCCATCGGGCTTGCGCCAGTCCGAGGCGATCTTGGCCAGGAACTTGTTCGGCGCGATTCCGGCCGAGGCGGTGAGCGAGGTCGTCTCGCGGATCTGCGCACGGATGGTGCGCGCGATCTCGGTGGCGATGCCGTCGCAGGTCGGCGAATCGGTCACGTCCAGGTAGGCCTCGTCCAGCGACAGCGGCTCGACCAGCGGCGTGTGCTGCAGGAATATCTCGCGGATCTGCCGTGATACGGCCTTGTAACGGGCGAAGTCCGGCGGTACGAACACCGCTTCCGGGCACAGCCGCTCGGCGCGCACCGCCGGCATCGCCGAGCGCACGCCGAACCTGCGCGCCTCGTAGGATGCCGCGCACACCACTGAGCGGGCGCCGCGCCAGGCCACCACCACCGGCCGGCCGCGCAACGCCGGATCGTCCCGCTGCTCGACTGACGCGTAGAACGCGTCCATGTCGATGTGGATGATCTTGCGCATGGCGAGCGACGCAACCGCGGAACGAAGGACCGCCATGATAGCCCGGCGCCCCATACGCACCGGTACGATCTGCGACGAACATGCCGGCTTTTCCTGACAACACTACGGATGCGTACGGTTAAAACTGTTGATTGAACGCGTGTGCATCATGCATGCTCGGTCGTTAACCCATGTTTCCGTGTTCCGGATTACCGCTTCGATGAACCGTCCCAATGCGTTCTCGCGCGAACAGCTGCTGGCCAGCGCCCGCGGCGAGCTGTTCGGGCCCAACAAGGGCCGCCTCCCCAACGACCCGATGCTGATGTTCGACCGCATCACCGACATCCGCGACGACGGTGGTCCGCACGGCAAGGGCCTGGTGCGCGCGGAACTGGATATCCGACCGGACCTGTGGTTCTTCGGCTGCCACTTCATCGGCGACCCGGTGATGCCCGGCTGCCTGGGACTGGACGCGATGTGGCAGCTCACCGGCTTCTTCCTGACCTGGCTGGGCGCCGAAGGCCGCGGCCGCGCGCTGGGCTGCGGCGAGGTCAAGTTCACCGGCCAGGTGCTGCCCAGCGCCAGGCTGGTCCAGTACGAGATCGACATCTCGCGCGTGATCAACCGCAAGCTGGTCATGGCCCAGGCCGACGCCCGCATGCTGGTCGACGGCCGCGAGATCTACACCGCCAAGGACCTGCGCGTGGGTCTGTTCACCTCCACCGAGAGCTTCTGATGCGTCGCGTCGTCATTACCGGCATGGGCATCAACTCCTGCCTCGGCAACGATCTGGACACCGTTTCCAGCGCCCTGCGCGAAGGCCGTTCCGGCATCGTCGCCCTGCCCGACCACGCCGAAGCCGGCCTGCGCAGCCAAGTCGGCGGCCGCGTCGACATCGACCTGGACGCGCAGATCGACCGCAAGCTCAGGCGCTTCATGAGCGACGCGGCGGCGTACAGCTACATCGCCCTGCGCGACGCCATCGCCGACGCCGGCCTGGACGAGGCGCAGGTCAGCAACGTGCGCACCGGCCTGATCGCCGGTTCCGGCGGCGGCTCCAGCCAGTGGCAGGTGGAAGCCGCCGACCTGCTGCGCAACCGTGGCGTGCGCAAGGTCGGCCCCTACATGGTGCCGCGCACGATGTGCTCGACGGTGTCGGCCAACCTGGCCACCGCCTTCAGCATCAAGGGGCTGAGCTACTCGCTGTCCGCGGCCTGCGCCACCTCCGCGCACTGCATCGGCGCCGCGGCCGACCTGATCCGCCATGGCGCGCAGGACGTCGTGTTCGCCGGCGGCGGCGAGGATCTTCACTGGTCGATGAGCGTGATGTTCGACGCCATGGGCGCGCTGTCCACCGGTTTCAACGACGCCCCCGCCCAGGCCTCCCGTCCCTATGACGCCAACCGCGATGGCTTCGTCATCGCCGGCGGCGCCGGCATGCTGGTGCTGGAAGACTACGACCACGCCGTCGCGCGCGGCGCGCGCATCCACGCCGAGCTGATCGGCTACGGCGTGACCTCCGACGGCGCCGACATGGTCGCCCCATCGGGCGAAGGCGCGGTGCGCTGCATGAACATGGCGCTGGCCGGCATCGATCGTCCCGTCGACTACCTCAACACGCACGGCACCTCGACGCCGCTGGGCGACATCACCGAACTGGGTGCGGTGCGCGAAGTCTTCGGCGACAGCGTACCGCCGATCTCCTCGACCAAGGCCCTGTCCGGCCACTCGCTGGGGGCCGCCAGCGTGCACGAAGCGATCTTCTGCCTGCTGATGATGCGCGACGGCTTCATGGCCGGCTCGGCCAACATCGAGACGCTGGACCCGCGCGCCGAGGGCTTCCCCATCCTGCGCCATACGCAGGAATCGCAGCTGTCGACGGTGATGTCCAACAGCTTCGGCTTCGGCGGTACGAACGCCACCCTGGTGTTCGGCCGGGTGTGAGGCAGGCGTTGGCGCGGTAGCGGTTGAAGCAACGGCGCCTGCGGGCGCCGTTGTCGTATGCGTCGTTGGTGGTGTGATCCAGCAGGAGCGTGCGATTTTCTTCGAGGACCCGCACGTGGCGCGTCAGCACGAGGCGGACATCCAGTTGCTGGAGCGTGCGGTGACGACGGTGACGGACCAGGCAGTCTGTATCACCGCGCCCCATCTCGCGGTCCGCTGGGCCATGGCCGCGCAGCAGCGGGCACGGCGACGCTGATCTTCAGTGCGATCGGAACACGACAACGGCGCCCACGGGCGCCGTTGTCGTCTGCGCAACTGACGGTGTTGATCGCCTCCCCGAACGGCGGTGCCTGCGCACCTGCCTTGAGCCGCGAAGCCTTGCTGCAGCTCAGCAGCCAAATCCGCAGGTGAAGGCCGCGGCGCATTACTGTCTGCATGCGCCTCCAGACAGGGAGGCTTGCTCCAGGTCGGAGAGAGGGGATTCGCAGCGCAGCGTCCTGCCCGCTCATTAGGACAGCTTCGGGCAAAGCGACGCACGCCCTGTTCCAGCCAACGGCGCGCCAGGCGCGGCGAAGCGCCTGACGGCGCCCAGCGCCCTCCCACAGGGCGCCCCCTGTGCGCTGAGGTATTTTGTTCCGCGCAAAAGCAAACCCCCGCTGCGTGAGCAGCGGGGGTTTGGGGGTAAAAACCCTGGCGATGACCTACTCTCGCATGGCTTGAGCCACACTACCATCGGCGCAGCTGCGTTTCACTTCCGAGTTCGGGATGGGATCGGGTGGTTCCACAGCGCTAATTTCACCAGGGAGAGGGTTGGAGGGTCGCTATCGCTTCTCTTGAAGATTCCGCACATGGATGTGCGGGCTCTTGCGCAGGGAAGCGCATACAAGCGCCAGCCTCTCGTAGGTTCTTGTGACGTAGCGTGCACTTGGGTCCATCGACATGTCATGTCGGCCAAGGCAACTTGAGGTTATATGGTCAAGCCACACGGATCATTAGTATCAGTTAGCTCAACGCGTTGCCGCGCTTACACACCTGACCTATCAACCACGTAGTCTACATGGTTCCTTCAGGGGGCTTGTGCCCCGGGAAGTCTCATCTTGAGGCGCGCTTCCCGCTTAGATGCTTTCAGCGGTTATCGCTTCCGAACATAGCTACCCGGCAATGCCACTGGCGTGACAACCGGAACACCAGAGGTTCGTCCACT
>Ga0206118_100497_pt1 | contig 18749 bp, 19 predicted proteins | sample 3A20Ametagenome_FD_177999 | JGI IMG/M metagenome (GOLD analysis project Ga0206118, IMG submission 177999) | Enriched microbial communities from leaf-cutter ant dump, University of Wisconsin, Madison, United States - 3A20A | ecosystem: Environmental > Terrestrial > Nest > Insects nest > Nest dump... | reverse complement strand
GACGATCTCTTCGTCGCCGTGCACGAGCAGTTCATGACCGATACGGCGAAACTCGCCGATATCGTGCTGCCCGCCACCATGTTCGTCGAGCATGACGATATCTATCGCGGCGGCGGCCACCAGCATATCCTGCTCGGGCCCAAGCTCGTCGAGCCGCCCGCGACGGTGCGCACAAACCTCTTCGTCATCGAGGAACTGGCAAGACGCCTCGGCGTTTCGGACATGCCGGGCTTCGGCCTTTCCGAGCGCGAGCACATCACGCGCATGCTGCCCCATTACGAGACGGACTTCGACGGGCTGAAGGAACAGAGGTGGATCGACTGCCAGCCGGATTTCGAGACCTCGCATTTCCTGAAGGGCTTCGGCTTCCCGGACGGAAAATTCCGCTTCCGTCCCGACTGGACGGGAACGCCCGCGCCCAACAAGCCGCCGAAGGTGCTCGGCGCCTTCGGTCCGCACGCGGCGCTGCCGGCCTTCCCGGACTATGTCGAGGTGATCGAGGCGGTGGACGCCGACCATCCCTTCCGCCTCGCTACCTCGCCCAACCGTTCTTTCCTCAATTCGACCTTCAGCGAGACGAAGGGATCGCGTGAGCGCGAAGGCCGGCCGGAGGTGATGATCCATCCCGAGGATGCGGCGGCGAACGGTATCGAGGACGGCGCGGTCGTGCGCCTCGGCAACACGCGCGGCGATATCCGCCTGCATGCCCGCATCACGGGCGAGGCCAAGCCGGGCGTGCTGATCGCCGAGGGCGTCTGGCCCAATTCCGCCCATCTCGACGGCGAGGGCATCAACGTGCTGACGGGGTCCGATCCCATCGCGCCTTATGGCGGCGCCGCCTTCCACGACAACCGCGTCTGGCTGCGCAAGGCCTGAGGAGTTTTCATGCCGGCCGAAACCGTTTCGCCCATCCGCATCGTCGAGCAGAACACGGTGTGGAAGCGCTTCATCCACCTGCGCACGATCGTTCTCGAACAGACCCGCAAGGACGGCCGGGTCGAATGGCTCGACCGCGAGGTGCACGACCACGGCTCCGCCGCGGCGATCCTGCTGGTCGATCCCGTGCGCCGCTCGGTCGTCCTCGTGCGCCAGTTCCGTCCCGGCGCCTTCTTCGGCGGCCATCCGGACGGTTTTCTGCTGGAAGTGCCGGCCGGCCTTCTCGACGACGACAGCCCCGAGGACGCCATCGCCCGCGAGGCGATGGAGGAGACCGGGTATGCGGTGTCGGACCTCACCCATCTCTTCGACACCTATGCGAGCCCCGGCACGCTGACCGAGCGCGTCTCGTGCTTCGCCGCGCATATCGACAGCGCGAGGCGCGAGGGTAGGGGCGGCGGCGTCGACGGCGAGGGGGAGGACATCGAGATCGTCGAGATGCCGATCGACGAGGCCTGCGACCTCATCGCCACCGGCGGCATCGTCGACGCCAAGACGATCATGATGCTGCAATGGCTGATGCTGCATCAGGACTTCGCGGGCTGAGCGATGGCGTAGCACCCCCCTCTGCCCTGCCGGGCATCTCCCCCACAAGGGGGGAGATTGGATGGGGTGCCGTTTTGCCTCCATTTGACGTTGCGATTGGAGTGAGGTTCCAGCCTTTCGCCGATCTCCCCCCTTGAGGGGGAGATGCCCGGCAGGGCAGAGGGGGGTAGCTCACCGCGATCGCGCTTCTTCCTTCTGCAGACGCCTGCAATTCCCCTCAAGCCTTGACAAATCGGCCCGGCCATGCGCTTTTCCGCGCGATTTTCTTGGGTAGCTGCGCTGGGTTCCTCCCGCGCGGCCCATCAGCATTTCAGGATACCACGATGCACCGTTACCGCAGCCACACCTGCGCCGCCCTTCGCAAGTCCGATGTCGGTGAAACCGTTCGCCTTTCCGGCTGGGTCCACCGCGTCCGCGACCATGGCGGCGTGCTCTTCATCGACCTGCGCGACCACTACGGCATCACCCAGGTCGTCGCCGACCCCGATTCGAAGGCCTTCAAGCTGGCCGAGGCCGTGCGCGGCGAATGGGTCATCCGCATCGACGGCCTCGTCAAGGCGCGCACCGAGGACACGGTCAACAAGGGTATGCCGACCGGCGAGATCGAGCTTTACGCGCACGAGATCGAGGTGCTCTCGGCTGCCAAGGAACTGCCGCTGCCGGTGTTCGGCGAGCCGGATTATCCGGAAGACGTGCGCCTGAAGTACCGCTTCATCGACCTGCGCCGCGAGACGCTGCACCGGAACATCGTCAAGCGCACGCAGATCATCTCGGCCATGCGCCGCGGCATGGGCGAGGCCGGCTTTGCCGAATACACGACGCCGATCCTCACGGCCTCCTCGCCGGAAGGCGCGCGCGATTTCCTCGTGCCGTCCCGCATCCACGAGGGCAAGTTCTTCGCCCTGCCGCAGGCCCCGCAGCAGTACAAGCAGCTCCTCATGGTCGCCGGCTTCGACCGCTATTTCCAGATCGCGCCGTGCTTCCGCGACGAGGACCCGCGCGCCGACCGCCTGCCGGGCGAGTTCTACCAGCTCGACGTCGAGATGAGCTTCGTCACCCAGGAAGACGTCTGGGAAACGATGGAGCCGATGATGACGGCGGTGTTCGAGGAGTTCGCCGAAGGCAAGCCGGTGACGAAGCAATGGCCGCGCATTCCCTATGACGAGGCGATCCGCAAGTACGGTTCCGACAAGCCGGACCTCAGAAACCCCATCGTCATGCAGGCCGTCACCGAGCATTTCGCCGGCTCCGGCTTCAAGGTCTTCGCGAACATGATCGCGTCGAACCCCAAGGTGGAAGTCTGGGCGATCCCGGCCAAGACCGGCGGCAGCCGCGCCTTCTGCGACCGCATGAACGCCTGGGCGCAGTCGACCGGCCAGCCCGGCCTCGGCTACATCTTCTGGCGCAAGGAAGGCGAGAAGCTGGAAGGCGCCGGCCCCCTCGCCAAGAACATCGGCGAGGAGCGCACGGAGGCGATCCGCACCCAGCTCGGCCTCGACGACGGTGACGCCTGCTTCTTCGCCGCGGGCGATCCGGCCAAGTTCTACAAGTTCGCGGGCGAAGCGCGCACCCGCGCCGGCGAGGAACTGAACCTCGTCGACCGCGACCGCTTCGAAATGTGCTGGATCGTCGATTTCCCGTTCTACGAATGGAACGAGGACGAGAAGAAGATCGACTTCGCGCACAACCCCTTCTCCATGCCGCAGGGGGGCCTGGAAGCCTTCGACAGCAAGGAACCGCTGGAGCTGAAGGCCTACCAGTACGACGCGGTCTGCAACGGCTTCGAGATCGCCTCGGGCTCGATCCGTAACCAGTCGCCGGAACTGATGGTCAAGGCCTTCGAGAAGGTCGGCCTTTCGCAGGCGGACGTCGAAGAGCGCTTCGGCGGCCTCTACCGCGCCTTCCAGTACGGCGCCCCGCCGCACGGCGGCTGCGCCTTCGGCATCGACCGCGTGGTCATGCTGCTCGTCGGCGCGAAGAATCTCCGCGAGATCTCGCTCTTCCCGATGAACCAGCAGGCGCAGGACCTCCTGATGAACGCCCCGTCGCCGGCAACGCCGACGCAGCTTCGCGAGCTCGCGCTCCGCGTGGTGCCTTCCAAGAAGGACTGAGCCGCCGGAAACGGCATTGCGAAAGGGCCGGGGGAAACCCCGGCCCTTTTTGCGTCCGGCGGCCCCCGCAACGAAAAAGCCCGGAGCGGCAAGGCTCCGGGCTTTCCTTTTTGGCGATGGCAGGGCGCCTTATTCGGCGTTGGCCGTGACGGAGACGCCGAGGACCTGCGGGATGGTCTGCGGCGCGCCCATGGCGGCGCCCATGATCATCGGGAAGGGTACCGGGTCCTTCGGCTGGGCGCTGATCGTCAGGCTCTTCGGATCGTCGAGATAGGTGTTCACGGCGGCCGATATCTGGTTCTGCAGGTCGGGCATGTTGAGCTGCGCGATCATCAGCGGCACCATGCCCTTCAGCGACTGGGCGAGCTGGTCGCCCGTCACGCCCTGTTCCTTGCCGGCATAGTCGAGCAGCCGCTTGGTGATGGACGCGTCCTCGAAGGTGACGGAAGCCTTGTTGAAGGTGAGCTGCTGGACGAGGCCCATCATGGCCATGCCCATGGCGGCGTTCGCCTCTTCCTTGTTCGGGTTGGCCTCGGCGGTCTTCAGGGCCTCCTGCATGTTCTTCAGGAAGTCGAGCGTATAGCCGGAGAAGGCGAGGCTCAGGTTCAGACGGCCGATATCCTTGAAGTCGAAGGCATATTCATCGACGGAGAGCTTGCCGCTCGCCAGTTCCCAGCTGCCGGACATGGTGACTTCGCCGTCCAGCGACTGGATGCCGAGCGCATTCAGCGCATCCTTCGTCTTGGGGTCCTCGACGGAAGAGAGGTCGGCCTTGAGGTCCGAGAGCGTCGCGTCGAATTCCAGGCCCGCATCGTCGTCCATGCGCGAAAGGTTCGCCTCCGCGCCCGACATGGAGAAGACCTCCTTGCCCTTGGCGGTGACGTTGATCGGGCCGGTGGTGACCGATTCGTACATCATCAGCGAATCGAGCGTGCCCGGAACGATCTTGCCCGGGATGGAAACGCCGCTGATGGCGAGGTCCTTGGCCGTGACCGTGGTGTCGGGTTCGCTGACGTCGACGTCCTCGAAGGAGACCGTCTCGATCGTGTAGCCGCCGTCGCCGGTTTCCTCCACGCCGTCCATGGTGACGGTGCCGAGATTGATCGGCTTGTCGGAGCCTGCGGCCTTCAGTTCCGCGCCTTCCAGCGTGACGGTCGAACCGTCGACGGCGACGTTCGAGGAGCTGACCGTGACGCCGCTCGTGGCATAGGCCGCATTCAGCTTGGCCAGCAGGTCCGCGCCGTCGAGAGCGAAGGCGGGGCTCGCCATGGCGGCGAACGCGGCGCCCGCAAGAAGGGTGCGGAAGTGGAAGGTGCGCATCATGGATAGGCTCTCTTTCTGGATTTTCTGGACGGCTGCCTTGCCGTTACCGCTCCTAGACGGGCGGTGCGGCAAATATATTCATGCCGCACGGACTTTCCACGGGATTCTCCGCCGTCCGCGCCAGATTTCAAACAGCCTTTACAAACTGCTATCCACAGGCCGATCGCCCGGATTCCTTGCCGCGAATCGGCTGGCGGGCTAAGTCAAGACCCATGGGACAAAACACTTTGCCGCCGGATGGCGGAGACGATCACATTCAACCCGTCGACCTCAAGGCGGCGCTGGAAGAGCGCTACCTTGCCTATGCGCTGTCGACCATTACCCAGCGCGCCCTGCCGGACGTGCGCGACGGCCTGAAGCCGGTTCACCGCCGCATCATCCACGCGATGAGCGAAATGGGCCTCAGGTCCAATTCCTCCTTCAAGAAATGCGCGCGCATCGTCGGCGACGTGATCGGCAAGTTCCATCCGCACGGCGACCAGTCGGTCTACGACGCGCTGGTGCGCCTCGCGCAGGATTTCTCGCAGCGCTATCCCATCGTCGACGGGCAGGGCAATTTCGGCAATATCGACGGCGACAATGCGGCCGCCTACCGATACACCGAAGCGCGCATGACGGAAGTTGCCTCGCTGCTTTTGGAAGGCATCGGCGAGGACGCCGTCGATTTCCGCCCGACCTACAACGAGGAGGACGAGGAGCCCGTCGTCCTGCCGGGGGCCTTCCCGAACCTGCTCGCGAACGGTTCGTCCGGCATCGCTGTCGGCATGGCGACCTCCATTCCCTCGCACAACGCCCATGAACTGTGCGACGCGGCGCTGCATCTCATCCGCCATCCGGAGGCCGATGTCGAAAAGCTCGTCGAGTTCGTGCAGGGCCCGGACCTGCCGACCGGCGGCATCATCATCGACAGCCGCGAGAGCATCATCGAGGCCTACAAGACGGGTCGCGGCGGTTTTCGCGTGCGCGCCAAATGGCAGACCGAGGACCTTGGCCGCGGCGGCTACCAGATCGTCGTCACCGAGATCCCCTACCAGGTGCAGAAGTCGCGCCTGATCGAGAAGATCGCCGAGCTGCTGATCGCCCGCAAGCTGCCGCTCTTGGAGGACATCCGCGACGAATCGGCCGAGGACGTGCGCATCGTGCTCGTGCCGAAGAGCCGCACGGTCGACCCGACGATCCTGATGGAATCGCTCTTCAAGCTCTCCGAGCTGGAAAGCCGCATTCCGCTCAACATGAACGTGCTGTCGATGGGGCGCGTGCCGAAGGTCATGGGCCTCAAGGACGTTCTCGTCGAATGGCTCGCCCACCGGCGCGAGGTGCTCCAGCGCCGCTCGCGCCACCGGCTCGCCGCCATCGACCGGCGCCTGGAAATCCTCGGCGGCTATCTCATCGCCTATCTCAACCTCGACGAGGTGATCCGCATCATCCGCGAGGAGGACGAGCCCAAGGCCGTCCTCATGGAGACCTTCTCGCTCACCGACGTGCAGGCCGAAGCCATCCTCAACATGCGCCTGCGGTCTCTCCGCAAGCTCGAGGAATTCGAGATCCGCACCGAATTCGACAACCTGTCGAAGGAGAAGGCGGAGATCGAGGCGCTGCTTTCCTCCGACGAGAAGCAATGGCAGACCGTCGCCTGGGAGATCGGCGAGGTCCGCAAGACCTTCGCCAAGGCCACCGAGCTCGGTCGCCGCCGCACGCAGTTCGCGAGCGCCCCCGAGGCCGACGTCGAGGCCATCCAGCAGGCGATGATCGAGAAGGAGCCGATCACGGTCGTCATCTCGGAAAAGGGCTGGATCCGCGCGCTGAAGGGCCATATCGCCGACACGTCCGGCCTTCAGTTCAAGGAAGGCGACGCGCTGAAGGTGGCCTTCCCGGCGCAGACGACGGACAAGGTGCTCGTCATGACGACGGGCGGCAAGGTCTATACGCTCGGCGCCGACAAGCTGCCGGGCGGGCGCGGCCACGGCGAGCCGCTGCGCATCATGGTCGACATGGAGAACGACCAGGACGTGCTGACGGCCTTCGTTCACGATCCCGCCCTCAAGGTCATCGTCGCCTCGCAGGCCGGCAACGGCTTCGTGGTGGCCGAGAGCGAGATGGTCGCCAATACCCGCAAGGGCAAGCAGGTGATGAATGTCGGGATGCCGGACGAGGCGAAACTGGTCGTGCCGGTGCGCGGCGATCACGTCGCCGTCGTCGGCGAGAATCGCAAGATGCTGATCTTCCCGCTCGCGCAACTGCCGGAAATGTCGCGCGGCAAGGGTGTGCGCCTGCAGCGCTACAAGGACGGCGGCGTCTCCGACATCCGCTGCTTCACGCTGGCCGAGGGCCTTTCCTGGGACGACAGCGCCGGCCGCACCTTCGTGCGCACGAAGGACGAGCTCGCCGAATGGCTTTCCGACCGCGCCAGCGCCGGCCGCACCGTGCCCAAGGGTTTTCCGCGCAGCGGCAAGTTCAGCGGCTGATCAGCCGGGATAGGGAATGCTGACGTCGCGCAGGAAGCGCGGCGTCAGTGCTTTGCAAGCTCTCGCAGAGCTTCCTTGTATTTCTCCATGAGGAATCGGGCCGCTGCCAGTTGCCTTTCCACATCCTCGTCGGTGGCGGGCGGCGGAGGACCGCGCTTTTCGTCCTTCTGCGTCACAGTGGCACCTCATGTTGGCGGCAAAGCCAGAGCTTACCACCTCATCCCGTGAACGGGAATTCCGCCGCTGCGTCGCTTTCCCGCGCGGCGCGGGCTTTCGAGCGCATCTGCCAGAGGGAGTGGGCGAGGAGGGCGAGGATGAGGATGGAACCGCCGATGAGGGTCTGCGTGGTGGGCGTCTCGGCAAAGACGATCCACACCCAGATCGGGGCGAGCACCGTTTCGAGCAGGTAGAACATGCCGACTTCCGGCGCGGAGAGGTAGCGCGGGCCCGTCGCCAGGCAGAAGAAGGCGAACGGGATCATGACGAGCCCGTTGAACAGGATGAAGCCGGGATGGGCGATCTCGAACCCGGTATCGGGCAAGAGAAACAGCGCGGCGATGCCGGGCACGAGGGCGGTGACGAGGGGCACGAAGCCCATGTCTAGGCCGCTGCGGCGGCTCATCGTGATGGCGGAGGCGAGCAGGAAGGCCGAACAGGCCGCCATGGCATCGCCGAAGACGTTGCCGCTCGCAAGGCCGTCATGGACGATCAGCGCAACGCCGGCGACCATCGCCGCCATGGTGAGGAGCGTGGCGTTGGCGGGCCGCTCGCCGAGGAAGACCCAGGAGAGGATCGCCGCGAACATCGACGTGAAGGCGAGGATGAAGACGACGTTGGCCGTCGTCGTGTTGAACACCGCCAGCATGAAGGTCAGCGAGTTGATGCCGTAGAAGATGCCGATCAGGAGGCCCATGGGGCCGGGGATCAGCGCCCTTCGCTTGCCGAGCACGAAGCGCAGGATCGACCAGGCGACGATGGCCGTCACGAAGGTGGCGATGCTGCGGGTCGCCAGCACCGACCATACCTCGCCCGCGGCGGAGCGGATCAGCGGAATGTCGAAGGAGAGGGCAAGGCCGCCCATGGCGGTGATGAGCAGGCCCTTGCGGTGCAGGGCGGGATCGTTCGTCTGGGACAAGGAAGGGACCGATTCTAGGGCTGGGTTTCTGGCGTTTCCCCGTCATAGCGCTCCCAGCCACGCGGCATCAGGTGCTCCTGCGGCAAAAACTTTGTTTTATAGTCCATCTTGCGCGATCCCTTGACCCAGTAGCCGAGGTAGACGTGCGGCAGGCCGAGCGCCCTGGCGCGGCGGATATGGTCGAGGATCATGAAGGTGCCGAGCGAGCGGTGGTCGAGTTCGGGATTGTAGAAGGAATAGACCATCGACAGGCCGTCGCCCATCCGGTCGGTCAGCGCCACGGCCATGAGCTCGCCCTGTGGGCGCTCCTGAAGGCCGGAGCCTTCCTCGCGCAGGCGGTATTCGATGATCTTGGTGTGGACATGCGTGTCCTCCACCATCATCGCATAGTCGAGCACGGACATGTCCGACATGCCGCCCTTCTGGTGGCGGGCGTCGAGATAGTGGCGGAACAGTGAATATTGTTCGCTGGAGGGCTCGGCCGGGTATTCGCGCGAGACAAGGTCGGCATTGGCCGCCCACACGCGGCGCATGGTCCGGCGCGGCGTGAACTCGTTGACGAGGATGCGCACGGAAATGCAGGCCCGGCAGGTCTCGCAGGCCGGGCGGTAGGCGATGTTCTGCGAGCGGCGGAAACCGCCCTGCGTCAGGAGGTCGTTGAGTTCCGGGGCGCGCTCACCCACGAGATGGGTGAAGACCTTCCTCTCCATCTCCTGCGGCAGGTAGGGACATGCCGCAGGCGCGGTGAGATAGAACTGGGGAGAGGATGTTGCCTGCGTGTTCATCGGCCGTGGGGCGACTCCGTCGCTGTGTGACGTTTCTCTGCCAATACCATGGCGCAGTTCGGCAAAAGGTCAACTGGAGGATTTCGCCCGCGGCTTTTGACGGTCCTCAATAACGGTCGCGGCGAACCATCACCGTGCCGAGCAGCAGGTCGTGCAACAGGCGGCTGCGATCCGTGAAGAGGCCGACGAGCACGATGAACGGCGTCAGCAGCGCATTGCCGATCCAGAACAGCACGAGGTGGACGATGGCCGTCAGGAAGTCGACCGGCCGGCCGTCGACGCGTGCAAGGGCAAGGCCCATGACGTTCATGCCGGCGCTCGCCTGGCTTGGGCCCCCCATCGTCAGGCCGAAATAGAGCATGGCGACGATGGCGAAGAGCGCCGGATAGAGGAAGAAGCCGAGGCCGAAGGTCAGGATGCCGAGGAAAAACACCACCACGGCGGCCGGAATCCACAGGAGCGCGATGATGGCGTAGTCGATCAGAAAGGCGAAGACCCGGCGCGACAGCACGCCGCGATAGGCCTGCCAGTCCGTCGTCGGAACCCGCGTCTCATTGAAGTCTGCGCTCATCTCGTTGTCTCCCGAATGGAACATGGAAGACATATGGGGATATTTTGGGGGAAAACAACGGGTGAGGGTGGGGCCTCACGCTCCCTCCGTCATGCCGGACTTGATCCGGCATCCAGCCGCCGCGCGTCCGCGCGGTGAGGAAGCCATTGCTATTACGGAAAAGTGTCTCTTGCGCTTACGAACGTGAGCGCGCTGGATGCCGGATCAAGTCCGGCATGACGGAAGAGAGGGTATGGAGCTCTGAAGGTAGGATCATACGCCCCTCTGCTCACCCCTTCTTCGCCAGCAACCGCGCCACGTCCATCGCGAAATAGGTGAGGATGCCGTCGCAGCCGGCGCGCTTGAAGGAGAGCAGGGTTTCCAGCATGACGCGCTCGCCATCGATCCAGCCGTTGAGGGCGGCGGCCCTGATCTGGCTGTATTCGCCCGAGACCTGGTAGGCGAAGACCGGCAGGCCGAAGGCCTCCTTCATGCGCCAGCAGATGTCCAGATAGGGAAGGCCGGGCTTGACCATCAGCATGTCGGCGCCTTCCTCGACGTCGAGCGCGGCGTCGCGCATCGCCTCGGTGCCGTTGGCGGGATCGATGTAATAGGTCTTCTTGTCGCCCTTGAGCAGCCCGCCGGTGCCGATGGCGTCGCGATAGGGGCCGTAGAAGGCGGAGGCGAACTTCGTCGCATAGGACATGATGCCGACGTCCTGGTGCCCGGCGGCGTCCAGCGCATGACGGATCACGCCGATGCGCCCGTCCATCATCTCGGACGGGGCGATGATGTCCGAGCCGGCATCGGCCTGGAGGACGGCGGCCTTCGCCACCAGCTCGACCGTCTCGTCGTTGACGATGACGTCGCCGCGCAGCACGCCGTCATGGCCGTGGCTGGTGAAGGGGTCGAGCGCGACGTCGGTGATGACGCCGATATTCGGCACGGCCTTCTTGATCGCCCGCGTCGCTGCATTGATGAGGTTGTCGGCCGCAAGGCTGTTGGAGCCGGTCTCGTCGCGCAGGCTCATGTCGATATTGGGGAAGGTGGCGATGGCCGGGATGCCGAGATCGGCTGCTTCCTTCGCCGCCTCGACCAGCCTGTCGACGCTCATGCGGTCGACGCCCGGCATGGCGGCGACCGGATCGACGATGTTTTCGCCCGGCACCACGAAGACCGGCCAGATGAGGTCGTCCACCGTCAGGCGGTTCTCCTGCACCAGCCGGCGCGTCCAGTCGGCCTTCCGGTTGCGCCGCATGCGGCGATGGCCGGTGATCTCGTCGACGATGTTCATGATGCCGTTTCCTTGCATGGATGCGTTTTTCGCCTCCTTACCATGCCGGGCCGGCCAATCAAATCGCGCGGGGGGAGGGGAAGCTGCGGCATATGGCCGTGCATGACGCGCTTTGGAGGCTTTATGCGCGCCGGCCTTGCCCTTACTGTCCCCGGATGGTTGCTGATTCTGCCAAGGGCCCGAGACCAAGCCTGACCGAAACGCTGTTCGCGCTGTTCCTGCGGCTGGTAGCGGTGGCGTCCCTGTGGTTCGCCCTGCAATACTGGGCGATGCTCACCGGCTTCTCCTTCGAGGGGCGCGGGCGGTTCGACCTCCTGCCGCCGGCCTGGAAGGCGGTCTCCACGGTGCTGGCCGTGCTCTTTCCCGTCGCAGCGGTGGGCCTGTGGCTCCTCGTCTCCTGGGGGCCGGTGATCTGGCTGCTCGCGGCCGCAACCGAGATCGCCATGCACGAGGTCTATCCCTCGATCTTCGGCATCAACCGGCTGCTGGTCTTCACCCATATCGCGGTCGCCGCCGTCTTCGTCCTTTTCCGCATCGCGCTCTTCCTCCAGCGGCGCCGCCAGGCGCGCACGGTAAGAACTGATTCACCCTGAGACAGGGTCGCCTTCCGGTAAGGCGCTGTTAAGGCTGCGGTTTAAGTAGAATTTTAGATGCATTCGCTAGGTTCTCACTCAAGGCGGGAAACAAACCAACACCGCCAAACGAAACAGTGAGGCAGTAACATGAACACCAAGATCAAGCCGCAGCCGGCTCCCGCCATCGATCCGCAGGAAGACGCGATCCGCAACCTGTACCTCGAATCCCTCCACCTCGTCGAACGCCTGCACCGCCGCCTGCTCGACGTCATCAAGGACGAGTTCGACCGCGCCGGCCGCTCCGACGTCAACGCCGTCCAGGCGCTCCTGCTCTTCAACATCGGCAACTCGGAACTGACGGCCGGGGAGCTGCGCTCGCGCGGCTACTATCTCGGCTCGAACGTCTCCTACAACGTCAAGAAGCTGGTCGACCTCGGCTTCATCAACCACCAGCGCTCGCGCATCGACCGCCGCTCCGTCCGCATCTCGCTCACGGAAAGCGGCCAGGAAGTCGCCGAGACGGTCGCAGGCCTCTACGAGCGCCATATCGGCTCGATCCAGAAGGTCGGCGGCATCGGCGAGGGCGAATTCAACCAGATGAACAAGCTGCTCCAGCGCCTCGACCGCTTCTGGAACGACTCGATCCTCTACCGCCTGTAAATCCAAGCATATGCAGGCTACGCTTCATTTCCTCCAGTCGTGAAGCGGCAGCGGTGGAAGCCTCCTCATCGGGGTGTCGCATGCGGGCAGGTCGCCCGCGCGGCGCCCCGAGGGCGTTTCAAACGGCCGTCGAGACACGGGAAATCGTGCTCGGGCTGACATGGTAGCGGCCGGCGAGGGTGGTGCTGGTCACGCCCAGGCGCCGCAGCCGCACTATGTCGGCGCATTGCTCCTTCGTCAGCTTGGGCTTGCGGCCGAACCGCACGCCCCTGCACTTCGCCAGCTCTCGGCCTTGGGACGTGTTCTCCAGAATGCGCTTGCGGTGCCAGCGCCCCGCCCAGCCGACGATGAACATGACGAGGTCGGACATTTCCGAGGTCGTGTCGATGAACGGCTCGTCCAGAAGCCGCAGGCCCGCGCCGGAAGCCTTCACGGCGTTCATGACATTGAGGAGGTCGAGCGGATCGCGGGCGATCCGGTCCGTGGCCGTCGCCAGAACCACGTCGCCGGCTTGAAGAGAAGCCAGCATTCGCCGCAGCTCGGTGCGCTCGCTGATGCTTTTGCCGCTGCGCTTCTCATGGAAGACGGTAACGCACCCGGCCCCGCGAAGCCTGCCGAACTGATAGTCCAGATCCTGCCCGGATGTACTGACGCGGGCGTAGCCGATCAAACGGCTCTTGCTGTCTATTGTCTTCATCGTTTTTCAAAACTCACGAATTTTGCAAATACATTTTCTCCACCTCCACAGAGAACCAGATGGTTCTTGGAGACGTTTTGAGACGTATATTGTGGCTTGAGAACGTATTGCGGGGATATTTTCCCTCCTATTATCGCCAATCCTCAAAATTCGTGAATTTTGCATACCTCTTGGGGCGTGAATCGTGGCCTGTGGCCCGGATTCCACATAGGTAGGGGTATGAATATGAATTTCGTTCGTGGTGCAGTGCTTGCCATCTTCGGTGGTGCAGCAGGTCTGGCAGTTGGCTACAACACGCGGCCCTACACGGAAAGCAGTGTCTTTCTCACACAAGGGCAAGCCAATGAGGCCGTCCAGGCGGTGGGCATCCATATGCTGATTGCGATTGCGGTTGGTTTTGCTGCCGGTCTTGCCGTGCACTTCTTAATGCCCCGCCCAATTTCAAAGCCGTGATGCAACTCTCCACCCTCCGGTGGCGGCCATTCTCTCTGGTCTCTCATTTCAAGGAAAAGATTATGCGAAAGCACATTTTCGCTTCGACGTTTGCGCTGGCATGCCTATTGGCCTCGCAGGGGCATGCGGGTGATGTTGCCGATGCCATCGCAAGCGGGACGCTGAAAGCCACCGATGCCGTCGCGTATATCGTCTACGGCGTAGAGAACGGCGGTAACCTTCCTTTTCCTGAGGACAATGGAAAGGTTTGGCGGGTCAGTGAGCCTTCCGGGTTCGAGATAAACTATGCGGATGGCCCGACCGAAATTATTTCGGTGCAGAAACGTGACGACTGCAACTACACCATTCAATACCAATTCTACCGATATGGTCGCGGTGTTGTCGTAGGATTACCGCCCACAAAGGCGATGTTCGATTTGGATTTCTCCAAGGTCGTCCGCACATCGGTCGTTCAAATAAACCAAGCATTGGTTGAGCAAGGAACCGAGCCGCCGTTGAAGAGCCAAATCGTCGGGTTGGGCTGCACGCCCCGCGAGAACGGCGAGCGCCCATGTGAGGCACTGGCGAACAGTGCAATGGCGACCGCCGCCGATGGGGCAACCCTTCTCAAGACCTTTTCCTACTTCCGCGAAAAGTTCTGCCCGCGCCAGTGAGTGATAGTAACGGATAAGGTGACGGGAAGTTCTGTTGCGTTGTAGACAAAAAGAGGCGGGATTTACCCGCCTCATCGTTTAGTATGCTAAAGCCTGCTGATCGCTGGTTTTCCGCGTCGAGAAGGTCATGTTGACCTCAATGGCCGGAGCCAGCCGGTGCAAGATGCGAAGCAGCCGGTCGAGGGTGAATTTGGCCAGATCAGCGTTCCGCACGCGGGAAATGTCCGCAGCGACCACTCCTGTAATCCTCTCGGCTTCCCGCACGCTTATTTTGCGGTCATCCAGCACGCCGATAATTTCAGCCGCAAGTTTGGCCTTCATCAGCTTGGTTTCGGCGTCGGGGTCGCCAAAGGCGGCAAAGATATTGCCGCCGCCCCGAACGATTTCAAAATCATCGTCACTCACGGCATCATCTCCTTTATTCGTTTCAAACGGGCCTTGATTAACTCGACCTCTTTTTGAGGTGTGGCTATTCCCTTGGTAGATTTCTTCTGGAAGGCATGAACCACCCAGATAGCGTCACCAATCCGAACCGCGTAGACGACCCGATATGCGTCAGAGCGGTAGGGCAGGGCGATTTCCATCACGCCAGACCCCAAGCCTTTCATGGGTTTTGCGATGTCGCCTTTCGACCTTCGGCCGCGATAACCAGCGCGGATTCGATGATTTCGCGCGCCGGCCGCGTTCCCTGCGCGTCCGGTTTTCGGCGTTGGATGCTCCCCGATGGCCGCGAATTGGCCATATTGCTGTGACACCCGGACCATGGGCTTAAGGTATGCGCGGGCGGCGGGGCCGGTTTGCGTTTATTAACCCTGTTCGTGATAGCTGCATCGGGTAAGGACCCCTTGGTCGCCGTGCTGCATGCACCGCGCCGCCATAGCGGCGTTCAGGAGATGGTAGGATAGATGTCTCGCAAAACCGGAATTGATGTGTTCTCGCGCCGCGCGTTCCTGCGCTCTGCCGCAACTTTCGGCGCTGCCGCCGTGGCCGGGCAGGCCTTCGCGCAGTCGACACTCGACGACATTCTCAACGCTCCGCGCCGCGGCAACTGGGACGACCAGTTCGACGCCAAGGCCTCGCGCGCCGCCGCCGCCGTCGCCTCCAACAATCCCACCCTCGGTGCCGGCGCCGTTCCGAACATCCAGGAAGCGATCGCCGACTACCAGCAGATCGTCTCCGCCGGCGGCTGGCCGCAGGTCGGTTCCGAGCAGAAGCTGCGCATCGGCGTGGTCGATCCGGGCGTGCAGGCGCTGCGCCAGCGCCTGATGATCTCCGGCGACCTTGCGCGTTCGGCCGGTATTTCCGATTCCTTCGATTCCTACGTCGACGGTGCCGTGAAACGCTTCCAGGCCCGCCACGGCCTGCCGCAGGACGGCGTGCTCGGCGAATACACGCTGAAGGCCATGAACGTGCCCGCCACCACGCGCCTCAGCCAGCTCAACACCAATCTGGTGCGCCTGCAGACCATGTCCGGCGATCTCGGCCAGCGCTACGTGATGGTGAACATTCCGGCCGCCTCCGTCGAGGCGGTGGAGGAGGGGCGCGTGGCGCTGCGCCATGTCGCCGTCGTCGGCCGCGCCAGCCGCCCGACGCATATCCTCAATTCCAAGATCTACGAGGTCATCCTCAACCCCTACTGGACCGCGCCGCGCTCGATCGTCGAGAAGGACATCGTTCCGCTGATGCGCAAGGACCCGACCTATCTCACGCGCAACAATATCCGTCTTCTCGACGGCAACGGCCAGGAAGTGGCGCCGGAGACCGTGGACTGGTTCGCCGACAAGGCGCCGAACCTGATGTTCCGGCAGGACCCCGGCAAGATCAACGCCATGGCCTCCACGAAGATCAACTTCTACAACCAGAACAACGAATACATGCACGACACGCCCCAGCAGGGCCTGTTCAACAAGCTGATGCGCTTCGAATCGTCCGGCTGCGTGCGCGTGCAGAACGTGCGCGACCTCGTGACCTGGCTCCTCAGGGACACGCCCGGCTGGTCGCGCCAGCAGATCGAGAAGGTCATCGGCGAGCGCGTCAACACGCCGATCAAGCTGGCCGTCGAGGTCCCGGTCTATTTCGTCTACATCTCCGCCTGGTCGGCCAACGACCGCATCGTCCAGTTCCGCGACGACATCTACGGCATGGACGGCGCGACGGAGCTCGCGCTCCAGACCGGCTACGGCATGGAAAAGCCCGCCGGCTCCCCGGACGAGGACCTGCTGCCGCAATAAGGCAGCATGCTACGCCTTCCAAAGGCCGCGCCTTCGGCAATGAGGGCGCGGCCTTTTGATTCCACGGTCTTGCTTGAAGATATGTACTCTATGGAGTACATAGAGGCGATGTTCACGCTGATCGCGAGCAGCCGGTTCGAGAAATGGTTCGGTGACCTCAGGGATCGCCGGGCCAGCGCCCGCATTCGCCAGCGGCTGGCGCGGCTGGAGCAGGGGCATGCAGGCGATGCAAAGCCTGTCGGCGATGGCATCAGCGAACTGCGCATCGACTATGGGCCGGGTTACCGCGTGTATTTCATGCGCAAGGGAGCGATCGTCGTTCTTCTGCTTTGCGGTGGGCACAAGGGTAGCCAGTCGCGGGATATCGAGGAGGCCAGGCGGATCGCCCGCGAATGGAGGGAATGAGCATGGAAGAGAAGATCACGTTCAAGCCGTTCGACCTCGCGCAGAACCTCGATAGCGAGGAGGAGATCGTCGAGTTTCTCGCTGCGGCCTTTGAGGATGGAGACGCGGCGCATATCGCCCATTGCCTCGGCATCGTGGCAAGGGCGCGGAACATGGCCCAGCTGGCGCGGGACGTGGGGATGAGCCGGCCAGCGCTCTACAAGGCGCTCAGCGGTGAAGGCAATCCGGAGTTCGCCACCGTCCTGAAGATCATGCAGGCGCTCGGCATCGGTCTTGCGCCGGTGTTGCGTGACGGCGGGGAAGCAGCCTGACGGCCACGGGGCATGGTAGCGGCCATGTCGTTTTTATCTCAGAAGGCAGGGGGAAATGGCGCAAACCGTGGAGCGGATATTGCCCTTGCCATGCGAGGACGATAAACACCGTGCCACCACCCCTAAGGAGCCTCGAGGATGAGCCAGCCTTCCGCCACCGACGTTTTCTTCACGCGTACCCTTGCCGATACCGATCCGGAGATTTTCGGCTCGATCCAGAAGGAGCTCGGCCGCCAGCGCCATGAGATCGAACTGATCGCCTCGGAGAACATCGTCTCGCGCGCCGTGCTCGAGGCCCAGGGCTCGATCATGACGAACAAGTATGCCGAAGGCTATCCGGGCAAGCGCTATTACGGCGGCTGCCAGTTCGTCGACATCGCGGAAGAACTCGCCATCGAGCGCGCCAAGAAGCTGTTCGGCGTCAACTTCGCCAACGTGCAGCCGAACTCGGGCTCGCAGATGAACCAGGCCGTCTTCCTCGCGCTGCTGCAGCCGGGCGACACCTTCATGGGCCTCGACCTCAATTCGGGCGGCCACCTGACGCACGGCTCGCCGGTCAACATGTCCGGCAAATGGTTCAACGTCGTTTCCTACGGCGTTCGCGAAGGCGATCACCTGCTTGACATGGACGATGTCGCCGAGAAGGCCCGCAAGAACAAGCCGAAGCTCATCATCGCCGGCGGCACCGCCTATTCGCGCATCTGGGACTGGAAGCGCTTCCGCGAGATCGCCGATGAAGTCGGCGCCTATCTCATGGTCGACATGGCCCATATCGCCGGCCTCGTCGCCGGTGGCCAGCACCCGTCGCCGTTCCCGCATTGCCATGTCGCGACCACCACCACGCACAAGTCGCTCCGCGGCCCGCGCGGCGGCGTCGTGCTGACCAACGACGAGGACATCGCCAAGAAGATCAACTCGGCCGTCTTCCCGGGCCTGCAGGGCGGCCCGCTGATGCACATCATCGCCGCCAAGGCCGTCGCCTTCGGCGAGGCGCTGCAGCCGGAGTTCAAGGACTACGCCGCGCAGATCGTCAAGAACGCCAAGGCGCTCGCCGAGACGCTGAAGGCCGGCGGTCTCGACATCGTTTCGGGTGGCACGGACAACCACCTGATGCTCGTCGACCTTCGCAAGAAGAACGCGACCGGCAAGCGCGCGGAAGCCGCCCTCGGCCGCGCCTACGTCACCTGCAACAAGAACGGCATCCCGTTCGACCCCGAAAAGCCCTTCGTCACCTCCGGCGTCCGCCTCGGCACGCCAGCCGGCACGACCCGCGGCTTCAAGGAAGCCGAGTTCAAGGAAATCGGCAACCTGATCGTGGAAGTTCTCGACGGCCTCAAGGTCGCCAATTCCGACGAGGGCAATGCGGCCGTGGAAGCGGGCGTGCGGGAAAAGGTCGTCGCACTGACGGGCCGCTTCCCGATGTACCCCTACCTCTAAGGAAGACTGATGCGCTGCCCCTATTGCGGTTCGGAAGATACGCAGGTGAAGGATTCCCGTCCGGCAGAGGACGGGGCCGCCATTCGCCGCCGGCGCATCTGCCCGGATTGCGGGGGGCGGTTCACGACCTTCGAACGGGTGCAGCTGCGCGAGCTGATGGTCGTCAAGAAGACGGGCCGCAA
>Ga0206118_100496_pt1 | contig 18790 bp, 13 predicted proteins | sample 3A20Ametagenome_FD_177999 | JGI IMG/M metagenome (GOLD analysis project Ga0206118, IMG submission 177999) | Enriched microbial communities from leaf-cutter ant dump, University of Wisconsin, Madison, United States - 3A20A | ecosystem: Environmental > Terrestrial > Nest > Insects nest > Nest dump... | reverse complement strand
AGCCCATGATGACCAGCGCCGGGATGGTGAAGATCACGCCGGCGGCGATCGACGAACCGGCCGAGGCGCCGGTCTGGACGATGTTGTTCTCCAGGATGGTGCCGCCGCCGAGCAGGCGCAGCACGCCCATCGAGACGACGGCGGCCGGGATGGCGGTGGCGATGGTCAGGCCGGCGAACAGGCCGAGGTAGGCATTTGCGGCGGACAGGATCACCGCCAGCACGACGGCGAGCAGCACCGCGCGAAAGGTGAGCTGCCGGGGTGCAGCGTTGTTCATCGGGAAGTTCCCACTGGCAAAAATCGTTGCAACGCTAACCGTTTGCCCGACGGCAAGTCCAGCCGCGATGCGGCAATCGCCGGCGTGGCCGCGCACGGGCATGCCATGGCCCGGTGCCGGCGGCGGGTCCGCGCCTATACTCGCGGACTTTCCGCCGCCAGCGCTCGCCCATGTCCGCCATTCCCCTGCCCGCCCCGCGCACGGACGACTTCCTCGGCCACCCCAAGGGCGTCTACGTCTGCTTCTTCACCGAGATGTGGGAGCGCTTCTCCTTCTACGGGATGAAGGCGTTGCTGCTGTTGTACCTGACCAAGTACCACCTGTTCGGCGACAAGGCCGGGCTGGACCTGCTCGGCGCCTACGGCGGGCTGGTGTACTGCATCCCGGTGTTCGGCGGCCTGCTCGCCGACCGCTGGCTGGGGATGCGCAAGGCGGTGGTGTTCGGCGGCATCCTGCTGGTGCTGGGCCACGTCGGCATGGCATTCGAAGGCCATGAAGCAACCCGCGTCGGCGGCGAGGTGGTGCGCGATGAAGCCGCGTTGACCGTGACCTACCTGTCGCTGGCGCTGATCATCATGGGCGTGGGCTTCCTCAAGCCCAACATCTCCACCATCGTCGGCAAGCTCTACCCGGACCGTGCCGATGGAAGCGGGGACCCGCGCCGCGACTCGGGCTTCTCGCTGTTCTACGCCGGCATCAACCTCGGCGCGCTGTTCGCCTCGCTGGTATGCGGTTTCATCGGCGAGGCCTACGGCTGGAAATACGGCTTCGGCGCCGCCGGCATCGGCATGCTGGTGGGCCTGGCGATGTTCCTGTGGGGCCAGAAATACCTGCACGGCCATGCCGAGCCGCCGCAACCGGCGGCACTGCGCGAGCGCGTGGCCGGGTTGCCGCGCGAGTGGCTGATCTATGCCGCCGCTATCGTCGGCGTGCTGCCGGTGGCGGCGCTGATGTGGGCCGCGGCCAACGGCGCGTTCGCGCTGGGCGGCGAACTCAGCCTGGCGCTGATGCTGATGATCGTGGTGCTGGCCGGCGTGCTGCTGTGGTTCGCCTGGTTCACCGGCACCCAGTGCACGCCGGTGCAGCGCCAGCAGATGATCGCGCTGATGGTGCTTATCTTCATGGCACTGGTGTTCTTCACCCTGTACGAGCAGACCTACGGTTCGTGGGTCACCTTCACCGACCGGCTGCTGAGCAAGGACCTGGTGCCGGCGCTGGTGATACGCGACGGCACCCCGCTGCCGTGGTCGATCGCCTCGCTGCTGCTGGCGCCGCTGGGCTTCGTGGTGGCGGCAAGGCTGTCCGACCGCAACCCGGCCTCGAACGCGCCGCGCCTGCTGTTCGCCATCATCGTCGCGGCGATGCTGGTGATGCTGGTGCGCGACTGCCTGGTGCTGCCGCAGAGCGCCGGCTCGCTGACCTACCTCGGCGCATTGTTCCTGGTGCTGCTGGCGCCGCTGTTCGCCGCGCTGTGGGCGTGGCTGGACAAGCGCCGGCTGGACCCGTCCAAGCCGGTGAAGTCCTCGTTCGGGCTGGTGTTCGGCGCGCTGTCGTTCGTGCCGCTGGCACTGGCCGCGCAGCACGTCGGCGCCACCGGGCAGATGGCCAGCGTGTGGTGGCTGGTGCTGGCCTACCTGATCCTGGAGATCGGCGAGATGTGCCTGTCGCCGGTGGGCCTGTCGGCGGTCACCCAACTGGCGGCGCCGCGCGTGGTCAGCCTGATGATGGGCACCTGGTTCCTCGCCACCGCCTTCTCCGAGACGCTGGCCGCGCTGTTCGGCAAACTCGCCGCCATCGACGTGCCCGAAGGCGAGGCGATGAACCTCGCCGAGGCCGCCGCCCGCTACGAGCACCTGTTCTGGCTGCTGATGTGGATCGGCCTGGGCTGCGCGTTGCTGGCGCTGCTGGCCTCGCCGCTGCTCAAGCGGATGATGCATGGGATGCGCTGAGCCGCCCCCGCCGCACGCGGACACGGGCCCCGGCAGGCCGCCCTTCAGCCCAAGCTGCGCCGGTCATACCAACCCCGTGACCGGTTGACCATGTGGACCACGGACAACATCACCGGCACCTCGACCAGCACGCCGACGACCGTTGCCAGCGCAGCCCCCGAGTGGACACCGAAAACGCTTACCGCCGTCGCCACCGCCAGCTCGAAGAAATTGCTCGCGCCAATCAGGGCCGATGGACCCGCCACGCAATGGGCCACGCCCAGCCTGCGGTTCAGCAGGTAGGCCAGCCCGGAATTGAAATAGACCTGGATGAGGATGGGTATGGCCAGCATGGCGATGACCAGCGGCTGCGCCATGATCTGCCGGCCCTGGAAGCCGAACAGCAATACCAGCATCAGCAACAGGGTCGTCAGCGAAAGCGGGCCGAGCCTGGCCAGCCAGCGGTCGAGCCGCGCTTGTCCACCATTGCGCATCACCCAGGCGCGCAGGCACGTGGCGATGATCACCGGCACCACGATGTACAGCCCTACCGAGATGGCCAGCGTGGCCCACGGCACGATGATCGAGGAAATGCCGAGCAGCAGCGCGACCAGCGGAGCGAACGCCACCACCATGATGGCGTCGTTCAAGGCCACCTGGCTGAGGGTGAAGGCCGCATCCCCGCGGCACAGGTTGCTCCACACGAACACCATCGCGGTGCACGGTGCGGCCGCCAGCAGGATGAGGCCGGCGACGTAGGAATCCACCTGCTCGGCCGGCAGCCACGGCGCGAAGACATGGCGCAGGAAGAACCACCCCAGCAGGGCCATCGAGAACGGCTTCACCGCCCAGTTGATGAACAAGGTGACGCCGATGCCGCGCCAGTGCTGGCCGATCTGGCGCAACGCGCCGAAATCGACCTTCATCAACATGGGCACGATCATCACCCAGATGAGCACGGCCACGGGCAGGTTCACCTGCGCCCACTCGATGCTTCCCAGGCGTATGAAAACGGAAGGCCACTGGTGGCCCAGCAACGTGCCCACCACGATGCAGAGCGCCACCCACAGGGTCAGGTAGCGCTCGAAGAACCCCATGCGGGGCGCAGCGTCACTCACCGGCTTCGTCCCCGGCTTCGACAAAACCGATCCTGTCCAGGGCGACCTTGAGTCGTGCGCGGTCCTCCCAGACCGATGAAGGAAGCGCCAAGAAGGCCATCAGTCGGGCCTGGATGACACGATGGGCCTGCTTGAACGCCGCACGCTTGTCGTCATCGCTGCCACCGGTCGCCGCCGGGTCAGGCAACCCCCAATGGGTGCGTAGGAAATCCCCAAACACCACCGGGCAGGTTTCTGCTGCTGCCGAATCGCACACCGTCACCACCAAGTCCATGCGCGGCGCCCCCGGCGTGGTGAACTCGTCCCAGGACTTGCTGCGCAGCCCGGCGGTGGAGATCCCCTCCGCCTGCAGTTGGGCCAGCGCGAACGGGTTTACGGTGCCGGTGGGCTGGCTGCCGGCGCTGAACACCTTGAAACGGTTACCGGCCCACGCGCGCAGCGTGGCCTCGGCCAGGACGCTGCGGGCGCTGTTGCCGGTGCAGAGGAAGAGGACGTTGTGGGTCATGGCGAGGGTGTCGTGTGGAGGACGGCGGGACGCCGCAGGAGAACGGTCGCTTGGTCAGCAGCCGCAGGTGGAATCGGTCACCTGCGCGCATTCGGCATCGTCCGAACCGGCGCAGCAGTTGTGGGTGAGGTACTCGATCAAGCCGTTCATTGCCTGGAAGTTGGCGCGATAACAGACATAGCGGCCCTGGCTCTCGCCCTCCACCAGGCCGGCATGTACCAGCTCCTTCAGATGGAAGGACAGCGTTGCGCCGGGAACGCCCAGTGCCTCGCCGATGTCACCGGCCATGCGGCCTGCGGGGCCGGCTTCGACCAGCAGACGGAAGGCAGCTAGGCGGGTCGCATGGCCCAGGGCAGTCAGGGAGGCGATTGCATCTTTCATTTCCATTTTTCTAGAATAATAGAATGAACAAGTCCGAACAATCCCCCTTAGACCTTCCCACCTACCTGGACGCCGGCCTGCTCCCCACGCCTGTGCACGAGGTACTGGGCACCAGCGACATGCACCCGCCCCGTATCCTGCTGTTGTACGGCTCGCTGCGTCCGCAGTCCTTCAGCCGAAAGCTGGCGCTGGAAGCCGAGCGCATCCTGCAGCACCTCGGCGCCGAGACCCGAGTGTTCGATCCGCACGACCTGCCGATGCTGGACAGCGTCGACAAGACCCACCCGAAGGTGGGGCAGCTACGCGAGTGGTCGCAGTGGTCGGAGGGCCAGGTCTGGGTGTCGCCGGAGCGCCACGGCACGATCACCGGCGTGTTCAAGAACCAGATCGACTGGCTGCCGCTGGAAGACGGCAGCGTGCGGCCGACGCAGGGCAAGACCCTGGCGGTGATGCAGGTCAACGGCGGCTCGCAGTCCTTCAACGTGGTCAACTCCCTGCGGGTCCTCGGCCGCTGGATGCGCATGGTCACCATCCCCAACCAGTCCTCCGTCGCCAAGGCCTGGCAGGAGTTCGGCGACGACGGCCGCATGAAGCCATCGGCCTATTACGACCGCATGGTGGACGTCATGGAAGAACTGATGAAGTTCACGCTGCTGGTGCGTGGCCGCAGTGACTACCTCGTCGATCGCTACAGCGAGCGCAAGGGAGCGGAGGAAGCGCTGCGCGTATCGAGGGCTGCCGCAGTTCCGGAGTGACGCCCTGCCGCGAACGGGGCACCTGGCATGCAGGGCGCCCCCGGCTTCTGGAGGTGGCGGGCAAGGCAACCCCAGGAGAGGCCGGACGAAGAAAAGCCCTCGAAACCGAGGGCTTTCCGGGAAAAACCAGACAACTTCAGGAAGATGTCATTCAGAACGGGATGTCGTCGTCGGCGAAGTCGTCCATCGGCGGTGCGGCCGGCTGCTGGGCCGGGGCCTGGCGCTGCGGGCGCTGGCCGTATCCGCCGCCCTGATCCTGATTGCCGTAGCCGCCACCGCCGCCCTGCTGGCGCGGGGCCTGCTGGCGCTGCGGGCGGTCGCCGCCGTAGCCACCACCGCCGCCACCGCCACCTTCACCGCGGCCGCCGAGCATCTGCATCTCGTTGGCGACGATGTCGGTGCTGTACTTCTCCACGCCGTCCTGGCCGGTGTACTTGTCGTAGCGCAGCTCGCCCTCGACGTAGACCTGCGAGCCCTTGCGCAGGTACTCGCCGGCGATTTCGCCGAGCTTGCCGAAGAACACCACGCGGTGCCATTCGGTGCGCTCCTGCTTGTTGCCGTCGCGGTCGTTGCGCACGCTGGTGGTGGCCAGGCTGATGCGGGTCACGGCCATGCCGCTCTGGGTGTATTTCACGTCCGGGTCGTTGCCGAGGTTGCCGACCAGGATGACTTTGTTGATGCCGCGGGCCATGTGATTCGCTCTTTGCGTTGTGTGCCGGGGTTTATGCCGGCTGCGGCCGGCATCCGTGGTTCCCGGTGCAGGCGCCGGGAGGGAACGGGACGTGGGATGGTAGCAACCCCGCCATCCCGCGCCCACCCTGCTTCCTTCATCCGGCGCCCTGCGCCGACAGGCTGGCGAGGTAATCGCCTACGTCGGCGGGCCATTGCCGGAGGAATCCGGCGAAAGCGGCCTCATCGCCGGCGAACAGGGCGCGGCTGGCTTCCTCGAAGCCCGGCAGGTCGCCCGCCAGGGCGAGCATCGCCTGGTACTGCGCCTCGCGGCGCTGGCGCAGCTCGCCTGCCCCGCCCTCGCGCCGCCGTGCTTCTTCCACCAGCCTGCGCAACGCCTGCGAGGCGCCCCCGGGCTGCGCCGCCAGCCATTCCCAGTGCCGCGGCAGCAGGGTGACCTCGCGGGCCACCACGCCCAGCCGGGGCCGGCCGCGCTCCCTCGGCGCGGGCGTGGCCTTGTCGTCGGCGGCCGGGAACCGCGCCCGCAGCCGCTCCAGCACCGTCCCGGCATCACCTCGCAGGTCGACATCCAGCGTCTGGCCGCTGCGGTCGTCCAGCAGCAGCAAGGGACGTCCGTCCGCGCCGACGCCCTCGCGTGCGGCGGCTTCCTGCACCACGTCCTGCAAGCTGCCCCGGGCCAGCAGGCGGTTGCCCGCGAACAGCGCGTGGGGGGCTTCCAATGTGTCGTTCATGGCTTCCTCCTAATTTGACCCGGATGATATTAACGCCATGTTTTTACCCGGGCAATATTTTTGATGCGACGACGCCAGCAACGCAGGTTGTCGCAGGCATCGCGCGACCCGGCCCGTCCATCGAGGGAGGGAGGGAGGGAGGGAGCGCCACGCCACCACCGGCCGCGGAAGCAATCGCGCATGGCATGATGGCCGGCGTCTTCACGCTGCCGGCAAAGATGGTCATCAAGGGCAAAGCCACGTCACTGGACATCGCGCACATGGCGGGCGTCTCGCAACCCACGGTGTCGCGCGCGCTGCGCGGCAGCCCGATGGTCAACGCCGAGACCCGCAAGCGCATCCTCGAGATCGCCCGGCAGCTGAACTACAAGGTGGACAAGAACGCCTCCAGCCTGCGCTGCCAGCAATCGGGCACGCTGGCGCTGCTGTTCTTCGAGGACCCGACCCCGGACGACTCGCTGATCAACCCGTTCTTCCACTCGATGCTGGGCTCGATCACCCGCGCCTGCGCGCTGAAGGGCTACGACCTGCTGGTGTCGTTCCAGCAGCTGTCCAGCGACTGGCATGCCGACTTCGAGGACAGCAACAAGGCCGACGGCATCATCCTGCTCGGCTATGGCGACTACCACGAGTCGGTCGAGCGCCTGCAACGGCTGGTCGAGCAGGGCACGCACTTCGTGCGCTGGGGCGCGGCGCTGCCCGGCCAGCCCGGCGTGTCGGTGGGCAGCGACAACTTCCAGGGCGGGTTCGACATCACCGCGCATCTGCTGGACGCCGGCTGCCGGCGCATCGCCTTCCTGGGCCACGCCTCCAGCCACTACCCGGAGTTCGCCGAGCGCTACCGCGGCCATGCGCAGGCGCTGCGCGGGCTTGGACTTCAGCCCGATGCCGGTCTGCAGCACGATGCGATCACCACCGAGGAGTCCGGCCACGCCGCCTGCGTGGCCCTGCTGGAACGCGGCCTGCCGTTCGATGCGATCTGCGCGGCCAGCGACCTGATCGCCATCGGCGCGTTGCGGGCCCTGCGTGAACGTGGCCTGCGGGTGCCCGAGGACGTGCGGGTCACCGGTTTTGACGACATCCCGCTGGCCGCCTCGGTGTCGCCGGCGTTGACCACCGTGCAGCAGGACACCAAACAGGCCGGTCAGCTGCTGGTGGAACGGCTGCTGGGGCTGATCGCACGCGAGCCGGTGGAAGGCATCAACATCCCGGTGAAGCTGGTGGTACGCGAATCCTCCCGCGGCGGGCTCAACTGAAGTCCTTGAGGATTTCCAGCACGCCGGCCGGAGCGATCTCGAAGCCCAGCGTCGTGCCCGGGTTGATCACCACCCCGTAGCCGCCGGGAACGCGGCGCAGCACTTCGAGCATCAGCATGCGGAGGTTGTGCTGTGCCTGCTGCGGGAAGTATCCGACCCGTGCCATGTCGGTGAATACCGCCACATGCAGCACGCCCTGCTTGTCGAACAGCAGCGGATCGAAGCCACTGCCGTCGGCGGTGACCAGGCTGCCGGTCAGCAGCACCACCTCGGAGGCGACAAAGGCCTGCATGAACGCCCTGATCGGCAGCTTGCCGTCCATCGCGGTGCGCAACAGCGTTTCGATGGGGGTCTGCGGGGGAAGCTCGTTCATGGATCAGGCCGGGACTGCGGAGGGCGCTGATTGTAGCGGCTGCCGGCCAGCGCCCGGGCGAGGTCGCGGTGGCCACGCCCGCGAGCCCCTGCCCGGCGGGCAAGGGCCACCCTCACCCGGGGCTCAGCGCGCCAAGCGCTGCGTGCGCGCCTGCTGGTCGGCCATCGCCGCGGCCAGCTGCGCCTGCAGCGCGGCCTGCCTTACCTCACCGTCCAGCACGAACACCTTCACGCCATGGGCCGGCACCTCGGTCTTCAACGCTCGCTTCACCTTGACCGTGCCGCCGTCCAGCGCGTCGCGCCACTGTCCCGGCTGCAGGTAGCGGCTGACTTCGAACGTCGTGGCGGTGTCGCCCTTGTTCAGCAGCACCAACGCGGTCTGCGCGCTGTCGCCGTGCTGCAGCACGCGATAGAACACCGCCTGGTCTCCCTGCAGCCGCTCGTTGACCTGCAAGCCGCGCTGCAACGCGGCGGTGGCCTGGCGCAGTTTGGCGATGCGTTGCAGCGGCGCGAAGATCGGGCTTTCCGGTGCTGCGTCGATCCGCTCCTGGCCGAAGTAGGCGCGGTTGCCGCCGTGCTCGAGCTGGCCGCGCATGAAGCCGACCTCGGAGCCGTAATAGACCACCGGGATACCGCGTGCGGTGAACAGCCAGTTGTGCGCATCGATGTAGCCGTTGTCATCCACCGGGTCCAGCCGGCGCATGTCGTGGTTGTCGTAGAAGGTGGCCAGGTCGTAGGGGTTGGCGTAGGGCCCGCCGACCAGGTAAAGCGCCTGCTCCATGCGCTCGAAACCGGCGCGCTGCCGGCCGAACACCGCGACCATCGCCTCCTTCATCGGGAAATCGAGCACGCTGATCCCACCGTTCTCCGGCAAGGTGAACGGGGCGATGTTGGCCGCCTCGTTGTCGAACGCCTCGCCGAACATGTACATCCCCGGGTACTGCGCGCGCACCCGGCCGGCGAACTCTTTCCAGAACGCGAACGGCTGGTGGCGGATGGTGTCGATGCGCAGCGCGTCCACCCCCTGGCCGATCCACTTCAGGTACGCGCTGACCAGGTAATCCATCACTTCCGGATTGTCGGCGTTGAGGTCGGACAGCTCGGCCAGTTCCGGAGCGGTGTTGTAGAAGCGGTGCAGAGGGTGGCTGGCCGGGTCCAGCTGCGACGGGTGCAGATTCTGGTGGTCGGCCACCAGCTTGCCGTCGGCATCGAACAGCTGGCCGAACTGCGGTTGCGCCACCGGCATGGAGAACGCCGGCGAGCCGTGGTTTCCGACCACATCGAGGATGGTCTTCAGGCCATGGGCCTTGAGCCCGCGGTTGAGGGCGGCGAAGTCCAGCCCGGGGCTGGGCAGGTGTTCGTCCAGGCGATGGAAGTTGATCGCCCAGTAGCCGTGGTAGCCGGTCTTGCCACGGTCGGTGTTGAACCCGGTGCAGGTGATTTCCTGGCCCCCGGTGAAGGCCTGGTCCGGGTTGTCCACGATCGGCGTCGTCCACACCGCGGTGAAGCCCAGGTCGGCGATGTAGCCGGCGTTGTCCAGCAGGCCGCGGAAGTCTCCGCCCAGATAGCCGACGTTGCCCACCTCGCCATCGCACGGTGCCAGTGGCCGGTCGAAGGTGGGGTGCCCGCCACCCTGGTCGCGGTGATCGTTGTCCGGATCACCATTGACGAAGCGGTCGGTGAGCAGGAAGTACACGGCCTCGGAAGCGAACGGCTCCAGGGTGCCGTAGAACTCGTCCGACGCCGTCGCCGGCAAGCCCGTGCCGGCCAGCGCCAGCGCCACGGCCAGCGCGCCCATGCGCCGCCGGGTGGTCCCCGCCCCGTTCATGCCTGCACCGCCTGCGCGCCCTGGCGCGGCACCGCGACCATCGCCACGGCGGCCAGCAGCAGGCTGCCGCCGGCCATCGCCAGCGCCCACAGGGGCTGGCCTCCGAACAGCGACTTGAGCAGGAACCCCAGCAGGCTGGCTGCCACCAGCTGCGGGATGACGATGAAGAAATTGAACAGTCCCATGTAGGTCCCCATCTTGGCGATCGGTAGGTTGTCGGACAGCATCACGTACGGCAGCGAGAGGATTGAAGCCCAGGCAAAGCCCACGCCGACCATCGACAGCAACAGCCAGTGCGGGTCGCCGATCAGCAGGAAGGAAAGGAAGCCGGCCGCGCCCAGGCACAGGTTGACCACGTGGCTGGCGCGCACGCCCAGCCGGCGCACCATCCACGGAATGGCCACCGCGGCCAGGGCAGCAAAGCCGTTGTAGGCGGCGAACAGCACGCCGACCCAGTTGGCGCCCTCGTTGTAGGCGGCCGAGGTCGGGTCGCTGCTGCCGAAGTGGCTGCCGGCCACCGCCGCGGTGGTGTAGATCCACATCGCGAACAGGGCGAACCAGGAAAAGAACTGGACCACCGCCAGGCGGCGCATGGCCAGCGGCATGGCGCGCAGGTCGCCGGCGATGGTTGGCAGCATGCCACCGGCCGGCAACACCCGCGCCAGCAGCAGGAGCAGGCCGTAGGCGGCGGCCATGCCGGCCAGCACGTAGAGCATGCGGTCCCAGCCGCGCATGGCGATCACCGCCGCCAGCGCGAGGCCCGCCACCAGCCAGGCCAGCGCCGGTCCCGGCGCGGGCATCGCCACTACCGGCGTGGGCTGGGCCGGCGGCGGCTCGGCCTGCTCGAACCGGGCCAGCGTCTCCGGCGGGTATTCGCGGGTACGCAGCACGGTCCAGCCGATGGCGCACAACAGCACTACGCCGCCGATATAGAACGCGTAGCGCACGGTGTCCGGCACCTCGCCGGCGTGCGCGGTGTTGGCCACGCCGAACCGGGTCAGCAGCCATGGCAACAGGCTGGCGATCACCGAGCCGACGCCGATGAAGAAGCTCTGCATCGCGAATCCCGCCGGCCGCTGCGAAGCCGGCAGCTGGTCACCGACGAAGGCGCGGAACGGCTCCATCGAGATGTTGATCGATGCGTCCAGGATCCACAGCGTGCCCGCGGCGATCCACAGCGTCGGCGAGTTCGGCATCACCAGCAGGGCCAGGGTCGACAGCACGGCGCCGACCAGGAAGTACGGGCGGCGACGCCCCAGGCCGGTCCAGGTGCGGTCGGAGAGGTAGCCCACCACCGGCTGCACCAGCAGGCCGGTCAACGGCGCGGCGATCCACAGTCCGGGCACCTGGTCCATGTCCGCCCCCAGGGTCTGGAAGATGCGGCTGGCATTGGCGTTCTGCAGGGCCAGGCCGAACTGGATTCCCAGGAAGCCGAAACACATGTTCCAGATCTGCCAGAACGACAGGCGTGGTTTGCGATCCATCAAGCGTTCCCCCCTCCGGGAATCGTCGAGTGTCGCTCCGCCGGCTGGCAGTGCGTGCCGGCATAGTAGGCGGGTGCCGCGCGCAACGCCCAGCGCATGCATACGTATTCATCGGCAGCCCCGCCCATGCTGCACTGCACCCGTGGAATAGTTCGGCCCCTCGTGCCGTGGCGTCTGCCGCAGGCGTGACGCGTTCGGGAGGAACGATGCGGAAGAGGCTGCACCAGCGCGCCGTGCGCGCGATGTTCCACGCGTTCGGCGCGGCAGCCGGTTGTGTCCTGCTGCTGTCGGCGCTGCCAGTCCACGCGGCCGGGCTGCCGGCCGCCGGGTGCGGCGGTGCCGATACCACCGTGCTGGCCGCCGACACGGGCACGCCCCTGGAGGCACGCGCCATCTGGCTGGACCGCCGCACCCTGCGCTGGCCCGACGCGCCAGACGGCGCCCGCTACGCCCTGTACGCAGGCAGCACCCTGCCCGAAGCTGTGGTCGGCGGCCGCGTGCGCGGCTCGGTGCGCAGGATCGAACTCGGCCACGCCGCCCCGCCGGATGCGGGCGTGACCCGCCGCTTTGCCCATGTCGGCCCGGGCGCCACCCTCGCCGTGGACCTGGACGACGAAGCCCTGCGCGCCCTGTACCGCCAGGCGCTGGTGCTGGTGCGCGAGGACGCGCGTGGCCGCGTGCTGGAGGCCACCGCCACCCAACTGCCCGGTGCACTGGACGACCTTTATTCGGCCGCGACCGAGGCGCCCATGCCGGGCGCCTACCCGTCGGCCGATGGCACCCGCTTCAGCCTGTGGGCGCCAACCGCACAGGCGGTCTCGGTCTGCGTATACCCGGACGACACTGGCCCGGCCGCGCGCCACCTCGCCGCCGGATTCGACCGGGCTACCGGCATGTGGTCGCTGCAGCTCCCGGCCGACCTGCGTGGCAGCTACTACACATGGTTGGTGGACGTGCATGCACCCGGCACCGGCCTGGTGCGCAACCGCGTCACCGATCCGTACTCGGTGAGCCTGGGCACCGATTCGCGCCGCAGCTACATCGCCGACCTGGACGACCCGGCGCTGATGCCCGAGGGCTGGGCCAGTGCACCGCGCCCGCCGGCGCTGGACGCGCAGGTGGACATGTCGGTGTACGAGCTGCACGTGCGCGACTTCTCGATCAACGACGCCAGCGTCCCTGAAGCCCTGCGCGGCGGCTACCTCGGCTTTACCGCCGAAGGCAGCGACGGTCTCGCCCACCTGCGCGCCCTCGCCCGCGCCGGGCTGACCGACGTCCACCTGCTGCCGGTCTACGACATCGCCAGCGTGCCGGAGGACGGCTGCGTCACCCCGGAAATACCGGATGCCCCCGCAGACAGCCCGCTGCAGCAGCAGGCGGTGGTGGCGGTGGCCGACCGCGACTGCTTCAACTGGGGCTACGACCCGTTCCACTTCAATGCGCCGGAGGGCAGCTACGCCAGCGATCCCTCCGACGGCGCGGTGCGCGTCCGCGAGTTCCGGGCGATGGTCATGGCCCTGCACCGCATGGGCCTGCGCGTAGGCATGGACGTGGTCTACAACCACACCTTCGCCTCAGGCCAGGCGCGCGGCTCGGTGCTGGACCGGATCGTCCCCGGCTACTACCACCGCCTGGACGCCGCTGGCGTGGTGGAAACCAGCACCTGCTGCGCCAACACCGCCACCGAGCACGCGATGATGGCGCGCCTGATGATCGATTCGGCCGAGCTGTGGGTGCGGCATTACCGCATCGACTCCTTCCGCTTCGACCTGATGGGCCACCAGCCGCGCGCGGCGATGGAAACGCTGCAGCAGCGGGTGAACGCCGCCGCCGGCCGGCACGTGCAGCTGTTCGGCGAGGGCTGGAACTTCGGCGAGGTCGCCGACGGGGCGCGTTTCGTGCAGGCCTCGCAGCTGTCGCTGGGTGGCAGCGGCATCGGCACCTTCAGCGACCGCGCCCGCGACGCGCTGCGCGGCGGCAGCCCTGGCGACAGCGGCCGCGACCGCATCGCCCGCCAGGGCTGGCTCAACGGCCTGGGCTACGCGCCCAACGAACTGACCACCGGCGACGACCCGGCACAGGCACGCGCGGCCCTGGTCCGCGCTGCCGACCTGGTCCGCGCCGGCCTCGCCGGCACCCTGCGCGACTACGTCCTGGACACGGTCGATGGCCCGCGGCCACTGCACGCGGTGGACTACAACGGCCAGCCCGCCGGCTACGCGCACTCGCCGGGCGAGGTCGTCAACTATGTCGAGAACCACGACAACGAGACCCTGTACGACCTCAACGCCTACCGCCTGCCGCTGGACACGCCGGCCGCGGAGCGTGCGCGGGTGCAGGTGCTGGGCATGGCCACCACCGCACTGAGCCAGGGCGTTGCCTACTTCCACGCCGGCGTGGACACGCTGCGCTCCAAGTCGCTGGACCGCAACAGTTACGACTCCGGCGACTGGTTCAACCGGATCGACTGGACCTACCAGGACAACTACTTCGGCACCGGCCTGCCGCCGGCGCCGGGCAACGGCGCGGACTGGGGGTGGATGGCGCCGCGGCTGGCCGATGCCGCGTTGCGGCCGGCGCCGGAAGACATCGCTTTCGCCCGCGACGCGCTGCGGCAGCTGCTGGCCATCCGCGCCAGTTCCAGCCTGTTCCGCCTGCGCACCACCGGGGAGATCACGCGCCGCCTGAGCTTCCCCGGCAGCGGACCACGGCAGAATCCGCTGTTGATCGCCGGCCTGCTCGACGGCCGCGGCCATCCGGATGCCGGCTTCGAGGCCATCCTCTACCTGCTCAACGCCTCGCCCGAAGCCCAGCAGCTCGCCCTGCCGGAGCAGCGCGGCCGCCGCTGGGTGCTGCACCCGATCCAGCGCGCGCCCGGCGCCTTCGACCCGCGCGCGCGCCAGGCGCGCTGGGATGCGGCCACCGGCACCTTCCGCGTGCCGCCGCGCACCGTCCTCGTCTACGTCCTGGAGTGAGACCCGTCATGCACCGACGTCCGATCCACCGCCCCGCCGCGGCCCTGCTGGCACTGCTGGCCCTGGCTGCCGCCCTGCCCGCCCACGCCCGCACCCTGGCCCGCGTGCAGTCTCCCGGCCAGGTCCTGAGCGTGACACTCGAGGCGCAGCACGAGGACCGCCTTGCCTACCGGGTCGAGCACAGGGGCAAGCCGGTGATCGCACCCTCGCGCCTGGGCTTCGTGCTCGGCGACGGGCGGCTGGAACGCAACGTCGAACTGGTCGGCCAGTCCAGCAGCAGTTTCGATGAAACCTGGGAGCAGCCGTGGGGCGAACGCCGCCTGACCCGCAACCACTACAACGAACTGCGCGCCAGCTTCGAAGAGAAAGCCGGCGCCGGCCGCGACTACCCGCGCCGCTTCGACGTGGTGTTCCGCGTCTACGACGACGGCATCGGCTTCCGCTACGAATTCCCGCGGCAGGCGGCGATGCAGCAGGCGCGCATCCGCGCCGAGCTGACCGAATTCACCCTCGCCCGCCCGGCCACCGCGTGGTGGATCCCGGCCTTCGAGTGGAACCGCGAGGAATACCTGTACCAGCGCACGCCATTGAAAGAGGTCGGCACCGCGCAGACGCCGCTCACCCTGCGCGACGACAGCGGCCTGCACATCTCCATCCACGAGGCCGCGCTGGTGGACTACGCCGGCATGAATCTGGCCCGTGGCGATGGCGACGTGCTGCGCGCCGCACTCACCCCCGGCGGCGACGGCGTCGCGGTGGTGCGCACGCTGCCGTTCAACACGCCGTGGCGCACGATCCAGATCGGCGAGCATGCCGCCGACCTGGCCGAATCCAGCCTGATCCTCAACCTCAACGAGCCCAATGCCATCGGCGACGTGAGCTGGTTCACCCCGGCCAAGTACGTCGGCGTGTGGTGGTCGCTGCACCTTGAAACCGAGACCTGGGCCACCGGCCCGAAGCACGGTGCGACCACCGAAAACACCAAACGCTACATCGACTTCGCCGCCGCCAACGGCTTCCGCGGCGTGCTGGTGGAGGGCTGGAACCCCGGTTGGGACGGCAACTGGTTCGCCGACGGCGGGGGCTTCGACTTCACCCGCCCGACCGCCGATTTCGACCTGCCCGCACTGGCCCGCTACGGCGCCGGCAAGGGCGTGCACCTGATCGGCCACCACGAAACCGCCTGCGCGGTCAGCCACTACGAGCGCCAGCTGCCGGCCGCGCTGGCGCTGTATGCGCGCAACGGCGTGGACGTGGTCAAGACCGGCTACGTCTGCGACGCCGGCGACATCCAGCGCCAGGACGAGGCCGGTGGCCCGGTCCGGCGCGAATGGCACGAAGGCCAATGGATGAGCAACCACCACCTGCGCGTGCTGCGGCAGGCGGCGGCCCGGCACATCGCCATCAACTCGCACGAACCGATCAAGGACACCGGCCTGCGCCGCACCTACCCCAACTGGGTGTCGCGCGAAGGCGCGCGCGGCATGGAGTTCGCCGCCTGGGGCAACCCGCCCAACCCGCCGGAGCATGAAGCCACCCTCGCCTTCACCCGCATGCTGGCCGGGCCGATGGACTTCACCCCCGGCATCGTCAGCCTGAAGGGCCGCAATGGCCAGCCGCTGCGCAGCACCCTGGCCAAGCAGCTGGCGCTGTACGTGGTGCTGTACAGCCCGATCCAGATGGTGGCCGACCTGCCCGAGCACTACGCGCAGCATCCCGACGCCTTCCAGTTCATCAAGGACGTGGCGGTGGACTGGGAGGAAAGCCACGTGCTGGATGGCGAGGTCGGCGAATACGTGACCTTCGCACGCAAGGCGCGCGGCAGCGGCGAATGGTTCCTCGGCAGCGTCGGCGACGACCAGCCGCACGCCCTGGACACGCCGCTGTCCTTCCTCGACCCCGGCCGCCGCTACCGCGCCGAGATCTACCGCGATGGCGATGGCGCCAACTGGCGGGACAACCCGTTCGCCTTCGCCCGCGAAACCCGCGAAGTCGGCAACGGCGACCGCATCACCCTGAAGCTGGCGCCGGGCGGCGGCGCGGCGATTCGCTTCGTGCCGCTGGATTGACACCACGGCACAGATACAAAGCCCTTCTCCCATCGGGAGAGGGGTTGGGGTGAGGGGCAACGGAGTCATGAGGGTTCAACCATCTGGACTGCGTTCGCCCCTCATCCGTCCTTCGGGCACCTTCTCCCGAAGGGAGAAGGGATAAAAGCAGCGCACCGCGCTACCAAGCCTTATCGCAAGCGGACAGATTGTGCCGACCAACCGTCGGCACCCACTGGGTTCACCCCACTCGTAGATGCGGGGCTTGCCCCGCATTGAAGCCTTCCCGGCCAAGCCCCGTGCCGGGCAAGCCCGGCACCTACGCGGGGGATTGATCTTCCCCGCCATCAAGCGCAGAAGTTTTTCATCGCCTTTCCATCACCGTGCAATGTGCGGCATGGCCCCGCGATGACAAGCACCACCGTTGCCATCGTTGTCATCGCCGGCTTTCGCCATGCCGGCGCATTGAATACGTATGCAGGCAGGCTCCCCGGCGATGCCCGCTGATTACCATGCATCTCAGTCGCAAACAGGCCTAGCGCATCGGCGACAGACAGCCCGGCACACGCGCCGGGCGCATGAAAACAGACAACCAAGCGACATCACCTGGGAGAGGGGAGAATGTTGAACAGCAAGCGCAATCTGTTGAGCGTGGCACTCGCGTCGGCAATCACGCTGACCATCGCCAACGCACAGGCACAGGACGCCGCCGGCGACACCGCGGCCACCGACAAGGCCGCGGCGGTCGACCTGGAGACGGTGACCGTCACCGGCATCCGCCGCGGCATCGAGAGCGCGATCTCGGTCAAGCGCGATTCCAGCTCCATCGTCGAGGCCGTGTCGGCCGAGGACATCGGCAAGCTGCCGGACGTGTCCATCGCCGAATCCATCGCCCGCCTGCCCGGCCTGGCCGCCCAGCGCGTGGCCGGCCGCGCGCAGGTCATCAGCGTGCGCGGCCTGTCGCCCGACTTCGCCACCACCCTGCTCAACGGCCGCGAGATGGTCAGCACCGGCGACAACCGCAGCGTCGAGTTCGACCAGTACCCGTCCGAGCTGATCAGCGGCGTCACCGTGTACAAGACCCCCGACGCCAGCCTGGTCGGCCAGGGCCTGTCCGGCACCCTGGACATGCAGACCGTGCGCCCGCTCAGCTACGGCGAGCGCGTCATCGCCGTCAGCGGCCGCTACCAGAAGAACTCGCTGGGCGAAGCGGCCGGCGTCGATCCCTACGGCAACCGCTTCAACGTCAGCTTCGTCGACAAGTTCGCCGACGACACCATCGGCGTGGCCATCGGCTACTCGCATTCGGACATGGCCAAGCAGGAGAACCAGGTCGGCCTGTACGAGCCGTGGCAGGCCATCGGCGACGGCTGGCGCCCGGGCGTGGACGAAGGCACCTTCTACTCCGACGGCATCAAGGCGCTGCGCCGCACCGGCAACGCCAAGCGCGACGGCGTGATGGCGACCCTGCAGTTCCGCCCGAACAATGCCTGGACCAGCACGCTCGACGCCTTCTACACCAAGGCCAAGGAATACGACACCGCCAACCAGCTGGAAATCCACCTGGGCGACTACAACGGCGGCTACGACCGGCTCAACGTGACCGACGTGGTGGTCAACGACAACGGCAGCTTCGTCAGTGGCGTGGCGCACAACGTCTACCCGCTGGTGCGCGGCATGTACAACCACCGTGAGGACGAGATCAAGGCGTTCGGCTGGAACAACGAATTCAACATCGGCGACGCGCGCCTGACCGCCGACGTCAGCTGGTCCAAGGCCGAGCGCGACGAAATCAACCTCGAGAACAACCTGCAGCTGCTGCCCGCTCCGCAGCTGGATTCGGTGGCGCTCAACTTCGCCGGCGGCAACTTCCCGCAGTTCACGCCGGGCTTTGATTATTCGGACTACAGCAAGCTGTACCTGACCAACACCATCTACGGCTCGGGCTACGGCAAGACCCCGCACGTGGACGACGAATTGAAGGGTGTCAAGCTGGCGGTCAACTTCCCGGCGCCGGACGGCTTCGACTGGTTCTCCGACATCGACGTGGGCTTCAACTTCGCCGACCGCAGCAAGAACAAGACCCAGGCCGAAGGCAACATCAACCTCGGCGCGCAGGGCGAGACCAGCATCGGTCCGGAATTCCAGTACAAGCCGGTCAACCTCGGCTTCGCCGGCGTCGGCTACATCCCGGCGTGGAACGTGCCGGCCGCCGTCGCCCAGTACATGACCTTCAACCCGACCACCGCCGAGAGCTACCTGATTCCCAAGCAGTGGACCGTGGACGAGGAGATCGCCACCGTGTTCCTGCGCGCCAACATCAACACCCAGATCGGCTCGGTGCCGGTGCGCGGCAACGTCGGCATCCAGGGCCAGCGCGTGGACCAGTCCTCGCAGTCCAACTACTGGGACGACTCGCAGCCGGTGGGCAGCCAGGTCATT
>Ga0206118_100494_pt1 | contig 18839 bp, 30 predicted proteins | sample 3A20Ametagenome_FD_177999 | JGI IMG/M metagenome (GOLD analysis project Ga0206118, IMG submission 177999) | Enriched microbial communities from leaf-cutter ant dump, University of Wisconsin, Madison, United States - 3A20A | ecosystem: Environmental > Terrestrial > Nest > Insects nest > Nest dump... | reverse complement strand
CGCGCGGGTCTCCGGCAACGCGCAGGTCTACGGCAACGCGCGGGTCTCCGGAAACGCGTGGGTCTCCGGCAGCGCGTGGGTCTACGGCAACGCGCAGGTCTACGGCAACGCGCAGGTCTACGGCGACGCGTGGGTCTACGGCAACGCGCAGGTCTCTGGCGACGCGCAGGTCTCCGGCGACGCGTCCCTCCTCTGGGTAAGCAAGGTCGGCTCCGAGAACGGAACCCTCACCGTCACTCATGGCAAAGACGGGTTGGTCGTAACTCGCGGCTGCTTCACTGGCTCCGATGCTGAGTTCCTCGCAGCTGTCGAGAAGCGCCACGGGATGGACTCCAAGGTCGGCCGCGAGTACTCGCTGCTGATCGAATTCGCCCGCCTCCGTCTTGCGAAGGAGGGCTGAGCCATGTCCCTCGTGATTCGCAACGAGAAATTCCGGTCCGCGCAGCGGGCCTACGACGACATGAGCCCGCCGGAGCGCGAGGAACTGGACGACGTGGCGCTGGCCGCGCTCCAGGCCTCGCCGGTGATGCTGGAAGAGACCTTCGGCGACCAGCTGGCCCCGTGGTTCGCCAAGGCGGCCCGGCTTCTGGATGCTGGCGATGACCTGGCGTTCGCCGCGCTGTGCCGTGAGGCCCGGAACGCCTACGTCAAGTCGTCGGTTGAGGGCGTGGCGGAATACGAGGTGTGCAGCGCGAACGAGGCCATCGGCAAGCTGCTGCGGAGGGTCGCGGCATGAGCGCCATCGACGTGATGACCAGCGTGAGCATCGGCCCGGCTGAGCTGGCGGCGATGTTCTGGGAGATGGACGCCGAGCAGCAGGCCGACTTCTTCGCCAAGTTGGACGAGATCGCCGGCTACAAGCTGTGCATGCAGATGGCCGGAGTTGTCCGCGAGATTCAGGAGCGCGGCGACCGTGGCGACCATGCCGCGATGAACGGCTTCCGCACGATGCTGGCCCATGCGCAGGCATACCACGAGGAAGCAATGGACTTCCGCGTATGGGGTGCGCAGCGCGCCATGGACAGAATGGCGCAGGGAGCCAAGGCATGAGCGCCCTGAAATTCGACGTGCTGGACCTGATCCGCGAGCCGGATAACTACCTTCCCGGCGAGAGGGCTAAGGCGTCGGAAGCGATTGCCGAGTTGTTTGATATCTCTAAGGAGATCGATGACGCATGCACCTTATACCAAGGCGACGCCATGGGCTTGCATCTTGAGTTCGGGCTACTTGGCGGACTGCATAGCCGCCTAAAGGCCGCCCTCGCCCGCTTCGGAGGTGCCGAGTGAGCGCGCACAAGCACACGCCTGGCACGCCGGGGAAGTGGTTCGTGGGACAGAAAGTTAGAGATGGCTCGATCTGCGTTGTGGGTGATATCGACAGCGTGGTGTGCGAGTTCGGGGAAAGGTCTGGCGGGGTCGAGGAGGACGCCCGCCTGATCGCCGCCGGTCCTCGCATGTACTCATACGTTGAGTCCAGGGCTGACGCAGGCGACGAGGAAGCCAAGAAGATCATTGCGGAGGTGTCCGGTGCCTAAGTCGGCCAAAGCGGCGACGGGCCTTGTCGATAGCTGGGGCCGGCGCAATAGGCAGATAGAAGATAAGTGCTGCCCCAACTGCGGAGCAACGTTCAGGCCGCGCCGTGCGACCAGCAAGTATTGCTCCAGACCCTGCATGTGGACAAACAACGGCGGCCAAAACGCAAAGCCCGAGTCGTGGTGGATCAACGCAAAGGGATACATCGAAGGCCGGATATGGGTGGATGGCGAGCAGGTCCGGGTCAAGCGGCACCGGCTGATTATGGAGCGCCACCTTGGCCGCGCCCTCAGCCCTGACGATGACGTTCACCACGTCAACGGGATCAAGACTGACAACAGGATCGAGAACCTGAAGGTTGTTTCGCATTCCGAACATTCCCGGATAACGAATTCGGAGCGCGCCTACAAGCGCGGATACCGGCTGAACCTGAGCAGCCAGGAGCGTGCGGAGCGGTCGCAGCGAATTAAGGAAATGCGCATCCACAGCATCGCCAAAGCTACGGGAGAAGCCCCATGAGCCTCGAACGCGAACTGCGCAGGCAGGCCCGCGAGGATGCCTTTTTCATGACCGTGATTGCGGGGCTGGCGTTCGTCGCTGGCGCTGGATTCGCCCTGCTGCTGGGAGCGATGGGATGAGCACCGTCTACGTCGTGATGGCTGTCACCACTTCCCCCCGCGCCTTCAACGTTCCGTACCCAGTTGCCGTTTTCGACACGCGAGTCGAAGCGAATGCGTTTGCAGCAAACAAGAACGCAAAAGCCACGCGGCTGGACTACTACGTTAGCAAGGCCAAGCGAGGTGCCACATGAAGCGCCTCGCCTGGTCCGTCCTCGGCTACTCGGCAATGACCGCCATGTACCTGACCGCGCTGTGGTGCGCAGTGCAGGTGCAGTCATGACGCCGCGCATCCCGACCGACGCCGACATTGCGGCCGTCGTGTTCCCGCCGATCACCCCGCCCGATCCGCTTGCCTGCGGCTGCTGCGGCGGCACCGGCTGGGTTGGCGGCCCCAGCTACTACCAGCCTGACGAAGGCGGTGAGCCGTGCCCCGACTGCGAGGCGCGCCTTGAAGCCGAACACGGCATCTGCGCACAGGAGAGTGAGGAATGAAGAACGTACAGGAAAATGCCGCGCCGTCCGATGCGCGCTCGCTGGCCTTGGCCGTGGAACGGGCGCTGGGCTGGCGCGACGGTAAGCGGGACGCCGAACTGGATTCGCTACTGGAAACGGCAATGAGCGTCCTTGCCGGAACCGCCACTGTGCAGGATGCGACACGGCTGGACTGGCTGGAATCCGAGGTCCGTCACTACGGTGATGGCTGTACTGAGCCGCGTGAAGCATATGTAGGCTTCAACTGGCAGCAGAGCAAGGGCTGCGAGGTGTTCCCTGGAGTGCGCGCTGCAATCGACGCCGCGATGAAGGCGCAGGCCGGCGATGCGGAGGTGCAGCCGTGAAAAGCGCCGCCCCGCTTGCAATGTGGCTGCTGGTAACGCTGTTCCTAGCTGCCACATCCGCGCTGCTGTTCTACGTGCAGCTGAACGCCTTCGCTGTCACTTCCGGCGTCCTGACTGTGTTCGCGGCGCTGATGACCTACGACGAGCTCCACATCTACCGCCGTAACCGGAAGCGCGAGCCGCGAGTAGAGCCGCCGACCCGCATTCCAGGCTACCCCGAGCAACCCAAGCGCGACCTTCGATAGGAGAGCGACATGAGCAAGAACAAGTACGTGATCCGCACGACCGCTGCAACCGGCAAGCGCACCCGGCACTACTTCGACAGCCGGGACAAGGCGCGCGAGTTCTGCCGTGCATACAGGCTGCCGCAGACCCGGATCGCAAAGAACTGACCGACTACGGAGAGGAATGCGCAGGCTGATGCGCGCCAATTGTCATTCCCGCTATGGGCATTGGCTCCGCAGCTGAGGAAAGCCGGAGATCAGCACCGGCCCTCTCCACCCAACCCTTCCTTCCAAACGAGGCACTGCAGTGAACAGGGCAGATGTTTGCATTAAAGAAGAACCCAAACCCAGCGAGCTTGAGTCACTTCTCAACCTGCATCAGGCGAAGATCGATCAGCTACATAACACCATCTCGACGCTCGAACGTCGATTGGAAATGGTGCTTCGCCCGGACTCACCCACCGAGGATGGGGTCAGTAGCGAATCAATGCCGGCGTCATCTCTGCTTTGCAGCGCTATCGATGAAAGGACAGATCAGATACGCATGGCACAGCGCCGCATCGAGAACCTGATCGATCGCCTGACGACCTGAATCCCCTGCCCTGCTCCCCACAGGGCAACCCCGCGCCGGCCGGGGCTCCCCAAAGCCGGCAACTATTCGAAGGAAGGACATGAACGCAGTCGTCCAACAAGAAGAGCGCCAGATCGCTCCGTATCAGGCCGCTATCCAGCGTGCCAAAGATCGATTCGGCAAGGTGGCGGCACAGACGGTCAACTACGACCGCGAGTCGATCTTCGCCATGCAGGCGCTGATGAAAACCGACTTTGCCATGCAGACGGCGAACCGGAATCCCAACTCCGTGCATCTGGCGATGATCAATGTCGCCAGCACCGGCCTGACCCTCAACCCGGCCAATGGCTATGCGTACCTGGTCCCGCGCGATGGCGCCATCGTCCTGGATATCAGCTACAAGGGCCTGATCAAGATCGCCACCGATACCGGATCGGTTGAGTGGGCGCGTGCTGATGTGGTCTATGAGGCAGATACGTTCCTCTATCGCGGCCCGGCCGCAGCGCCCGAGCACATGGCGGACCCGTTCAAGCGTGACCGTGGCGAGATCGTCGGCGTCTACTGCATCGCCCGTACTAAGCAAGGCGACGTGTTGACGGAAGTCATGGACCGCGAGGAACTGGAGAAGATCCGGGGCAAGTCACAAGCCTACGTGAAGCAGAAGAAGGGACCGTGGGTCGAGTGGTTCGAGCAGATGTGCAAGAAGGCGGTGATCAAGCGCGCGTCCAAGACGTGGCCCTACACCGACCAGAATGACCGGATCGGCAGCGCCATCGAAATCGCCAATGCCTCGGAAGGCGGCTACGACCTGGAATCGGAAGAAGAGAAGCTCCACAAGCGCCGGCAGCAGCATGACGCCGCGTTGGGTCGCCACTACGCAAGCATCGAGTCCATCAAGGCCGAACTATCCAAAGATGACCCGGACATGCACGCCGTGGCCGAAACGTGGGGCGAGATTCCGCAGGACGACCAGATGGCGCTTTGGCTGGCTCCGACCAAGGGCGGTTGCTTCACGACCGCAGAACGGACGGCAATCAAGAGCGGGATTCCGCGCGTAGCGAATGGGGAGAACAGCTGATGGCTCGTGGCATCAACAAAGTCATCCTGGTCGGCAACCTCGGCAACGATCCGGATACGAAGTACACCCAGAGCGGCATGGCCGTGACCCGGATCAGCCTCGCCACCACGAGCGTGCGCAAGGATAAGGACGGGAACCAGCAGGAACGTACCGAATGGCACCGCGTGGTGTTCTTCGGAAAGCTCGGCGAGATCGCTGGCGAGTACCTGCGCAAGGGTTCGCAGGTCTACGTCGAAGGCTCGTTGAAGTACGACAAGTTCACCGGCCAAGACGGCGTCGAGAAGTACACCACCGACATTGTGGCGAACGAGATGCAGATGCTCGGCGGTCGCCAGGAAGGCGGTGAGCAGCGCCAGCAGTCACAGCGACCGGCCAGTCAGCAGGCAGCGCCTACCGCGCGCCAGACGGTGGACGACTTCGCTGACGACTCGATCCCGTTCTGATCTACGGGGCCGGTCCGTTGTGGACTCACGGCGGTGAACCGACTCGGCCGAGTACCGGCCCCACCCTTTTGGAGCAAGCGGCATGAACGCACACAACGAGCAGCACGATCCGGCATCGCCAGTAGTCAAGCAGAACTTGACTACTCAGCCCGCCGCAGCGCAGGAGGCGGTGGCGTATCTCGACATTGGTGCCGGTGGCTATCTTGACCTCGGCAGCGACTTGCCCGAAGAACAGCTTCTTGCATTGCCGAAGGGTCGCCACGCGCTGGGGATCATTGGCACCTATGGCATTGACGGCTATGCATCCGCCCCCGTCACCGCAGCGCCGGCCGAGCCCGACCTGGACGCGCACGACCCGGCCAGCGGCGAGCTGGCTGCGCAGTGGCTGTACAGGAACGGCTTCAAGGAACTGGCGTACGTCATCCGAACGCAGCTGGACATGCGTGGCGCTCGAATCCGCGAGCTGTCTGCCATCACCCCCGCAGCGCCGGCCGACCACACCTGCAAGCGTTGCCGCGGCTCGGGCAAAGTGCGGGCCGAAGAAGGTACGGGGCCGGATTCCGTCGAAGTGGATGTGGACTGCCCGGTGTGTGGCGGAATCGGTGTAATCGACCGCCCCCCCGCAGCGCCGGCCGATGCCTCCGCGCTGATCCAAGACCTGCGTGCTGCCGTGTCTCTCGGCCGACCGTTGCAGCACAGCGACGTGGACGAGATCGAGCGCGCACTGGCAAGCCCCCCCGCAGCGCCGGGGATCGACCTCGAACAGTTCCGGCCGGCGGTTCGGGCCTACAGGTTCCGACAGCAGGAGTTCGGCAGCATTGCAGGCATGGCGGAAGCCGACCGCCTGCTCACCCTGATCGACGCCAGCCCCAAGGGCGACGAGACGCAGCTGGCGGATGCCACTGCCATCACGCCGCTCCCAATGAGCACCGCACCGCGTGACGGCACGGTGGTGCGGCTCCTGGTGCAGTTCGAGGAACATCTCATTGAGGACACCGATGAACCAGCATGGACCATCGGCGTATGCAATGACGACCTCACACCTGAGGATGAAAGGACCGGCTGGCAGGTCGCGGGCTGGTGCTGGGAGCACGACCACTTCACCGATGGCAAAGGCACGCCGGTTGGCTGGCTGCCGATGCTGGACAGCCCCAAGGGCGCGCTGAACGAACAGTTCGGAAGCGCCGAAGGGTTGGACAGCCCCAAGGGCGGCTGTTCGCACTGCGGCGGAACTGGCGATGTGAGCGGCGAATATCCGGGCGTCGCATGCGGCGTATGCAACGGAACCGGCCAGAAGGACAGCCCCAAGGGCGGCAGCGAGGCGGCCGACCACGCCAACAAGGCGCTGGCCCACCTGTCGAATGCGCTGGAGGACCTTGAATCTAGCCCAGACCAGCGCCCGGTTCCGCTGATCCGGGAAGCCATGTGGCACGTTCGGCAGATGCAGGCCGGCAATGCGCCTGCCTACACGACGGGCCACTGCGAGAACCACAAGAAGCCTGGTGGTTGCCCACTGCACAACTTGCAGTGCGGCTATCCGCAGTGCGACCGACAGCAGGCCAGCGATGATGAGGTGCGGCCGTGATCGAACTACGCCCAATCACCCGCGATGAGGCTCACGCCTACATCCGCGAGCATCACCGGCACCACGGCGCACCCGTGGGCGAGTTGTGGCGGCATGCGGTGCACAACGATGCCGGCGTCATCGTCGGCGTGGCGTGCGTCGGCCGCCCGGTCGCCCACGCCCTGGACGATGGCCTGACGTGTGAGGTCACACGTCTGTGCACCGACGGCACCCCGAACGCATGCAGCATGCTCTACGCGGCGTGCAAGCGCGCGGCCGAGGCCAAGGGCTACCGCCGGGGGATCACCTACATCCTCGCCAGCGAGAGCGGCGCCAGCCTGCGCGCGGCCGGATGGGCGAAGCTGTGGGACGTGCGCGGCAGGTCGTGGAACTGCCCCGGTCGCCCTCGCACTGACAAGCATCCGACCTGCGACAAGGAAGCGTGGGGCTGGGGGAAATGGAAGCAGGCCAACAGCCACGGCGCGGGGGTGTCCCATGGCTGATCTTCCTCGCTGGATTGCGGTTTTCGGGCTATTGGTTCTGGCTGCCGGTGCGAAGTCATCGACCGACTGCTCCGTTTTCATCACCGGCGCATTGATCCTCGCCGGTTTGTCGGGGAGGCGGGATCATGGCTGACCCGATGCAGCAGGCCCGCGAGTTGCTGGCGGCAGAGTACGAGCGGGATGGACGCATGTTCACAGCCCGAACTATCCGAGTCGATCTCGACACCCTTGGCGAAGATTTTGACCGTTCGGTTCGCGCCATCGCCGCCGCCCTGCGCGCCGCGCCGGAGGGGTTCGTGATGGTGCCGGTGAAGCCGACGCCTGAAATGCTCGCGGCCGTCGGCAACGGAGCTGACGGCCTGAAACGCCGAATTTGGCGCGGGATGCTCGCCGCCCGCCCGCAGGGGGTGAAGGATGCTTAGGTTCAAGCTGTTCTGCTTCTTCGCAGGAATGGCCTTTATCAGCCTGTTCCGCCCGAAAGATGGCATGGACATGATCGTCTGTGCGAGGGACGGCGCGAAACGAAGGGCGCAGCGCGAGGCATGCAATGCGGTGTTCGGTAAGACGCAGAAAGCGGACAGCCCGCAGGGGGTGAAGGATGCTGGCTGATACCCCGCCGGTACTCGACCCGTGCTGCGGCGGCCGGATGATGTGGTTCGACCCCAGCGACCAACGCTGCCTGTTCGGCGACCAGCGGAACGAGACGCTCATCGTCACCGACCGGACGCACCGCGAGGACGGCACCCGCGCCGTGCATGTCCACCCGGACGCGCTGCTGGACTTCCGAGCCCTGCCATTCGCCGACAACTCGTTCCCGCTGTTGGCCCTGACGCCGCACAAACCGCTGTTCGGGCACAAGTCCGGCAAGCGCGCTGGCACCCACTGGATGACCTTCCTCAAACCAGCGGACAGCCCGCAGGAGGCGAGCGATGCGTGACGGCCGCAGCATGACCCACAACCTGCAACGCACTGGAGGTAGCCGACATGGCTGATGGAATCTCCCTCTCCCGATCCGAGATGGCTGACCTGTGCCGCACCCCGCAGCGGGCGCGCCAGGTCGCCTTCCTCGTGAAGAACGGCATCCGGCACTACCTGGACGCCCACGGCTGGCCCGTGGTGCTGCGTTCCACGCTGGAAGGCTTGCCCGCACGGGAGCAGGCGGCAACCGGCTGGAAGCCGAACAAGGCAGCCTGACGATGGGCAGGAAGCCGAGCAAGCCGGGCGCCATCCCCCGCCTACGCCTTCGCAAGCGGGGGAACACGATCTACTACTTCTACGACCATGGCGGCACGCCGCGACGCGAGGAATCGCTGGGCAGGGACTACGGGCTGGCGATCAAGCGCTGGGCAGAGATCGAGCGGGAGACGCACACCGCGGCGGCGCCGAAGATCATGTTCCGCTGGGTATGCGAGCGCTACATCGCGGAAGTGGCCAGCCGGAAGGCGTCGCGCACCTTCGCCGACAACCAGCGGGAAGCGGCAAAGCTGCTCGAGTTCTTCGATGACCCGCCGGCGCCGCTGGAATCCATCCAGCCCGTCAACGTGCGTCAGTACATGACCTGGCGCACGAAGACCGGCCAGGGCCACGTCAGGGCCAATCGGGAAAAGGCGCTGCTGTCCCACATGTGGAACTTCGCCCGGGACCGCGGCTACACGGCCCTGCCCAATCCATGCGCGGGCATCAAGGGGTTCAAGGAGACCGGGCGTGACGTGTACATCGAGGACGCGCAGTACCAGGCCGTGTGGAGCGCCGGCGATGCCTGCCTGCGCGACGCCATGGACCTCGCGTACCTGACCGGCCAGCGGCCGGCGGACGTGCTGGGGCTTTCGGAAATGGACGTGCGCGACGGCGCAATCCACCTGCGCCAGAGCAAGACCTCGAAGAAGCTGCGCGTGGAGATCAGCGCCGAGCTGGGTGCCCTGCTGGAGCGCATCCGGGAGCGGAAGCGCGGCTACACCGTCCACAGCACGCACCTGGTGGTCAACGAACACGGCCGGTCCGTGACCGTGGATGCCATGTCCAGGCGCTGGGCCAAGGCATGCGCCATCGCCAAGGTCACCGGGATCCAGTTCCGCGACCTGCGCGCCAAGGCCGGTACCGACAAGACCGACTCGGCCGGCGACATCCGCCAGGCACAGCGCCAGCTCGGCCACACGTCGGTGGTGATGACCGAGCATTACGTGCGCAACCGCCGGGGTGCCAAGGTCACCCCGACCAGATGAATTGCGGAAATGCCGCCTTCATTGCGGAAATGAAAAAGGCGGACGAAGCCGCCTAAGTCATTGTGCCCGGAGCCGGAATCGAACCGGCATGGGGTTGCCCCCGGCGGATTTTAAGTCCGATGCGTCTACCAGTTTCGCCATCCGGGCATCGCGATAGCGTGCCTGATCGGCGCGCGCTTGTGAATCCAACCCGGCCGCCACTCCCATAGGAGCGACTTCAGTTGCGAAGGGCTTGCCCGGCAAATCCTGCTGGGACTCGGGGCTTGGGCGGCAGCATCCACGCGCGAAAGCCCCTTCGCGACTGAAGTCGCTCCTACGGTCCTGCGGCGGCGGGGGCCGCTCAGATCGCCCGTGAATAGCGCGCCGGCTGCTGCGGCGCCTGCAGGTACCGGTCGAAGCACATGGCGATCAGCCGCAGCAGCGGCCGCCCCTGCCGGGTGGCGGCGACGACGCCGTCGCGGTAGCGGGCCAGGCCGTCGGCGGCCAGGTGCTGCAGCGCGGCCAGTTCGGCGGCGAAGTAGTGCTCGAAATCGATGCCATGGCGCTCGGCCAGGGCGTAACCGTCCACCCGGCCGTGGCACATCAGCTGCTGGATCAGTTCGGCGCGCAGCAGGTCGTCGGCGTCCAGTTCCAGTCCGCGCCACACCGGCAGGCCGCCGGCGTCGATGCGCGCTTCCCAGTCCTTCAGCTCGCGCGGGTTCTGGCTGTAGCTGTTGTCGATCCTGCTGATCGCGCTCACGCCCAGGCCCAGCAGGTCGGTGTCGGCGTGCGTGGTATAGCCCATGAAATTGCGGTGCAGGCTGCCGGCGCGCTGCGCGCGCGACAGGTCTTCCTCCGGCAGCGCGAAATGATCCATGCCGATGTACTGGTAGCCGGCGGCCGACAGGCGCTCCACCGCCAGGCCGAGCAGCGCGAGCTTGCGCTCGGCGTCGGGCAGGTCGGCGTCGGCGATCTGCCGCTGCGCCCTGAACAACTGCGGCATATGCGCATAGCCATAGATCGCCAGCCGGTCAGGGCGCACCGCCAGCACCGTTTCCAGCGTGCGCGCGAAGCCTTCCGGCGTCTGCTTCGGCAGGCCGTAGATCAGGTCGACGTTGACCGAACGCAGGCCATGGCGGCGGCAGGCCTCGATGATCGCCAGGGTTTCGTCCACGCCCTGCACGCGGTTGATCGCCTGCTGCACCGCCGGGTCAAAATCCTGCACGCCGAGGCTGGCGCGGTTGAAACCCAGTTGCGCCAGCACGGCGATGTCGGCCGGAGAGACGGAGCGCGGGTCCAGTTCGATGGAGAAATCGCGGCCGCCGTCGTCGCTGAAGCGGAAGCGCCGGCGCAGCCCCTCGACCAGGCGCGACAGCTGCCCAGGTTCAAGGAAGTTCGGCGTGCCGCCGCCGAAATGCAGCTGGATCACCTCGCGCTCCGGCGCGAACAGCGGCGCCACGCGGTCCGCTTCGGCCAGCACGCGGTCGACATAGGGCGCACCCTTGCCGCGGTCGCGGCTGATGACGCGGTTGCAGCCGCAGTAGAAACACGGGCTGGTGCAGTAAGGCACATGCACGTACAGCGACAGCGGCCGCCTCGACGCATTGCTGCGCGCGATGGCTGCGCGGAACTGCCCGGCGCCATGGCCATCGTGGAAATGCGGCGCAGTGGGATAGGAGGTGTAGCGCGGGCCCGGCCGGTCGTGGCGGCGCAGGATGTCCGGGTCGAAAGTCCAGCCCAGCGGGTCGGGCGATGCGGTGGTCGTGTCCATGCGCACAGCCTGCCCGATGCCCCGCCCGGCCGCCTTGAGCCAGATCAATGGCGCCGGCCCGCTCCCGGCTACTGCCCCAGCACCTGCAGCGTGGGCCAGCGCGACATCTGGAAGCGCCGCCAGAAATTGCCCGCGATGCGTTCGGCCGCATCGTCGGCCAGCCGCTGCATCGGCACATTGCCCAGTTCGGCCGTGGTCTGCCGGAACAGCAGCAGCCAGCGCTCGAACAATTCCTCGCGCAGTTCGTCGATCACCATGTGCTTCTGCATCGGCGCGCCCTGGAAGCGGCGCGTGCCGCGCAGCAGCGCCGACCAGAAATCGACCAGGTGGCGCATGTGCGCCTCCCAGTCGTGCACATGGGCCTCGAATACCGGCCCGAGCAGGTCGTCCTCGCGCACGCGCCCGTAGAAACGCCGCACCAGGCGGTCGATCTCTTCCTCGCTGCACAGGTCCGCCGCCGGCTGCGGCAGGCGCTCGTCGTTCATCGCTGCAAACTCCTCGCCCTGCCCCGCAGTCTGCCCAACGGCATCCGGGCACGGCTTGATCCAGATCAAGGCCGCCCGCTTCCAGGCTGCCTAGGCTGAGGGCAGGTTCACCCTTGCCTCAGCGCCGCTTCGGCGAAACGGCAAGCGCCGATTGTACGCCTGCCAGGCCCTGCACCCGATGCCACCATGATCGACCCCGACACTTCGCCCGACGCGCGGCGCTCCCCGGTACAGCAGCTGGGCGCGGTGCTGTGGCCGAGTTTCTTCGTCGCGGCGGTCGCGGCGGCGCTGTTCTTCGCCTTCTTCGACCCGCTGGACCTGCAGCGCATCGGCTTCCCGCGCCATGGCATCAGCCGCGGCCTGGGCTATACCGCCGGCTTCTTCCTGGCCTGGCTCGGCACTTTTTCGGCCTGCGGCGTGACCGCCCTGCTGCTGCGTCCGCCGGCCGGCGAAGAGCCACCGCTGGAATGAGCCGCCTCCACCGCCCCGGTCATTCCCCGGCCGTGCATCCGGCGGCACCACTGCGACAGCTGCCATTGAACCGGCGCCATGGCCTGCGATGGCTGGTGCCGGCGACGATGCTGGGGCTGTTCTACGGCCTGCCATGGCTGCGCTGGCGCGACACGGCGTTGCTGCTGTTCGATATGGAAGCGCGCCACATCCACTTCTTCGGCCTGGACCTGCGCACGGAGGCGATTCTGCCGCTGCTGTGGCTGGCGCTGGCGGCGCTGGGCACCCTCTGCCTGGTCACCAGCCTGTATGGCCGGTTCTGGTGCGCCCATGCGTGCCCGCAGAGCGTGCTGACGCGCCTGCACCGGGCACTGCGGCGTGTCACCACGCTCAACGGCCTGGCCAGCGAACAGACTGGACGGCTGCTGCGGCATGCGCTCTGGGCGCTGATCGCGCTGTGGACCGGCCTCACCTTCGTCGGCTATTTCTCGCCGATCGACCGGCTCGTCGCCGGCCTGCCCAGGTTCGCGCTGGGCCGCTGGGAAACGTTCTGGATCGCCTTCTACGCCCTGGCCACCTGGGCCAACGTGTTGTTCCTGCACGAGCAGGTGTGCACCTACCTGTGTCCTTACAGCCGCGTCCAGCCCTGGCTCGCCGACACCTTCACGCCGTCGATCCACTACGACGCGCGGCGCGGCGAACCGCGCGGCATGCGCCCCGCAGGCGGCGGAAGCGTGATGCAGCGCGCGCGCGGCCTGCTGGACCCGGTGACCGCACGCGACTACGTATTCCGCGCCGCGCACCCGGCCAGTGCCGGCCCACGCCCGACCTTCAGCGATGCCCACCTCGGCGACTGCACCGACTGCGGGGCCTGCGTCCGCGCCTGTCCGATCGGCCTGGACATCCGCAACGGCCGCACCGATGCCTGCATCGAATGCAGCGCCTGCATGGACGCCTGCGACGCCACCATGGCCCGCAGCGGCTTCCCCGCCGGACTCATCCTGCGCACCAGCACCGCCCGCATCGAGCAGCGTCCGCCTGCCGGCCTGCGCGTGCGGCCGCTGCTGTTCGGCACGTTGACGGTCCTGTGCCTTGCACTGGCCGTGGCAGGCCTGATGGCCGGCTGAAACGCCGCCGGGCACATCCGAACTCCACCTGCCGCCGCGTGTCGCGTCGCACAAACCAGACAGGTTCACCATTGCTATGGTTGGCGGGCCCCATCCAGGGCAACAAAGGAATGACGCGATGATCAAGAAGACCCTGAAGACCGTAATGTTCCTGGTGGTAGTGGCCACATCCGGCCTGGCGAGCGCGCAGCTGAGCCCTTGTTCGCAGTGCGATGTTCAACTCCACCGCTGCCTGGAAAACGGTGTGTTTACCCCGGAGCAATGCGAAATCAACTACCAGCGGTGCAAGGCCGATTTCTGCCCTGCGCCGTAAGCGGGACGCCTGGCCTGCCAGCGGGCGGGCCAGTCCCGGTTGTCCCGATCCGTCGCTCACGGATGGGCAGGCACGAATGTGCTCGCCCGCCTCTGACCCGATGCAAAGGGAGCGCCGCCCCTCTCGCAGTCGAGCAAACACATCACCGATGCCATGCGCGGCTACGGGTTATCGCTTCTGACCCGGTCCACCACCTTGCACGCATGTTGGATCGCCGGATCCGCGCGCTTGCCCGGCTGGATGCAGTGACGCGCTGATCGCCTTGCTCTGCAGGTCACGGTAAAAACCGGGACCAGAACGAAAAAGGGCTCACGACAAATGCCGCGAGCCCTTGATCAACTGCAGTAATTGGTCGGGACGGCCGGATTCGAACCGACGACCCTCTGCCCCCCAGGCAGATGCGCTACCAGGCTGCGCTACGCCCCGATCGTTACTGCGTGCCGCCACCGTGGTGGCGAGCCGGCGATTATACGCGTATTGCGGCCGAAGCGGTCAACGCCGCAGCAGCTGCAGCACTTCCTCGAGCTCCATGCGGACCTGCTTGATGATCTGGTTGCTCAGCGCCGACTCCTGCCGCGCGCCCTCGCCTTCCAGGCGCAGGCGGGCGCCGCCGATGGTGTAGCCCTGTTCGTACAGCAGGCCGCGGATCTGCCGCACCATCAGCACGTCGTGGCGCTGGTAGTAGCGGCGGTTGCCGCGGCGCTTGGCCGGCTCCAGGCTCGGGAATTCGGTTTCCCAGTAGCGCAGCACGTGCGGCTTGACGTCGCACAGCTCGCTGACCTCACCAATGGTGAAGTAGCGCTTGGCCGGAATCGGCGGAAGTTCGCGGTTACTGCCCGGATCCAGCATATGCCTCCACCCGCTCCTTGAGCTTCTGGCCCGGACGGAAGGTGACCACCGTGCGGGCGGAAATCGGAATCTCCTCCCCGGTCTTGGGATTGCGGCCCGGGCGCTGGTTCTTGCGCCGCAGGTCGAAATTGCCGAAACCGGACAGTTTCACCTGGCGTCCCTGTTCCAACGCATCGCGCAGCACGTCGAAGAACGCATCGACGAACTCCTTGGCCTCGCGCTTGTTCAAGCCGACTTCGTCGAACAACCGGTCGGCCATCTCCGCCTTGGTCAATGCCATGCCTGTTCCCTGTGTTACTTCCGCTTCAACCCCGGATCCTGGCGCCGTGTTCGCGCTCGACGGCGGCCACCACGGAGGCGACCACGGCGTCCACGTCGCGGTCCGTCAGAGTGCGCGAGGTGTCCTGCAAAATCAAGCCCATAGCCAGACTCTTGAATCCGGGTTCGACGCCCTGGCCGACGTAACGGTCGAACAGCACGACCTCGCGCAGCAGGCTGCCCGCCGCCTGACGGATCGTCGCCGACAAGGCCTCCCATTCGACCTGTTCAGCCGCTACCACGGCCAGGTCGCGGCGCACCGCCGGGAACCGCGACAGCTCGCCGGCGCGCGGCAGGACGCGCGCGGCCAGCGGCTCCAGGTCCAGCTCGAACGCCAGCACGTCCACATCGATCTCCATCGCCGCCGCCAGGCGCGGGTGCAGCTGGCCGATCCAGCCGATACGCCGCCCATCGCGCCAGACCTCGGCCGAGCGCGCCGGGTGCGCGAACGGGTGCGCCGCGGCACGGAACTCCAGCTGCGCGCCGGAGGCGGCAGCCAGCGACTGCAGGTCGCCCTTCAGGTCGTGGAAATCGACCTTGCGCGCCTTCCCGCCCCATTGCAGCGCCGCCGCATCGCCGCAGACGGCCGCGGCCACGCGCACGGTTTCCCGCGGCGCCTGCCCGGCTTCGCCGGCCTGCTGTGCGAATACGCGGCCCAGCTCGAACAGCCGCACGCGGCCCGCCTGGCGCGCGACATTGCGGCCCAGCGTCGCCACCAGGCCCGGCAGCAGCATCGGCCGCATCACCGCCAGCTCCGCCGACAGCGGGTTGGCCAGGGCCACCCGCCCTTCCGTCAGCGCCCACTGGTCGAGCAGCTGCGCATCGACGAAGGCGTAATTGATGGTTTCCAGCATGTCGCGCGCCACCAGCTGGCGGCGCACGCTCAGGTCGTCCAGGCGGGTTTCGCTGGGCATGGCGATGCGCGCCGCGCCGCCCGGCAGCGTGGTCGGAATCCGCTCGTAGCCGTGGATGCGCGCCAGTTCCTCGATCAGGTCCTCTTCGATGGCGATGTCGAAGCGGCGGCTGGGCGCGGTCACGCTCCAGCCTTCGGCCGCCGGCGCGACCGCCATGCCCAGCGCGCGCAGGATGCGCTCGACCTCGGCATCGTCGATCTGGATGCCCAGCACGCGGGCGATGCGCGCGCGGCGCAGCGGGATGGTTGCCGCCACCGGCAGGTCGGCTTCGCGTACCGCCTCGGTGACCGGCGACGGCACGCCGCCGGCCAGGTCCAGCACCAGGCGGGTGGCGTATTCGATCGCGGTGCGCGGCAGCTGCGGATCCACGCCCCGCTCGAAGCGGTGGCCGGCGTCGGTGTGCAGGCCCAGCTTGCGGCCGCGGCCCATGATCGCCGCCGGCGCGAAGTGCGCGGCCTCGAGGAACACATTGGTGGTGGCGTCGGTGACGCGCGTATCGAAGCCGCCCATCATGCCGGCCAGGCCGACCGGGCGGTCGGCATCGGTGATCACCAGGAAGCCGTCGTCCAGCGCGGCATCGCGGCCATCGAGCAGCTTCAGGGTCTCGCCGGCGCGCGAACGGCGCACGCCGATGCCGCCCTTGAGCGTGTCCAGGTCGTAGGCGTGCATCGGCTGGCCCAGCTCCAGCATCACGTACTGGGTGATGTCCACCAGCAGCGACACCGGGCGCACGCCGCTGCGGCGCAGGCGCTCGGCCATCCACAACGGCGTGGCCGCACGCGCATCGACGCCTTCGATCACGCGGCCGAGGTAACGCGGCGCTTCGGCGCCGGCCTCCAGCGCGATGGACAGTTCGCGCGCGCCCTGCGCCGGCACGGCGTCGGCGGCGAACGGCTTCACTTCGCTGCGGGTGGCGGCAGCGACATCGAAGGCGATGCCGCGCACGCTGAAGCAGTCGGCGCGGTTGGGGGTGAGCTTGATCTCGATGCTGGCGTCGGGCAGGCCGAGGTATTCGACCAGCGGCGTGCCCACCGGCGCGTCGTCCGGCAGTTCCAGCAGGCCGGAAGCGTCGTTGTCCAGGCCCAGCTCCCTGGCCGAACACAACATGCCGTTGGACTCGACGCCGCGCAGCCTGGCCGGCTTGATCTTCAGCTCGCCGATCTGCGCGCCGACCATCGCCAGCGGCGCGACCAGGCCCGGGCGCGCGTTCGGCGCGCCGCAGACGATCTGCAGCAGCTCGCCCCTGCCCGCGTCGACCCGGCACACCTGCAGGCGGTCGGCCTCCGGGTGGCGCACGGCCTCGACGATGCGCGCCACCACCACGTTGTCCAGGCCCTGGCCCAGCGCCGTCACTTCCTCGACTTCCAGGCCGATGGCGGTCAGCACCGCGCTCAGCTCATCACGCGAGGCGTCGGTAGGGACATGGCTGCGCAGCCAGCTTTCGGAGAATTTCATCGTTGCTCGATCCGTTGTGCGGGCCACCGCCCGCCGTGTATGCCTGTGGGGAACCCGCCGCCGCGCCTTACGCGAACTGGCGCAGGAAACGCACGTCGTTGTCGAAGAACGCGCGCAGGTCGTTCACGCCGTAGCGCAGCATCGCGAAGCGCTCCACGCCGAGCCCGAAGGCGAAGCCGGTGTAACGCTCCGGATCGATGCCGCAGTTGCGCAGCACGTTCGGGTGCACCATGCCGCAGCCCAGCACTTCCAGCCAGCGGGTGCTGCCGTCGGGCTGCTGCCAGGCGATGTCCACTTCCGCGCCCGGTTCCACGAACGGGAAGTAGCTCGGGCGGAAGCGCATCTCGAAATCGCGCTCGAAGAACGCGCGCACGAATTCGCTCAGCGTGCCCTTGAGGTCGGCGAAGGTCGAATGTTCGTCCACCAGCAGGCCTTCGACCTGGTGGAACATCGGCGAATGGGTCTGGTCGCTGTCGCTGCGGTAGACCTTGCCGGCGGCGATCATGCGCAGCGGCGGGCGGTGCTCGTCCATGTAGCGCACCTGCACACCGGAGGTATGCGTGCGCAGCAGGCGGCCGTCGCCGAAATAGAAAGTGTCGTGCATGGCGCGCGCCGGATGGTGCGGCGGGAAGTTCAGCGCCTCGAAGTTGTGCCAGTCGTCCTCGATCTCCGGGCCCTCGGAGAGCTCGTAGCCGAGGCGGCCGAAGATCTCGGCGATGCGCTCCAGCGTGCGCGTGACCGGGTGCAGGCCGCCGCGCCCGGCATCGCGCCCCGGCAGGGTCACGTCGATGCGTTCGGAGGCCAGGCGCGCGTCCAGGGCCGCGTTTTCCAGCAGCGCCTTGCGCTCGCCCAGGGCACCGGACACCGCGTCGCGCGCGCGGTTGATCGCTTCGCCCGCCGCCTTGCGCTCGTCGGCCGGCAGGCCACCCAGCTGCTTGAGCTGCGCGGTGATGCTGCCGTTCTTGCCCAGCAGGGCGACACGCAGGTTCTCCAGTGCTTCCGGATTCTGCGCCGCGGCCACGTCGGCCAGCGCCTGCGCGGTCAGGGATTGGATGTCACTCATGGATCGACGGACCTCGGATCGGTTTGCCTCACACGTTCCGCGCCGGACAATGTTCCTGCGCTCTTAAGCCCCTCTCCCGCCGGGAGAGGGGTTGGGGTGAGGGTACGGGCGAAGCCTCGTGATCTGGAACCAAGCGAGGCTTCGCCCCTACCCTCATCCGCCCCTGCGGGGCACCTTCTCCCGAAGGGAGAAGGGAACGGCCAGGCTGGAAAAAGAAATGGGGAAGGACTTGCGCCCTTCCCCATGCATTGTCTCATTCACCACCGCCGCGGGTGAACCGCGCCGGCGGAGGAAGGACTTATGCCGCCAGCGCGCTCTTGGCCTTCTCGGCCAGCGCGGCAAAACCCGCCGCGTCGTGCACGGCGATGTCCGCCAGCACCTTGCGGTCCAGGGTGATGCCAGCCTTGAGCAGGCCGTTCATGAAACGGCTGTAGCTCATGCCGTTGATGCGGGCAGCCGCGTTGATGCGGGTGATCCACAGCGAACGGAAATTGCGCTTCTTCTGCTTGCGGCCGATGTAGG
>Ga0206118_100493_pt1 | contig 18847 bp, 19 predicted proteins | sample 3A20Ametagenome_FD_177999 | JGI IMG/M metagenome (GOLD analysis project Ga0206118, IMG submission 177999) | Enriched microbial communities from leaf-cutter ant dump, University of Wisconsin, Madison, United States - 3A20A | ecosystem: Environmental > Terrestrial > Nest > Insects nest > Nest dump... | reverse complement strand
AAGGTGCTGCGCATGCGCTTCGGCATCGACATGAACACCGACCACACCCTGGAAGAGGTCGGCAAGCAGTTCGACGTCACCCGCGAGCGCATCCGCCAGATCGAGGCCAAGGCGCTGCGCAAGCTGCGCCACCCGAGCCGCTCCGAGCAGCTGCGCAGCTTCCTCGACATCGACTGACCGTTCCGCAGCGCCATCGCGGCACGCAAGAAGGGGCCCCGCAGTGCGGGGCCTTTTCGTTTTCTGCGGCCCCGTGCCGCCCCCGGCGGCGATGCGGATGGTATTTTCGACGCCTGCATTGGATCGGTCCAAAGGGGCGGGCGATGGCGGTGGGACAGGCGAAGTGGGCGATGGCGCTGGTGCTGCTGGCGGGCACGGCGATGGCGGGCGAGAGTGTCGGCGAGCGCGCGGTGGCGGCGGTCGATCCGTTCATCGGTACCGGCGGCGAAGGCCATACCTATCCGGGCGCGACGGTGCCGCACGGCATGATCCAGCTCAGCCCCGACACGCAGATCAGGTCGCGCAAGGAAGGCTATGGCTGGGCGGCCGGTTACCGCCACGACGACACCACCATCGTCGGTTTCTCGCATACGCACTTCTCCGGCACCGGCCATTCCGACCTGGGCGACGTGCTGCTGATGCCGATCGCCGGCGAGGTGAAGTACGAGCGCGGTGATGTCGGCAAGCCCGGCAGCGGCTATACCTCGCGCTTCGACCACCGCAGCGAACGCGCGCAGCCGGGCTACTACGCGGTGACGCTGGACGACTACGGCGTGCGCGCCGAACTGACCGCCAGCGCGCGCGTCGGCATGCACCGCTACGCCTTCCCCGCGGGCCGGCCGGCGCACGTGCTGCTCGACCTGCGCACCAGCATGTACGACTACCCGGGCAAGATCCTGTGGTCGCGCCTGCGGCTGCGCCCCGACGGCACCGTGACCGGCTTCCGCGAAACGCGCGGCTGGGCGCCCGGCCGCCAGTTGTACTTCGCCATGCGTTTCTCGCGGCCGGTCAGCGGGCACGCCTTCCACGACACCGAGGCCGACGTGGTCTACCGCGGCTTCCCGCCGCCGGCGGAAAAGGACCCGGGCGCGCGTGCGCAGATCGAGGGCCGGCAACTGGTCGGCAGCTTCGATTTCGGCCCCGGAGGCGACGCGCCGCTGCTGGTGAAGGTGTCGATCTCGCCGGTCAGCGAGGACAGCGCCATCGCCAACCTCGACGCCGAGGCGCCCGGCTGGGACTTCGACGGCATGCGCGCCGCCGCACGCGCGCAATGGGCGCAGGCGCTGGCGGCGGTGGACGTGGACGCGCCGCTGGCGCAGCGCACCGGCTTCTACACCGCGCTGTACCACAGCATGCTCGGCCCGACGCTGTTCATGGACAGCGATGGCCGCTACCGCGGCCCGGACAACGCCGTGCACCAGGCAAAGGGCTGGACCCACTACTCGACCTTCTCGCTGTGGGACACCTACCGCGCGCTGCACCCGCTGATGACCCTGCTGCAGCCGCCGCAGCGCAGCAGCGACATGGTCAACTCGCTGCTGGCCGCGCGCCGCGAAAGCCCCTACGGCATCCTGCCGGTGTGGTCGTTCCACGGCCTGGAGACGTGGTGCATGATCGGCTACCACGGCGTGCCGGTGATCGCCGACGCCTACATGAAGGGCATCCGCGGTTTCGATGCCGACGAGGCGCTGCAGGCGATGGTCGCCAGTGCCAACTACGGCCCCTATGACGGCATCGCGCAGTACCGCGAACTCGGCTGGGTGCCGATCGACGAGGAAGGCGAGGCGGCGAGCAAGACGCTGGAATACGCCTACGACGACTGGAGCATCGCGCGCATGGCCAAGGCAATGGGGCGCGAGGACATCGCCAGGGAATTCGCCGGGCGCGCCGGCAACTGGAAGCACGCCTTCGATCCGTCCACCGGCTTCATGCGCGCGCGCCGGCGCGACGGCAGCTTCCGCGAGCCGTTCGATCCCGCCGCCAGCGGCTACGGCAGCGACTACACCGAAGGCAATGCCTGGCAGTACTCGTGGTACGTGCCGCAGGACGTGGCCGGCCTGGCCGCCGCGCACGGCGGCGCCGACCGGCTGCTCGACCGGCTCGACGCCGTATTCGATGCGAAGGTCGACCCGAAGGTGTTCGCGCACATGGAAGACATCACCGGCCTGATCGGCTGGTATGCGCATGGCAACGAACCCAGCCATCACGTCGCCTATCTCTACGCCTACGCCGGCCAGCCTTGGCGCACCCAGGCGCGGCTCAAGCAGATCATGGACACCCAGTACGCGCCGCGCCCGGACGGACTGGCCGGCAACGACGACCTGGGCCAGATGTCGGCGTGGTACGTGTTCACCGCGCTGGGCTTCTACCCGGTCACGCCGGGCAGCAACGAGTACATCATCGGTCGCCCGTTCCTGCCGCGCGCCACCTTGAACCTGCCCAACGGCAAGCGTTTCAGCATCGTCGCCGACGGCCTGGACGACGCCCACCCCTACATCGGCAGCGCCACCCTCGACGGCAAGCCGCTGCGCCGCGCCTTCCTGCGGCACGAGGAAATCATGGCCGGCGGCGAACTGCGCTTCGCCATGCAGGCCGAACCCAACCGCGAGTGGGGCAGCCACCCGGACGCGAGGCCGTACTCGCAGTCGACGCACTGAGGCGCGGAGCGCGCGCGGGCGGTGGCCGCCCGCGCCGGCCTCCACTACACTTGCGCACCGGCAGCGGGCCTATAGCTCAACGGTTAGAGCAGAGGACTCATAATCCTTTGGTTCCAGGTTCGAATCCTGGTGGGCCCACCACAGCGACTGCCAGGGGTATGGCCGGCGATTGCCTCACGGCGTCAGCACGACCTTCCGGCATTCGTCCATGCGCGCGTCGAACATCGCGTAGCCTTTCGCCGCGTCGTCCAGTTTCATGCGGTGCGAAATGATGAGTTCGGGCTGCAGCAGGCCGTTGCCGATGGCTTCGAGCAGTTCGGGCATGTACCGCTGCACGTGGGTCTGGCCCATCCTGAACGTCAGTCCCTTGTCGAAGGCGTCGCCGAACAGGAAGGCGTGGATGAAGCCGGCGTAGACGCCGGGCACGCTGACCGTGCCGCCGCGGCGGGTGGCGGCGATGCACTGGCGCAGCGCCTTGCCGCTGGAGCCTTCCAGTTTCAGTGAGGTCAGCAGCGTTTCGGTGGCGCTGCCCTTGGCCTCGAAGCCGACCGCGTCGATGCTGGCGTCCACGCCGCGGCCGTGGGTGGATTCGATGATGGTCGCGGCGGGGTCGTCTTCGTGGTCGAAGTTGATCGGCAGCACGCCATAGGTATCGCGCGCGAATTCGAGGCGGTACGCGTTGTGGTCGACCATGAAGATGGTCTCGGCGCCGAGCATGCGCGCGCAGGCGGCGGCCATGCAGCCGACCGGGCCGGCGCCGAAGATGGCCAGCGTGGAGCCCAGCTGCACGCCGGCGTTCAACACCGCCTGGTAGCCGGTGGGCAGGATGTCGGACAGGAACAGCACCTGTTCGTCGCTCAGCACGTCGGGAATGACCAGCGGGCCGACGTTGGCCTGCGGCACGCGCACCCGTTCGGCCTGGCCGCCGGGAACGCCGCCATAGAGGTGGCTGTACCCGAACAGCGCCGCCGGCGGCCGGATCGTCTTGCTGTTCATGGCCGCGCCCGGCCCGCTGTTGGTGGTCTCGCACGCGGCATATTCGCGCAGCAGGCAGTGGAAGCACATGCCGCAGGCGATGACGAACGGAACGACCACGCGGTCACCGGGTTTCACTTGGGTAACACCGGTGCCGGCTTCCTCGACGATGCCCATGAACTCGTGACCGAGGATGTCGCCGTCGCGCATGCCGGGGATCCGGCCGTGGTAGATGTGCAGGTCCGAGCCGCAGATGGCGGTGGCGGTCACCCGCAGGATGATGTCGTCGGCGGCGACGAGGATGGGGTCGGGCACGGACTGGACGCTCACGTTCCTCGAGCCTTGGTAGGTCAGCGCTTTCATGCAGGGTGTTCCCGATGACGATCCGGACCGACACGCTGCACCCGGGCGGGTCAACCGGTCGTGACCTGCGCGGCCGCGCGCATCACATGCGTTTCATCGCCGTGGCGCCCGCGGGCAGGTGCGCCGCGCGTGTGCATGCGGGCTTCGCATTGCTTCACCTTCTCGCCATTACGCAGGTCCTAGGGTGCGGCGCACACCAACACCGCAGGAGAAGACGATGGCGATAAAGACGATGGAGGAGCTGTTCATCCACGAGCTTTCGGATATCTACAGCGCCGAGAAGCAGTTGACCAAGGCGCTGCCGAAACTGTCCCGCGCCGCTTCCAGCACCGGCCTGGGCGAGGCCTTCGACATGCACCTGGAGGAAACCCAGGGCCAGATCGAGCGGATCGACCAGATCGTCGAAATCCTCGGCATCCGGCTCAAGCGCATCAAGTGCGCGGCGATGGAAGGGCTGGTGGAGGAAGGCAAGGAAATCATCGACTCGATGGTCGAGGGGCCGGTGCGCGACGCCGCGCTGATCGGCGCGGCGCAGAAAGTGGAGCACTACGAGATCGCGTCCTACGGCACGCTGGCGGCCATCGCCAAGCAGCTGGGCTACAAGGACGCGCTGAAGCTGCTGCTCGAAACGCTCGAGGAAGAGCGCATGACCGACGAGAAGCTGACCCGGATCGCCGAAGGCGGCGGCAACCAGCAGGCTGCCCAAGCGGACGAGCGGGGCTGAGCCCTTCGTATTCCGGTACGCAACGTCCGGCCGTCCCGTGGTGAGCGCGGGGCGGCCGTTTTCCATTTCGGCTTTCGCTGCCGGAGCCGCGGCTCAGCACGCGGGATGGCCCGGTTCGATCTGGTCGCGCGCCAGCGCGGTCAGCATCCGTACGTGCTGCTTGGCCCAGCGCGCGCCCCACTGCATCCCGGCGCTGGCCGAGCGGACGGCGATGATCGGCAGCGGGCGCGACGGCTCGTGCAGGTACACCTCCACGATCCAGCCGAGGTTGCGCCTGCAGATTTCCAGCACTCTGACACCCCCAAGGCACAGGCGTTTGCGGTCGGGCTCCTCGATCCAGTGGAAGGGGGGCGGCAGCCGGCTCGGGACGGCCTTGGTCATGGCGTGTTCCTCGTGTGGCACCCGCGGCGTCACGGCTTCATGGTCGCGCCACGGCAGGTGCGGGCCGCGCGATGCGCGGCGTCAATCGCCCCGCTCCACCACGATGTCGTTGCGGATTTCCCGAACGCCTTCGCAGGTGCCGGCGATGTCGCCGGCCAGGTGGCGCAGCCGGGGCCGGGTGACGGTGCCTGTGAGCATAACGATGCCCTCCGTTACCTGGATGTCGATGCGCGAGCCGGCGAATGCGGCATCGGCGGCGAGACGCGTGTTCAGGTCGCGCGCGATCCGCTGGTCGGTGGGTGCCCCTGGCAACGGGTGCGTGGCATCCGTCGCCGGTTCATGTGGTTCGGTTCCCGCGCTGCCGCTGCCGCCCTTGTGCGCGGCACCCGTCGAGGAGCCGGCAAAAGGCGAGGGCGGATTGCGCGAGCGGTCGGCCGGGCCGTAGAGCAGCAGGCCGTGGTAGTCGAGGTCGGGTTTGCGCTCCTGCGGTTCGTCCTGTCGCGGGCCGGCGCTGGACGTCGCGTCCTCACGCTGCCCGCCCGAGATCGTGTGGCCCGCTCTTTCTTCGCTCCGGTTGCCATCACCATGTCTGTTGCCGTTCATGGATCCTCCGTGTGCGGACGCCCGCTGCCGCCAGCCCGTCTGGGGTGGGCCCGCTGTCGTGCGGATGGCTGTGCGCCATCCGTCGTGCATGCGTACCGCGGGCAAAGGCCTCAGCCCACGACCAGCACCCAGGACGCATTCGATCCGCTGAAGCGGTAGCGAAGGCCTTCATGGTCGATCTGGCGCGCGAGATTGCCCTGCTCGTCCACCAGGATGTGCAGGTCGACGAGCACGCCGGGGCGTGTATTGGGCCCATGGAAGACCAATGTTTCCAGCGGGACCTGTTCGGTCGCCAGCAGGGTGACGGCGCGCCGCTCCCCGCCTGGTCCCTGCAGGAACATGTTCACTTGTTTCAAGACTGCTCTCCTTGACGATGGCCCCTGTTGTGGCGAACAACACTGCTTCCCTTCCGCGCCGGCATGGCGCAGCGTCGCCGGGCGATCGCTCCGGAAACAAGCGGAACCTGCGGACGTATTGCCGTTTGCGTACCCGTCTCGAGGACGCGGGACAGACCCGGCGTCGCTGCTGCGGGCGCCGGTGATGTATCCGTGCTGGGCGCGCACCCGCCCGGCACGGGGCGGGGAGATGCCCGTGGAGGTCGGTGCGATGTCTGCTTGCCGAAGTCGGCGGTGGAATGGCCCGGCGCCTGTCAGGTCAGCGCGAGGGTTGCAGGATGCTTGATCCTGCGTCGAGGTATACACAGGGCGAGGTTAAGAGAAAGGGATGAAGCCGTGGACGCGCTCCCCGGGCATGCCTGCAGCAGGTTGAAGCAGATCGTGCGCCTGTGCGCTGGCCTCCATGGCCGGGTGCTGCGGCACGGGGGGGCGGGCAGCAGAGCGACGACGGGCAGCGCGGCCGGTGTGGGTAGAATCGTGGCGTCCTGGCGGACCCCGCCGGGTCGCTTCGGCGATCGGCGATGGGATGGCGAAGGTCGTTCGTGGTGTGCATTGCCGGAGCGGCTTCCTGCTGCCGGCGAACGGGTGTTCGGATATCGGGCAGGGGGCCGTATGGACGACAGCGGGACGAGGACGGGTGACGCGGATGCAGCGGCAACGGGGCGGGCCACCGTGGTGGTTCCCCGGGGATGTGCGCATGCAGGCTGACGCATCCGTCGAACATGGCGGCGCCATGCCGCGCTACATGTCCGCCACGCCGTTGTGGGCGCTGCTGGTGCTCGTGTCGGGCCTGGCGCTTACCGGCTGGATGGCGTTCGGCGAGTGGCAGGGCGAGCGCGACCGGGTGCAGTCCCTGCAGCGTTCGCTGGCCGATGCCGCGCCCGCGCGCCTGCGCGAACCGCTGGCCGGCGCGGCGCTGGGATTGCGGGCGATGCAGACCGTGCTGCTGGCCGGCACCCCGCACCTGGACCAGGGCACGTTTGACAGCTACCAGCGCAACCTGCGTTCGCAGGAATGGATCCATGGCTATGTGCTGATCGCCTTCGCGCAGCGGCGCGGCGCTGCCGGCAACGATGCGGCGGCCACCTACCGTTACCAGTACGTCGCGCCGCTGGAAGGCAACCAGGTGCTGGTGGGCTTCGACATCGCCCGGCAGCCGGAGAACATGGAGGCGCTGCGGCGTGCGCGCGACGCCGACGCGCCGGCCATGTCCGCGCCGTTCCCGCTGCTGCAGTTCCGCGGCCAGCAGGGAACCAGCGACCTGGGCATCACCGTGCGCCTGCCCGCGTACACGCCGGGCGCGATGCCGGCCACGGTCAACGAACGGCGCGCGCGCGAACTGGGCGCGCTGGCGGTCAGCGTGCGGCTGGAGCCGATGGTCCGCCAGGCGCTGTATGGCCGCATCCTCGACCACATGGACGTGGAGATCCGCGACCTGGGCGCCCTGCCCGCGCATGCGCGGGTGTTCGCCAGCGCGCCATTGCCGGCCGATGCCGGCGCGGTGCAGGTGCGGCGCATGGAGTTCGGCGGGCGCACTTGGGAGCTGCGCCTGTGGCCGCGCGCGCCGCTGGCGGCGTGGGGGCAGCTGCGCCTGATCGTCATCGGCGGCGGCTCGATCAGCGTGCTGCTGGCCCTGTTCCTGTGGTCGCAGGCGACCCTGCATCGCCGCGCGGTCGAGCTCGCGCGGCGCATGAGCGCCCGCTTCGGCGAAAGCGAAGCGCGCTTCCAGGCGTTGAACGAAATGCTGCCGGCGCTGGTGCTGGTGGCCGACGCCCGCGACGGGCGCATCACCTATGCCAACCGCGCGGCGCGGACGCAGCTGGGCAACGTGGCCGGCACGCCGCTGGAGGGCCTGTTCGCCGATGCCGCGCAGGCCAGCGCGGCAGTCGCCGCCACCGCCGCGCAGGGGACGTGGAGCAGCCAGGAAGCGGTGGTGATGCGTGGCGCCGACGCGGCGTTGTGGGTGAATGCATCGCTGGCCCTGCTGGAGATGGACCACGTGCCGCACCTGCTGATGGTGGCCGGCGACACCAGCGCGCAGCGCGAGATGACCGAACGCCTGCGCTACCAGGCCACGCACGACGAGCTCACCGGGCTGTGCAACCGCCGCGAGTTCGAGCGCTGCCTGCGCCAGGCGCTGCTCGACCGCGGCGACACCGGCGCCGCGTCGTTCGCGCTGATGTACATCGACCTGGACCAGTTCAAGCTGATCAACGACCTGTCCGGGCACACCGCGGGCGACCAGCTGCTGGTGCAGCTGTCGCAGGCCATGCGCCGCCACATCCGCGACGGCGACCTGCTGGCGCGCCTGGGCGGCGACGAGTTCGGCCTGCTGGCGTCCGGCGTGGACCGGGCGCAGGCCGAGCGGTTGGCCGAGCAGGTGCGCGCCTGCATCGAGCGTTCGACGTTCTGCTGGCAGGGGCGCAGCTACACGGTCAGCGCCAGCATCGGCCTGGTGCTGGTCGACCGGCCCGGCTGCACGTTGAAGGACCTGCTGGCCTGGGCCGACAGCGCCTGCTACCAGGCCAAGGAAGACGGCCGCAACCGCGTCTGCGTGTACCGCGACGATGCCGATGCCACCCGCCGCATGGGCGAAATGGAGTGGGCCAGCCAGCTGCGCCGGGCGCTGGAACAGGACCGCCTGCTGCTGGACTACCAGGAGATCGTGCCGCTGTCGGCCGGCGCCAACCCGGTCACGCGCGTGGAACTGCTGCTGCGCATGCGCGCCGACGATGGCAGCGTGATCGCGCCGGGCGTGTTCATGGTGGCGGCCGAACGCTATGGGCTGATGCCGGCGGTGGATCGCTGGGTGATCCGCACCGCGCTGGCCAATTTCGCCAGGCTGCATCCCTGCGGCGACCGCCTGCAGAACTGCGCCATCAACCTTTCTGGCGCCAGCCTCGAGGACGAAGGGCTGGCCGATTTCATCCTCGACGCCATTGCCCGCAATGGCGTGCCGCCGCAGCGCCTGTGCCTGGAGATCACCGAGACCGTGGCGGTGCGCGACCTGCTGCGCGTGGTGCGGGTGATCGAGCGGCTGCGCGCGGCCGGCTGCCGCATCGCGCTGGACGATTTCGGCGCCGGCATGGCCTCGTTCGGCTACCTGAAGAATCTGCCGGTGGACGTGATCAAGATCGACGGCAGTTTCGTGCGCGACCTCGGCCGCGACCCGATGAGCCGGACCATCGTCGATGCCGTCACCCGCATCGGCCACCAGCGCGGGGCCAAGGTGGTGGCCGAGTGGGTGGACGACCTGGACACCCTGGACCTGCTGCGCGAACTGGGCGTGGACAGCGCGCAGGGCTTCGTCCTGCATCGGCCGGAGCGGGTGGTGTTCCAGCGCGAGAACCCCGAGCGGCCGGAAGGGCGCGAGGCGTAGCGCGCCGCTCAGGCGCGCACGGCGAATACCCCGTCCAGCTCCGGCCGCGCGCGGAAGCCGGCCTTGGCCAGGCGCGTGGCGACCTCGCGCGGCACGTCGCGGCCACTGGTGAGTTTGTTGGGGCTGCCGGTGTAGTGGAACAGCTGGCCGCCGCGGCGCAGCACGCGCGCAAGGTGGTCGTAGAACGTCTGCGAATACAGCTCGCCGGCGATGCCGAAGCGCGGCGGATCGTGCAGCACGGCGTCGACCGAGGCGTCGGCGATGTCCGCTATGGCCTGCGAGATGTCTGCGTGGGTGAGCGTCAGGCGTCCACCCGCAGCCTCCGACTCCGGGTCCGGCGACCACGGGTTGAGCGTGCGCAGCCACAGCACTTCCGGGCTCTTCTCGAACGAGCGCACCGCCGCCACGCCGGCGTCCAGGCAGCAGGCGGCGAAGTAGCCCATGCCGCCGCAGGTGTCGAGCACCTGCTTGCCGCGCGGCGCGACCAGCGCGACCTTGCGGCGCGCGTCCTCCATCGGCGACAGCTGCGCGCTGACCAGCATCTTGATGCCGTCGATCTCGAAGGTCGGCACCCCCCAGTCTGTCGGCACCAGCTTGTACAGCCCGTTGCCGAACCGCGAGGCCGGCGCGAAGTCCTCGCCGTCCCAGTAGTAGACGGTGCGGTCCTTCAGCCTTCCGGGCCAGGGGTAGTCGCTGCCGCGCCATTGCCAGTGGTCCGCGTCCAGCCGCACTTCGTCGTGGCCGCGCCCCAGGTCCAACGAACCTGTCCATGCCGCCCTGCCGCCGCGCTGCGCCTCGCGCATGGCCTCCAGCAGCGGACGGGTGAGCAGGGGGCCGGCGTAATGGGGCATGCGCGGAGCGGCCCCATGGGCCGGTGACGGAAAGGGCGGCCATCGTAACCCGGACGGTGGCAGGCGACGGCGAGCGCGGAGGCGGGCCGTGGAACTCATCGCGCCGCGGCCGGTCTGTTGCTGTCATTGTCTGCACCACGGCGGCCCGGATGCGCCGTGCCGAGATACCCGGTGATGGAGAGGCATGCACGATTCACGTGGTCGCGAACCGTTGTCCCACCGCATCGGCGCCGGCGTGGCGACCGCGGCGATCCTCTGCCTGTTCGCGCGCGTGCTGTCGCAGGTGCCGGAAGCCGATGCCGATGGCCGCATGCTGCGGCTGCAGGTGCGTTGGCTGCCGCGCGCAAGCGATGAAACGCCACGGCCATCGCCAGTGGCGGCGACGCGGCCGGCGCCGCCCGTGGTCCGCGACACTGCGCCATCGGCTGCGGATATCCAGCCGGCGCGGCCGGACCTCGCCGTGCCTCCCCCCAAGGCGCCCGCGGCTTCCGCGGACTGGTCGCGGCGGTTGTACGACCGCCACGGCGAGATCGCCCTGCCCGCGGAACTCGCCGGTGAGGGGCGCACGCGCGCAAACGGCGAACGGGTGTTCGAGCACCGCGACGAACTGGCGACGGGGGTGGGCGAGCGCGCCACCGCCGGCCTGTTCGCGAAGCAGCGGGCAGGGACGAAACAGTCGCGCGTGCAGCGCTGGATCTATGGCGAGGACATCCAGCCGGCGGAAGCGCGGCGTCCGCCCGAGGTCGCGTTCAACCCGTCCCTGCACGAACGCGCCTCCGACCTGGGCAGCGAGGCGACCGGCGATGCCTACAAGGCCGCGCCGATCCGCCATGAGCCGCTGCCCGGCCTCGACGGCGAGGCCAGCCGCCGCATCCGCGCCGCCATCGGCGAGCTGGAGCGGCGCTATCCGCGCTGCAGCAGCGACCTGCGCGGCCGCTGGTTCGCCAGCGCGCTGCAGCACCTCGATGCGCTGGAGCGGCTGGAATACCGCTACCGCCACGGCGCCGATCCGGTCGAGGCCGAACACACGCTGCCCTCGGCGGCCGACAGCGCCTATGACCTGGCGCGGCGCGCATTGTGGGATGCCGAGCGACGCATGAAGACCTGCGGCTGAGCGGGCGAGCCAGCGGCCGGCCGCCCAGGTCCGGCCGCGCTGTCGGTGGCGGCCGCGCGCTGTCCACTCCGCCGCCGCCACGGAGGCGATGCGACAACCGGCCGACAGCCTGCTGCCGTTGCCACCGGACAACGCGAGGACCGCGCCGGCCATTGCCGGACAACTTCGCCAAATCCATGTTCCGGAAGGATTTTTCCGGCCGGCGCCTGTCTAGAATCGGGCTCCCTCCACCGCATGGGATCGCGATGAAGCCGATCAGCCTGTTGTCGTACGCGCTCGTCCTGCTCACCTCCTTCGCCTGCCAGGCCGCGCCGGAACCGGCCGCCGCGCCGCGCGCCGGCGTGGCCCCGGGCTACAGCCATCCGCTGCCGCGGCATGCGCTGGTCGGCTACCTGCACAACTTCGACAACGGTTCGGGCGTGCTGCCGCTGGGGCAGGTGGACGAACGCTGGGATGTGGTCGTGCTGGCCTTCGCCGACGACATGGGCGAGGGCCGGATCGCGTTCAACCCGGCGCCGGGGCTGGACCGGGAGCGCCTGGTCGCCGACATCGCCGCGCGTCGCGCGCGCGGCGGCATCGTGGCGCTGTCCTTCGGCGGTGAGCTGGGCACGGTGACCCTGCGGACGCAGCGCGAGGAGGACAACTTCGTGCGCACTACCGCGCAGGCCATCGAGGCCTACGGGCTGGACGGCATCGACATCGACCTGGAAAAGATCGCCGGTGTCGTGCACGGCGCGCCGGTCACCGGCCACCTCGTCTCCGCGGTCAGGCGCCTGCATGCCATGTACCCGAACCTGTACGTGTCGATGGCGCCGGAGCACCCCTACGTGCAGGGCGGCTGGGTGTCGATGGAAGGCATCTGGGGCGCCTACCTGCCGCTGATCGACGGACTGCGCGAGGAACTGGACCTGCTGCACGTGCAGCTCTACAACAACGGCGGCCTGCCCACGCCCTACCGCGCGGACAGGCTGCCGGCCGGCAGCGTGGACATGATGGTGGGCTCGGCGAAGATGCTGATCGAAGGCTTCGAACTCGCCGGCGGCAAGGGCCGCTTCGCCGGCCTGCGCCCGGACCAGGTGGCGCTGGCCCTGCCTTCCGGCCCGCGCGCGGCCGGCAACGGCTACGCCACCCCGGCCGACATCAACCGTGCCTTCGACTGCCTGACCACGGCCACCGCCTGCGACGAGGTGAAGCCGGCGCAGGCTTACCCGGACTTCCGCGGCGTGATGACCTGGTCGATCAACTGGGACGTGGCGGACAAGGGCGCGTTCTCCCTTCCGGTCGGCACGCACCTGCGGCAGGCACGCGCGGCGCAATGACCCTGCGGGCGCGGCACGGACGCCGCGCGCGTGGTCTGCCTGCCCTGCCACGGCCGATGCGCGCGGCCTGCGGCGCACTTCAGTCCGCCGCAGGCATCACCCGCAGCGCCGCGAGCCCGACGTGGTGCAGGAGTTCGCGCACCACCACCAGCGCGGCGGCGAAGCCGGGGTGCGCGGGCAGGCCCAGACTGTGCGCGGGCACGCCGGCCGCCACCCGCGCGAGGCGGTCGAAGACCTCCTCGACCTCGGCGATGGAAAGCGTGGCCGTCGCGCCCGCATCGCGTCCGGTGGCCGGCAGCAGCGGCGCCAGCACCGGGTCCGCGCATTCCAGCAGCGTCGCCGGAGGCTGGCGCAGGGCCGGGATCGCGGGCATCAGCGCGTCCTCGGTGAGCTGGATCGCCTGTTCGAGCGCGGTGGCGCGCGGCGGAAAGCGCTCCAGTCCCGCGGCCAGCAGATCGTCCAGCGACAGCGGCAGCACCACCGCTGCGGCATGCGCCGCCTGCAGGCGGATGGTGGCTTCCTGCAGATGCAGTCGCAGGGTCATGCGTGGCTCCTTGGCGGGGCGCCGGCCCGGCAGGTGGTTCCGCGCGGGCCGGCAAGCGTCCATGATGCCGGGTCCGCGGTGGGGCAGGTGTACATGGAACGCAGGCATTGGGTGATGGGGGTGGCGCTGCTGACGGGCGCCGCGTTGGCGGCCAGCTACCTGTGGGCGCCGCGCGCGCCACAGGCGGAAGCGCCCGCGGCGACGCCGCTGGGCTGGCGCGCGCAGGTCGACCTGCTGGCCGGCGATGGTGTCGAGGGCAACGCCACTGGCGCGGGCGCGCGCAGCCGCTTCAGCGATCCCTGGGGCGTGGCGATGGATGCCGGCGGCACCCTGTACGTGGCCGACGCCGGCGACAACAATCGCATCCTCTACCGCTGGCTGGACGGCGACTTCCACGTGCTGGCCGGCGGCCGCGAGGGCTTCGCCGATGGCCGCGGCGAGGCCGCCGCCTTCAACACGCCCTCCGGCCTGGCGCTGGACCGGCACGGCACCCTGTACGTGGCCGACACCGGCAACCACGCGATCCGCAAGGTCACGCCGCAGGGCGAGGTCAGCACGCTGGCCGGCGACGGCGTGGCCGGCTTCGCCGACGGCGTCGGGCGGCAGGCGCGTTTCGACGGACCGATGGGCGTGGCGGTGGACGCGGAAGGGCGCGTGTACGTGGCCGACACCTGGAACGACCGCATCCGCGTGATCGAACCCGATGGACGGGTGTGGACGCTGGCCGGCGGCGACCGTCCCGGCTGGGCCGACGGGCAGGGCGGCCAGGCGCGCTTCGACACCCCCACCGACCTCGCGCTCGCCGCCGACGGCACGCTGTGGGTGGCGGACCTGTACAACGACGCGCTGCGCACCGTGACCCGCGGCGGCCGCGTCACGACGCGCGCCGGCGGTCCCGGGAGCGCGCGCGTGCTGTGGGGGCCGATGACGCTGGCGCTCACCCACGACGGCGTGGCCTATGTCGGCGAGCGCGCCACCGGGCGCGTGGTGCAGGTATCGCCGATGGGGCATGTGGTGGCGGTGGCAGGCGACGCGCAGCGCTTCGCGCGCCCGGCCGGCATCGCGCTGGCGCCCGATGGCAGCCTGCTGCTCGGCGATGCCGATGCCTACCGCCTCCATCACCTGCGGCCGCCGGTGGCGGGAAGGGCGGCGGCCGAAGCGCCGGTCGGGCCTGCGATGGACAACCCGCTGCCGCACAACCAGGGCCGCTGGCCATTGGCGCCGCAACACGGCTGGCACGAGGTCGTCGGCACGCTCGGCGAAGTGCGCGGCAACTTCAGCGGCGAGAGCCGGCACCACCTGCACGGTGGCTTCGACGTGCGCGGCGACGTGGGCCAGACCGTGCTCGCCATCGCCGCCGCCAAGGTCAGCAGCCCGATGGCGACCTGGAGCCTGGGCGGCCAGGCCGAGGGCCTGTCGCTGGACACCGTGGACTACATCCACATGAAGGTCGGCCGCGACCCGGCCAACCGGCCGCTCGATCCGGCGCGATTCCAGCTGGTGCGCGACGAAGCCGGGCAACTCGAACGCGTCCGCGTGCGCCGCGGCACGCGCTTCAACCCCGGCGACGCGCTGGGCAGCATCAACAACCAGGCCCACGTGCACCTGGCGGTCGGCCCTTCCGGTTACGAACGCAATGCCGTGCGGCTGGGCTTCGCCAACTACGCCGACCACGTGGCGCCGCGCATCGACGACATCGCCCTGCTGGACGGCAGCGGCCAGCGCCTGCGTGAAAGCCGCGATGGCCGCCTGCTGGTGCCGCGCGGCGCCGGCGGTCTGCAACTGGTGGTCGAGGCCTGGGACCAGGTGGACGGCAACCTGCCGCGCCGCCGCCTCGGACTGTACGCGCTGGGCTACCAGATCCTCGATGCCGCGGGGCGGCCGCTGCCCGGCCATGAGCAGCCGCGCATGAACATCGAATTCAACCGCATGCCGCCGCAATCCGAAGCGGCCAGGGTGGCCTACGCCGAGGACAGCGGCATCACCGTGCACGGCAGCGCGGTGACGCGCTTCCGCTACGTGCTCAGCAATACCGTGCGCGACGGGCGGCTGGCGCGCGGCGCGCTGCCGGTGGAGGAACTGCCGCCCGGCGAGTACGTGATCCGGATCACCGCGAAGGACTACAGCGGCAACGAAGCCGGCGAGCGCCGCGAACTGCGGATCGCGGTGCCTTGAACGGGCCGGACGGGCGCGCGCTCAGGCGTCCAGCCGCGCCCGCTCCGCCTGCAGGTCCTCCACCTCCCGCACCTCGATGCTGCCGTAGGCCGCCCAGGGGAACTGCCGGGCGATGCGCATGGCGTCCTCGGCGTCGGCGGCTTCGATCAGGTTGAAGCCGGCCAGGATCTCGCGGGTCTCGGCGAAGGGGCCGTCGGTGATGCGCGGCTGGCCGTCGCGGGTACGCAGGGTGCGCGCGGTGGCCGGGGGCCGCAGCTTCTGCGCCATCTGCAGGGTGCCCTGCGCCTGCAGGGCGTCGGCGTGGAGCAGGCAGCCGCGCATCTGCGCGTCGTACTCCTGGGGCGGCAGCGACTGCAGCAGTTCCGGGTCGATGTAGATCAGCAGCAGGAATTTCATGGCAGGGGCCGGTCCGGGTGAGCCGCCATGATGGCGCAGGAAAGCGCTGGCGCGGAAATCATTAACGCGTTCATAAAAAACATCGGCGGCGTTGTCGATTCCGCCGGCGCCGGTTCGTCGTACCGGGTGTGAAGCGGATCATCCGGTCCGCAACCGGAAAGGCACTGCGATGAAAGTGATGGTGATCGTGAAGGCGACGGCCGATACCGAGGCCGGCGTCATGCCCACCGAGGCCGAACTGGCGGCCATGGGGGCCTTCAACGAGCGGCTGGTGGAGGCCGGCATCATGCTGGCCGGCGAGGGGCTGCATCCGAGCAGCCGCGGCGTACGGGTGCGGTTCGACGGCGCCCGGCGCAGCGTCATCGACGGGCCGTTCGCCGAGACCAGGGAACTCATCGCCGGCTTCTGGCTGTGGCAGGTGCGCTCCATGGACGAGGCGGTGGAGTGGCTCAAGCGCGCGCCCTTCAATGCCGACGGCCGCACGCCGGTGGAGGTGGAGATCCGCCCGTTCTTCGAGGCCGAGGACTTCGGCGAAGCCTTCACCCCCGAACTGCGCGCGCAGGAGCAACGTCTGCGCGACCGCATCGAACACAACGATTGATCCAACGACGAGGAGACGCACGATGAAACTGATTCCCTTTCTGGGCTTCAACGGCGACACCCACGAGGCGATGGCGTTCTACGCCGGGGCGCTGGGCGGCAAGGTGGTGTCGGAAATGAAATACGGCGACATGCCACCCGGCGACATGGACGGCGAAGGCTGCGGCGGCTTCAGCCCCACGCCCGACCAGGTGGCGCACTGCCAGGTCGAGGCCGGCGGCGCGATCCTGATGGCGGCCGATGGCCCGCCGGTCGAAGGGCCGTGCGCGACCACCATCAACGTCGACGTGGACAGCGTCGAGGAGGCCGAGCGCGTGTTCGCCGCGCTGGCCGAGGGCGGCCAGGTGCAGATGCCGCTGGCCGAGACGTTCTGGGCCAGACGCTGGGGCATGCTGGTGGACCGCTACGGCAAGCCGTGGATGGTCAACTGCATGAAGCCGATGGACGGGGGGCAGTGACGATGGCTTCGCCGCAGATGATCTTCGTCAACCTGCCGGTGCGCGATCTCGACGCCTCCAAGGCGTTTTTCGCCGCGCTCGGCTATACGTTCAACCCGCAGTTCACCAACCAGGACGCGGCCTGCATGGTCATCAGCGACGCCATCTACGTGATGCTGCTGACGGAGCCGTTCTTCAAGGGGTTCACGCCGAAGCCGCTGTGCGACGCGCGCAGCCACACCGAGGTCATCACCTGCCTGTCGGCGGCCAGCCGCGCGGCGGTGGACGAACTGGTGGACAAGGCGCTCGCCGCCGGCGCCAGCGAACCGATGCCGGCGCGCGACTACGGTTTCATGTACCAGCGCGGCTTCCAGGACCTGGACGGCCACCTGTGGGAGATCGCCCACATGGACGGCGAACCCGGCTGAGCCACGGGCGGCCGCCGACCCGTGCGGCCGCTTCCTTCGTAATCCCGTGTGGAGGAGACAACGATGAGTTATGTCGATGGTTTCGTACTGCCGGTGCCGCAGGCGCGGCTGGCCGAGTACCGGCGCATGGCCCGCCTGGGCGCCAGGGTGTGGAAGGAGCATGGCGCGCTGGCCTACCTGGAAGCGGTGGCCGACGACGTCAAGCCGGGCAAGCACACCTCGTTCCCGCAGGCGGTCAAGCTCAAGCCCGGCGAAGTGGTGATCTTCGCCTACATCGTCTACCGCTCGCGCGCGCACCGCGACCGGGTCAACGCCAAGGCCATGGCCGATCCGCGCCTGGCCGGCATGGACGCCAAGAGCGTGCCGTTCGACGGCAAGCGCATGTTCTGGGGCGGGTTCAAGGCCTTCGTCGAGGCGTGACGCACGGCGCGCGTGCTTGCGCGCGCCGTGGCGCGGTGGTGTGATCGCGGGCTGATGGAAACCCGCGATCTCCAGCGCAGGCTCGACACGGTGTGGCGCATGGAATCGCCACGCCTGATCGCGCGCCTGGCGCGCATGCTGGGCGATCTGGACAGCGCCGAGGAGCTGGCCCAGGACGCGCTGGTCGCCGCGCTCGAGCACTGGCCGCGGCAGGGCGTGCCCGACAACCCCGCCGCCTGGCTGATGACCACCGCCCAGCGCCGGGCGATCGACCTGCTGCGCCAGCGTCGCCTGCATGCCGGCCGGCAGGAGGCGATGGCGCAGGATCCGGACCACCAGGGGAGCGTCGTGCGCGACCACGAGCGCGAAGTGGAAGACGACATCGGCGACGACCTGCTGCGCCTGCTGTTCGTCGCCTGCCATCCGGTGCTGCCGGCCGACGCGCGCGTGGCGCTGACCCTGCGCCTGCTGTGCGGGCTGAGCACGGCCGAGATCGCGCGTGCGTTCCTGCTGCCGGAAGCCACCATCGCCCAGCGCATCGTGCGCGCCAAGCGCACGCTCGCCGAGCGTGGCGTGGCGTTCGAGGTGCCGCGGCGGCAGGCGCTGCCGCCGCGCCTGCGTTCGGTGCTGGAGGTGGTCTACCTGGTCTTCAACGAAGGCTATGCCGCCAGCCATGGCGAGGACTGGATGCGCCCGGCGCTGTGCGAGGAGGCCCTGCGCCTGGGCCGGGTGCTGGCCGGGTTGATGCCCGCCTCGGCGCCGGTGCTGGGGCTGCTGGCGCTGATGGAGCTGCAGGCTTCGCGCATGAACGCGCGCACCGATGCCGGCGGCGCGGCGGTGCTGCTGATGGACCAGGACCGCAGCCGCTGGGACTGGCTGCAGATCGGCCGCGGCCAGGCCGCGCTGGAGAAGGCGCTGGCGCTGGGCGGCGGGGACGATGCCTATGTGCTGCAGGCGGCCATCGCCGAATGCCATGCGCGGGCGCGCCGTGCCGTGCAGACCGACTGGGCGCGCATCGCGCGGTTGTACGCGCGCCTGGCGGCGGTGATGCCGTCGCCGGTGATCGAACTGAACCGCACCGTCGCGGTG
>Ga0206118_100491_pt1 | contig 18921 bp, 14 predicted proteins | sample 3A20Ametagenome_FD_177999 | JGI IMG/M metagenome (GOLD analysis project Ga0206118, IMG submission 177999) | Enriched microbial communities from leaf-cutter ant dump, University of Wisconsin, Madison, United States - 3A20A | ecosystem: Environmental > Terrestrial > Nest > Insects nest > Nest dump... | reverse complement strand
GGCGTAGAGGTTCTGCCGGATGTTGTCCTGGTCGCCCAGCAGCGTGACCAGGTCCAGCTCTGAGGTGTTGTAGAAACTCTGCCCGGCCTTCTTTTTCAGGAACGGATCCGGGTTCAGGCCCGCCTTGGTCTTGGCCCCGTGCTCGGCCAGAACGGCGGCCTTGGTTTTGGCCAGCACGCAATCCAGGCGCCGCAACACGGTGAACGGCAGGATGACGCGGCCGTACTCGGACTGCTTGTAGTCACCGCGCAGCAGATCGGCGACGGACCAGATGAAGGCTGAGAGGGATGCGTGGTTCAAGTGGGTGTCCTGTCGTGCATTCGGAACCTGGCCGGGCGCCGCCGGGCGTCGCCACATGCCGGAGTCATGCATTGTCGCCAACGGCGCCGCCGGAGGCGAGAGCCGGTGGCCGGGCAGCCAATTGCACGGAAAACAGTCTTGCCGCCCCCGTCTCAACCCTAAGAATCACCTGCGGCAGGTTTCACTACCCGCCACCAGACCAGGCAGGGTATCTGCCGCTATCCGATGACACCGCAAGGCCGGACAGTTTTAAGGTCCGCACGACGCCACGCCCAGTTGCGGCCGTGGATCGGCCAGGACGCCCCCGTGCGTATTCGGCTGACCCAGACGCAAGAAAGGCCCGGCTTGTGCCGGGCCCTTTTGTCGAACTCACTCCCGCCCCTCGCGCTTGCGAGAGAGTGGGACTAGGCAGAGAGTCACGCGTCAGGGACGAATCTCGTTACAGCACGGCCCCAAGGCTCATCTCAGGGGAGTGACCCGGGGCCTGCCTCAACCCCAAGGATCCTGCAACACCATGGTGTGATCCCGGTCCGGACCGGTGGAGACGATGCTGATCGGGCAGCCGGCCAGTTCTTCCAGCGCGCGCAGGTAGGCGCGGGCGGCGGGCGGCAGCTGGTCCCACTCGGTGATGCCGTGGGTGTTCTCGCTCCAGCCCGGGAATTCCAGGTACACCGGGGTGCACTCTTCCCAGCCCTGCGCGTCCAGCGGGGCGTATTCGGTGCGCTTGCCGCGGTATTCGTAGGCAATGCACACCTTGAGCTTTTCCATGCCGTCCAGCACGTCCAGCTTGGTGATGCACAGGCCGGTGATGCCGTTGATGGCCACGGCGCGCTTGAGCGCAACGATGTCCATCCAGCCGCAGCGGCGCGGGCGGCCGGTGGAGGCGCCGTACTCGGCGCCGCGGTCGCGGATGCCTTGGCCGATTTCGTCGTCCAGTTCGGTCGGGAACGGGCCGCCGCCCACGCGGGTAGCGTAGGCCTTGGCGATGCCCAGCACGTAGTCGATGGCGTCGGCGCCCACGCCGGCGCCGGCCAGCGCGCCGCCCACGGTGGTATTGGAGCTGGTGACGTACGGGTAGGTGCCGTGGTCGATGTCCAGCAGCGCGCCCTGCGCGCCTTCGAACAGCACGCGCTTGCCCTGCTTGCGCAGGTCATGGCAGATGCCGGCCACGTCACTCTTCATCGGCTCGACGTATTCGCCAAAGGCCAGCGCTTCGGCGTAGACGCTGTCGAAATCCACCGGCTCCACGCCCAGGTACTTGGTGAGCACGAAGTTGTGGTAGTCCAGCGCGGTGCGCAGCTTTTCGGCCAGCTGTTCCGGGTAGTGCAGGTCGGCGATGCGGATGCCGCGGCGCGCCACCTTGTCTTCATAGGCCGGGCCAATGCCGCGTCCGGTGGTGCCGATGGCCTTGCCGCCGGCGGCCTTTTCGCGCGCCTGGTCCAGGGCAATGTGGTACGGCATGATCAGCGGCGCGGCCGGGGAAATCTTCAGGCGCGAGCGCACTTCCACGCCGGCCGTTTCCAGCTCTTCGATCTCTTTTTTCAGCGCGGCCGGGGAAATCACCACGCCATTGCCGATCAGGCACAGCGCGTCGTCGCGCAGGATGCCGGACGGAATCAGGTGCAGGACGGTCTTCTTGCCGTTGATGACCAGGGTGTGGCCGGCATTGTGGCCGCCCTGGAAACGCACGACGGCACCGATTTCCTCGGTGAGCAGATCGACGATCTTGCCCTTGCCTTCATCGCCCCACTGGGCGCCGAGAACAACAACTGATTGACCCATGACGGGTGACTCCTAGGTTGGCTGCGGCCATCGGGGCCGCGGACGGGACCGTGCGGGGCCGGCGGGCCTGCCTTGATGGCGGCCCCATCGGGGGGCGGCCGGCAAACGCATGCGCCCTACACGGAAAAAGCCGAACGGGAGTGCCCCGGCCGGCTTTTCTGGATTATCCGGGTTTTGCCTGGCGGCTACCACCCCCGCCGGCCCGGGCCGGGGCGGGCGGCCGGCAGCGGTTCAGTGGCGCAGCCACCACAGCACGGCCAGGCCGATGGCCAGCATCAGCCCGCCGGACTGGCGCAGGGCCGCGGCGGGCAGTTCCAGCAGGCGCGCGGCCAGGCGTTTCCACACCAGCGGGGCGGCGAACAGGAACAGGCCTTCGAGGATGGCGACCAGGCAGAGGGCGGAGAGGAGGTCTTGCATGGGGGGGCTGTTTCTCCCCTTCTCCCATCGGGAGAAGGTGCCCGTAGGGCGGATGAGGGGCTGCGGGGGCTGGAGTGCTGGGGGAGACAATCGAGGGCTTCGCCCCCTGCCCTCACCCCAACCCCTCTCCCGGAGGGAGAGGGGCTTTTAAGCGGCTCAGCGGTCGTTCTTGAGGTACTGGAGGAACGGGTCGTTCTTGTCCAGCACGATCACGCCGTTGCCGTCGGTCATGGAGCCGCGGTAGGCCTCCAGGCTGCGGTAGAAGGCATAGAACGCCGGGTCGGCCGAGCCGGCCTTGCCGTAGATGGCCGCGGCCTGGGCGTCGCCCTCGCCGCGCAGCTGCTGGGCGTCGCGCTCGGCCTCGGCCACCAGCACGGTGCTTTCGCGGTCGGCCTGGGCGCGGATGGTCAGCGACTGCTCCTCGCCTTCGGCGCGCAGCTTGGCCGCTTCCTGCTTGCGCTGGGCGCGCATGCGCTCGTAGACGTCGGTGATCACCTGGCTGTCGGTGGGCAGGTCGATCTGCTTGATGCGCAGGTCGATGATCTGCATGCCCAGGGTCTGCACCGCTTCGTTGATGCCCTTGAGCTGGCCGGCGATCAGCTCGCCGCGGTCGCCGGACACCAGCTGCTGCAGGGTGCGGGCGTTGATCTGGTTGCGCAGCGAGTCGGTGATGATCGGCGCCAGGCGGGCGTTGGCCACCTTGCCGTCGCCGCCGGTGGCGCGGTAGTAGGCGCGCACGTCGGAGATGTAGCCGATGGCGAAGAAGTCGACGCTCACGTCCTTCTGCTCGGCGGTGAAGTAGCGCGCCGGGGCGGTGTCCAGCACCTGGAAGCGGCGGTCGAACACGCGCACGGTTTCCACCAGCGGCACCTTGAAGTGCAGGCCGGGCTTGATGTCCGAGCGCACCACCTTGCCCAGGTTGAGCACCATGGCGGTCTGGTCTTCGCGCACCACGTACACCGAGCCCAGCAGGCCCAGCAGCACGGCGACCAGCAGGCCGATCACAAGGGAATTCTTCATCGGCCGGCCTCCTCACGGTTTGCCGAGCGCGAACCGGAGCGGTCCGCGTTGCGAATGCTGTCGGTGGTGGGCGCCAGCGCGGGCACCGCCATTTCAGGCGTCAGTTGCGGGGCGTTGCCGGTCTTGCCGGCATCGGCCGGCATCGGCACGTAGATCAGCTGGCGGCCGTCGCCGCCGATGACCTTGCGGTTCTCGGACAGCACGTCCTGCACGGTTTCCAGCCACAGGCGCTTGCGGGTGACTTCCGGGGCGTTCTTGTATTCGGCCTGCAGCAGGGTGAAGCGGCGCGCGTCGCCTTCGGCGCGGGCCACGATGGCCTGCTTGTAGCCTTCGGCGGTGGTGCGCGCGCGCGAGGCCTGGCCGCGCGCTTCGGGCACCACCTTGGCGGCGTAGGCCTGGGCTTCGTTGATCAGGCGCTCCTTGACCTGCTGGGCGCCGTTCACCTCGTCGAAGGCCGGCTTCACTTCTTCCGGCGGGCGCGCGTCGGGCAGGGTCAGGCCGGTGACCACCAGGCCGGTGCGGTAGGCCTTGAGCGAGGCTTCCAGGCGCTGTTCGGCGGCCACGGCCAGCGGGCCGCGGTTGTTGAGCACGGTGTTGAGGTCGGCGCGGCCCACCTGCTCGCGCACCGCGCTCTGCGCGGACTGCTCCAGCACCTGGTCGGCGTCGATGGTGCCGAACTGGTACAGGCGCGGGTCGTCCACGCGGTACTGCACGTTCAGCGCCACGTTGACGATGTTCTCGTCGCGGGTGAGCACCGGCACGTTGCTGCTGAAGGTCTTGATCTGGGTGGCGTTGACCTTGACCACCGATTCGATCGGCCACGGCAGCTTGAAGTTCGGGCCCGGCTGCAGGATGCGCGAGAACTGGCCGAAGCGCAGCACCACGCCGCGCTGCTGTTCGCCGATCAGCTGGAAGCTGGACAGCAGCACCAGCAGCGCCACCGCCAGCAGTACCCAGCGCCAGATGCCGCCGTCGAACAGGTCGCGCAGCGGGCCGGGCAGTCCGCCCCATCCGCCGCCATTGCCGCCGCGCGGCGTGCGCGATCCGCGCCGGTTGTCGGCGGGGCCGCCACTGTCGTTGCCGCCAGGTGTGTTCCAGGCCATGCATGCTCCATCTGTCAGGGCCTGTATGCGGGGCGTTCCCGCAATCCTGGCCGTGGTCAATCGAATCCGGATTCTACTAGATGGGGCAGACCTGACGTTTCGCAACCGCTATCTTGGTTATTCCCCCGTTCCGCTGCAGGCCGCGCCATGTCCGCCCATGCCCCCTTCACCGCCTTCCGCATCCACAACGACGACGCCGGCTACCGCAGCGGGCTGGAGCAGGTGACGCTGGACCAGCTCGCCCCCGGCGAGGTGGTGGTGCGCGCCCGCTGGTCGTCGGTCAACTACAAGGACGCGCTGGCCGGCACCGGCCAGGGCAAGATCCTGCGCCGCTTCCCGCTGGTGGGCGGCATCGACGTGGCCGGCGAGGTGGTGGCTTCCACGGATCCGGCGTTCCGCGAGGGCGATGCGGTGCTGGCCACCGGCTGCGGCCTGAGCGAGACCCGCGACGGCGGTTACAGCCAGTACGTGCGGCTGGAATCGAAGTGGGCCATCCCGCTGCCGGCGGGGCTGAGCCTGCGCGAGGCCATGGTGCTGGGCACGGCCGGCTTCACCGCCGCGCTGGCGCTGCTGCGCATGAAGGACAACCGGCAGACGCCCGAACACGGCCCGCTGGCGGTGACCGGCGCCACCGGCGGCGTGGGCTCGCTGGCAGTGGACATCTTCAGCCGCGCCGGGTTCGAGGTGCACGCCATCAGCGGCAAGGCCGAGGCCAAGGATTACCTGACCACGCTTGGCGCCACCGAAGTGCTGGGCCGCGAGGCGCTGGCCACCACCCGGCCGATGGAATCGGCGCGTTTCGGCGGCGGCCTGGACAATGTCGGCGGCGCCATGCTCACCAGCCTGCTGGCGCAGACCGCGCCCTACGGCAACGTGGCCTCGGCCGGGCTGGCCGCCAGCACGCAGCTGGACATGACGGTGATGCCCTTCATCATCCGCGGCGTGTCGCTGCTGGGCGTGGCCTCGGCCGGCACCGCGCGCGACATCCGCCAGCAGGTCTGGCAGCACCTGGGCGATGACTGGAAGCCGCGCCACCTGGACACCCTCTGCACCCGGGAGGTAGGCCTGGACGGGCTGCCGGAGGTGTTCGCCACCATGCTGGCCGGCGGTTCGTTCGGGCGCACGGTGGTCAGGATCGACTGAATGCGGCCGCGCGCACGCTCTGGCGGCGGCGCGCCGGTTGCTTCGCGCCGCCGGCGGGCCGACACTAGGCGGGCGACATCATCTTGGGGAAGAACGTGGCGCGCATCCTGATCGTGGACGATTCGCCGTCGCAGCTGCTCGGCATCCAGCGCATCGTCGAAAAACTGGGGCATGAAACCTTCACCGCCACCGACGGCGCCGCCGGCGTGGAGGCCGCCAAGGCGGTCCTGCCCGACCTGGTGCTGATGGACGTGGTGATGCCCAACCTCAACGGCTTCCAGGCCACGCGCACGCTCAAACGCGAGGCCAGCACCACGCACATCCCGGTGGTGCTGGTGACCACCAAGGACCAGGACACCGACCGCCTGTGGGGCATGCGCCAGGGCGCCAAGGCCTACATCACCAAGCCGTTTTCCGAGGACGAACTGTCCGAGGTGATCGCGCGGGTGTTCGCCGGCGGCGGCGAGCTGCCCGAAGCCTGACCCCGTATATGCGGGGCCTGCCCCGCATCAGGCCTGCCCGGCAAAGCCCTGTGTGGCGCGAGCCCCACACCTGCCAAGCCGTGGCCCCGACCCGATGCGACGCAGGAGCGCACCCGAGGTGCGCGCCTGCATGCGCCTGATGCTTCAGATTTTCTCGCCGAAGGCCTTGGCCAGCGCGCGGTAGGCCTTCTGCTGGGCCTCGTTGCTCGCCACCGGGGCGATCACTTCCAGTTCCACGATCTGGTCGCCGTCCGGCTTGCCCGGCAGGCCGCGGCCGCGCAGGCGCAGCTTGCGGCCGCTGTCCGAATCGGCCGGCACCTTCAGTTCCACCGCGCCGCCCAGGGTGGGCACGCTGATGCTGGTGCCCAGCGCCGCCTGCCAGGGCGTGACCTGCAGGGTGTAGAGGATGTTGCGGCCGTCCACCTCGAACTGCGGGTGCGCGGCGTATTCCACTTCCAGCATCAGGTTGCCGCCGCCGCTGCCCTGCCCGGCCAGGCGGATCACCTGGCCCGGGCGGATGCCCTTGGGCACGCGCACGTCGAGCTGGCGGCCGTCGACGTTGATGCGCAGCGTGTCGCCGTTGTAGGCCGCTTCCAGCGGCACCGACAGCTTGGCGCGGGTGTCGCGCGTGGGCTGCGGGCCGGCGCTGCCGCCGAAACCCTCGAAACCGCCGCGCGCGCGGCCGCCACCGCCGCGCTGGCGCGCGAACAGGCTTTCGAAGAAATCGCTGAAGCCGCCGCCGGCGCCCGCGCCGCCGAACACCTCCTCGAAGTCGAAGCCCTGGCCGCCGCCGAAATCCGGCGGCGCCTGGAACTCCTCGCCCGGCCGGTAGCCACGCGCGCGCAGCTGGTCGTAGGCCTGGCGCTTGGCCGGGTCGCGCAGCGCCTCGTAGGCTTCGTTGACGGCCTTGAATTTTTCCTCGGCGCCGGCTTCCTTGCTCACGTCCGGGTGGTACTTGCGCGCCAGCCGCCGGTAGGCGGTCTTGATTTCGGCATCGCCGGCCGTGGGCTCCACGCCCAATGTCGCGTAGTAATCCTTGAATTCCATCCAGACACCCTTTCGGAAAGAGTCGGGCCCGCCGCCTTGCGGCGAACGGGCCGATACGGGTTCGGCTGCCGCCGTGGCGCCATTCTAGCGGGCCACGGCGGTGCCGATGTGCGCGGCGGCGCGCTTACGCGGCGCTGGCGGTGGCCACCTGGATGCGGCGCGGCGCGGCTTCGGCGCGCTTGGGGATGCGGATTTCCAGCACGCCGTCGCGGCTGCTGGCGGCGATGCCCTCGGCGTCGGCGCTGTCGGGCAGCGCGAAGCGGCGTTCGAACGCGCCGTGGCGGCGCTCGATGCGCGAGAAGCGCTGGCCTTCCACCGGTGCCGGCGCGGCGCGCTCGCCCTTGATCGACAGCACGCCCTTGTCCATCTGCACCTCGATCGAGGCCGGGTCCACGCCCGGCAGGTCGGCGTGCAGCACGAACTGCGTGTCGTGTTCGCGGATGTCCACCGCCGGCAGCCAGCTGCCGGTGGTCGCGGCGTCCTGGGGCGTGTCCAGCAGCGGCGCCAGCAGATGGCGGATGTCGGTCGAGGTCGGCCACTGGCGGTAACGTACGATGCTCATCATGTCCTCCTGCAGGGATGCGGGGCGGGCGGTCCGGAATGGCGCCCTGGCGCCCATGCACGGGAAATGCTGCGTGAAGGCCGGCCTTTCAAGCCTTTGACGCGGCCCTCAGCCCCTGCTCACTAAACTTCGATTCAGACTCTGGAGAACCCCATGACCATCCACGTCGGCGACCGCATCCCGGAAGTCACCCTCAAGCGCATCCGCGAAGGCATGGAGACGCTCGACACCCATGCCCTGTTCGACGGCCGCAAGGTGGTGCTGTTCGCCGTGCCGGGCGCGTTCACCCCGACCTGCTCGGCGCGCCACCTGCCCGGCTATGTCGAGCATTTCGAGCAGTTCCGCAGCCGCGGCATCGACGTGTTCTGCATGGCGGTGAACGACCCGTTCGTGATGCAGGCCTGGGCCAGGGCGCAGTCGGTGCCGGACGGGCTGCTGATGCTGTCCGACGGCAACGGCGATTTCACCCGCGCCCTGGGGCTGGAGATGGACGCCAGCGGTTCGGGCATGGGCATGCGTTCGCGCCGGTTCGCGCTGTACGTGGACAACGGCACGGTGCGCGGCGTGCATGTCGAGGAACCGGGCAAGTTCGAGGTGTCCTCGGCCGAATACATGCTCGCCCACCTCCCGGAGTAGCGATTCCCTTCCACCAAGGAGCACGCCCGCCATGAGCAAGCAGCCCGCCAGCAAGACCGCCATGACCGTCCCGGCGACCGTCATCACCGACCGCAAGACGCTGCGCGCCAACGCGCGCAAGAGCATCGAGGACGGCGCGATCACGCCGACCTACAGCGCCGACCGGAAGAGGGTGATCCAGCTGCTCAACGACGCGCTGGCCACCGAGTGGGTGTGCGTGCTGCGCTATTACCGCCACTACTACATGGCCAAGGGCATGCTGGCCGACGCGGTGAAGGCCGAGTTCCTGGAGCACGCGCAGCAGGAGCAGGCGCACGCCGGCATGCTGGCCGAGCGCATCGTGCAGCTGGGCGGCGAGCCGGACTTCAACCCGGACACGCTCACCGCCCGCTCGCACGCCGAGTACAAGGAAGGCGGCAACCTGCGCGACATGGTGCGCGAGAACCTGGTGGCCGAGCGCATCGCCATCGACAGTTACCGCGAGATGATCAACTTCGTCGGCGACAAGGACACCACCACCAAGCGCATCCTCGAACACATCCTGGCGCAGGAAGAGGAACACGCCGACGATTTCGCCGACATGCTCGACGGGTGGATCGGCGAGTAACGGCGGCAGAACGCAAAAACCTGTGCTTTTCGTAGGAGCGGCTTCAGCCGCGAAGAGGCCTTCCCCTTGAGCCCCTCGGGAAAGCCCCATCGCGGCTGAAGCCGCTCCTACGTTGTGCAGCGTGCGCTGTTGCGCTTATCGCGCCACGCGGAAGCGGATGCGCGTCCAGGCGCCGTCGGCGGCCAGCGCGGTGAGGCTGTGTTCGCCGGGTTCGTCGAAGTCGCGCACGAAGCTGCGCGCGCCTTCGGTCTGCGCGATCCAGCGCCCGTCCAGCAGCCACTGCACCGTCGCCTCGCTGCCGATCGCGCGCAGCTGCAGGCGCGGCCCGTGGGTGGCGCCGGGCGCGCGCGCCAGGGTGGCGCGGTCGCTGAGCCCGTCGATATGCAGCATGCCGTCGCTGCCGCGGCCATCGTCCGGGCAGTCCGGCGCCAGCGGCGGCAGGCGCTGCGCCTGCCGCTGCGCCTGCGACAGCCACGGCGAGGCCAGCGCCGGCCAGCGCGCCACCGCGCGCGCCTGCCGCTGCGGGTGGCCCTCGCAGCCGGCGGACAAGCGCTGGCCGCTGCGCGCATCGACCTCGAAACGCACCTGGCCGGACTGCCACAGCCGCGCGTCGCGTTCGGCGAAGGTCGGCGGCACGGTGCCGTCCAGCGCCAGCGCGGTGAGCCGCCGCTGGCACATGGCCGGCGGCGTGTCGGCCGCGGCAAGGCCCAGCGGCCAGCACACTTCCACCTCGCCCACGCTGGCCGGCATCGCCGGCGCGGCGGCGTCGCCGGGCTGGCGCGGCAGGCTGTCGATCACCTCGAACATCAGCGGCAGCGCGGTGACCGCGCCGTACTGGCCGGGCAGCGGCGTGCCGTCCGGGCGCCCCACCCACACCCCGACGGTGTAGCGGCGCGTGCTGCCGATCGCCCAGGCGTCGCGGTAGCCGTAGCTGGTGCCGGTCTTCCATGCCACGGGCGGGCGGCCACCGGTGTCGAAGGTGCCCACGCCATAGCCCGGGCGCGGGTTGGAGGCGAGGATGTCGCGCACCACCCACGCCGCGCCCGGCGACACCAGCCGGCGTTCGATGCGCGGGTCGTCGGCGGTGTAGCGCACGCGCCCGGCGATGCCTTCGCGGTTGAGCGCGGCGAAGGCGCCGACCAGGTCTTCCAGGCGCGCGCCGGTGCCGCCGAGGATCAGCGCCAGGTTGGGCTGCACGCCATGCGGGAAACGCAGCTTGATGCCGGCATTGCCCAGCCGCGCGGCGAAGCGCGACGGGCCGACGCGGTCGAGCAGGTCCACCGCCGGCACGTTGAGCGACAGCCGCAGCGCGCTGGCCGCGCCCACCGGGCCGTTGAAGGCGGCATCGAAATTGCCGGGACGGTAGCCGCCGAAGCTCTGCGGCGCATCGACCAGCAGGCTTTCGGAATGGATCAGCCCGTCGTCCAGCGCCATGCCGTACAGGAACGGCTTGAGCGTGGAGCCGGGCGAGCGCCAGGCCTGCACCATGTCCACGTGGCCCAGCCGCGCCTTGTCGGCGAACGCCACCGAGCCGACATAGGCGCGCGCCTCCAGCGTGGCGTTGTCCATCACCAGCAACGCGGCCGAGGTGCGCTCGGGCAGCTGCGAGAAGTAGGAGGCCACGCGTTCTTCCAGGGTGCGCTGCAGGCCGCTGTCGATCGTGGTCTGGATGTGCGCCGCGCGCGGCTGGGCGCTGCGCAGGCGCTGCGCCAGCAGGGCCGCGTGCAGCGGCTGCTGCAGCGAACGCGCCACCACCGGCTCCACGCGCGCGTCGGCCACATCCCCGGCCGACCAGGCGCCCAGTTCGGCCATGCGCGCCAGCACCTTGTCGCGGGCGCGGCGCGCCGCTTCGGGGTGGCGGTCCGGGCGCAGCCGGCTCGGCGACTGCGGCAGCACCGCCAGCAGCGCGGCCTCGGCATGCGACAGCCGCGCCGCCGGCTTGCCCAGGTAGGCCCAGCTGGCCGCCTCCACGCCCTCGATGGTGCCGCCGTAGGGCGCGCGCTCCAGGTACAGGTCCAGGATCTGCGCCTTGCCCAGGTGCGCTTCCAGCTGCAGCGCGCGCAGCAGCTGCTTGAGCTTGCCCCACGGCGTGCGCGTGTGCGGGTCGAGGATGCGCGCCACCTGCATGGTCAGGGTGGAGCCGCCGGAGACGATGCGGCGCTCGGCCAGCATCTGCCCGCCGGCGCGCAGCAGCGCCCACGGATTGATGCCCGGATGGCGCCAGAACCAGCGGTCCTCATAGGTCAGCAGCGCCTGCAGGTACAGCGGCGAGACGCTCTTGGCATCAGCGGGGTAGCGCCACACGCCTTCGGCGTCGGCGAAGGCGCGCAGCGGCGTGCCGTCGCGGGCGACGACCAGGGTGCTGGTGTCGCGCGATTTCGGCAGCGGCGGCGGGAACGCGAGGTCGAGCACCAGCAGCAGCGACAGCGCGGCTACCGTGCACCAGCGCAGCCAGGGCAGCAGGCGGCGGAACAGGCGTGCGAAACCTATGGGTTCCTGGTTCCTTTCGGGACCGCCAGTGCCTCCGGCCCTCACCCCAACCCCTCTCCCGGGGGGAGAGGGGCTTTGTGTCGCTGGTGTCCGTGATGTACCGCTCGCCATCCGCCATCCATTCATTGCAGCGCGGGCGCCTGCCTCAACCGGCGCCCGCGGTGGCCGTCACGGCTGCACGACGGTGATCGTGGTCGGGTTGGAACGGCCGACGCCGCGCAGGTCGGGGCGGTACATGTCCTCGGCCAGTGGTGGCGGCACGGTGTAGGTGCCCGGGGTGACCGCGCGCACCAGGTAGAACACCCGCGCGGTGCTGCCACGCGAGAGGTTCAGCGCGGCCACGTAGCGGTCGTCGCGGAACTCCTCGTGCTTGGCATCGGCCGCGCCACCCCGGTCGTTGATCTGGATGCCGTCCACCACCACGTCGGCCCACTGCTTGGCGTCGCCGAGGTTGAAGTTCTCGATCTCCAGGCCGGCCGGCAGCAGGTCGGTCAGCAGCGCATCGGGCATGGCGGTGTTGGCGGTGACGCTCAGCCGCACGATCAGCGCCTCGCCTTCCTTCAGCGGCCGCGGCGTCCACGGCTTGCCGTCGGGGGTGAACCAGTCGCGCTCGATGCCGATCACGCTGTTGTCCGGCGCCGGCGCCTGGCGCGGGATGCCGGCCACTTCCAGGCTGGCGAACATCGGCGCCTGGCCCTGCGGCGAGAAGCGCACGCCCTGCGCCAGCTGCGCGGCGTCGAACACGCGCGCGAACAGCTTGCGCGCGTCGATGGCCTCGCGCGCCTCGCCCACCGCCAGTTCGCCGGACACCAGTTTCTTCTGGTCGGCCATCAGCGCCTTGCCCAGCCGCGCCAGCGCCACCTGCTCCTGCGTGCTCAGCCACAGCCAGCCGCTGTTGCGGCGCGCGTCCAGCGCGCGGCCCAGGCTGACCGCGCGGGCGTCGTACTCGGGCTTGGCCAGGCCGCGCTCGTGCAGCAGCGCGATCATCAATGCATCGTCGCGCAGCGGGCTGCCGTAGTCGCCGAAGTACGCCGGGCGGTCCGCGCCGGCCATGCCGAAGCCGGCGGCGATGGCGGCCTGGCCGCGCTTGCCGTCGCCCTGCAGCGACAGCGCCACGCCCAGGTGCACCAGCGACAGCCCGGTCACCGCCTTGCCACGCTCGTTGTCGTATAGCGCGCGCAGCGTGCCCAGCGGGGCGCGGTTGACGCGCGCCAGCACGTAGCCCGAATAGGCCTGGTTGGCGAACTTCAGCGCGTCGCGGCGGTCCTGGCCGTAGAACTGGTTGCCGCCGCTGAGCAGGTCCTCGCTGATCCGGTTCAGCGCCTTCTGCAGCACGTTGTCCGGCACGGCGAAGCCGGCGTCCTTGGCGTCGAGCAGGAACTCGGCGATGTACGGGGTCAGCGCCGGGTTGACGTAGTCGTCGTTGCCCCACATCGAGAAGTTGCCGTTGGCCACCTGCATCGAGGCCAGCCGCCCGAACGCGCCTTCCATGCGCTCGCGGCGCGCCTTGGCGTCCAGCCCGTCGGCGCCGAGCATGGACGAGGTCGCCTGGTCCAGCAGCAGCGCGGCGTAGCCCTTGCTGGTGGTCTGTTCGGCGCAGCCGTAGGGGTAATTCAACGCGCCCTGCAGCGCCGAGGCGAACGGGATCGGCGGCAGCGGGCTGACCAGCATGCGCGCGTTGACCGAACCGGCCATCAGCCCGCCGGCGAACGCGCTGTCCAGGGTGATGGGCGCCAACGGGTCGAGCGTGCGGGTCTGCGAGCGCAGCACCTGCGGCCACGCCGCACGCACCGGCAGGTCGTAGCGGCGGTCGACCTTGAAGCCGTTGCCGTCCACCCGCACCCGCACCCTGGCCACGGTGTAGCCCTCCTGCGCGGTGAGCGGGAAGCTCAGCGTCTGCTTGGCGTCGGCGGCCAGCTGCACCCTGCGCGCCGGTTCGCCCAGGGCCAGCGGACCCTCGCCGTCCACGCGCACCGCGAACTCGCCGGGCTTGCCGGTGAAGTTCTGCACGTCCAGGGTCACCGTGCTGCGGTCGCCCGGCGCCATCACCCGCGGCATGCTGGCCTCGGCCAGGATCGGCGCGCGCACCAGGGTTTCCACGTCGCGGTTGCCGTAGCGCTGGTCCGAATACACCAGCGCCGACACCCGCAGGGTGCCGTTGAAGTCCGGCACCTGCAGGGCGATGCGGGCGTTGCCCTTGGCATCGAGCGCGACCGGGCCGGAGAACAGGTCCACGGTCTGCACCCGCGCGGTCGGGCGCCGCGCCTGCGGCAGCGCCTGCAGTGCCATGTCGCCGCCGAACCTGAGCTTGCCGCTGTTGCCCTCGAAGCTCTCGATCACCCGCCCGTAGATGTCGTAGGCGTCCACGCCCAGCCGCCGCTGCGCGAAGAAATGCGCGTTGGCGTCGGGCACCGGGAAGCGGGTGATGTTGAGGATGCCCACGTCCACCGCCGAGACGGTGACGTGCGCCGGCTTGCCGGCCAGCTCCGGGGCGCTGACGGTGACCGTCATCGGCTGTTCGGGGCGCATCTGTTTGGGCGCCACCAGGCCCACCGCGACGCGGCGGTCGCGGCGGTCCATCGGCACGTGCGCCACGCCCACGGCGCGCGCCGGGGTGATCTTGCTGGGCGCGCTGCCGCCGCGGAACACCAGGGCGGTGACGTAGACGTCGTGCCGCTCCCAGTCCTGGGTGACCGGGATTTCAAACGTGCTGCCCGGCTTGGCGTCGATGTCCTGCACGTAGAGCATGTGGTCGCTTTCGACCATCAGCACGCCGCGGCCGGCATGCGGCGGGGTCAGCGTCACCTTCAGCGTGTCGCCGGCCTTGTAGCCGGTCTTGTCCAGGGCCAGCTTGACCTTGTCCGGGCGCGCGTCGAGGCCGCGGTTGTCGTCGTTCCAGCTCCAGCCGGCGCGGAACGGGTAGCGCGTGGTCAGGCCGGTGGCCGGGTCGAACACGTCCACCCGGTATTCGCCCCACTCCACCGGGAAGTCGAACTTCACCGAGGTGGCGCCGGCGTCGACGGTGCGGGTTTCCTTGTTCTCGAAGCGGCGGGTGAAATCGTAATCCCAGCGGTTGTCGTTGAAGGTCCAGTGGTAGTCGCGCAGTTCGCGCACCAGGGTGAGCTTCAGCCCCCTGGCCGGCTGCGGCCTGCCGTCGGCGTCCACGCGCAGCAGCTCGAAGCGCGCGTTGCTGTTGGCATCGGCGCCATCTTCGTCGTTGAACAGCGGGCGCACCGCGACCAGCGCCGGCGCCGGCCACAGCACGCGCTTGAGCGTGCGGGTGACGGTGCGGCCGCCGGTCTCGTAGACGCTGCCGGACACCACCGCCGCCACCGTCGTGCCCTTGCCCACCTCTTCGGGCAGGGCGATGTCCTGGCGCAGCCTGCCGTCCTTCGGCAGGGTGGTGTCGATAACGTCGTTGGCTTCGCGCGGCAGGCTCACGGTGGGGTCGCCGAAGAACCAGCCCGGCATCGATTCCACCGGGTGCTGGTCCACCGCCACCGCCAGCCGGGCGGTGAAGCGGTTGCCGTCGGCCGGCGCGCCGTACAGGTAGGCGGCGTCGGCCTGCAGTTTCAGCGGCTCGCCGGGCTTGAGCGTTTTCTGCGCGCTGTCCAGGTCCAGCTTCATGCGCTCGGGCAGGAATTCCTCGATGCGCAGGGTCATGCCCTGCACTGCTTCCTTGCTGGCCGGGTCGGTGCGGAATTCGACCTGCCAGCGGCCGGTCGGCGCCTCGACCGGGATCGCCTGCTCGAAGCTGAAATAGCCCTGCGCACCCGGCTGCAGGCGGGTCTCGCGGAACACCTTGCCGTCGGGCTGCTTCAGGCGCAGGAACACCGGCTGCCCGCCCTTGTCCGGGCCGGCGACCGGCTTGCCGTCGTTGTCGCGCAGCAGCGCCGACACGCGCACGGTCTCGCCGGGGCGGTACAGGTCGCGGCCGGACCAGGCGAACACGTCGAACCAGGCGTTCTGGCGCCCGGCCACGGCGAACTCGCTCAGGTCCAGCGCCGGCTGGTTGAACGGCAGCATCGTGGTGTCGCCGCCGCTGGAGGCCACCAGCACGTGCGAGGCGTCGAGCGTGTAGTTGAGCAGGGCGTTGCCGTTGGCGTCGGTCTGGCCCTTGAGGACGGTCTCGCCCTTGCCGTCGAGCACGCGAAGCTCGACCTTCTTCACCGGCGCGCCGGAGGCCAGCGAGGCGGTGTGCACGAACAGCTGCTCCCTGTAGGCGCGGGTGTGCAGGCCGATGTCGCTGACGGTGAAGAACGCGGTGTCGTATTCGCCCTCGAAACTGCCGGTGCGCTTCATCACCGCGAAGTACAGGCCGGGCTGCTGCAGTTCCTTGATGTCCTGGATCGGCAGGTAGGTCAGCACCCGCTCGTTGGGCTTGCCGCCGAGCACGAAGCGGTTGAGGTAGACCGGCTCGGCCAGCTGCGAGATCGGCGTGTGCTCGCCGTAGTCGCTGTCCAGTTCCCAGCTGCCGCGGCGGCCGCCGCGCTGGTACTGGCTGAAGAAGGTGGGCAGGTTCTTCTCGCCGACGCGCAGGAACTCGACGTCCACCTCCGGCACGTTGACCGACACCACCGGCAGGCCGCGGCTCTCGCGCGCCGGCAGCACGCTGCCCTGCGAGGCGAAACCTGCGGCCGGCGTCAGCTCACCCGTGAATACCTGCTGGCGCACTTCCCGGCCCAGGCGGCTGCCGTCGGCGGCGAGCAGGTCGGCCGACACGATCAGGGTGTAGTCCTTGGCCGCCTCGACGTAGGGATAGCGCAGGGTCTTGCCGTCGTCGGACAGCGACCAGCTGCTGTCCTCGGTGCCGACCTTTTCCTCGAAGCGCAGCAGTTTGTCGAAATCCTGGGTGCCGACCAGCGGCTGCGAGAACTCCACCGCCAGCGACAGGCCGTCGCCGCCCTTCTGGTCGGGCCATACGCGCACCAGCGCGAAGCCCTTCACCTCGTCGCGCTTGGCCTGGATCGCCTCGCCGCTGGCGCCGGGCAGCTGCCCGGTCTCGTTGCGCTTGCAGCCGGCGAGCATGGCCAGCGCCACCAGCGCCACCGCGGCCCACCGCATGTGCTTCCACTTCCTGTTGCCCATGGCGTTCTCCTGCAGACGCGGCGAGTATAGCCGCCGCCGGCGCACGCCCCGTGTGCGCGCCGGCACGCCATGCGGGGCGTGCCGGCAGCACGGCGCCGGGTCAGAACGCGTCGCCCGGTACCCGCACCGCGCCTTCCATCAGCACCCGCGCCGAGCGCGACATCACCGCCTTGGTCACCGTCCACTGGCCGTCGACCTGGGCCACCGCGGCGCCCACCCGCAGCGTGCCGGAGGGGTGGCCGAAGCGCACCGCCTCGCGCTGCCCGCCGCCGGCGGCCAGGTTCACCAGCGTGCCGGGCACGGCCGCGGCGGTGGCGATGGCGACCGAGGCGGTGCCCATCATGGCGTGGTGCAGCTTGCCCATCGACATGGCGCGCACGTTGAGGTCGATGTCGGCGGCGGCGATGCGCTTGCCGCTGGAGGCGACGTAGTCCTTGGCCGGCGCCACGAAGGCGACCTTGGGCGTGTGCTGGCGGGTGGCCGCCTCTTCCGGCGTCCTGATCAGGCCCATGCGCAGCGCGCCGGCCACGCGGATGGCCTCGAGCCGGGCCAGCGCCGCCTTGTCGTCGTTGATCGCCGGCTGCAGTTCGGTGCCGTCGTAGCCGATGGCGGCCGCGTCGACGAACACGGTGGGAATGCCGGCGGTGATCATCGTCGCCTTGAGCGCGCCGACGCCGGGCACGTCGAGCTCATCGACCAGGTTGCCGGTGGGGAACATGGAGCCGCCCTCGCCTTCATCGTCCGACGGGTCGATGAATTCCAGCACGATCTCCGCCGCCGGGAAGGTCACCCCGTCCAGCTCGAAATCGCCGGTTTCCTGCACCTGCCCGTCGCGGATCGGCACATGCACGATGATGGTCTTGCCGATGTTGGCCTGCCACACCCGCACTGCCACCGTGCCGTCGCGCGGGATGCGCGCGGCCGGAACGAAACCGTTGGCGATGGCGAACGGCCCCACCGCGGTGCTGAGGTTGCCGCAGTTGCCCGACCAGTCGACGAAGGCGCTGTCGATGGAGACCTGGCCGTACAGGTAGTCGACGTCATGGTCCGGCACCGAGGCCGGGGCGATGATCACGCACTTGCTGGTGCTCGACGTCGCCCCGCCCATGCCGTCGGTGTGCTTGCCGTACGGGTCGGGCGAACCGATCACGCGCATCAGCAGCGCGTCGCGCGCCGGGCCGGGGACCCGCGCCGCTTCCGGCAGGTCCTGGAGGCGGAAGAACACGCCCTTGCTGGTGCCACCGCGCATGTAGGTGGCCGGGATGCGGATCTGCGGGGGAGTCTTCGTGCTCATGTCACTTCCAATGATCGGGGCCCAGGAAGGGGATGGAAACCAGGAATACCGGGATCGCCGCCACGCCGACCACGCTGCCCACCGCCTGCAGCGGGGTGAACAGCGGCGCCGGGGCGCGGTTCACTTCCAGCCGCGCCTGGATGGGGGTGGGCAGCCGGCTTTTTTCGAGCAGCGCGGACGTGTCCGGCAGGCGCACCCAGACGCCGTCGCCCTCGAACAGCGCGCTGTAATAGTGGCCGCCGCCGGAAGGCAGGCCGCAGGCCGGGTCGGCGGCCTTGAGGTAGCGGTCCGGCACGTGCGCCGGATCGTCCAGCGCCGCCACGTCCAGCCGCTGCAGGCCGAAGCGCGCCGCCTGTTCCGGCGTCACCCGGTCGGCGTGCAGCAGCATGCCGTAGGTGCCGCGCACCGTTTCGGCCGGGGCATTGCCCTTGACGTCGAGGCGGTAATTCAGGCGCGCGCACGCCACCGCGTCCTTCAGCGGGCTGTCCATCAGTTCGCGGTAGGCGCGGAACGGCGCGGCGTCGAACACCGCGGTGCGCAGGGTGCCCACCAGGTACAGCCTGCCGTCGGTGGAGACGAAGGCGCCATCGACGCGCTCGGTGCCGACGTGGTGCTCCGGCAGGCTCATGCAGCCGCTCAGCGACAGCAGCGCGAGGCCGGCGAGCGCCAGGCCGCCGCGGCGCGGGCGCGTGATGCGTGGGGTCTTTGTTCTTTCCATCGTTTTCTCCGGCGCCCCTCTCCGGGCGCCCTTTCGTTCGTGCCCGCCGGGGCGCGGCGTGCCGTGCATCGGGCCTGCCGGCGGCGGCATGGGTGGCCTCAGGCCACCCTGCTGCCTTCCAGAAAGTCCTGCGCGAAGCGCTGCAGCACGCCGCCGGCCTCGTAGATGGACACTTCCTCGTCCGAATCCAGGCGGCAGGTCACCGGCACTTCCAGCGTGCTGCCGTCCTTGC
>Ga0206118_100487_pt1 | contig 19005 bp, 13 predicted proteins | sample 3A20Ametagenome_FD_177999 | JGI IMG/M metagenome (GOLD analysis project Ga0206118, IMG submission 177999) | Enriched microbial communities from leaf-cutter ant dump, University of Wisconsin, Madison, United States - 3A20A | ecosystem: Environmental > Terrestrial > Nest > Insects nest > Nest dump... | reverse complement strand
CGGCGGGCGTCTCCGGTGGTCCTGGCGATTGTGCCGGAGCGCATGCGCGCCCACGCATGACCATGGTCACTTGTGCCGGCACCGCGCCGCGGCCGAGATTCGGGGGTCCGGTGATGCCGCGCATCGCCATGCCCATGGAGTTCCGCATGCAACGCCGCCAGTTCCTCGCGCTTTCCGGCCTCGGCCTCGCCGGCATGATGCTGCCCAACGCGCGCCTGATCGCCGCCGAGGAACTGCTGGCGCCGGCCGACGTGGCGCGCAGGAAGGCGCTGGCCGACACGGTGCTGGCGCTGGCCCGGCGCGGCGGCGCCAGCTACTGCGACGTGCGCATCGGCCGTTACCTCAACCAGGCCATCATCACCCGCGAGGACAAGGTCCAGAACGTCACCAACAGCGAGTCGGCCGGCGTCGGCATCCGCGTGATCGTCGACGGCGCCTGGGGCTTCGCCGCCAGCAGCCAGTCCAGCGAACAGGGCGTGGCCGCGGCGGTGGCGCAGGCGCTGGCCATCGCCCGCGCGAACGCGAAGATCCAGACCCGGCCGGTGCAGCTGGCGCCCACGCCCGGCGTGGGCGAGGTGCGCTGGCAGACGCCGATCCGCCGCAACGCGATGGCGGTGCCGGTCAAGGACAAGGTGGACCTGCTGCTGTCGATAAACTCTGCTGCGCTCAACGCCGGCGCCAGCTTCATCAACTCGCAGCTGTTCCTGGTCAACGAGCAGAAGTACTTCGCGTCCAGCGACGGTTCGTGGATCGACCAGGACGTGCACCGCATCTGGCTGCCGTTCACCGCCACCGCCATCGACAAGGCCAGCGGCAGGTTCCGCACCCGCAACGGGCTGTCGGCGCCGGCCGGCATGGGCTGGGAATTCCTCGATGGCGATGCCGCGGGCAAGTACCACCTGCCCGGCGGGGTGATCGGCTATGGCCATTCCTACGACCCGGTGGAAGATGCGATCGCCGCGGCGAAGCAGGCCCAGGAAAAGCTGAAGGCGCCCTCGGTGAAGCCGGGCAGGTACGACCTGGTGCTGGACCCGTCCAACCTGTTCCTGACCATCCACGAGAACGTGGGCCACCCGCTGGAGCTGGACCGCGTGCTCGGCTACGAAGCCAATTACGCCGGCACCAGCTTCGCCACGCTGGACAAGCGCGACACCGGCTTCCGCTGGGGCAGCGACATCGTCAACTTCACCGCCGACAAGACCGAGCCCTACAGCCTGGGCGCGGTGGGCTACGACGACGAGGGCGTCAAGACGAAACGCTGGGATCTGGTGAAGGACGGCATCCTGGTCAACTACCAGGCCACCCGCGACGAGGTGCATATCCTTGGCGAGAACGCCTCGCACGGTTGCAGCTACGCCGATTCGTGGAAGAGCGTGCAGTTCCAGCGCATGGCCAACGTGTCGCTGGCGCCGGGCAAGGCGCCGCTGACGCCGGCGCAGATGGTCAAGGACGTGGAGAACGGCATCTACATCCACGGCCGCGGCTCGTACTCCATCGACCAGCAGCGCTACAACGCGCAGTTCGGCGGCCAGCTCTGCTACCAGATCAGGAATGGCGAGATCACCGGCATGGTCGAGGACGCCGCCTACCAGATCCGCACGCCGGAGTTCTGGAACGCCTGCTCGGCCATCTGCGACGAGCGCGATTTCCGCCTCGGCGGCTCGTTCTTCGACGGCAAGGGCCAGCCGGGGCAGGTCTCGGCGGTGTCGCACGGCTCGGCGACGACGCGCTTCGACGGGGTGAACATCATCAATACCGCGCGCAGCCTGGGCTAATGCACCAAGCCCCTCTCCCGCCGGGAGAGGGGTTGGGGTGAGGGCGCGGGCGAAGCCGTGCCGCCGGGGTCTGCAGGCAATGGCGATGAAGGCATCGGCGGATGCTCAACCATGTCGCAGCCTGGTTGTCGCGGTTGATACCCGCGCCCCGGACATCGTCCCTGTCCTCGTCCGCCCCTGCGGGGCACCTGCACTCGGCGCACCCCTGCGCCTCACCCCGCGGCGGCTTCGCCGTGCAGCCTGGCAATCCCTGCCGAGCTGTCTCCCGGCGGGAGAAGGCCAGCCGCCTCAGCGTGTCGTATAGCCGCCGTTGACCAGGATGGTCTGCCCGGTCATCCACCAGCCCTCGGACACCAGGAAGCGGATCCACGGCACGATGTCCTCGATGTCGGTCAAGCCGGTGCGCGAGAACGGCGACAGCGCCGCCGCGGTCTTGTGGTAGGCCACCGCGTCGGCGCCTTCGGCCGGGTAGAAGAACGGCGTGTCCATCGGCCCCGGGCCGATCGCGGTCACCGAGATGCCGCGTTCGCCGAACTCCTTGGCGGCCGCGCGCGTGTAGTGCTCCACCGGCGCCTTGGTGCCGGCATAGCTGGAATAGAACGGGGTGAACGCGCCCAGCAGCGAGGTCACCAGGGTGCAGACCCGGCCGTTGTCGGCGAGGTGGCGGCCGGCCTCGCGCAGGAAGAAGAACGCGGCCTTGTTGTTCACCGCGTCCATCTCGTCGAACTCGGCCTCGCTGATCTCGGCCATCGGCTTCTTCAGCACCTTGCCGACGGTGTTGACCGCGATATCGATGCGGCCCAGCGCCTGGCGGGCGTCGGCGAACAGCTTCTCAACCGCCCCGGCGCGGGTCAGGTCGGCCTGGAACAGGTGCGCGTTGCTGCCGGCGGCGCGCACCGCGGCGGCGGTCGCCTCGGCCTGGCCGCGGGTGGCGATGCTGTTGTAGTGGATGGCGATGCCGCTGGCGCCGTGCGCGGCGAGGTCGTGGGCGAGCAGGCCGCCCAGGTTCTTGGCGCCGCCGGCGATGAGCACGGTCTTGCCGTGGATGCGGTGGTCGGTCATGGCGAACTCCTGTGGGGGAATGTCCACAGAGGCTATCGGCTTGGATTTCCGGATAAAGCCAGCCATTCTGACTTCACCTGTCGGATTCCCCGGACAATCGCCATGGATCGCATCGAGCTGTGCCGCATCTTCGTGCGCGTGGTGGACTGCGCCGGCTTCACCCGCGCCGCCGACCAGCTGAACCTGCCGCGCTCCACCGTCTCCGAGGCGGTGCGCACGCTGGAACAGCGGCTGGGCACGCGCCTGCTCCACCGCACCACCCGCCAGGTCACTCCGACCCAGGACGGGCTGCTGTTCCATGCCCGCTGCCAGCAGCTGATCGCCGACATGGACGAGGCCGAGCAGCTGTTCCGGCAATCGCCGCACGCGCTGAGCGGGCGCCTGCGGGTGGACCTGCCGGGCCGCATCGGCCGGCTGATCGTGGCGCCGGCGCTGCCGCGCTTCCTCGACGCGCATCCCGGGATCGACATCGAGCTGGGCATGACCGACCGCGCTGTGGACCTGGTCGAGGACGGCGTGGACTGCGCGCTGCGGGTGGGCCCGCTGCAGGATTCGCGGCTGGTGGCGCGCAGCCTCGGCCAGCTGCCGCTGCTCAACGTGGCCAGCGCCGGCTACCTGGCCGCGCACGGTACGCCCACCCACCCCCGCGACCTGGCCGGCCACTGGGGTGTGCGCTACGCCTCGCCCGGCAACGGCCGGGTCGAACCCTGGGAATGGCGCGAGGACGGCGTGCTGCGCGAGCAGCCGCTGCGCGGGCGCGTCACCGTCAACAATGCCGAGGCCTACATCGCCTGCTGCATCGCCGGCCTGGGCCTGATCCAGATCCCCGCCTACGACGTGCGCGGCGAACTGGCCGACGGCACCCTGGTCGAGGTGATGCCCGGCCACCGCGCCGACCCGCTGCCGATGCACCTGCTGTTCCCGCACCGGCGGCATCCGTCGCAGCGGCTGCAGGCGTTCGTGGCGTGGCTGCAGGCGGTGCTGGGCGAGGCGCTCCGGTAGCGGCGGCGCCCGCCTCTATGTCTAAAGTCACTACCGCCGCACACGCCTCCCCCGCAAGAATCGAACGGTTCGCAGAGCACCGCGAAGCCATCGTTCGTTGCATCCGCGCCGCCCGGCGCATCCCGTTCACGGAGAACAGCCTTGCATAGACGTGACTTCCTCGCCCTGACCGGGCTCACCGCCGGCGGCCTGATGGTGCCGTCGTTCTTCGGCAAGGCCATCGCCGCCGAACAACTGCTCAGCACGCTCGACCCGGCGCTGAAGAAGCGCCTGGCCGACGATGCGCTGAACGCCGCGCGCGCCGCCGGCGCCAGCTACTGCGACGTGCGCATCGGCCGCTACCTGCGCCAGTTCGTGATCACCCGCGAGGACAAGGTGCAGAACGTGGTCAACACCGAATCCACCGGCGCCGGCATCCGCGTGATCGCCAACGGCGCCTGGGGCTTCGCCGCGACCAACGACCTGAGCCCGGCCGGCGTGGTCAAGGCCGCGCAGCAGGCCACGGCCATCGCCAAGGCCAACGCGAAGGTGCAGACCGCGCCGGTGCAGTTCGCCAGTGCCCCGGGCTACGGCGAGGTCAGCTGGCGCACGCCGATCCGCAAGAACGCGATGGAAGTGCCGATCAAGGACAAGGCCGACCTGCTGCTGGGCGTGAACGCCGCCGCGCTCGGCGCCGGCGCCAGCTTCGTCAACTCGATGCTGTTCCTGGTCAACGAGCAGAAGTACTTCGCCTCCACCGACGGCTCCTACATCGACCAGGACGTGCACCGCATCTGGGCGCCGATGACGGTGACCGCCATCGACAAGGCCAGCGGCAAGTTCCGCACCCGCGACGGGCTGTCCTCGCCGATGGGCATGGGCTTCGAATACCTGGACGGCGACGCCGGCCAGAAGTTCGTCTCGCCCAACGGGGTGGTCAACTACGGCCTGTCCTACGACATGCGCGAGGACGCCATCGCCGCGGCGAAACAGGCGCAGGAAAAGCTGAAGGCGCCCTCGGTCAAGCCGGGCAAGTACGACCTGGTGCTGGACCCCTCGCACACCTGGCTGACCATCCACGAATCGGTCGGCCACCCGCTGGAACTGGACCGCGTGCTTGGCTACGAAGCCAACTACGCCGGCACCAGCTTCGCCACCCTGGACAAGCGCGAGCAGCATTTCCAGTACGGCAGCGACAAGGTCGACATCTTCGCCGACAAGACCCAGGCCGGCAGCCTCGGCGCGGTCGGCTACGACGACGAAGGCGTGAAGTGCAAGAAGTGGGACCTGATCCGCGAGGGCAAGCTGGTCGATTACCAGGCCATCCGCGACCAGGCGCACATCCTCGGCAAGACCGAGTCCGACGGCTGCTGCTACGCCGATTCGTGGTCGAGCGTGCAGTTCCAGCGCATGGCCAACGTGTCGATGGCGCCGGGCAAGACGCCGCTGAGCGTGGCCGACCTGATCAAGGACGTGGAGAACGGCATCTACATCATCGGCGACGGCTCGTTCTCGATCGATCAGCAGCGCTACAACGCGCAGTTCGGCGGCCAGCTGTTCTACGAGATCAAGAACGGCCAGATCACCCGCATGCTCGAGGACGTGGCCTACCAGATCCGCACGCCGGAATTCTGGAACGCCTGCAGCGCCGTGGCCGACGAACGCGACTACCGCCTGGGCGGCTCGTTCTTCGACGGCAAGGGCCAGCCGGGCCAGGTCTCGGCGGTGTCGCACGGCTCGTCCACCGCCCGTTTCGACGGCATCAACGTCATCAATACCGCGCGCAGCCTCGGCTGACCGTCCAAGGAGTTCTTGAGCAATGAGCATCTTCACCGAACAGGAAGCCAAGGCCATCCTGGACAAGGTCATCGCGCTGTCCAAGGCCGACGAATGCACCGCCACCCTGGCCGGCTCCATCGACGGCAACATCCGCTTCGCGCTGAACAACGTCTCCACCAGCGGCATGGTCAACAACGCCGAGCTGGCCGTGCAGGTCGCCTTCGGCAAGCGCGTGGGCACCGCCTCGATCAACGAGTTCGACGACGCCTCGCTGGAGCGCGTGGTGCGCCGTGCCGAGGACCTGGCGCGGCTGGCGCCGGAGAACCCGGAGTTCATGCCCATCATCGGCAAGCAGGAATACAGGCCCAGCCCGACCTTCAGCGAATCCACCGCCGCCATCGACCCGGATTTCCGCGCCAGGGTCGCCGCCGACTCCATCGCGCCGTGCCGCGGCCACGGGCTGATCGCCGCCGGCTTCCTGGAAGACAGCAACGGCTTCGTCGCCATCGCCAACAGCAAGGGCAACTTCGGCTACCAGAAGAGCACCAGCTTCAACTACACCTGCACCGTGCGTACCGAGGATGGCCGCGGGTCAGGCTGGGTCGGGCGCAACCTGAAGGACGCGTCCGACTTCCATGCCGAGCAGGAGATCGAGATCGCCAAGCGCAAGGCCATCGAATCGGCCGAAGCCAAGGCGCTGGAGCCGGGCAAGTACACGGTGATCCTGGAACCGGCCGCCGCCGCCGGCCTGATCAGCTTCATGATGAATTTCTTCGACGCGCGTTCGGCCGACGAAGGCCGCAGCTTCCTGTCCAAGAAGGGCGGCGGCAACAAGCTCGGCGAGCAGGTCTACGACCCGCAGGTGAACATGTACGCCGATCCGTGGCACCCGGAGGCGCCGGTACTGCCGTGGGACGGCGAGGGCATGCCGCGCGAGCGCATGGCCATCATCGAGAACGGCAAGGTGATGAACCTGAACTACTCGCGCTACTGGGCGCAGAAGCAGGGCAAGACCGCCACCGCGCGGCCCGGCAACCTGCTGATGAGCGGTGGCAGCAAGTCCATCGCCGAGCTGGTCAAGGGTACGCAGAAGGGCATCCTGCTCACCCGCACCTGGTACATCCGCATGGTCGATCCGCAGACCGTGCTGCTGACCGGCCTGACCCGCGACGGCACCTTCTACATCGAGAACGGCCAGATCAAGCACCCGGTGAAGAACTTCCGCTTCAACGAGTCGCCGGTGATCATGCTCAACAACATCGACGAACTGGGCAAGCCGGTGCGCGTGGCCGGCGACGAGTCCAGCTTCGTGATGATGATCCCGCCGATGCGGCTGCGCGATTTCACCTTCACCTCGCTCTCCGACGCGGTGTGATGCTGCCTTTCCCTTCTCCCTCCGGGAGACAGCTTGGCAGGGATTGCCAAGCTGCACGGCGAAGCCGCCCGCGGGGTGAGGCGCAGGGATGCGCCGAATGCAGGTGCCCAAAGGGCGGATGAGGGCAGGGGCAAGGCCTCGTGTAACCAGACATTGAGAGGGCTTTGCCCCCGACCCTCTCCCCAACCCCTCTCCCGGTGGGAGAGGGGCTTCGAGATCCCCCACTCTTGTCCCAGCCACGGCTAACGCGCGCGCAATTCCTCCACCTGCTGCTCGGCGGCGCGGTGGCGGCCGCGTTGCCTGGGCGCGCGCGCGCCCAGGCCGGCCGCTACGACTTCTGGTTCACCCGCCTCAAGTACGACTCCGGCGACTGGGACGTGGACGCGCGCATGCCGTCCAACCTGATCACCTCGCTGATCGACTACACCACGCTGCGCGTGGACCCGACCGAACACGTCGTCGCCCTGTCCGACCCGAAGATGCTGCGCGCGCCGTTCTGCTACCTGGCCGGGCACAAGCTGGTGGAGTTCAACCCCGACGAACGCCGCAACTTCGAACGCTACGTGCGCAACGGCGGCTTCGTGCTGGTGGACGACTGCAACCACGACATCGACGGGCTGTTCGCCACCTCGTTCGAGGCGCAGATGCGCGCCATCTTCGGCGCCAATGCGCTGAAGAAGCTGCCCAACACGCATCCGCTCTACAACAGCTTCTTCAGGTTTCCCGAAGGCCCGCCGGCGACCACGTTCGAACTGAACGGCTGGGGCGACGACCTGGTGCACGACTACCTCAAGGGCATCGAGGTCGACGGCCGCCTGGGCGTGCTCTACAGCAACAAGGACTACGGCTGCGAATGGGACTACGACTGGCGCAACAAGCGCTTCCTGGCCGAGGACAACACGAAGTTCGGCGTGAACATCGTGATGTACGCACTGACGCATTGACTCCACTGGTGACCGCATGAACAGCCCCGCCCACGATCTCGATTCCCTGCTGCCCCGCCTGGGCGAACTGCGCGGCGCGCTGGCGCAGGCGGTGGTCGGCCAGCAGGACGTGGTCGAACAACTGCTGATCGGCCTGCTCGCCGGCGGCCACTGCCTGCTCGAAGGCGCGCCCGGCCTGGGCAAGACCCTGCTGGTGCGCTCGCTCGGGCAGGCGCTGGAACTGCAGTTCCGGCGCGTGCAGTTCACCCCCGACCTGATGCCCAGCGACATCCTCGGCACCGAGCTGCTGGAGGAGGACCACGGCACCGGCAAGCGCGCGTTCCGCTTCCAGCAGGGCCCGGTGTTCACCAACCTGCTGCTGGCCGACGAGCTCAACCGCACCCCGCCCAAGACCCAGGCCGCGCTGCTGGAGGCGATGCAGGAGCGCACCGTCAGCTACGCCGGCACCACCCATGTGCTGCCCGCGCCGTTCTTCGTGCTGGCCACGCAGAACCCGATCGAGCAGGCCGGCACCTATCCGCTGCCGGAGGCGCAGCTGGACCGCTTCCTGCTGCACGTGCGCGTGGACTACCCCAGCGAGGCCGAGGAGCGCGACATCCTCGCCCAGACCACCGGCAGCAGCGGTGGCGCGGTGCCGAAGGTGATGGACGCCGACGCGGTGAAGGCGCTGCAGGCCGCGGTGCGCGAGGTGCACGTCGGCGCCGACCTGCTGACCTGGATCACCCGGCTGGTGCGCGCCAGTCGCCCCGGCGACGGCGCGCCGGCCGAAGTGAACAACTGGATCAAGTGGGGCGCCGGCCCGCGCGCCGGGCAGTCGCTGGTGCTGGCGTCGAAGGCGCGCGCCCTGCTGCACGGCCGCTTCGCCGCCACCCGCGAGGACGTGCAGGCGCTGGCCGCGCCGGTGATGCGCCACCGCCTGCTGCTGTCCTTCGCCGCCGAGGCCGAGCAGAAGGGCGCCGACGACGTGATCGCCGCGCTGCTGCGCGCGGTGCCGTACCCGGCCTGACCCACGCCCCGCGTTCGCCTTGGCCGCCACCGCGCCACCGCTGATTCCCGCCGACGTGCGCAGCCGCCTGCGCGGCCTGCGGCTGCTGCCGCAACGGGCCAGCGGCAGCCGCGGCATCGGCATGCACGCCAGCCGCAGCCGCGGCGCCGGGCTGGAATTCGCGCAGTACCGCGCCTACGAGCCCGGCGACGAACTGCGCCAGATCGACTGGAAACTCTACGCGCGCTCGGACCGCTTCTTCGTACGCGAATCCGAACGCGAAAGCCCGCTCACGGTGTGGCTGCTGCTCGATACCACCGCGTCGATGGCGCAGGCCGACCAGGCGCGGCGCGACTGGACCCGCCTGGACGCGGCCTGCGCGCTGGCCGCCTGCGTCGCCGAGCTGGCGCTGCGGCAGGGCGATGCCTTCGGCCTGGTCGCCCTCGGCGGCGAGGGCCTGCGCCTGGTGCCGGCCGGCCACGGCCTGCGCCAGCGCGACCGCCTGCACCTGCAGCTGCATGCCCTGCGCGCGCAGGGCCGGTGGCCGGCGCAGGAACGGCTGGCGCCGGTGTGGGAGCGCATCGCCGCCAACGACCTGGTGGTGATGATCGGCGACGGCTTCGACGACGACGCCATCACCCTGGCCGAGCGCCTGGCCAGGGCCGGCCGCGATGTCGTGCACCTGCAGCTGCTGACCGCCGAGGAACGCGACTTCCCGTTCCGCGACGGCCACCGCTTCCGCGACCCGGAAACCGGCGAGGAGCTGCTCAGCGACGGCGCGACGGTACGCGCCGATTACCTGGCGCGCTTCGCCGAGGCGCGGCGCACGCTGGACGCGCGCCTGCAGGCCGCCGGCATCCGCCATGACACCGGCTTCCTCGACGAAGCCATCGACGCGCCGCTGCAGCGCCTGGCCGGTCGCCGCGGAGGCCACGGCGCATGAGCCTGGTGTGGCTGTTCCCGGCCGGCCTGGCCGCACTGGCGGCGCTGCTGCTGCCGCTGCTGATCCACCTAGCGCGGCGCGACGAGCAGCGGCTGATCGACTTCGCCGCGCTGCGCTGGCTGTCGGCCAGGCCGCGCCCGCGCCGGCGCATCCGCTTCGACGACTGGCCGCTGCTGCTGGTGCGGCTGCTGCTGCTGGCGCTGCTGGCGGTGCTGCTGGCGCGGCCGGCACTGGAAGGCGTCGCGGACGATGCGCCGCGCGTCGCCGTGGCACCCGGCGTGGACATCGCCGCCGCGCGCGGCGCGGCCGGGGCCGCCGATGCGCGGTGGCTGTGGCTGGCGCCAGGCTTTCCCGCGCTCGATGCGCCCACCGTTCCCTCGCCCCCGCAGCCGCTCGCCAGCCTGCTGCGCGAACTGGATGCGACGCTGCCGCCCGCCGCGCCGCTCACCGTGGTCGTGCCCGCGGTGCTGGACGGGCTGGACGCGCAGCGGCCGCGGTTGTCGCGCGCGGTGCGCTGGCAGGTGGTGGAGAGCGTGCCATTGGCCACGTCTGCCGTCGTCGTGGCGGCACCGCGCCTGCACATCCGCCATGACGACGCCGGTGCCGCCACCCTGCCGTGGCTGCGTGCCGTCGCCCGGGCATGGAACCCTGACACGCCGGCGGACATCGCCCGCGACGACCAGCCCTTCGCCGATGGCGAGGGCGTGCGCGTCTGGCTGTCGGCCACACCGGTTCCCGACGCCCTGCAGGCATGGGCGCGCGCGGGCGGCCGCTTGCTGGTCGATGCGCGCACGCCGGTGCCGGACAACACGCAGCGCCTGCCGCTGTGGCGCGACGACGGCGGCGCGCCGGTGATCGAGCAGGTGGATGGCGCCCACGCGCAGTGGCTGCGCTGGGCCGCGCCGCTGCAACCGGCAACGATGCCGGCGCTGCTGGACGCCGGCTTCCCGCAGCGCCTGCGCGACCTGCTGCAGGCGCCGCCGGTCCCTACGCGGGCACCGGCGGCGGCAATGCCGCCGGACAGTGGCGCCGACGCATGGCCGCAGCCGGCCTACGAACCGGTGCCGTGGCTGGTGGCCGCCATCGCCCTGCTGTTCCTGCTGGAACGCGGGATAGCCAGCGCGCGCCGGCGCCGGGGGCAGGCATGAGCCCGCTGGCCCTGCTGCGGGGCGCGCGCCGCCGGGTGCTGCTGATCGCGCTGGCCGGCGGCGTGCCGCTGGCGCTGGCGTTCGGCCTGCTGGCGATGCGCGTGGCCGGTTTCGACACCGGCAGCGTCGCGCTCACGCTCGCCCTGCTCGCCGTCGCCGCGTTCGCCACCTGGCGCGCGCGGCGGCTGGATGCGCACTGGCTGGTCGCGCGCCTGGACGCGCAGCCGCGTTTCGAGGACAGCGCCGACCTGCTGTTCGCCGCGCCGCAAACGCTGAACCCGTTGCAGCAGCGCCAGCGCGCGCGCATCGAACAGCGCCTGCGCGCGACGCCGCCCGAGCTGCGCCCGCGCTGGCCGTGGCCGCGCCTGCTGGCCTGCCTCGTCGTCGCGCTGCTGGTCGCCGCGGCCACCGTACTGTGGCCGCGCGGTGCACCCATCGCGCCGGCTGGCAGCCACGGCGGCAACCCGGCAGCCGTCGCTTCCACTGCACCACCGGCGCTGCGCGGCACGCGGCTGGAAGTGACGCCGCCGGCCTACACCGGCCAAGCGGCCAGCGCCGGCGAGAAGCTCGACGCGCGCGCCCTGCAGGGCAGCCGCCTGCACTGGCAGCTGCGCTTCGCGCCGCAGCCGCAGCGGGCGTGGCTGCAGTTCCACGATGGCCGCCGCCTGCCGCTGCAGCGCGACGGCGAGCGCTGGCAGGCCAGCGAGGCCCTGCAGCGTTCCGGCCTGTACCGCATCGTCACCGAGCCGGCGCTGGCCGAGCCCGGGCGCGCGTGGCGGCTGGAGGTGGTGCCGGACCGGCCGCCGCAGGTGAAGGTGATCGAACCGGCGCAGACGCTCACCCAGGCCGCGCCGCGCCAGCGCCGCTGGCCGCTGCGCTTCGAGGCCAGCGACGATTTCGGTGTCGCCGCTGGCGCGGTGCTGGAACTCACCACCGCCAAGGGCAGCGGCGAGAACATCGATTTCCAGCAGCGCCGCGTCGCACTGTCCGGCAGCGGCACCGCCACCGCGCGCCGCTTCGCCTACGACGTCGACCTGGCGGCGCTGGGCGTCGGCCCCGGCGACGAGGTGGTCGCGCGCCTGGGCGTGCGCGACAACCGCGCGCCGCAGCCGCAGGAAACGCGCAGCCCCAGCCTGATCCTGCGCCTGCCCAGCGAGCAGGAGGTGCAGACCAGCGACCTGGAAGGCGCGATCAAGAAGGTGATGCCGGCCTATTTCCGCAGCCAGCGCCAGATCATCCTCGACGCCGAGGCGCTGCTGAAACAGCGCGGCACGCTCGACGCCGACACCTTCACCCGCCGCTCGGACGCCATCGGCGTGGACCAGCGCATCCTGCGCCTGCGCTACGGCCAGTTCCTCGGCGAGGAGGCCGAGGGCGGCGCCAAACCGCCGCCGACCGGCGACCATGCGCCTACCGCTGACGCAGCGGCCAGCGAGCACGCGCACGACGACGGCCACGATCACGACCACGCCGAAACCGGCGACGGCAACGCGCCCGCTTTCGGCAGCGCCACCGACGTGCTCGCCGAATACGGCCACACCCACGACCACGCCGAGGCCGCCACCCTGCTCGATCCGCAGACCCGCGCCATCCTCAAGGCCGCGCTCGACCAGATGTGGCAGTCCGAAGGCGAGCTGCGCCAGGGCCATCCCGACAGGGCGCTGCCCTATGCCTACAAGGCGCTGGGCTTCATCAAGCAGGTGCAGCAGGCCGAGCGCGTCTACCTGGCGCGGGTCGGCCCCGAGCTGCCGCCGATCGACATGACGCGGCGCATGGGCGGCAAGCGCGAGGGCCTGGGCAGCCGCGGCCTGCGGCTGCCGCCGCGCGACCGCGGCGATGCCACGCCGGCCGATGCCTGGCGGGCGCTGGCGACGGCGGACGCGGCGGTCGACCTGGACGCGCTGTCGCGCTGGCTCGATGCGCACCCGCAGGCCGTGCCCGACCCGCTCGACATCGCCGCCGCCATCGACGAACTGCGCCAGCAGCCGGAGTGCCGCGCCTGCCGGCAGCGCCTGCGCGACCAGCTGTGGCCGGCGCTGCCGCGCGCGCCCGGCCCGCCGGCGCGGCGCGACGCCGCCGACGCCATGGGCCGCCGTTATCTGGATGCGCTGGCGGCGCCGCAGGAGAACGCCCGATGATCTTCTGGCTGCCCATCGCGCTCATCGCCGTGGCCGTGCTGCTCGCCAGCCTGCGCCTGTGCCTGCCGCCACGGCCGCCGCTGGCGCGCCTGGGCCTGCTGCTGGTACTGCAGTTCGCGGCGGCGCTGCTGCTCGGACTGGCCCTGTACCCGCCGCCGCGCGCCGTGCCCGCCGGCACGCTGCTGGTTGCCAGCGCCGGCACCACCGCCGCGGACCTGGCGGCCGTGCCGGCCGCCGTGCGGCTGCGCCTGCCGGAAGCACCGGCCCTGGCGGGCGTGGAGCGCGTGCCCGACCTGGCCACCGCGCTGCGCCGGCACCCGGGCACGCGCGACCTCGTCGTCGTCGGCCAGGGCCTGCCGGCGCGCGACCGCGACACCGCGCTGCCGCCGCTGCGCTTCCATGCCGGCGCCGCGCCGCGTGGGCTGGTCGAACTGCAGGCGCCGCCGCCGCTGGCCGCCGGCGCGCGCTTCGAGGTCGGCACGCGCGTGCAGGGCCTGCCGCAGGCGCGGGTGGAACTGCTCGATCCGGCCGGGCATCGCGTCGCCATCGCCGCGCCCGGCGCCGACGGCCGCGTGCGCCTGGCCGCCAGCGCGCGCGATGCCGGCGACGTCGCGTTCGTACTGCGCGCGCTCGACGGCGACGGCAAGGTGCTCGACCAGCTGCCGGTGCCGGTGCGGGTGCGGTCCGTGCCGGCGCCGGCGCTGCGCCTGCTCGCCGGCGCGCCCGGGCCGGAACTGAAATACCTGCAGCGCTGGGCCGCCGATACCGGCGCCAGCCTGCAGACCGGCATCAGCGTCGGCGGCGGCGTGCAGCTGGGCGATGCGCCGCAGGCCATCGACGCCGCCAGCCTCGCCCGGCTCGACCTGCTGCTGCTCGACGAACGCCGCCTGGCGGCGCTGTCCTCGGCGCAGCGCGCAGCCATCGCCACGGCCATGCGCGAAGGCCTGGGCGTGCTGGTACGCCTGGGCGGCACGCTCGACGGCAACGCCCGCCGCGCCCTGCGCGACTGGGGGCTGGACGCGCGCGGCGGCGAACGGACCACCACCGTGAAACTGCGCGATGCCGACGCCGCCGGCGACGAGGGCAGCGCGCCGGCGACGCTGGACATCGAGCGCTTCGACCTGGCATTCGCCGACACCGGCGTGGTGCCGCTGCTGCGCGCCGCCGACGGCAGCGCGATCGGCGGCTGGCGCGCGGTCGGCCGCGGGCGCATCGGCGTGCTGCCGGTCGTCGACAGCTACACCCTGGTGCTCGCCGGCCACGCCGGGGCCCACGCCGAGCTGTGGAACGGCGTGCTGGCAACGCTGGCGCGGCCGCTGCCGGCATCGCCGCTGGCCGCGCTGCCCGCCTGGGCCTGGGCCGGCGAACGCGCCGCGCTGTGCGGGCTGCCCGACGGCGCGCGGATCGAAGCGCCCGACGGCAGCACCACGACGCTGCTGGCCGATCCGCGCGCCGGCAACTGCAGCGGCTGGTGGCCGCGGCAGGCCGGCTGGCACCGCGTCGTCGCCGGCGACGCCAGCGCCGGCGTGCAGGTCATCGACCCGGCGGACGCCCGCGCCCTGCATGCGCAGGCCACGCGCGAGGCCACCTCGGCCCTGCGCGGCGGCAGCGGCGCTGCCGCGACCACGGCGCTGCCGGTGCCGGGCCCGCGCTGGCCGTGGCTGCTGGGCTTCGTGCTGGTGACGGCGCTGCTGTGGTGGCTGGAGCGTCGCCCGCGCAACGCCTAGCAGGAGCGCACCCGGTGCGCGAAGACGCATTGTCGGGAAAGCGGTGTGTGGGGCAGGCCGCACACCTGGGGCGTGCGCCTCTACCGTGGGTCCTGCAGCGCATCGCCGTCGCATCCGTGGAAGCCGGCATCGCGGCCGGCTTCCACGGGCGGCATCACTTCTTCGCGCTGAAGATCGGCGTCAGGTAGTCGGGGCTGCCTTCGATGCGCTGCAGCGACGGGTAGCGCAGGCCGCCGTGGTAGTCGATGCTGAGCGTGCGGTACACGTCCATGTCCTTGACCAGCAGGCGGATCGGCTGCCTGCCGTCCCTGGCCGCACGCACCGCTTCCTCCAGTTCGTCGGCGCTGTACTGCAGGTCGTTGACCGCCAGCACCTGCATGCCGCTGCCGAAGCCGGCGTTGAAGGCGGGGCTGTCCCAGCGCACCTCGCCGATGCGGCCGCTGCCGTCCAGCGACATGCCCAGCGAGTAGATGAAGCTGGCGCCGCGGCCCTTCATCATCGACTTGTAATAGGCGCTGGGCTTGTCGGTATAGACCAGCTTCCAGCCGGAGGCCTCGATGCCGCCGGTCAGGGGGGCGCGGTGCTCGACGCGGTCGCGCAGAAACTGCGCCCAGTCGCCGGTGGGCTGCACCTGTTCCAGGGTCGCGGCGACGTCTTCGAAGGTATAGGTGTCGGGCCGTTCCCACTGCCCGTCGTTCTTTCCGAAGAAGGCGCGGGCGAAGTCGTCCAGGCTGCGCCGGCCCTTGCTCAGGCTGCGGATGCGCACGTCCGCCTCCAGCCACAGCATCTGCCCGCCCTGGTAGTAGTCCTCGCTCATCTGGTAGCCGCGGTAGGGCTTGGGCTTGCGGCGCGCGATCACCGGGTCGTTGGTGGTGTCGCCCAGCGAGCGCCATTCCAGGCCCGGGCGGTTGTCGGCATAGGTGGCCGCGACCAGCGCCAGCGCGTCGCGCGAGGCCTCCATCGGGCGGATGCCGGAGCGCGCGGTCAGCACGTTGCCCCAGTACTGGGTCTGCCCTTCATAGACCCACAGCAGGCTGCCCTGCATCGGCACGTTGTAGTGCAGCGTAGCCAGGTCGGCCGGGCGCCGGTACTTGCCGTCCCACGAATGGGTGTACTCGTGGCCGAGCAGATCGCTGCTGCCGACCTTGGCGTCCCAGCCGCTGAAATAGTCGCGGTCCTCGCTGTTCTCGCTGGAACGCTGGTGCTCCAGGCCGATGCCGCCGAGCTGGCTGGTCACCGCGAACAGGAAGTCGTAGTGGTTGTAGTGCTCGGCGCCGTACAGCCTGCGCGCCTGGGTGACCAGCGCGCGGTGCTGCTCGATGTGCTCGGGCTTGGCCTCCAGGTCCTTGGCGCGGTCGGCGAACACGTTCAGGCGCACCGGGCGGGTGCCGGCCGGCGCCAGGTCGAAGGTGCGGTGGTAGCGGCCGGCGAACACCGGCGAATCAACCAGGATTTCCAGGTTGGTCGGCGCGTAGTGCACGGTGTCGCCGTCGCGGCGCTCCACTTCCAGCGCGCTGGCCGCTTCCCAGCCCTGCGGGTAGCGGGCGCTGGCGCGGTAGGTGATGGCGTGCGCGGCATGGCCGGCCGGGTACAGCACCATCGCGATCCACTGCAGGTTGAGCATGTTCGGGGTCATCACCGCACGCCCCTGCGAGGCGTCGGTGGGGCTGAGGAACTGGTAGTCCATGCGCAGTTCGCTCACGCCTTCGGGCACCTGCACGTTGAAGGTGAAGACGTCGAGCGGGTCGCGCGTCCATTCCAGCCGCTGGCCGTTGCCGGTGATGACCAGGCCGGCCAGCTTCTCGATCGCGCCGCTGGCGGCATGGTTGCCCGGCAGCCACGCCGGGTAGTGGAAGCGCTGCAGGCCGGGCCGCACCGGCACGCTCTGGCGGATCTTGAACACGCGCTGGCCCAGGTCGGTGGCATCCACGTCCAGCACGATGGTGCCCGGATAGGCCGCTTCGCTGATGGCGACGCCGCGCGCATCGGTGTTCGGCACGTCGGGGGCGGCATGCGCCAGGCCCATGGCGGCCATCAGCGCCAGGCCCAGCATGGCGGGGCGGATTACATGCATCGGCAGACCTCTCGTCGGTTCGGATCGACGGATGATCGCCGGATCGGGCCGCCGCCGCACGGGCCGTTAGGCATGGAAGGAGGCCCGGAAGAGAATGGGATTTCCTGCCTTCGAGCTGACGGACATCCGATTCCGCCCACGACCCCGCTCAGGTCCGCACGAAAATCTCCACGCGGCGGTTGAGCTGGCGGCCGCCGGGGTTGTCCCTGCCGTCGACCTCGTTGGGCGCCACCGGCTGCGACTCGCCGTAACCGCGCGCGCTGGCGTCCTGCGCCACGCCGCGCTCGCGCAGCGCCGCCACCACCGCCTGCGCGCGGCGTTCGGACAGGTCCTGGTTGTAGGCGTCGCTGCCCTTGGCGTCGGTATGGCCGCGGATTTCCATGGCGCGCGAGGGCACCTTCTGCAGCGCGGTGGCCAGCGCGTCCAGCACCTTGCCGGCGTCGGCGCGCACCTGCGCCTTGTCGAAGTCGAACAGCACCTTGTCGTTGAGGGTGACGACGAAGCCGCACGGCGCGCCGGAAGGTTTGAATTTGTCCAGCAGCGGGAAGCGCCCGGCCGGCGGCAGCGGCGGCAGCGGCGCCATGCGCACCTCGCGCGCGACCGCGCCCACGGTGCCGGTGCCATCGCCGCGGTTTTCGACGATGCCATCGGGCCCGCCGATCCAGCGCCCCGAGCCGTCGGCGCGCACCTCGATGCTGCCTTCCCCGCCGATCCAGCGGCCCGAGCCGTCGCCGTGGTTTTCGATGTTGCCGAAGTCGCCCACCCACATGCCGCCGCCCTTGCCGTCCAGTTCGATATGGCCGAACTCGCCGACATAGGTACCCGAGCCGTCGGCCTTCACTTCGAACGTGCCGGCGTTGTTGACGATGCTGCCGCTGCCGTCGGGATTGACCCGCACCACGTCGGCGTCGGTCACCGCCAGGCCGCTGCCGTCGGCGGCCACTTCGAACACGCCCTCGCTGCCGATGCGGCGCAGGTTGCCGGCGCCGTCGACGTTGGTGAAGCCGCTCTCGTTGACCAGCGCGCCGTCGGTGGCGCAGTTGGCCGGGCGCACGCTGATGCCGGCCACCGGGTCGATCAGCGCCTGCATCGAGGCTTCCAGCTGCCGCTGCGCCGGGCCGCTGCCGACGATGCTGGGCACCATGATCGGCGGGATCGCCGGGAACTCGAAACCGTCGCCGGCCGATGCCGGGTCGGCCTGTTCCGCCGCCGTCGCGCCGGCGGCCGGCGCCGCTGTGTCCTGTTGCGTGGAGGCCGGCGGCGATGGCGGGCTGCACGCCGACGCCAGCAGGGTCAGGCAGGCCAGCGACAGGGTCTTCTTGCGCATGCGGCAACTCCTCGGGAGGGGAGCCGCACTGTCGGCGACAGCGCGTTCAGGCACCGTGACCGGGCCGGCTCAGGCTTCGTCCAGCGCCGCGAAACACGCGGCGAGGTGGTCGATGAACAGGCGCACCGAGGGCAGCAGGCCGCGCCGCGACGGGAACACCACGTGCACGATCTCCTTCGGCGGCGCCCAGTCCGGCACCACCTGCAGCAGCCGCCCGTCCTGCAGCGCGTCGCGCACCACCATCGTCGGCAGCTGCGCCACGCCCACCCCGGCCAGCGCCGCCTCGCGCAGCGCGGCCATGCCGCGCGTGACCAGCCGCGGCGCATGCGCCACCTCGGCCACCGCGCCGTCCGGGCCGAGCAGATGCCAGGCGTGTTCGCCCTGCGGCACGCCCAGCGCCAGGCTCGGCAGCAGGTGCAGGTCGGCCGGGCCGTGCACCGGGCCGTGGCGCTGCAGCAGCGCCGGCGCCGCCACCAGGCACTGGGTGCGTTCGGCCAGCACCTTCAGTACCAGGTCGCTGTCCTCCAGCGGCGGCGGCCGCACGCGGATGGCCAGGTCGAACCCCTCGGCGATCACGTCCACGCGGCGGTTGGTGGCCTCCAGGTGCACCTGCACGTCCGGGCATCCGGCCATGAAGCTGGCCACCATCGCCGCGACGCGGAAGTCCAGCAGCATGGTCGGGCAGCTCAGGCGCACGGTGCCGCGCGGCGAGGAGCGGGTCATCTCGATGGATTCGGCGGCCGCCTT
>Ga0206118_100486_pt1 | contig 19022 bp, 14 predicted proteins | sample 3A20Ametagenome_FD_177999 | JGI IMG/M metagenome (GOLD analysis project Ga0206118, IMG submission 177999) | Enriched microbial communities from leaf-cutter ant dump, University of Wisconsin, Madison, United States - 3A20A | ecosystem: Environmental > Terrestrial > Nest > Insects nest > Nest dump... | reverse complement strand
GGCCCGATCGCCGAATGGAGGAGCCGAAACGGAGAGCGGACGCATGGCGGAGCGGCGGGACGTCGTCATCATCGGGGCAGGGGCGGCGGGCATGATGTGCGCCATCGCCGCGGGCCGGCGCGGCAGAAGCGTGCTCGTCCTCGACCATGCCCGCGCGCCGGGCGAGAAGATCCGCATCTCCGGCGGCGGCCGCTGCAACTTCACCAACATCCATGCCGCGCCGAAGAACTTCCTCTCGGCCAATCCGCATTTCTGCAAGTCGGCGCTCGCCCGCTATACGCCGCGCGATTTCCTCGACCTCGTCGAGCGCCACGGCATCGCCTGGCACGAGAAGACGCTCGGCCAGCTCTTCTGCGACAATTCGGCGAAGGACATCATCGCCATGCTGCTTTCCGAGATGGCGGCGGCGGGCGCGGAGCTGCGGCTGTCGACGCCGGTCGCCGCCGTCGAGCATACCGGCTCGGCCTTCCGCATCGTGACCGAGATGGGGGCGATCGAGGCGGCCGCGCTGGTGATCGCCACCGGCGGCAAGTCGATCCCGAAGATGGGGGCGACGGGCTTCGCCTATCGCATCGCCGGCGAGTTCGGCATTCCCGTCACCGAGACGCGCCCCGCCCTCGTGCCGCTGACGCTCGATCCCGCCACGCTCGCCGCGCATGAGGGCCTGCCGGGCGTGGCGGTGGACGTCGCCGTCCGCCGCGGCCGGACGGAGTTCCGAGAGGCGATGCTCTTCACCCACCGGGGCCTGAGCGGCCCCGCCGTCCTGCAGATCTCCTCCTACTGGCGCGAGGGCGAGGAGATTTCGATCGCGATCCGCCCCGACCTCGATTTCGCCTCGCTCCTTGCCGCCGCCCGGCGGGAGAACGGCCGGCAGGCGGTGCAGGCCGTGCTTTCGGAGCACATGCCGAGGAAGCTCGCCCAGCGCCTCGTCGCCGACCTTGGCCTCGACGCGCCGCTCGCCGAACTGTCGTCGCGCCGCCTCGACGCCCTGCTGCAGCGGCTTTCCGGCTGGCGCATGCGCCCGGCCGGCTCGGAGGGCTACCGCACGGCGGAGGTGACGCTCGGCGGCGTCGATACCGCCGCGCTCGATTCCCGCAGCATGGCGGCGAAGACGGTGCCGGGGCTTCATTTCATCGGCGAGGCGGTGGACGTCACCGGCTGGCTCGGCGGCTACAATTTCCAATGGGCCTGGGCTTCGGGCCACGCCGCCGGCGAAAGCCTCTGATCCCCTGAGGGTGGGGAGGCCGCCTTTACGCCGCCTTAAGACCTTCCGGCGGATGCTGGCGGCATGTCGGCGTTTCCCGCCTGCCGGCGGGGACAACATGATGTGGGCCGGCTGACCGGATCATCCGGATCGACCCCTTTCCAGTGGAGTGTTGCCGCATGCCCGTCCGTCGCCGCCCCGCCCGTGCCATTGCCGTCGCTGCCGTGGAGAACCGCCGCCAACGCCTCGCCGTCTGCGGCCATGCGGCGCTCGCCGCCTTCCTCGTCGTTGCGCTGGCGGCCCTCCTGCTCTGAGGCTCCACCCCCTCATAAATCGTTTGAAATAGTGATGGAATCTTAAAGATTGGGATCAATCCTTGGCGGATAGGGTTCCGGACTCCGCGTCCCCATGACGGGTTTCGACGCGGCTTGCAATGAATGCTCCCCCGGATGAGCGGCGTCTGTCCGCATGCCACTCGACAACCGGCGATCCGGACCCGCGAGGGAACGGGGGAGGCGCCGAAAACGGATGCTCCGCGATGCTCATTGACAAGATTCTTGCCCGATTCAAGATCCAGACCAAGGTCCTGGTCTTCATCCTGCCCTTCGTGCTCAGCATCTGCGCCGTCGGTTTCACCGGGCTCTATGCCTCGGGCCTCCTGCAAGGGCGCATGGAGATATCGAACAGCGTGCTGCGGTCGCTGAGCGGCTTCAAGGACGTCTATGCGGGGATGAACCAGTTCCTGCAGAACACCAGCGAGGAGAGCCGCGACGCGGTTCACGAGAGGCTGAAGGCGCAGGGCGCCGTCCTGCAATCGACGATGGACGGGCTTGCCCCCGACGCCGACCGCTCGAAGCTCGTCGACGCACAGGCGCAGACCCGCGACATCGAGGCCCGCATGGACGGTCTCTGGCAGCTCTATGTCGGCGAGGTCGGGCTTCGCGACACGATGGGCGCCAACCTGCGCTTCCTCGCCGGCGAGCAGGTCAAGATCCTGGAGGAGGCGACGAAGCTGCAGCGCTCCGTGCGCCAGGACGAGAACGCCGCGAAAAGCATGCTGCGCGAGGCCGACCGGCTGACGAATGGCAGCCGCTTCTTCGCCGACCTCCTGGCCGATTTCGGCAAGGCCGCCACGCCGGAGGCCAAGCTCGCGCTGGTCAGGGAACGCTTCCCCTTCATCACCAAGACCGAGCGGGCGATCGCCACCGTCCTGCCGAAGAGCCAGAAGGTCGTCTCGGACACCATCCGCAACACCAAGGGCGAGCTCGGCGAGCTCGTCGGCTCCAGCGACCCGGTGGACGTCGTCGTGCCGGAAATCACGCGCCGCGTCTCCCGCTTCCGCCAGGTCAGCATCCAGCTGCAGTCGGCCGCCGGCGAGAAGATGCGCGAGGCCACCCGCATCTTCGGCGAGCTGGACGAGCCGATCATCAAGTCGGAGGCGATCCTCGTCGCCACCCGCAAGCTCGTCAACTCGATCTATTCCATCCAGATCGCCGCCGCCCGCTTCCTCGGCGAGACGTCCGAGGAGAACCGTGCCAAGCTCTTGAGCGAGCTCTCGATCGTCCGCAGCGACATGGACGGCCTGCGCGGCAGCGCGAGCGGCCTCACCTTCTTCGACACGGTCGGTGACACGCTGATGCCGGCGCTCGTGCGCATGGACGAGGACAGCGCCGCGCTGGTGAAGATCAGCACTGAGCGCGCCATGAGCTTCAGGGCCGCCGGCTCGTCGATCGACACGATCTGGAACCTGCTCTCCCAGTTCGCCGAGGAGCAGAAGACGAGTGCCGGCACCGAGCGCGAGAAGGCCAACCAGGTCTCCGTCCTCGCCACGGTGCTCGGCATCGCCATCGCCGTCGTCGCCGGCATCGCGCTGGTGCTGACGCTGAAGGGCCCGATCGGCCAGATCACCGGCGCGATGCGCCGCCTCGCCGACGGCTTCCTCGATACCCGCATCTCGGGCGAGGGCCGTGCCGACGAAATCGGCGACATGGCCCGCGCGCTCGGCATCTTCAAGGAAAACGCGCTGTCGAAGATCCGCATCGAGGCCGAAAGCGAGGAGCAGCGCGCCGCCGCGGAAGCCGAGCGCGCCCGCAATGACGCCGAGAAGCAGGCGCTCGACCGGCAGATCGACTTCGCCGTCGACGCGCTCGCCGCCGGCCTCGGCCGTCTCGCGCAGGGCGATCTCTCGCGCCAGATCGACACGCCCTTCACCGGCCGCCTCGAACAGCTGCGGCAGGACTTCAACGTCTCGCTGACGCGCCTGCAGGACACGCTGAGCCAGATCCGCACCAATGCCCTGTCGATCCAGCGCAGCGGCTCGGAGATGCTGCAATCGGCCGACGCGCTCTCCAAGCGCACCGAGGCCCAGGCCGCCTCGCTGGAGGAGACCGCCGCCGCGGTCGAGGAGATCACCGTCACCGTCCGCTCCTCGGCCGAGCGGGCGCACGAGGCGAACCTCGTCGTCGGCGAGACCAAGAGCAGCGCCGACAGTTCCGCCGCCGTCGTCGGCAACGCGATCGCCGCCATGGGCCGCATCGAGGGCGCCTCGCGCCAGATCGAGCAGATCATCGAGGTGATCGACGACATCGCCTTCCAGACCAACCTGCTGGCGCTGAATGCCGGCATCGAGGCGGCGCGTGCCGGCGAGGCCGGCAAGGGTTTCGCCGTCGTCGCCCAGGAGGTGCGCGAGCTCGCCCAGCGCTCGGCCAATGCCGCCCATGAGATTAAGGGCCTCATCGAGAAATCGACGAGCGAGGTCAGCTCCGGTGCGCATCTGGTGCAGGAGACCGGCGCCGTGCTCGCCTCGATCAGCCAGCAGATCGTCACCGTCAGCCAGCACGTCGAGACCATGGCGACGGCGAGCCGCGACCAGGCGGCGGCGCTGCACGAGGTCAACGGCTCCGTCAACCAGATGGACCAGATGACCCAGCAGAACGCCTCGATGGTCGACCTCACCACCGCCGCCAGCCGCCAGCTTGCCAGCGAGGCCGACGTGCTGATGGCGCTGGTCGAGCAGTTCCGGCTGGAGGCGGACGAGCAGCCGGCCTACCGCGCGGCGTGATCGTCATCAATGCAGGAAGAAAGGCCCGGGAGACCGGGCCTTCAGCTTGTTGGCAAACCTCTCATCCGCACTGTCGTCATCCTCGGCCTTGAGCCGAGGATCCCTTTGCTTCACCGGCGACGGATGGTCGGGTCAAGCCCGACCATGACGGAGAAGGGGTTCAGGACTTCGTCGGCAGTCTAAGGCCCGGGAGACCGGGCCTTTCTTGTTTTCAGGGCTTGAGGCGATGGAGGAGCGCCCGCAGGCGCGTCCGCAGGGGCCGGCCCTTCGGCGGCGCACGGCGCCTGCTGGGATGCTCCTTCGCCATCATGTCGAAGAGCACGGCCATGCCGAGCATGTCGTTCATGGGGTTCTCCTTTCGGGGCATGGGAGACCGATGCGCCGGGAGGCGTGCGGGCGGTCTCGCGATGTTCGGGTGACGGCGTTGCGCCGTTGCTGACGAGGAGGAGACTATCCGACGGATTTCGATTCACGAAGGCCGGATTCCGGACTATGTTTTTCATCCATGAAAAACCTGTCCTGGGAATCCTACCGCATCTTCCTCGACGTCGCCCGCGGCGGCGGGCTGACGGCGGCCGCGCAGGCCTTAGGCCTCAGCCCCGCCACGGTCGGCCGGCGCGTGCTGCAGCTGGAGGAGGCGATGGGCCGGCCGCTCTTCCTGCGCAGCCAGACCGGCTACCGGCTGACGGCGGAAGGGCAGGCGCTGTTCGAGCAGGTGCAGGCGATGGAGGCGATCGCCCGCGGCGTCGAGAGCTGGCGGCAGGAGGCGCAGGGCACGACTGTCGTGCGGCTGATGGCCGGCACCTGGGTGACGTGGCTCGTCTGCGAGAACATGGCGGCGATCTGCGCCCCGCGCGATCCCTTCCGCCTCGATCTTTCCGTCTCCGAGCGCCGCGCCAGCCTCGTCCACCGCGAGGTGGATGTCGGCGTGCGCGCGGTCGAGCCGACGGAGCCGAGCCTGATCAGCCGCCACGGCGGCGAGGTCGCCTATGCCGCCTACCGTCGCCGCAATGCCGGCGAGGCGCTTGCGGAGCGCTGGCTCGCCGTCGGTGAGGAGGAGGCCATCTCGGCCTATCTGCGCTGGCCGCATGAGCGCAGGGGCGAGCGGATCGCCGTCCTCGTCAGCCGGCCGCGCTCGCTGCTCGATCTCGTGCGCGCCGGTGCCGGACAGGCGGTGCTGCCCTGCTTCGTCGGCGACCTCGACCCGACGCTGGAGCGGGCCGGCGAGGAGATTCGCGACCTGCGCCACGGCCAGTGGATCGTCACCAACGGCGAGGACCGGCACCGGCGCGACATCCGCACGGTGGCCGACCGGCTCTTCCACCTGCTGAAAAGCCACGGCGACCTCTTCTCCGGCAGGCGGCCGAGCCGGACCGGCTGAATGCGGGAAGCCCCGGCGCAGGGGACGCCGGGGCTCCTTCATGGCGAGGGGAATGCTGCCGTCAGCCGCGGCCCTGCGTCACGATCACCGGGATCAAGAGGTCGCCCCAGTTGCCCTCGCCGCCGTGATGGCGGGCGGAGCGGACGAGCTCCACCGAGACGCCGGCCTCGACCGCCTTCATGACGGACTGGTTGAGCCGGTGCAGGTCGTTGGCGACCATGCGGATCATCGCCTGCTGGTCGGGGGTCATGGCGGTGGACTGTTCCTCCGCCCGTTCCTTGACGCGGGTCTGGACTGTCATGGCATTTCTCCTCTTGTGATCGGGGTTCTTGAAAGTTGGGCGCGTTATTCGGCGGCCGGGCGGAACTGCTCGTGCTCGGTCGATTCCTTCATGGCGGTGGTGGAGGACTGGCCGCCGGTGATGGCGAGCGACACGGCGTCGAAATAGCCGGTGCCGACCTCGCGCTGGTGTTTTGTCGCGGTATAGCCGTTGATCTCGGCGGCGAATTCCGCCTCCTGCAGCTCCGAATAGGCGGCCATCTGCCGGTCCTTGTAGCCACGGGCGAGCTCGAACATGCCGTAGTTCAGCTGGTGGAAGCCGGCGAGCGTGATGAACTGGAACTTGTAGCCCATCGCGCCCAATTCCCGCTGGAACCTGGCGATCGTCGCGTCGTCGAGGTTCTTCTTCCAGTTGAACGAGGGCGAGCAATTGTAGGCGAGCAGCTTGCCGGGATGGGCCTTGTGCACGGCCTCGGCGAATTTGCGGGCCTGTTCGAGGTCCGGCTTGCCGGTCTCCATCCAGATCAGGTCGCAATGCGGCGCATAGGCGATGGCGCGCGCGATGCAGGGCTCGATGCCGTTCCTGACGTTGTAGAAGCCCTCGACCGTGCGGCCCTTGTCCTGGTCGACGAAGGGCTGGTCGCGCTCGTCGATGTCGGAGGTCAGGAGCTTTGCCGCTTCCGCGTCGGTACGGGCGATGATCAGCGTCGGCACGCCCATGACGTCGGCGGCAAGGCGGGCGGCATTGAGGTTGCGGATGTGGGCGGCGGTCGGGATCAGAACCTTGCCGCCGAGATGGCCGCACTTCTTCTCGGACGCGAGCTGGTCCTCGAAGTGGACGCCGGCGGCACCCGCCTCGATGAAGGCCTTCATGATCTCGAAGGCGTTGAGCGGGCCGCCGAAGCCGGCCTCCGCGTCGGCGACGATCGGCGCGAACCAGGTGTCGACCGAAAGGCCGTTTCCTTCCGCCGTCTCGATCTGGTCGGCGCGCTGCAGCGTGCGGTTGATGCGCTTGGCGAGCTCCGGTGCGGCGTTCGCCGGATAGAGCGACTGGTCGGGATACATGGCCGACGCGGTGTTGGCGTCAGCGGCGACCTGCCAGCCGGAGAGATAGATCGCCTTCAGCCCGGCACGGACCATCTGCATGGCCTGGTTGCCCGAGAGCGCGCCGAGCGCGTTGACGAAATCCTCCTCGTGGATGAGCTTCCATAGCCGGTTCGCGCCGTTCTCGGCGAGCGTGTGGCGGATCTGGACCGAGCCGCGCAGCCGCGCGACCGTCTCGGCCGTATAGGGGCGCTCGATGCCCTCGAAACGGCCCTGCGGCGCGTTCGGAACGAGTTTGTAAAAATCAGTCATGCCATCCTCCAATGCGGTGTCCCGGGATCGGGCTTCGGTGCGTCTTGCTGCCCGATTTCATGTGACAGTATTTACATCGCAGCGCACAATAAGACGAGAGAGAAGCAGAAAATCAGCAGGATAATCGGGTAACGATGTCTTGCCTTTGACAGGTCGGCTCTGTAAAAAAGTAAATTCTGTAAATCCACCGACCGGGCCGGCGCTGTAAAGGATTTGACATATGGCGGAGAACAAGATCTTTGCCGGCCCGAAGGTCCGGCGCATCCGCAACACGCTCGGCCTCACCCAGACGGCGATGGCCGAGGGCCTGTCGATCTCGCCGTCCTATCTCAACCTCATCGAGCGCAACCAGCGGCCGCTCACCGTGCAGCTCCTGCTCCGGCTCGCCTCCGTCTACAAGGTCGACCTCGACGAGCTGCAGGGCGAGAGCGCCGGCAATGCGCGGCAGCTGCGCGAGGTCTTCGCCGATCCGCTGCTGTCCGGCGAGTTGCCGGGCGACCACGAGCTGGTCGAGATCGCCGACGCGGCGCCGAACGTGGCGAGCGGCATCGTCAAGCTCTACCGCGCCTATCGCGAGCAGGCCGCCCGCCTTACCGACCTCGCCGACCTGCTCGCCCGCGAGGGCCACGCCACGGCGCTGCCGGCGACGCTGCTGCCGATGGACGAGGTGCGCGGCAAGCTGGAGGGCCGGCCCAACTATTTCGGCCGCATCGACGAGGCGGCGGAGCGTTTTCACGCCGCGCTGGAGCCGGGCGACGACCTTTCCGCGGCGCTGAAGACGTGGCTGCGCCGCGAGCACGGCGTCGTCGTGCGGGCGTTGCCGGTCCATGCCATGCCGACGCTGCGCCGCCGCTTCGATCGCCATTCCATGCGCCTTTTCCTGTCGGAGCGCCTGTCGCCCTTCGACCGGCTGCGCGAGGTGGCGATGGAAAGCGTGCAGATCGCCTTGCAGGAAGAAATCTTCGCCGAGCTCGACGCGCTCGCCTTCTCCACCGCCGAGGCGCGGCGCATCGCCCGCTTCGAGCTCGCCCGCTACGCCGCCCATGCGCTGATGATGCCCTACGAGGCCTTTCATGCCACGGCGCAGCGCGCCCGCTACGACGTCGACGTGCTGCGCGCCCGCTTCGACGTCTCCTACGAGCAGGCGGCGAACCGGCTGACGATGCTGCAGCGGCCGGGCCGGGCGGGGGTGCCTTTCTTCCTGCTGGAGGTCGACAATGCCGGCCATCGCTTCCGCCGCGCCGGCGCGCAAGGGTTCCCGCAGGCCCGTTTCGGCGGCGGCTGTCCGAAGCTCGGCGTCCATGCCGCCTTCTCGCAGCCCGGCCAGATCCTCGTCGATCGCGTCGAGATGCCGGACGGTGCCGCCTTCCTAACCGTCGCGCGCACGCTGGAAGGCCCGCAGGGCGCCTTTTCCGAACGCGTGCGGCGCACGGCGCTCCTTCTCGGCTGCGAGGCGGCGCATGCCGAGGAGACCGTCTATGCCGACGGGCTCCGGCGCGACGCGGCGATCGCCGTCGGCACGGCCTGCCGGCTCTGCGAGCGCCAGGGCTGTCTCGCCCGCGCCGAGCCGCCCGTCACGAGGCCCCTCGGCCTCGACGAAATGGTCGCGGGTTTAAGTCTTTTCGACTTCCAGTGAATTTCCGCTTGATTTCCGTCAGCGATGCCGTTTCAAATGTGATGGAAAGGGAAATAATGTGATATCAAAAATTCCGTCGCAGACGGCGTATAATGAACCTTGTCGTGCCTCGAAAAACGACCATAATCGGCCACTGTTCTTTATGCGATCTCAAAGCACGTGAGAAAACTGGGAGATAAATCAATGAGAAGGCGTACTCTTATGACGGCGGTTGCGGCTGGCGCGCTGCTGGCTGCCGGCGGTGTGTCCGCGCAGGAAAAGGTCGTCAACGTCTATAACTGGTCGGATTATATCGACAGCTCGATTATCGACGACTTCACCAAGGAGACCGGCATCAAGGTCGTCTACGACGTCTACGATTCCAACGAGATCCTGGAGACGAAGCTTTTGGCCGGCGGCACCGGCTACGACGTCGTCGTGCCGACCAACACCTTCCTGCAGCGCCAGATTTCGGCGGGCGTCTACCAGAAGCTCGACAAGTCGAAGCTGCCGAACCTCGCGAACATGTGGGACATGGTGAGCGAGCGCATGCAGCCGTTCGATCCCGGCAACGAATATTCGATCAACTACATGTGGGGCACCATCGGCATCGGCTTCAACGTCGCCAAGGTGAAGGAGGCCCTCGGCACGGACGAGATCGATAGCTGGAGCGCGGTCTTCGATCCGGAAAATGCCGCCAAGCTCGCCGATTGCGGCATCAACTTCCTCGATTCCCCGACCGACATGATCCCGGTCGTGCTCGCCTATCTCGGCCTCAACCCCGACAGCCACGAGCCGGAGGACATCGCCAAGGCGGAAGAGGCGCTGCTGAAGGTGCGCCCCTACGTGCGCAAGTTCCACTCCTCGGAGTTCATCAACGGCCTTGCCAACGGCGACATCTGCGCGGCGGTCGGCTGGTCGGGCGATATCTTCCAGGCGAGCGACCGCGCCGAGGAGGCCGAGAACGGCGTCGAGGTCGGCTACATCATCCCGAAGGAAGGCACGCAGATGTGGTTCGACCAGATGGCGATCCCCGCCGACGCGCCGCATGTCGAGGAAGCGCATGCCTTCCTGAACTACATCATGCGCCCGGACGTCATCGCCAAGTCGTCGGACTACGTCCACTACGCCAACGGCAACAAGGCCTCGCAGGCGGAGCTCGATCCGGAGATCCTCAACGACCCGGCGATCTATCCGGACGAGGAGACGCTGTCCAAGCTCTTCACCAACACGACGCTGGACGCCAAGACGCAGCGCCTGTTCACACGCACCTGGACCCGGGTCGTGACCGGCCAGTAAGCGGACCCAAGGCGGATTGCCCGGAAGCCACTTCCGGGCAATTTCATTTCGATTGCCAAAAAATTCGACCGCCAGAAAAAGAGATGGGGACAGGCAATGAAATCTCTCGGCAATATCCGTCGCTCCTTCGCGCCGTGGACGGACCCGGACGCAAAGCCGTTCATCACGTTCCGCAACGTCACGAAGAGGTTCGGTGACTTCACGGCGGTCGACGATCTCACCCTTGACATCTACCATCGGGAATTCTTCGCGCTGCTCGGCGCCTCCGGCTGCGGCAAGTCCACGCTGCTGCGCATGCTGGCGGGCTTCGAACGGCCGACCTCCGGCGAGATCATCCTCGACGGCCAGGATATCGCCGGCATCCCGCCCTACCGCCGGCCCGTCAACATGATGTTCCAGTCCTACGCGCTCTTCCCGCACATGACGGTGGAGAGCAACATCGGCTTCGGGCTACGCCAGGACGGCATGCCGAAGAACGAGATCGCCGAGCGCGTGGCGCAGATGCTGAAACTGGTGAAGCTGGAACAGTTCGCCAAGCGCAAGCCGCATCAGCTCTCAGGCGGCCAGCGCCAGCGCGTGGCGCTCGCCCGCTCGCTCGCCAAGCGGCCGAAGGTGCTGCTCCTCGACGAGCCGCTCGGCGCGCTCGACAAGAAGCTGCGCGAGGAGACGCAGTTCGAGCTGATGGACCTGCAGCAGGAACTCGGCCTCACCTTCGTCGTCGTCACCCACGACCAGGAGGAGGCGATGACCATGGCCGACCGCATCGCGGTGATGAGCCACGGCAAGGTCATCCAGGTGGCAACGCCCGCGGAGATCTACGAGGCGCCGAACTCGCGCTTCGTCGCCGACTTCATCGGCGACGTGAACATCCTCGACGGCAAGGTCTCAGCCAATGGCAACGGCAGGATCGAGCTTGCCGCGAACGACGGCTTCACCGTGCGCACCGTGACCGGCAACGGCCCGGCGACGGGACAGGCCGCCGGCTTCGCCATCCGCCCGGAGAAGCTGAAGGTCACGCGCGCGGCACCCGCCGACGCCTCCGTCAACGCCGCCCAGGGCGAGATCTGGGACATCGGCTATCTCGGCGACATGACCGTCTTTCACGTCAGGTTGGACAGCGGCAAGGTGGTGAAGGCCTCCATGCTCAACGCCCAGCGCGAGGTCGAGGACCCGATTTCCTATGACGAGCGCGTCTGGGTCTCCTTCGGCGAGACCGCCGGCGTCGTCCTGAAGGATTGAGGCGATGGCAAAGCTCGGCTCCGCGATCTTCAGCCGCCTCGTCATCGCCATCCCCTATGCCTGGCTGCTGTTCTTCTTCCTCGTCCCCTTCTTCATCGTCTTCCGCATTTCGCTTTCCACGACGGCGATCGCCCAGCCGCCCTACGAGCCGGTCTTCGCGCTCGCGGACGGCCTTTCCGGCCTGTGGGCGAAGCTCGGCGAGCTGCATTTCGACAATTTCGTCTGGCTGACGGAGGATGCGCTCTACATCAACGCCTATCTGTCGAGCCTGTGGATCGCCGGCGTCTCGACCTTCTTCACGCTGCTGATCGGCTACCCGATCGCCTACGGCATGGCGCAGGCGCCGCGCTCGCTGAGGCCGACGCTGCTGATGCTGGTGATCCTGCCGTTCTGGACGAGCTTCCTCATCCGCGTCTATGCCTGGATCGCCATCCTCAAGCCAGAGGGTCTGCTCAACCAGTTCCTCATCGGCATCGGCGTCATCGACAGCCCGCTGATCATCATCAACACCAACTGGGCGATCTATATCGGCATCGTCTATTCCTATCTGCCCTTCATGGTGCTGCCGCTCTATTCGGCGCTGGAGAAGATGGACCATTCGCTGATCGAGGCGGCGCAGGATCTCGGCTGCCCGCCGATCTCGGCCTTCTGGAAGGTGACCTTCCCGCTGTCGATCCCCGGCGTGGTGGCCGGCTGCATGCTCGTCTTCATCCCCGCCGTCGGCGAGTTCGTCATCCCCGACCTGCTCGGCGGATCGCAGACGCTGATGATCGGCAAGACGCTGTGGAACGAGTTCAACGCCAACCGCGACTGGCCGGTCTCGGCCGCCGTCGCCACGATCCTGCTCATGATCCTCGTGGTGCCGATCGTGTTCTTCCAGAACGCGCAGGCGAAAGCCGAAGAGCAGGGGAGGTAAGGCCATGCAGACCTGGTCCCGTTTCAACATCGTCTCCGTCGTGCTCGGCTTCGCCTTCCTCTACCTGCCGATCGTGCTCCTGGTCGTCTTCTCGTTCAACGAGTCGAAGCTCGTCACGGTCTGGGCCGGCTTCTCGACCAAATGGTACGCCTCGCTCTTCCGCAACCAGGGCCTCATCGACGCGGCCTGGGTGACGATCCGCGTGGCGCTGCTCGCCGCCTCCATCGCCACGGTGCTCGGCACCATGGCGGCGCTGGCACTGACGCGCTACACGCGCTTCCGCGGCCGGCTGCTGTTCTCCGGCATGGTCTATGCGCCGCTCGTCATGCCGGAGGTCATCACCGGCCTGTCGCTGCTGCTGCTCTTCGTCGCCATCGGCTTTGATCGCGGCTTCTGGACGGTGACGCTCGCCCACATCACCTTCTCGATGTGCTTCGTGACGGTGGTGGTGCAGTCGCGGCTCCTCTCCTTCGACCGTTCCATAGAAGAAGCGGCGATGGACCTCGGCGCCACCCCCGTGCGCACCTTCTTCGAGGTGACGCTGCCGGTGATCGCGCCTGCCGTTCTCTCCGGCTGGATGCTGGCGCTGACGCTCTCGCTCGACGACCTCGTCATCGCCAGCTTCACTTCCGGTCCCGGCGCCACCACGCTGCCGATGAAGATCTACAGCCAGGTGCGTCTCGGCGTGACGCCGGAGATCAACGCGGCCTGCACGATCCTGATCGGCCTCGTCGCCGTCGGCGTGCTCGTCGCCTCGATCCTGACCAAGCGGCGCGACCTGCAGCGCCAGCGCGACGAGCAGGCGGCCTTCGCCGGCCGCTGACCGCTCAATTGCCGCCGGTGAGCACGGAAAGCGGCGAGATCACCGGTTCCGGCCAGGAGCCGCCGGCGAAGAAGCCGGTGGGCGGGGGCGACCCGTCGCCGTCTTCCTGGCCGGTTGCGGCGATCGTGCCGGCGAGCGCGACGCTGCCGGTGCGGTAGGGGATCATGCCGGAGACCGACAGCGTCTTGCCGCCGCCCTCGATCTCGGCCTTCGTCAGCTCCGCCAGCCCCTTGTCGAGCCGCGCGTCGATCTCGGCGCGGGTGAAGTCGAAGCTGCCGCCGGCGGCTTCCGAGATGTTGAAGAAGGCGTTCTTCGCGACCAGCGCCTCGAAGGTTTCCCGGTTGAAGCGGGTGAGCGTGCCGGCTCCCATGCGCAGCCGGAACTGGCCGGAAAGGTCGGATGCGGTGGTGGCCCAGAGCGCCCGGTCGGTGGAGAGCTCGAACTCCGCCGAACCGCGCCCGACCGGCAGCGGCCCCGGCAGCGCCAGCATCTCGACGATGCCGCCGATATCGACATTGGCAAGCGACAGGCGCGCCTGCCCGCCGCGGCGGAAACCCTCCTCCGCGAGCGTGATGCGGCCGGTCATGGTGCCGTCCATGAAGCTGCTGTCGCCGACGTCGAAGGCGGCGCGGCCGTTCTCGATCCGGATCCCGGCGGCGAGATCGGCAAGCGAGAAGGGCGCGAAGTCGGCGTTCTTCGCCGAAAGCCGGAGGTCCAGCCCGAGCTGGCGCATGAAGGCCGTGTCGATGCCCATCCCCGGCTCCGCGCCCGGCAGCGGCGTGAAGGCGGACAGGAAGGCCTTGAGGTCGATCCGGTCGAAGGCGAGCGTGCCGCCCACCTGCGGCCTGCCGTCGGGCGGCATGGCGATGTCGAGCAGGCCGGTCGCCCGGGCATTCTCCAGGCCGAGGCGCAGGTCTTCCAGCTTCGCCGCATAGCCCGCCGTCGTCACCTTGGCCTCGGCGTCGATCCGCCCCACGGCGGCGGCGGCCGGAATGTGCTTGCCCTGCCAGGAGAGCAGGCGGTCGAGAGAGGGCGTCGCAAGATGCAGCCGGCCGGAGATGAAAGCGTTGGCCGAAAGGTTGGCGAGGCCGTCGAAATCGACGGTCGCGGGATCGGAGGAGAGTTTTGCGCGGACCGGCGCGTTGCGGCCGGCGAGCAGCGCCAGCGGCTGGTCGCAGGTGAAGGTCCAGTGCGCCACCTCGCCGTTGACGACGCCGGTGAGATCGAGGTCGAGCCGCTTGCCGATATGCGGCCAGTCCACGCTTCCGTTGATGTCGGAGACACGATAGGTCTCGCCGCTCGCCGCATGCGCGGCCGTCACCGTGCCGTCGACGATGCGGATGCTGCCGATGCGTTCGTGCCCGAGCGGCGGGGCAGCGTCGGCGGGGGCGGCGGCGACCGTGTCGATCGCCTGGCTCAGCCACCCGCCGCGGCGCCAGTTGAGGGTGCCGTCCGCGTCCCAGCCGATCCGGAGCACGGGCCGCATCAGTTCGTAGTCGCCGAAGGCCGGCCGGCCGGCAAGCGCGCCGAGAAGGTCGAAGCCGGCGGAGATCGTCTCGACGCGGGCAAGCTCCTCGCCGGCGCCGGCAAGGATGCGCACGGCGGGAAGCCGCACGCGCGGATAGGGCCAGAAGGCGAAGTCCGGCGTGCCGCCGATGACGACGTCCGCACCCGTCCAGGCTTCAAGGGATTCCTCGATCGCCTCGCCGACCATGTCGGTGCGCACGAGAAAGGGCACGGCGGCTCGCACGGCAAGAACCACGCAGACGACGGCAAGAATCCCGCCCGCCAGATGCCGTGGGCGGATGAAACGGAAAAGGGTCATTCCGGCGCGCCCCTCCGATCGGAAGCGTTCAGATGGTCTTGCGCAACGGGATAGGCGCTTGGCCGAAAGAAAGCAAATGGCCGCATTGCGCAAACGTGCCGAAGAGCGGCGCGATCAGGCCGCCGGCCCTTTATGCCGCGCCGCAACATGATATAGGAATGCCAGTGGAGTGGAGGAATGCATGACGACGGATAGACCCCTGTGGGAGCCTTCGGCCGATACGCTGGAAAACAGCCCGATGGCGCGGTTCATGAAGGCCTGCGGCGCACGCCACGGACGCGACTTCGCCTCCTATGACGACCTGCACGCCTGGTCGGTGGCTGAGCGCGCCGATTTCTGGAACGCCGTCTGGGACGACGGCGGCATGATCGGCGACCGGGGCGGCGTGACGCTGGAAAACGGCGAGAGCATGCTCGAAGCCCGCTTCTTCCCCGAAGGCAGGCTGAACTTCGCGGAAAACCTGCTCAAGACCTCCGGCGCCGGCGATGCGATCGTCTTCCGCGGCGAGGACAAGGTGTCCTGCCGCTGGTCCTGGGACGAACTGCGCGCGCGCGTCTCGAAGCTCCAGCAGGCCTTCGCGGCCATGGGCATCGGCGAGGGCGACCGCGTCGCCGCGATGATGCCGAACCTGCCGGAAACCGTCGCCTGCATGCTGGCCGTCGCGTCCCTCGGCGCCATCTGGTCCTCCTGCTCGCCCGATTTCGGTGAGCAGGGCGTGCTCGACCGCTTCGGCCAGATCGAGCCGAAGCTCTTCGTCGCCTGCGACGGCTACTGGTATGCCGGCAAGCTGCAGGACGTGGCGGAGAAGGTGCGCGCGGTCGCGGTTAGGCTCGGCGCCCCGGTCCTCGTCGTGCACTATGCGGGCGACGCGGACGCGCTCGCCGCTTCGCTGCCCGACGGGCGCACACTGGACGCGGTGCTTGCGGCATACGAGGAGAAGCCGCTCGTCTTCAATCGGCTGCCCTTCCGCCATCCGCTCTATATCCTGTTCTCCTCCGGCACGACGGGCGTGCCGAAATGCATCGTCCATTCGGCCGGCGGCACGCTGCTGCAGCATCTCAAGGAACACCGGCTGCATTGCGGCCTCACCGCCGGCGAGCGATTGTTCTACTTCACCACCTGCGGCTGGATGATGTGGAACTGGCTGGTCTCGGGCCTGGCCGTCGGCGCCACCCTCTGCCTCTACGACGGCTCGCCCTTCCACCCGGACGGCAACGTGCTGTTCGACTATGCCGCAGCCGAGAAATTCGCCGTCTTCGGCACCTCGGCCAAATATATCGACGCGGTGCGCAAGGGCGGCTTCACGCCGCACACCACCCACGATCTCTCGCATCTGCGCCTCATCACCTCCACCGGCTCGCCGCTCTCGCCGGAAGGCTTCGACTTCGTCTACGAGGGCATCAAGCCGGACGTGCAGCTCGCCTCCATTTCCGGCGGCACCGACATCGTCTCTTGCTTCGTGCTCGGCATTCCCCTGAAGCCGGTCTGGCGCGGCGAGATCCAGGGCGCGGGCCTCGGGCTCGCCATGGACGTCTGGGACGAGGAGGGCCGCCCGGTCCGCGGCGAGAAGGGCGAGCTCGTCTGCACCAGGGCCTTCCCCTCCATGCCGGTGATGTTCTGGAACGATCCGGACGGGGAAAAATATCGCGCGGCCTATTTCGAGCGCTTCGACAACGTCTGGTGCCACGGCGACTTCGCCGAATGGACGGAGCACGGCGGCATCGTCATCCACGGCCGCTCCGACGCGACGCTCAACCCGGGCGGCGTGCGCATCGGCACGGCGGAGATCTATAACCAGGTGGAGCAGCTGGAAGAGGTCGCCGAGGCGCTCTGCATCGGCCAGGAGTGGGACGACGACGTGCGCATCGTCCTCTTCGTGCGCCTGCCCGCCGGCAGGGTGCTCGACGAGGCGCTGGAGAAGACGATCCGCACCAAGATCCGCACCGGCGCCTCGCCGCGCCACGTGCCGGCGAGGATCGTCCAGGTCGCCGACATCCCGCGCACCAAGTCCGGCAAGATCGTCGAGCTCGCGGTGCGCGAGGTCGTGCACGGCCGGCCGGTGAAGAACAAGGAGGCGCTCGCCAATCCGGAAGCGCTCGATCTCTTCGCCGATCTCGCTGTGCTGAAATCGTGAAGCTGTCCGGCGCGGCGCGTTAACCAAGTTTGCGAAGTCGTGAACGCGCCGCCTGTCCCGGAACCGCACGGGTAAGGGTTTGTTAATCCGCAATGGTGCAAGGTCGTACCAACTTGAGCACGCCCGATGAAGGGTGGTCTGGTCCTCCGACCCCGATGGCATGAAGCCGTTCATCTCGCTTTTGTTGGACAGCATTCAAACTATCGGGGCGGCTTCGGCCGCCCTCTTTTTTATCTCTTGTCCAGCGAGCGGGAAACGAGGAAGACCGGGATCAGTCCCGCCGCCACGATGATGACGGCCGGCACCGAGGCGTCCTCCACCTTCGCCCGCGAGGCGTCCTCGTAGACCAGCGTCGCCAGCGTGTTGAAGTTGAACGGCCGCAGCATGATCGTCGCCGAGAGCTCCTTCATGCTCTCGATGAAGACGAGGAGGGCGGCCGTCAGCGTCGCCGGCCGCATCATCGGCATCAGCACGCTCCTCAGCGTCTGGCCGCTGGTGCGCCCGAGCGTGCGGGCGGCCATGTCGAGATGCGGCGAGAGCTTGTGAAAGCCGGCGTCGACGGTGCCTTCCGCCATGGTGAGGAAACGCACCGTGCAGGCATAGATGATGGCGAAGCCCGTGCCGGAGAGCAGGAGACCGGTGGAGATGCCGAATTCCGCCCGCAGGAAGGCGTCGAGCGCGTTGTCGAATTTCGCGAGCGGGATCAGCACGCCCATGGCGAGCACCGTGCCCGGCACGCCGTAGCCGAAGGAGGCGAGCCGGCTCACCGCCGCCGACGTCTTCGAGCGGGTGGTGCGGGCGGCATAGGCGAGCACGAAGGCGAGGCCGACGGCGATGGCCGCCGCGAGCGCCGAGACGAAGACGCTGTTCCAGAGCGCCGACAGGAGCCGGGTGGAGGCGAACTGCTCCAGCCGCCGCGCGGCATAGCCGCCGAGCACCAGCACCGGCACGGCGAAGCCGACGAGGGGCGGGGCGAGGCAGGCGAGCGTCGCCGCCCATTTCTTCCAGCCGGTGAGCTTCAGCCTGACGGAATCGGAGACGGCCGCCGTCGTCTTCTGGCTGGCGAAGCGCTGGCGGCGGCGGGCGCCGCGCTCGATGAGCATGAGGGCGACGACGAAGACGAGCATGATGCAGGCGATCTGCGCGGCGCCTGCGAGGCTGCCGCGGTTGAGCCAGGTGTCGAAGATCGAGAAGGTGAGCGTCTGCACGCCGAGATATTCCACCGCACCGATGTCGTTCAGCGTCTCCATGGCGACGAGGGTGAGGCCGACCATGATCGCCGGCCGTGCCATCGGGATCTGCACGCGGGCGAAGACGCGCAGCGGTCCCGCGCCGAGCGTCCGCGCCACGTCGGCCGCCGCCCGGCCCTGCATCAGGAACATCGAGCGGGCGGAGAGGTAGACGTAAGGGTAGAGCACGCTTGCCAGCACCAGCACGGCCCCGCCGGTGGTGCGCACGTTGGGGAACCAGTAGTCCCGGCTCGTCTGGAAGCCGAAGAGCGCGCGCAGCGCCGTCTGCACGGGGCCGGTGAAGGAGAAAAACTCGGCGAAGGCATAGGCGCCGAGATAGGAGGGGATGGCGAGCGGCAGCACGAGCAGGCCGGACAAGAGCCGGCGCAGCGGGAAGTCGCAGCTCGCCACCAGCCAGGCGGTGACGACGCCGGTTATGGCGGTGGCCGCGCCGACGCCGGCAAGCAGCGTCAGCGTGCGCGAGGTCGCCCGCGGGATGACGTTGCTGATCAGGTGCGGCCAGTTGTCCGTCCCGCCGGTCGCGGCGATCACGACGATGGCGAGGATCGGCATGAGCACGATCGCCGCCGAGAGCACCGCCATGCCGGTGAGCACCGGATGGCGCCGGATGCCGGAGCGAAGGGCGAGGCGGCCCGGCGCC
>Ga0206118_100484_pt1 | contig 19150 bp, 18 predicted proteins | sample 3A20Ametagenome_FD_177999 | JGI IMG/M metagenome (GOLD analysis project Ga0206118, IMG submission 177999) | Enriched microbial communities from leaf-cutter ant dump, University of Wisconsin, Madison, United States - 3A20A | ecosystem: Environmental > Terrestrial > Nest > Insects nest > Nest dump... | reverse complement strand
CGACGGCAGCAGGTCCACGAACTGTTCCTTCTCCAGCTTCGCCGGCAGCTCGTCCCAGCCCAGCGCGAAATTGCGCGCGTCATGGCCGAGGAAGGCGCGGGTCTCGTCGTGGGTATTGCCGATGACCATGGGAATGCCGGCCGACTGCAGCGGCGCCTGCGGCCAGAACGGATGCACCGGCAGGTGGCGCGCGTCCAGCACCGGGCCGAAGTACAGGCCGGTGTCCTCGACCCACGAGGGATCGCGCAGCTTCACCGCCTCCAGCAGCTTTTCCATCGGCAACGTGCGCAGCGCCTGCGGATCGCGCTGGCGGAAGTGCTCGAGCACGCGTTGCGCTCGCAGCGTGGCCGCGCGCGGGCCGGCGGCGGTGACCTGCTGGCCGCTCATCGTCCAGGCGCGGTGGAACAGCCCTTTCGCCGCGGGCATCGCCATCAGCGTGGCGATCTTGGCGCCGCCGCCGGACTGGCCGAACACGGTGACGTTGCCGGCATCGCCGCCGAACTCGGCCGCGTGCTGGCGTACCCACTGCAGCGCCTGCACCAGGTCGAGCTGGCCGGCGTTGCCCGAATCGGCGAACGCCTCGCCGCCCAGGCCGGCCAGGTACAGGTAGCCGAACACGTTGAGGCGGTGATTGACGGTGACCACCACCACGTCGCCGCGCCGGCACAGGTTGCCGCCGTCGTACAGCGGGTCACTGCCCGAGCCGTTGTTGTAGGCGCCGCCGTGCAGGTACACCAGCACCGGCCGGCGACCGCCGTCGCGCAGCGCCGGCGTCCACACGTTGAGATACAGGCAGTCCTCGCTGCCCGGCCCTTCGCCGCTGGTCTGAGGCGCGGCCGGGCCATGGACCAGCGCATCGCGTATCCCCTGCCATGGCGTTTCCAGCGCCGCCTGCTGGAAGCGCCGCGGTGCGGTATCGGCGCCGTAGGGAATGCCGCGGAACACATGCACGCCCTGCTCGGTCTGCCCGGCGATGCGGCCTCCGCGCAGGCGCGCCACGGGACTGGCCTGCCCACGCGCGGCCGCGGCCGGCACGGCAGCAGCCAATCCGGCGCCGAGCGAACACAGCGCGCCGGCGCGCAGGAAGTGGCGGCGCTGCGGATCGTCTGGCGTGGCGCTCATGGCGCGTTCTCCTTCGCCTGTGCGGCGATCCAGTCCAGCGCCAGCCGCGGCCAGGCGGCGGTGGTCAGGCCGGCGGTGCCGCGCGTGCCGAAGCCGTGTCCGCCGCGTGGGAACACGTGCAGCTCGGCCGGCACGCCGGCCTGGCGCAGGCCGGCGTAGAACGCCAGGCTGTTGCCCACCGGCACCGCGTCGTCGTCGCCGGCATGCACCAGGAAGGTGGGCGGCGTGTCGGGGCGCACCTGGTGCTGCATCGAGTAGCGCCGCTGCAATGCCGGTTCCGGTTGCGGGCCGAGCAGGCGTTCGCGCGAGCCGGGGTGCGCATCCGCCCCGGCCATGTCGATCACCGGGTACACCAGCAGCTGGAAATCAGGGCGCGCGCTGACGCGGTCGATGGCGTCCGTCGCCGGGTACGCCGGATGGTCGAAGCCGTTGCCGAGGCGCGCGGCCAGGTGGCCGCCGGCGGAGAAGCCGATCACGCCGATGCGCCGCGGGTCCAGCTGCCATTCGCCGGCGCGGGCGCGGATCAGGCGCAGCGCGCGCTGCGCGTCGGCCAGCGCCGCGTCGCGATCCTCGCGGCCCTCCCCCGGCAGCCGGTAGCGCAGCACGAACAGGGTGACGCCGCCCTGTTCGACGAAGGCCGGCACCAGCGCCGAGCCTTCCTTGTCCAGCACCACGCGCTGGTAGCCGCCGCCGGGCGTGACCAGCAGCGCGGTGCCGTTGGGGCGCGCCGGCCGGTACACCACCAGCCAGGGCTCGCTGACGTGGGTGATGTAGCGGTCAGGCAGCGCCGGATCGGTGCTGCGTTCGACGACCTGCGGCGCCCGGGCCAGCGGCTTGTCCCCCGGTGCCAATCCGGCCGGCCACAGCGCGATCCGCTGCGCCGACCCCGCTGCCGGTTCACCGTCCGCGCCGGTGGACGCGGTCGCGGCGGGAAGCCCGGGGGCCAGGAGAAAAGCCATCAATAACAATGAGCTGCGCAGTCGGGTCGGATGCATGGGGAATCTCGCGGTGCGGGGCCGGAGCGGCCGTGATGCGTTGCGTATTGCCATATGACACCGGTTTACCATATACAGCACCCACAGCACTGTCGATGGGCGGTGCAGCAACGCCACCAGGAGAGCCACTTGAGCAACGATCAAGGCCGACAGGACCCGTCCGCCGCGCTGGACGACATCGCCCGCCAGTTCGTGGAGGCGCGTCGCGCGGGGCGTTCGCTCGCGGATTTCCCCGGCGCGATCCCGGCGGACCTGGTGACCGCCTACCAGGTGCAGGACCTGGCCATCGGCCGCTGGGACGACGACGTGGTGGGCTGGAAGGTGGGCTACATCGCCGCCGAGCGCCGCGACGGATCCGGCGACGAGCGCCTGCTGGGTCCGGTGTTTTCGCGCCAGCTCTGGAATGCTACCGGTAGCATCGTCGATATCCCGGTGTTCTCCGGTGCCGGCGGTTTCGCCGCGGTCGAGGCCGAGTACGTGCTGCGGCTCGACGCCGACGCACCGGCCGACAAGCTCGACTGGACCCCGGCCGAAGCCGCCGCCCTGCCCGCGCGGCTGTTCACCGGCGTGGAAGTGGCCAGCAGCCCGCTGGCGACGATCAACGTGCTGGGGCCGCGGGTGGTCGTTTCCGACTTCGGCAACAACAATGGGCTGGTGCTGGGCACCGAAATCGTGGACTGGACGCGGCTGGACGAGGCGCGGCTGCTGGCGCGCACCGAGATCGACGGCAGCGTGGTCGGCATCGGCGGCGCCGGCAACCTGCCCGGCGGCCTGCGCGCGGCCTACGCGTTCGCGCTGGCGCGTTCGGCGCGGCGCGGCCGGCCACTGCGCCGTGGCGACCTGATCGCCACCGGCAACGCCACCGGCATCCACGACATCGGCGTGGGCCAACAGGCCGTGATCCGCTTCGAGGGCCACGGCGAGATTTCCTGCAGGGCCGTGGCCGCCGGCTGACCGGTGCGCACGGAGGGCATGCGTGGAGGGGGTTCGATGATCAATCGCAGAAGGTTTCTCGCCACCGGGCTGGGCGCGCTTGCCGCGCCGGCGCTGGTGGCCTGTACGGGCGGCGGCCGCCAGGCGGCCGGCGATGGGCGCCTGCTCACCGCCACCGACGTGCACGTGGCGGACTACCCCACGGTCACCGCGGTCAGGTGGATCGGGCAGGAGCTCGAACGCGCGACCGGCGGCCGGCTGCGGCTGGCGCAGTACCACTCCGGCCAGCTCGGCCGCGAGTCGGAGGCGATCGACATGGCGCGCTTCGGCGCCATCGACATCACCCGGGTCTATTCCGGCGCGCTGAACAACGCCTTCCCGCTGACCCAGGCGCTGTGCCTGCCGTACGTGTTCGACTCGGTCGCGCACATGCGCCGTGCGCTCGATTGCGGCATCGCCGACGCGGTGCTGGCCGGCTTCGGGAGCCGCGACCTGGTCGGCCTGGCGATCTACGACTCGGGCGCGCGCTGCTTCTACAACACCAAGCACCCGATCGTGGAGCCGCGCGACCTGCACGGCCTGAAGCTGCGCGTGGCCAGCTCGGACATCTTCCTGCAGCTGATGCGCCTGTTCGGCGCCAACCCGACGCCGATGTCGCTGGGCGACACGTTCTCCGGCATGGAGACGCACATGATCGACGGCGCCGAGAACAACATGCGCAGCTTCCATTCCAGCCGCCACTTCGAGGCCGCGCACTACTGGTCGGAAAGCCAGCATTCCTACGCGCCGGACGTGCTGCTGATGTCGCGGCGCAGTTTCGATGTGCTGGCGCCGGGCGACCGCCGCCTGCTGCTGGAGCTGGCGCGGCAGTCGGTGCAGGTGATGCGCGACGAATGGGATGCCTCCGAGGACCAGGCCCGCCAGGCGGTGCTGGCCCACGGCGTGAAGGCCAACGCGGTGGACATCGCCGCGTTCCGCGATGCCGCCGCGCCGCTGCTGCGCGACTACCTGCGGCAGCCGGAGATCGCCGCCCTGCACCGCCGCATCCGCGATTTCGCCTGAGGACCCGCCGCGATGACCGACTCCACTCCCCGCACTCCCCCGGCCGGCCTGCAGCGCGCGCTGGAGACGCTGGCCACCGCCGTCATCCACGTCGCCGTCGTCGCCCTGCTCGGGCTGGTGGTGGTGCAGGGCTGGCAGGTGTTCGCCCGCTACGTCATCAACGATTCGCCCAGTTGGACCGAACCGGTCACCCTGCTGCTGCTGAGCACGGCGATGAGCATGGGCGCGGCCGCCGGCGTGCACACCAACCGTCATTTCGGCTTCTTCCTGCTGGCCGACCACCTCAACCCGCTGGCCCGCCGCGCGGTCGACGCGGTGGTGCCGCTGGTGGTGGCCGCCATCGGCGCGGTCATCGCCTGGTGGGGCTGGGCGCTGTGGATCGACGGCCTGCACATCAAGACCGCCGGCGCCAACCTGCCGCAGAGCGTGAACTACCTGCCGCTGAGCGTCGGCGGCGCGCTGATGGTGGTGTTCGCGCTGAACCGGCTGCGGCTGGCGCTGCAGCCGGCCGCCCTCGAAGGAGACCGCTGAACCATGGGCATCGCAATCCTGTTCGCCGTATTCGGCGCGCTGCTGCTGATCGGCGTGCCGGTGGCCTACGCGCTGGCCGCCGCCGCGCTGGCCACCCTGCTCTATCTCGACCTGCCCAGCGTGGTGCTGGTGCAGCAGATCTCGGCCGGCACCGGCTCGGCCTCGCTGATCGCCATTCCGCTGTTCATCTTCGCCGGCGAGATCATGATGCGCGGCGGCATCTCCGAGCGCCTGATCGCGCTGGCCGCCTCGCTGGTCGGGCGCCTGCGCGGCGGCCTGGGCCAGGTGTCGATCCTGTCCTCGCTGTTCTTCGGCGGCGTCTCCGGCTCGGCCATCGCCGACGTCTCGGCGGTGGGCGGCACGATGATCCCGCAGATGGTGCAGCGCGGCTACGACCGCGATTTCGCGGTCAACGTCAGCATCACCGCGGCGCTGGTGGCGCTGCTGGTGCCGCCCTCGCACAACCTGATCCTGTTCTCGGCCGCGGCCGGCGGCGGCCTGTCCATCGCCGACCTGTTCGCCGCCGGCGTGGTGCCGGCGCTGCTGATGACCGTGGTGCTGATGGTCACCGGCTACGCCGTGGCGCGGCGCCGCGGCTACGGCGTGGAAGCCTTCCCCGGCCTGCGCGCGGTGCTGCTGCGGCTGGTCGCCGCCCTGCCCGGCCTGGGCCTGGTGGCGCTGATCTTCGTCGGCATCCGCGCCGGCATCTTCACCGCGGTCGAATCGGCGGCCATCGCCGTGGTCTACGCGCTGCTGGTCACCGTCGTGCTGTACCGGCAGCTGCGCTGGCGCGTGTTCCTGGACACGGTGATCCATGCCGCGCGCAGCACCGGCGTGATCCTGTTCGTGATCGCCACCGCGGCGGTGTTCGGCTGGCTGCTGGCCTACCTGCAGGTGCCGGCGGCGGCGGTGGCCTTCCTGCAGTCGTTCGCGCACAGCAAGTTCATGGTGCTGCTGATGATCGTGGTGATGCTGCTGCTGCTGGGCACCTTCATGGACCTGGCGCCGATGATCCTGATCTGCACGCCGATCTTCCTGCCGGTGGCCAGGGCCTACGGCATCGATCCGATCCACTTCGGCCTGGTGCTGGTGCTGACCGGTGGCCTGGGCCTGGTGACGCCGCCGGTGGGCTCGGTACTGTTCATCGGCACCGCGATCGGCAAGATCACCGTGGGCCAGAGCATGAGGACGATCTGGCCGTTCTGGCTGGCCGGGCTGGGCGTGCTGCTGGTGGTGACGTTCTTCCCGCAGCTGTCGCTGTGGCTGCCGGCGCTGCTGCGCGGCTGAGCACCGCCACGGCCGGGGCCGGGCCGACGATTCCGGCCCGGGGCGCCGTCTCGGGCTAACATCACCGCCTGGCGCGGGCTCCCGGCCCTGCCCCGGCGCATGCCGCCGGCAGCGGCGGGAGGCCGCCGCGCCGTCCACCTCGCCGTGCCCGCCGGGCGCGGCTTTCGCCAGAACCCGTTCCGCTGGATGGTTTGCAAGGACATGTCATTGCGCAAGAAGGCCGATTCCGACGCCACGACCCGGCCGCTGGGCAGGGCCGCGACCATCAACGACATCGCGCGCCTGTCCGGCGTCTCCAAGAAGACGGTGTCGCGGATCATCAACAACTCGCCGCTGGTGCGGAAGGACACGCGCGAAAAGGTCGAAGCGCTGATGCGCGAGGTCGGCTACGCGCCCGACCCGCTGGCGCGCGGCCTGGCGTTCCGGCGCTCGTTCCTGATCGGCATGGTCTACGACAACCCCACCGCGCAGTACGTGGTGGACATGCAGTACGGCGCGCTCGACGCGCTGCGCGGCTCCAGCTTCGAGCTGGTGGTGCACCCCTGCGACACCCGCAGCCCCGGCTACATCGAGGGCGTCAAGCGCTTCGTGCAGCAGCAGAAGCTGCACGGCGTGATCCTGGTGCCGCGCGCCTCCGAGGACCAGGCGCTGGCCGACATGCTGGAAGAAATCGGCTGCCGCTACACCCGCATCGCCTCGCTGCCGCTGGACGACACCTCGCAGATGGTGATCACCCACGACCGCGACGGCGCCGCCGAGGCCGCCGACTACCTGCTCTCGCTCGGCCACCGCGACATCGCCCTGATCACCGGCCCGTCGGCCTACCGCTCGGCGCACGAGCGCACCGCCGGTTTCATCGACGCGCTGCAGCGGCGCGGCATCGAACTGCCGCCGGCGCGCATCATCGAGGCCGGCTACACCTTCGAATCCGGCGTGGCCGCGGCCGAGAAGCTGCTGCTCGGCAAGCAGCGCCCCACCGCCATCTTCACCGGCAACGACGAGATGGCCGCCGGCGTCTACAAGGTCGCCATGCGCGCCGGCATCAACATCCCGCGCGAACTGTCGGTGGTGGGCTACGACGACAGCCCGCTGGCCTCGCGGCTGTGGCCGTCGCTGACCTCGGTGCGGCGCAATACCCGTGACACCGGGCGCACCGCCGCGGCGATGCTGATCCAGCCCGAAGGCCAAGCCGCGCTGCAGATCGCCAGCGTGCGCCCGCACCTGATCGTGCGCGATTCCTGCCAGCCGCCCCTGGATTGACCCCCAACCCATTGTTCCGGAAAGGAAAGCCAGCATCCCGCGCTGCGGAATGACACCGGTTTCCTAATTGGCTATGATGGCCCCGCACCGCATCCAGCGGGGTCCGTCCAGCGCGGGCCCACGCCGCCGCCGCGCCGTATCGCCCACCGGGCAAGGCATGGCGCCGCAACCCACCTCCGTACTACCGCTCAGGGAGAGGAACACCATGACGAATCCATTCAGCCTCGAAGGCAAGGTCGCACTGGTAACCGGTGCCAATACCGGCCTGGGCCAGGGCATCGCGCTGGCGCTGGCCGCCGCCGGTGCCGACATCGCCGGTGCCGGCATCGTCCCGGCCGAAGAGACCGCGGAGAAGGTGCGCGCGCTGGGCCGCCGCTTTCTCAACATCGAGGCCAACCTGATAAGCATCGAGCCGGTCGAGCGCGTGGTGCGCGAAGCCGTCGAGGGCCTGGGCCGGCTGGACATCCTGGTCAACAACGCAGGCCTGATCCGCCGCGCCGACGCGGTGGAATTCAGCGAGAAGGACTGGGACGACGTGATGAACGTCAACATCAAGTCCGCCTTCTTCATGTGCCAGGCCGCCGGTAGGCACTTCATCGCCCAGGGCCGCGGCAAGATCATCAACATCGCCTCGATGCTGTCCTTCCAGGGCGGCATCCGCGTGCCGTCCTACACCGCCTCCAAGAGCGGCATCGCCGGCATCACCCGGCTGCTGGCCAACGAATGGGCGCAGCAGGGCGTGACCGTCAACGCCATCGCCCCGGGCTACATGGCCACCGACAACACCGCGCAGCTGCGCGCCGACGAGGACCGCAGCAAGGCCATCCTGGACCGCATCCCGGCCGGCCGCTGGGGCAGGCCGGAAGACCTGGGCGGCACCGCCGTGTTCCTGGCCTCCAGCGCTTCGGACTACGTCAACGGCGCGGTCATCCCGGTCGACGGCGGCTGGCTGGCGCGCTGATCCCGCCTTTTCCTTCCCCCGCGGGGCGGAAGGGGGCGCATGGGCGCCCGCAATACCCTCAGAACACGCTTCCACAGAACAAAGAGAGTCACGCCATGAAGATCGCCCTGATGCAGGAATTCAGCCAGGCCGCCAAGAACCCGGTGGTGCTGGAACAACTCAATACCGTCGCCGCCGCGCAGGGCCACGAGGTGTTCAACGTCGGCATGGACGGTGACAACGACCACCGCCTGACCTACATCCACCTGGGCATCTGCGCCGCGCTGCTGCTCAACGCCAGGGCCGTGGACTTCGTCGTCGCCGGCTGCGGCACCGGGCAGGGCGCGCTGATGTCGCTCAACGCCTGGCCGGGCGTGTACTGCGGCTACTGCATCGAGCCGACCGACGCCTTCCTGTTCGCCCAGGTCAACAACGGCAACGCGCTGTCGCTGCCGTTCGCCAAGGGCTACGGCTGGGGCGCGGAAATCAACATCCGCTACATCTTCGAGAAGGCCTTCGCCGGCGAGCGCGGCCAGGGCTACCCGGCTGAGCGCAAGGAGTCGCAGATGACCAACGCCGGCATCCTGGCGCAGGTGAAGCAGGGCGCCTCGAAGGAGTTCATCGCCGGCCTGAAGGCCATCGACCCGGAGCTGGTGAAGCAGGCCGTCGGCGGTGCGCGCTTCCAGAAGGCGTTCTTCGACAATGCGCAGGACGCGGAGATCGTGGCCTACGTGAAGGGCGTGCTGGGCCAGTAAGGGCAGGGCACGGAACCCATGAGCGAGGGCGCCTGCGGGCGCCCTCGTCGTTTCCGGCGCCCATCGCCGCCGATGCCCCGGCGGCACCCGGCTGGTAGCATGTCCACCCCCGAAATCCAGGCGCCGTCACCCATGGCCGACTCCAAGAACCCGTCCGTCACCCAGGCCCAGGCCGAGGAGGCCGTGCGCACCCTGCTGCGCTGGGCCGGCGAAGATCCCGCCCGCGAGGGTCTGCTGGATACCCCGCGCCGCGTGGCCGAGGCCTACGGCGACTGGTTCAAGGGCTACCAGGACGATCCGCGCGAGTACCTGGCGCGTACCTTCGAGGAAGTGGCCGGCTACGACGAGATGATCGTGCTGCGCGACATCGAGTACGAAAGCCACTGCGAGCACCACATGGCGCCGATCATCGGCCGCGTGCACGTGGGCTACGTGCCCAACGGCCGCGTGGTCGGCATCTCCAAGCTGGCGCGCGTGGTCGAGGCCTATGCGCGCCGCTTCCAGGTGCAGGAAAAGATGACCGCGCAGATCGCCGACGTCATCCAGGACGTGCTGCAGCCGCTGGGCGTGGGCGTGGTGGTGGAAGGCTCGCACGAGTGCATGACCACCCGCGGCATCCACAAACGCGGGGTCAGCATGGTCACCTCGCGCATGCGCGGCAGCTTCCACGACGACGCCCGCACCCGCGCCGAGTTCCTGCGCTTCATCGAAGTGGGCCAGGCGCGCCGCTGAGCTGCCGATATTCCTTCTCCCTCCGGGAGACAGTCCGGCAGGATTGCCGGACTGCACGGCGAAGCCGCCCGAAGGGTGAGGCACAGGGATGTGCCGAATGCAGGTGCCCCGAAGGGGCGGATGAGGGCACGGGCGAAGCCTCGTGCATCCGAACACGGCAAGGGCTTCGCCCCTTACCCTCACCTCAACCCCCGCCCCGGCCCACACCAGCGGTGTGGGCGCTCAACCGCACGCGCGCCGATGGCGCGCAAGCCGTGCGGTTTCGCCCCGCCGGGAGAGGGGCTTCACCCATGAGAGAACCCCATGCACTACGTCGAACTGGTCGCAATACTGGCCATCGTGCAGTACCTGTTCTTCGGCGCGATGGTCGGGCGCGCGCGCGGCCGTTACGGCGTCAAGGCGCCGGCGGTCAGCGGCCACGAAGGCTTCGAGCGCGCGTACCGCGTGCAGATGAACACCCTGGAGCTGCTGGTCGCGCTGCTGCCGGCACTGTTCGTTGCTTCCCGCTTCTGGCCGGCCACCTGGGTGGCCGGCATCGGCGGGGTATACCTGGCCGGCCGTGTCGTCTACTGGCGCGCCTACCTGCGCGCGCCGTCCAGCCGCGCGCTGGGCTTCGCGCTGTCGATGCTGCCGCTGATCGCGCTGGTGTTGCTGGCCCTGGCCGGCGCGGTGCTGCGCTAGGGCAGGGCGATCCTCGCCGGGGCATGTTGCCGGTGCCGCGGTTCCGTTCCACGATGGATACGTTGACGACAGGAGGTTGCGATGAAACAGCGTTGGTTGTTCCGGCGCCATTGGCCATGGCTGGCCCTGCTGCTGGTGGCCGGTCTCTGGGAAATCCGTGCCGACCTCCTGGAGATGCATGACGCTACGGCGCGCCGGCTCGCCCAGCTCGACGCCGAGCACTAGCGCGAACCGCCTCTGCCGCGGTCCGGTACGGCGGCAGGCAAGGGGAGCCTCGCGGCTCCCTTTGTCGTTCCTGGCAACGCCGGGCCGGGCGGCCGCCTGCGGCGGACTCAGCGCGCCGAAAAGCCGCCGTCCACCAGGTGGTAACTGCCGGTGATGAACGAGGCCTGGTCCGACAGCAGGAAGCAGGTCAGCGCCGCCACTTCCTCGGCGCTGCCCAGGCGCCCGGCCGGATGCAGGGCGACCAGGCCGTCGTAGGCCGTGCGGTCCATGCCGGCCAGCAGCGGCGTGTCGATGAAGCCCGGGCCGACCGCATTGATGCGCAGCCCGCGCGCGGAGTATTCCAGCGCCGCGGTCTTGGTCATGCCCACCAGTGCGTGCTTGGCCGCCACGTAGGCGGTGGAGCCGGCCCAGCCGTTGCTGCCGAGGATCGAGGCCATGTTGACGATGGCGCCGCCGCCGCTGGCCAGCATCGCCGCGATCTCGTACTTCATCGAATAAAAAACGCCGTGCAGGTTCACGCCGAGCACGCGGTGCCATTCCTCCAGCGGGTAGTCGGCGGTGGCCAGGCTGGCGCCGCCGATGCCGGCGTTGTTGACCGCCAGGTGCAGCCCGCCGTACTCGGCGACGGTGGCCTCCACCAGTTGCCGCACCGCGTCGGCGTCGCTGACGTCGAGCTGGCGGGCGCGGGCCTGCGCGCCGATGCCCGACGCCGCCTGCTCGGCGGCATTTCGATCCAGGTCGGCGATGATGACCTGCGCGCCGCTGGCGGCCAGCTGCCGGGCGACCGCTTCGCCGATGCCCGAGGCGGCACCGGTGACCAGGGCGACCTTGCCGGAAAAATCCAGTTGCATGGGGGTTCTCCAGGGCGGCGAGGGAGGGCCGCCATGGCACCATCATCCGCATCGGCCGTGGTGGCGGCGTTGCGTTCGATCAAACCGCCGCGCCGCGCGCGTTCAGCCGGAGAACGTATCCCACGCCATGCGCGCGATCAGCACCACCACCAGCAGCAGGAACAGCCTGCGGATCAGCGGCGTGCCGCCACGCAGCGCCAGCCGCGTGCCGGTCACCGACCCGGCCACGTTGGCCACCGCCATCGGCACCGCGAAGGCCAGCAGCACGTTGCCGCTGGGCACGAAGAACGACAGCGCGGCGACGTTGGTGGCCAGGTTGACCACCTTGGAGGCGGCCGAGGCGCGCAGGAAGTCCAGGCCGAAGAAGCGGATGAACAGGAAGATCAGGAAACTGCCCGTGCCCGGCCCGAAGAAGCCGTCGTAGAAGCCGATCACCGCGCCCATCGCCAGCGCGATGGCCAGCTCGCGGCGGCCCACGCTACGCGGCCGGTGCATGGCGCCGAAATCCTTCTTCGCCAGCGTGTAACCGAGCATCACGATCAGCAGCGTCAATACCAGCGGCCGCACCGCGTCCTTGGACAGCAGGCTGACCGCGGTGGCGCCGAGGAAGGCGAATACGAACGCCGTCGCTGCCGCCAGCAGCACCGGCCGCCACGGGAACCGCACCGCGCGCGCGTAGCGCCACGTCGCCGCGCCGGTGCCGAACACCGAGCTGAACTTGTTGGTGCCCAGCAGGGCGGCCGGCGTGTGCTGCGGCAGCACCGTGAACAGGCCCGGCAGCTGGATCAGCCCGCCGCCGCCGACCGCGGCATCCACCAGCCCGGCGATGAAGGCGATGGCCAGCAGCCATGGCAGTTCGGTGGGCAGGAGTTCCAGCATGGTCGGACCTGAACAGGGGGCGCGACAGCATACGCCTGCGCCGGCTGGCCGCGGTGGCGGCGTGGGTGGGAAAATGCGCGCATGCAGATCGCCCCGACGTTTCCCTGTCCTTGCGGCTCCGGCCACGCCCATGGCCGCTGCTGCGCGCGCTGGCATGCCGGCGAGGCCGCGCCCGATGCCGAAGCGCTGATGCGCTCGCGCTACTGCGCCTACGTGACTGGCAACGCCGACTACCTGCTGGCGACCTGGCATGCCGATACGCGGCCGCAGGCGCTGTCGCTGGACGACGCGCCCGGCCAGCGCACGCAGTGGCTGGGGCTGGACGTGAAGCGCCACCGGGTCACCGGCGCCGACACCGCCGAAGTGGAATTCGTCGCCCGCTACCGCGTCGGCGGCGGCAGCGCCGTGCGCCTGGCCGAACACAGCCGCTTCGTGCGCGAGGACGGCCGCTGGTACTACCTCGACGCGCTTGCCTGAACCCCGCTCGGCGCCGATGACGCCGCGCTAACCGGGCATCGCTAAGCTCGGGGCATGCAGATTTCCAGTGCCGCATTGCTGAAGGCCTCCAGCGCTGCGACAACGCCACCCACGCTGGCGGAGCGTTACCGCGCCGTGCGCCAGGCCAGCCTGGCGCTGGCCGCGCCGCTCACCGCCGAAGACGCGATGGTGCAGAGCATGCCCGACGCCAGCCCGGCCAAGTGGCATCTGGCGCACACCACCTGGTTCTTCGAACAGTTCGTGCTTGGCCGGCACCCCGGCTACCGGCCGCTGCATCCGCAGTGGCAGGTTCTGTTCAACAGCTACTACCAGAGCGTGGGTCCGGCGCATGCGCGTGCGCAGCGCGGCCTGCTGTCGCGGCCGTCACTGGCGCAGGTGCTGGAATACCGCGCCCAGGTCGACGACCGCATCGGCCAGGGCCTGCGCGCCGGCACCCTCGACGACGAGGCGCAGCGCCACCTGCTGCTCGGCCTGCAGCACGAGCAGCAGCACCAGGAGCTGTTGCTGACCGACATCAAGCACGCGCTGTGGAGCCACCCGCTGCAGCCGGCCTACCGCGAGGACCTGCCCGCGCCGCCCGCCTCGCCGACCCGCGACGCCGCGCTGTGGATCGAAAACCCCGAGCGCATCGTCGAGATCGGCGCGCCGGCCTGGCCTGCGCATGCGCGCTTCGCCTACGACAACGAATCGCCGCGGCACCGCGTGCTGGTGCCGGCGCATGCGCTGGCCGATCGCCCGCTGAGCAACGCCGAGTACCGCGCCTTCATCGACGATGGCGGTTACCGCGATCCGCTGCTGTGGATGAGCGACGGCTGGGCGCAGCTGCAGGCCGGCCAGTGGTGCCGTCCGCTGTACTGGGACGAGGCGCTGGAACGCGAGTACACCCTGGGGGGCTGGCGCGCGCTGGATCCGGATGCGCCGGTCTGCCACCTGGGCTGGTTCGAGGCCGATGCCTGCGCGCGCTGGGCCGGCGCGCGCCTGCCCACCGAGTTCGAGTGGGAAGCGGCGGCGTCGGTGCGGCCATTGGCCGGGAATTTCGCCGATGCCGGCCTGCTGCACCCGGCGGCCGCACCGGCCGTCGAGCCCGGGGTGCCGCGGCAGCTGTTCGGCGATGTCTGGGAATGGACCAGCAGCGCGTACGGCGCCTATCCCGGCTTCCGCCCGTTGCCGGGCGGCGCGGGCGAATACAACGGCAAGTTCATGTGCGGCCAGTTCGTGCTGCGCGGCGGCAGCTGCGCCACGCCGGCCGGGCATGTGCGCGCCAGCTACCGCAATTTCTTCCCGCCCTCGGCACGCTGGCAGTTCGCCGGCCTGCGCCTGGCCAGGGACCTCTGAGATGGGCGCGCCGGACCCGCTGCTGGAGGGGCTGGTCGACCACCGCCCCGACCGCGCCACCCTCACCGCCGACGTGCTCGCCGGGCTGTCGGCGCGGCCGCGCGCGCTGCCGTCCAAGTATTTCTACGACGCGCGCGGCTCGGCGCTGTTCGAGTGCATCACCCGGCAGCCGGAGTACTACCTCACCCGCACCGAACTGGACCTGCTGCGGCAGGTGCTGCCGGAGATCGCCGCGCAGGTCGGGCCGCAGGCGCGGGTGGTGGAGTACGGCAGCGGCAGCGGCCGCAAGACCCGGCTGCTGCTGCAGGCGCTGCAGGACGTGGTGGCCTATACGCCGGCGGAGATTTCGCGCACCGCGCTGCTGGACAGCGTGCGCGCGCTGGCGGCGGATTTCCCCGCCATCGAAATGCTGCCGGTGTGCGCCGACTTCACCGCGTTGCCGGCGCTGCCGCCAGCGCGGCGCCCGGCGCGGCGCACGCTGCTGTTCTTTCCGGGCTCGACCCTGGGCAATTTCACCGAAGCGGCGGCGGTGTCGATCCTGCGCGGAATGCGCCAGGCGATGGGGCCGGACGGGCTGGCCTTGATCGGCATCGACCTGGACAAGGACCCGGCCATCATCGAGGCCGCCTACAACGATGCGGCCGGCGTCACCGCCGCCTTCACCCTCAACTTGCTGGCGCGCCTGAACCGCGAGATCGGCAGCGACTTCGACCTGTCTGGCTTCGCCCATCGCGCCCGCTACGCGGCCGCGCGTCGGCGCATCGAGACATCCCTGGTCAGCCGCCGCGCGCAGGTGGTGCACGTGGCCGGGCGGGCGTTCGCATTCGAGCGCGGCGAAGCCATGCACGTCGAATACAGCCACAAGTACGACGACGCGCAGTTCGCCGCGATGGCCGCCGCAGCCGGGTTGCGGGTGGCCGCGGCCTGGGATGCGCCCGCGCGCATGTTCGGCCTGCGCCTGCTGCGTGCGGCCTGACGCCCACGGCCGCTGCGACACCTCTTATCATCGGTGGCGTTCCACGGGATGAGGCAGGGAGCCGTTGCATGAAATCGACTCGAGGGTTGTCGGCACTGGGCCTGGTCTGCGTACTCGCCGCGGCATCACAGGCGCGTGCCGCCACCGCCGATTTCGGCAGCTGCGGCGCGAGCCTGCGCGATGCGGCCGTCGCCCAGGGCATGGCCGCCGAACGTTTCGACAGCCTGTTCGCCAGTGTCGCACCGGACATGAGCGTGCTGCCCCTGCTCGATGCCCAGCCCGAGTTCACCACGCCGATCTGGGACTACCTCGCCGCCCTGGTGGATGCGCAGCGCGTGGCCGATGGCCGCGCCATGCTCGCCACCCATCGCGAGCTGCTCGACCGCATCGCCGCGGAATATGGCGTCGATCCGGCCACGGTCGTGGCGGTGTGGGGCGTGGAAAGCGACTACGGCCGCATCGCCGGCAAGCGGCCGCTGCTGCAGTCGCTTGCCACGCTGTCCTGCAATGGCCGCCGCCAGCCGTTCTTCCGCGGCGAACTGCTCGCCCTGCTCAAGCTGATCGACCGTGGCGACCTCGCTGCCGACGGCCTCACGGGTTCCTGGGCCGGCGCCTTCGGCCAGACCCAGTTCATGCCCTCCACCTACGCGCGCATCGCGGTCGATGGCGACGGTGACGGCCGCCGCGATCTGGTCGCCAGCATCCCCGATGCGCTGGCCTCCACCGCCAACTACCTCAAACAGTCGGGCTGGCGCAGTGGCCAGCCCTGGGGCGTGGAGGTGCGTCTTCCCGCCGGTTTCGACGCCACCCTGGCCGGGCGCACCAAGCGCAGGCCGCTCGCCGCCTGGCGCGCGCTGGGTGTCACCGGGGTCGATGGCGGCGCGCTGCAGGCCGCGGCGATGGCCGACGACAGCGCCGCCGCGCTGCTGCTGCCCGCGGGCGCGAAGGGACCGGCCCTGCTGGTGTTCCGCAACTACGACGCGATCTATTCCTACAACGCCGCCGAGAGCTACGCGCTGGCCATCGCCACCCTGGCCGACCGCCTGCGCGGCGGCAACGGCCTGGTGACCGCCTGGCCCACCGACGATCCCGGCCTGGGCCGCGCCGAGCGGCGCGAGCTGCAGACCCTGCTGCTCGCGCGTGGCCACGCCATCGGCGCCGCCGACGGCATGGTCGGCGACGCCACCCGCCGCGCCATCCGCATCGAGCAGCAGCGGCTGGGCTGGCAGGACGCCGATGGCCGCGCCGGTACCCGCATCCTGCAGGCGCTGCGCGATGCAAAACCGGCGGTGCCCACGGTCTTCCGGCTGCCCGCCGACCCACCGCAGTTCGTCCAGTCAGCCATCGTACGGAGCAGGGTTTCAATGAAGGATGTGCAGGGCCTGGGCACAGGCGATTTCAACGGCTTCACCGCCTGGAAGGTGGAAACGCCGTTCTCCACCGCGGCCATCAGCGTGTTCGGCGGCCAGCTGCTGTCGTTCGTGCCCACCGGCGGCCGCGACGTGATGTGGCTTTCGCCCACGGCGAAGCAGCCGCCCACGCCGATCCGTGGCGGCAGCCCGGTGTGCTGGCCGTATTTCGCCAGGCAGGGACAGGGCAGCGACGTGCCCTCGCACGGCTTCGTGCGCACCGTGCCGTGGGAACTGCGCGACGCCCAGCGCGAAACCGACGGCACCGTGGTGCTGACCCTGGCGCCACCGGTGCTGGAAGGCCTGGCGCTGCGCCTGACCATGAAACTGCGCATCGGCCGCACGCTGGAACAGGAGCTGCTCACCGAGAACACCGGCAGCCAGCCGGTGGTCTTCACCCAGGCGCTGCACAACTACTTCAACGTCAGCGATGCGTTGAAGGTCGACGTGGCCGGGCTGGATGGCCTGACCTACCTGGACAAGCTCGATGGCGGCAACGCCCATGTCCAGCAAGGCGACTGGAACCTGCGCGATGCGCGCGATCCCGGCCGCAGCGACCGCATCTATACCCAGGCGCGCGGCCACTACGTGCTGCGCGATCCGGGCTTCGGCCGCAGCATCGACATCACCACCAGCGGCAGCCGTACCGCCGTGGTCTGGAATGCGGGCGAAGCGGCCGCCGCGAAGATGGACGACATCGGCGCGGGCTGGCGCAACTACGTCTGCGTCGAAGCCGGCAACGTCGGCCCGGACGTGATCGAACTGGCGCCGGGCGGGCGCCACACGCTGAAGCAGGTGTTCGAGGTCAAGCCGCTGTAAGGCTCGCTCCTGAAGCTCCTCTCCCGCTGGGGCGAAACCGCACGGCTTGCGCGCCATCGGCGCGCGTGCGGTTGAGCGCCCACACACCGCTGGTGTGGGCCGGGGCGCGGAGCGGGGGTTGGGGAGAGGGCCGGGATGGTCGACGTCGAAACGTCAGCGGGCAGGCCGCCGCAACACCAGCAACGTCGCCACACCGGCCACCAGTCCCCAGAACGCCGAACCGATGCCGGCCATCGACAGCCCCGAGGCCGTCACCAGGAACGTCACCAGCGCCGGTTCGCGTTCGCCCTCGTCCTTCAGCGCCACCGCCAGGCTGTTGCCGATGGTGCCGAGCAGCGCGATGCCGGCCAGCGTGGCGATCAGCTCCTTCGGGAATGCGGCGAACACCGCCGCCACCGTCGCGCCGAACAGCCCGATCACGATGTAGAAAACGCCCGCGCTCACCGCGGCCGGGTAGCGCCGCGCCGGGTCCTCGTGCACGTCGCGGCCCATGCAGATCGCCGCGGTGATCGCGGCCAGGTTCAATGCGTACCCGCCGAACGGCGCCAGCACCGTGTTGACCGCGCCGATCCAGCCCACCACCGGCGATATCGGCGCGTCGTAGCCCGACGCCTTCAGTACCGCCACGCCCGGCACGTTCTGCGAGGCCATGGTCACGATGAACAGCGGCAACGCGATGCCGAACACCGCCGCCCACGACAGCGTCGGCAGGGTGAACACCGGCTGCGCCAGCTGCAGCCGCACCTGTTCCACGTGCATCAGTCCCTGGCTGCCGGCGATCGCCACACCCACCAGCAGGGTCGCGATCACCGCATAGCGGGGGAACAGGCGCCGTCCCGCCAGATACGTGGCGAACATCGCCAGGACCAGCAGCGGCTGAGTACCGACCGAAACGAAGACATCCAGGCCGAAGCGCAGCAGCACGCCGGCCAGCATGCCCGAGGCCAGCGACACCGGGATGCGTCGCATCGCCCTCTCGAACACGCCGGAGAAGCCGGCCAGCGCCCCCATCAGCGCGGCCAGCACGAAAGCGCCGATCGCATCGGACAGCGGCAGCGCCGTGGCGCCGACTACCAGCATCGCCGCGCCGGGCGTGGACCATGCCGTCACCACCGGCATCCGGTAGCGCAGCGACAGGCCGATGCAGGTCACGCCCATGCCGATGCCCAGCGCCCACATCCACGAGGCGATCTCCGCCTGCCCGGCGCCCACCGCCTGCGCCGCCTGGAACACGATCACCGCCGAACTGGCGAAACCCACCAGCACCGTGATGAAGCCGGCGACGATGGCCGGCAGGGAAAGGTCGCGGAACAACGAGCGCGGTGCGGGATCGGCCATCGTGCGGTCGGAAGCGGGGAACAGCCCGCATTGTGGACCAGCGAAGCAGCCGGTCGCCTGTTGCTTGCAGGAGGAAGCAACAGCCCGTTGCGGCATTCCCGGGAGCGGTCGGCCTGCGATGCCGCTCCACACCTTGCCGATCGTGGCGTCAGTGAACTTTCTGCGGCTCCGCCGCAAAAAGAGATTGCACATTTCACAAAGATGTCTAGAATTCGCTCCCTCGCTTCACGGCGCCAGTCGCTCCGGTGACAGGGACCACGAAGCGGCGGCAACTTCCTCGAAACGAGGTGTTGACGGCAACAAAAAGGCTGCCATAATAGGCGGCTCGCTTCGACGAAACGCCTTCGGGTGTCGGGATGAAGCAGCGGAGTCGGACCTCGAAACGAGGTGTTGACGAAGCAGGAAAGTCGGCTATAATGGGCGGCTCGCTCGAACGGAAACGTCGGGCACTTGGAAGAAGGCGCTGAGGCCGATTCCGAAGTTCTTTGAAAGTATGCGCAGGTATCTTGTGAGGGCGCCTGC
>Ga0206118_100481_pt1 | contig 19297 bp, 18 predicted proteins | sample 3A20Ametagenome_FD_177999 | JGI IMG/M metagenome (GOLD analysis project Ga0206118, IMG submission 177999) | Enriched microbial communities from leaf-cutter ant dump, University of Wisconsin, Madison, United States - 3A20A | ecosystem: Environmental > Terrestrial > Nest > Insects nest > Nest dump... | reverse complement strand
TCGTCCGATGCGCTGACGAAGACCAGGTGCAGCGGCGTCGCGCTGGCGACGCCTTCGTCCACCTGCACCAGCACGCCCTCGTCGGCGAGCGCGGCGTTGAGCTGGGCGAAGACTTCCTCGGCGCGGTCGAAGCGGCGGGCGAGGAAGCGCACCGCTTCCGGCTCGTCGCGGCGTACGGCCGACAGCGTGCGCACCTGTACGCCGGCGTCCAGCCCGGACAGGTCGCTGTGCGTCGGGTTGGGACGGCCGTTGACGAACACCAGGCGCGGGGCCGGGATGTCGGCCAGCAGCGCGGCGTCGATGGCCGGCGCCTGCAGCGGCGCGGCGCTGAAACTGCGGCGTTCGAGCTGGCGCAGCGAGGTGTACTTCCAGGCCTCGCTGCGCGCGGCGGGCAGGCCGGGGCGCAGCGCGGCATCGAGCACTTCGCGGCGCTCGTCGCTGCCGCAGAAGGCGGCAGCCAGCGATTGCAGGAGCGGGCTCATTACTTGGCCGCCTCGCGCACCACGCGGTCCTTCAGGAAGTCGTAGCCGTGCGCTTCCAGTTCCAGCGCCAGCTCCGGGCCGCCGGTCTTGACGATGCGGCCGTCGGCCAGCACGTGCACCACGTCCGGCTTGATGTAGTCGAGCAGGCGCTGGTAGTGGGTGATGACAAGGAACGAACGTTCCGGCGAGCGCAGCGCGTTGACGCCGTCGGCCACGCTCTTGAGCGCGTCGATGTCCAGGCCCGAATCGGTTTCGTCGAGGATCGCCAGCTTCGGCTCCAGCACCGCCAGCTGGAAGATCTCGTTGCGCTTCTTCTCGCCGCCGGAGAAGCCCTCGTTGACGCCGCGGTGCAGCAGCTCGTCCTTCAGGTGCAGCACGGCCAGCTTCTGCCGCACCAGCTTGAGGAACTGCATCGAGTCCAGCTCGGGCTCGCCGCGCGTCTTGCGCTGCGCGTTGAGCGCGGCGCGCAGGAAGTAGGTGTTGTTCACGCCCGGGATTTCCACCGGGTACTGGAATGCCAGGAACAGGCCCGCGGCGGCGCGCGCTTCCGGCTCCAGCTCCAGCAGGTCGCCGCCTTCGAACTGCACGCTGCCGCCGGTGACGTCATAGCCGTCGCGGCCGGACAGCACGTTGCCCAGGGTGGACTTGCCGGCGCCGTTCGGGCCCATGATGGCGTGGACTTCGCCGGGCTTCACGTCCAGCGACAGGCCCTTGAGGATTTCCTTGCCGGCGATGCTGGCGTGGAGGTTTTCGATCTTCAGCATGAGGGTACGGTCTTCGATTTGAATATGGAGCGGGGCGATCAGAGTTCGCCTTCGGCGCGATCGATGAAGGTGGCGCGCAGCCAGCGGGTGCGCTGCCGGGTCAGGTCGGCCTTGTTGGCCGAATACAGCATCGGGTACATCGAGCCATACAGGATGCGTGGATCCTCGTCCCTGCCGACCGGGTAGCGCGCTGCGATGTCGGCATCGCGCAGCTGGATCCACAGGCGTTGCGCTTTGCGCAGGTTCTCGATGGCGACCGGGTGGCCCTGCAACCGCTGCATCACCTGCCGGTACACGGTGTTGAGCTCGGCATCGGCGGCATCGGAGTCCTTGCCCGCGCACTCGTTCATTTCCGGCTGGGTGCGGGCACGGTCGCAGGCCTGGTCGAGCGGCGCGGCCAGGGCCAGGGCTGGCAGCAGCGCCAGCAGGAGTACGGGCAGGCGGCTCATCCCACCGAGCCTTCCAGCGACACTTCCAGCAGCTTCTTGGCTTCCACCGCGAATTCCATCGGCAGCTCCTTGAACACCTGCTTGCAGAAGCCGTCGACGATCATCGACACCGCGTTCTCCTGGTCGATGCCGCGCGAGCGGCAATAGAACATCTGGTCGTCGGAAATCTTGGACGTGGTGGCCTCGTGCTCGACGGTGGCGCTGGGGTTCTTCACCTCGATGTAGGGGAAGGTGTGGGCGCCGCACTTCTTGCCGATCAGCAGCGAGTCGCACTGGGTGTAGTTGCGCGCGCCGTCGGCGCCGGAAGCGACCTTGACCAGGCCGCGGTAGGTGTTCTGGCCGCGGCCGGCGCTGATGCCCTTGGAGACGATCTTGCTCTTGGTGCGCTTGCCGACGTGGATCATCTTGGTGCCGGTGTCGGCCTGCTGGCGGTGGTGGGTGAGCGCCACCGAGTGGAATTCGCCCACCGAGTCTTCGCCCAGCAGCACGCAGGACGGGTACTTCCAGGTGATGGCCGAACCGGTCTCCACCTGCGTCCAGGTCACCTTGGAGCGCGCGCCGCGGCATTCGGCGCGCTTGGTGACGAAGTTGTAGATGCCGCCGACGCCGTTTTCGTCGCCCGGGTACCAGTTCTGCACTGTGGAGTACTTGATCTCGGCACCTTCCAGCGCCACCAGCTCGACCACCGCGGCGTGCAGCTGGTTTTCGTCGCGCATCGGCGCGGTGCAGCCTTCCAGGTAGGAGACGTGGCCGCGATCCTCGCAGATGATCAGGGTGCGCTCGAACTGGCCGGTGTTGTTGGCGTTGATGCGGAAATAGGTGCTCAGTTCCATCGGGCAGCGCACGCCCTTGGGCACGAACACGAAGCTGCCGTCGGAGAACACCGCCGAGTTGAGCGCGGCGAAGTAGTTGTCGCCCACCGGCACCACCGAGCCCAGGTACTGGCGGACCAGGTCGGGGTATTCGCGGATGGCCTCTGAGATCGAGCAGAAGATCACGCCCTTGTCGGCCAGTTCCTTGCGGAAGGTGGTGCCGACCGAGACCGAGTCGAACACCGCGTCGACCGCCACGCCGGCCAGCTTGGCGCGCTCGTGCAGCGGCACGCCGAGCTTGTCGTAGGTGTCCAGCAGTTCTTTGGGCACTTCGTCCAGCGACTTGTACTTCGGGCCCTTGGGCGCGGAGTAATAGCTCAGCGCCTGCAGGTCGATCGGGCCGATCTGCAGCTTGGCCCAGTCCGGCTGGCGCATGGTCAGGAAGTGGCGGTAGGCGTCCAGGCGCCACTGCGTCATCCATTCCGGCTCTTCCTTCTTGGCCGAAAGCGCGCGGATGATGTCCTCGTCCAGGCCCGGCGGGAACGAATCGGATTCGATGTCGGTGACGAAGCCGGCCTCGTACTTGCGGCCCAGCTGTTCGTGGATCTGGCGGTTGGGGGTGTCGGCGCTGCCGACGTTTTCGATGGTTTCGGTGGCCATGAGGCTGCCTACGGAATTCAGGAAACGATGCTGACGTCGATGCGGCGACGGTCGGCAAGTGGGAGGGGGTGCAGCATCTGCGCCAGGGTCACGCCGCGCAGGGCGTCGGCGACCACGTCGTTGATCAGCCGCCAGTTGGAGCGCACGCCGCACTGGCTGGCGATGCCGCACTGGCTCTGGCCCTGGCTGCATTCGGTGATCGCCAGCGGGCCTTCCATCGCCTCGACGATCTCGATCAGGCTGATCTCGCTGGCCGGGCGGGTCAGGCGGTAGCCGCCGCGCACGCCACGCAGGCCCTCGACTAGCCCGGCCTGGGCCAGCGGCTTGAGCAGCTTGCTGACGGTCGGCGGTTCCAGCCCGGCGGCCTCGGCCAGTTCGGTCGCGCTCAACACCTCGTCCGGCCGCGTGGCGAGCACGGTCATGACGACGCTGGCGTAGTCGGTGAGCTTGGTGACGCGGAGCATGGGGGAGGCGGGAAATCAATGTGGACCGAAATTGTACGCTTTTGTGCGCGGCGCCTCAAACCCGGCCCATGGCGGGTCATCGATGCAGTTCAGGCTTGGGAAGCCCGCGCGACTGCGCGAGAATCCCCCTTCCCACCGTTTCCCGGCCATGTACATGCCCAAGAAGATCCAGGCGCGCAAATCCTCCATCCACGGCAATGGCGTGTTCGCGCTGGCGGCCATCGCCAAGGGCGAGCGCATCATCGAGTACAAGGGCCTGCGCCGGACCCACGCCGAGGTGGACGCCGACGACGCGGGGGATGTGGAAAGCGGCCACACCTTCCTGTTCACGCTGAACGACGACTACGTCATCGACGCCAACCACAAGGGCAACGACGCGCGCTGGATCAACCACAGCTGCGACCCGAACTGCGAGGCGCTGATCGAGGAAGCCGAAGGCGACGACCGCACCGCCGACAAGGTGTTCATCGAGGCGATCCGCGACATCCGGCCGGGCGAGGAACTGACCTACAACTACGGCATCACCCTGGCCGAGCGGCATACCCCGCGCCTGAAGAAGATCTGGGAGTGCCGCTGCGGCTCGCCCAGGTGCACCGGCACCATGCTGCAGCCCAAGCGCTGATCTGAAGCGGGGAAGTGGGAAAGGGGGAAGTGGGAAGGGAGTGGTCTGCGGGCATCCTGCTCAATGCAGCCCTGCTTCCCACTGCCCACTTCCCGCTCTGGCCTCAATTTCCCAGCAGTCCCTGCGGCACCAGCCTGCCCAGGTCCTGGTTGAAATCCACCGCGATGCGACCGTTCTCGATGCCCACCGACTTCACCTGCAGCGCGCCCATCACGTTGGCGATGGCCGGCTCGATGCGGTAGATCGGCTCGCGGCGCGCATAGTCGGCCAGCCAGGTGTTGAGCAGACCGCGGGTGCCCGAGTCGAGTTCGGCGCCGGCCACCGCCGGGCGGAAGGTATCGATGGTGGGCTGTTCCAGGTGGAAGCCGCGCGTGGCCGCGTCGTAGCGCAGGCCGCTGCTGAGCTGCACGTTGCCTACCGGCATCGGCGCGCCACCGGCGGCGGCCATGGCCAGGTCGAACTGCAGGTTCAGGCGGCTGCCGGCCGGCAGCGTCAGCCGCGGCTGGCTGACCGTCAGCGCGAGCAGCCCGCCCAGCGCCTTCTGCGAGCGCGGAAAGCTGCCGTCCAGGTACTGCTGCACGTCGGCCGCATCGACCATGAGCCTGTGGCCGCTGACCTGCGGCGAGGCGTGGGCGCTGCCCGCCATGAGCACGCAGGCGACGGCAGGCAACAGCAGGGAGCGGAGGTTCATTCGTATCGGCCCGGGAAGAGTGCGGTGGAAGCAACGCACGATACCCGGAAACGGTGAATGGCCGGTTAGCGGAATGGCGTCGCCGCCGCGCTCACTGCGCGTCGCGCAGCGTCTGCAGTTTCGCGATCAGGCCGTCGAGCTCGGGCTGCAGCGCGGCCAGCGGGTGGCCGTCCTCGCGCGCCGCCGCGGCCAGGGTCTCCAGCAGGCCGGTGGCGACCACGACGCTGGCGTCCTCGTTGCAGGACAGGCGCCGCTGTCGCTGCGCGCCTTCCAGCTCGCGCATCCAGTTGCGCGGGCTGCGCTGTTCGAATTCGATGGTGCAACGGCCGCTGCACTGCAGGCCATCGGCTTCGATGGGCGTGACGGTGATGCGGTAACGGTGCTTGCTGCTGGACATGGCGTGGGGTACGACTGTGGTTTGGCGACCACCATAGGCCCGCGGCGCGGCCGGGGCGAGGCGCCACCCCATGACGCTGTGTTCCAGTGCCCGATGCCCCCTGTCGCATCCGCCACCTCTCTCGCGACGGGCCGGGTGCCGCCGCGTGCAACGCTGCGTGCCGCCGTCACGATGCCCGTGCGGACCGGGTGCCGGCCGCCGCGGAGGGGCGTCGTCGGCGCGATTCCAGCGGCCGTCGTCCCGCCGACGATGGACGCCACCGGCTTGGACGCAAAAAAAACGGGACGGCAGCGCCGTCCCGTTTTTCGCCGAAGGGCGCGCGGATCAGACCGCGGCGTCCTTGAGCTTCTTGAGCGGGCGCACCTTGATCTTGGTGGAAGCCGGCTTGGCGGCGAACCACTGCTCTTCCTTGGTGAACGGGTTGATGCCCTTGCGCTTCGGCTTGGCCGGCACGTTCACGGTGGTGATCTTCAGCAGGCCCGGCAGGGTGAAGTGGCCGGCGCCCTTCTTGTTGATCGATGCGGCCACGGCACCTTCCAGCGCGGCCAGGACGGAGCGGACATCCTTGGCGGCGACGCTGGTCGCCTCGGCCAGGTGTGCAACCAGACCCGACTTGGTCAGGGCTTCCTTGATCGGCTTGGGAGCGGCCGGCTTGGCGGCTGCCTTCGTAGCGACTTTCTTCGCTGCCTTCTCCGGGGCAGCCTTCTTAGCGGTCTTTGCCATGATTTCCTGTTCCGTGAACGGTTGGTTGTTGGTCGTGCCGACCCCGTCGGCAAGCGAAATGTAGGGCATGCGCGGTGCATCGCCAATAGGGCAGGGCACAAAAACCCCATAAAAATTGCATCCAACCGGCTTCCTCCAGCGGCATGAGGCGGTAGCTGCGGGAAATCAGGCGGGAAATGCAGGGGGCTGGCGCGCGCACCGTGGTTGCCCGGCGCCGGCGCCGGCCATGTCCGGGGAGCGCCTGCCGCGCGCGATGCCGCTGCGGCGCACAAGGCGCTAACGAACGCTGCCTTAGGCTGGAGCGACCTTCCACGCACGCACAGGAGACATGCCATGGGTATTTCACGCCACGCCACCGCGCACTGGGAGGGCGACCTCAAGAGCGGGCAGGGGCGGTTGAGCACGCCGCAGAGCGGGCTGATGGAGAACACGCGCTACGCCTTCTCCAGCCGCTTCGGCGACGAGAAGGGCACCAACCCGGAAGAACTGATCGCCGCCGCGCATGCCGGCTGCTTCACCATGGCGCTGTCGGCGAAGCTGGGCGAGGCCGGCTTCCCGCCGCGTTCGCTCGACACCCGCGCCGATGTCGACCTGTCGATGGACGGCGGCCCGCAGCTGTCGCAGATCCGCCTGAAGGTGAAGGCGGTGGTGCCGGGCATGGACGAGGTGAAGTTCCGCGCGGTGGCCGAAGACGCCAAGCAGAACTGCCCCGTGTCCAAGGCGCTGAGCGCGGTGCCGATCAGCCTGGAAACCGAGTTTTCCGCCTGAGCCCGCGGCCGGGGCGGCGGCCGCGCCGCTCCGGTGTTCCGGTTCAGGGGCGTTTCACGCGCCGCGCCGGAGCATCCGTCCATCCCATCCGCCGGTACGGCCGCCATGTCCCGATCGTTGCCTCTTGCAGGTGTCCTGGTCCTCGGTTGCCTGCTGGCGTTCCCCGCCACCGCGCAGCGATACGACGACGGCCGCTATCGCCCATCGCCCACCAGCGGCGACTGGCGCCAGGACGATGGCCGCTACTACGACGGCGACAACGGCCCGGTCTACGACTATGCCCGGGTGGTACGGGTGGACCCGATCATCGTCGATGGCGGTGGCCGCCAGGGCCGCTGCTACGAGCGCGCCGATGGCGATTACGTATACGGACCGGATGGCTACCGGCGCGATGAGCGCGATTACCGCGACGACCCTTACGCCGGCGGCTACCGCCAGGGCAGCGATGGCGGGCGCCAGGTCGCCACGGTGATCGGTGGCCTGGCCGGCGCCATCATCGGCAGCCGCATCGGCGGCGGCGATGGCCGCTACCTGGGCACCGCGATCGGCACCGTCGCCGGCGGCGCCGCGGGGCGCGCGATCTACGATGCGAACAACCGCCCGGTCTACCGGCGTTCGGACGTACGCGTCTGCGAGCCCGGGCGCGATGGTTACGGCCGCGATGGCTATGGTTACGAAAGCGAGCGCGTGGACGGCTACGACGTCACCTACGAGTACGGCGGCCGCGAATACCACACGCGCCGCGACTACCACCCGGGCGAACGCATCCGGGTGCGGGTGGACGTCAGCGCCGACTGATCCCGCGCGGCGCCGGGTCGCCGTCGAGCGCCGGCATCGGCGCAGGCCGCTCCCGGTTTCGTTGTCACGCCTGGCCGATGGCGGCATAGTCGCCGTTCACCTTGGCCAGGAGTGTCCCCGCATGCGCCGTACCGCCGCCTGTCTCGCCGTCCTGCTTCCCTGCCTGTATCTGGCGCCAGCCTCGGCCGAGGTGCGGGTACTGCTCGCCGACACCATCCGCACGGGCGATCCCCAGCAGCCCACGGCCAGCGCGCTGGCGTGGGATACGGACGACGGCCGCCTGCTGGCGGTGGGCGAACGCGCGGCGGTGCTGCAGCGTTATCCGCAGGCCAGGCGCATCGACGCCGGCAAGGTCACCGTGGTGCCGGGGTTGATCGACGCGCATGCGCACCTGGTCGGCCTCGGCGACACGCTGGCGCAGGCCGACCTGACCGGCGCGCGCAGCCGCGCCGAGGTGGTGGAACGCCTGCAGGCTTTCGAGAAGACGCTGGCGCCGGGCGAATGGCTGCTGGGCGCGGGCTGGGACCAGAACCGCTGGGACGACACCGCGTTTCCGACCGCGGCCGACCTCGATGCCGCCTTTCCCGAGCGGCCGGTGTACCTGGAGCGCGTCGACGGCCACGCCGGCTGGGTGAACAGCGCCGCGCTGCGCATCGCGGAGAAGGCGGGCAAGCCGCTGTCGGGCGACTGGCAGCCGGAGGGCGGGCGCATCCTGCGCGATGCCGCCGGCAAGCCGACCGGCGTGCTGGTGGATGGCGCCTCGTCGCTGGTGAGGACGCATATCCCGACGCCGGACGAGGCGGTGCGCGAGAAGCGCCTGCAGGCCGCGGTGCAACTGGCGGTCAGCAACGGGCTCACCGGCGTGCACGACATGGGCGTCTCGCGCGGGGACCTGGCGGTGATGAAGCGGCTGGCCGACCAGGGCAGGCTGCCGCTGCGCATCGATGCCTACGCCGATGGCAACCACGGCGCGCTGGACGACCTGTGCGCCAACGGCCTGTACACCCATCCGGGCGGGCGACTGCAGATGCACGGGGTCAAGCTGTTCATGGACGGCGCGCTGGGCAGTCGCGGCGCGGCCCTGCTGGCCGACTACAGCGACGATCCGCACAACCGCGGCCTGCTGATGACCTCGCCGGAGGATTTCGAAGTGGCGGTGCGCAAGGCCGATGGCTGCAAGGTGCAGGTGGCCACGCACGCGATCGGCGACCGCGGCAACCGCATCGTGCTCGATACCTACGAGAAGGTGCTGGGCGCGCACAGGGGCAACGACCACCGCTGGCGCGTGGAGCATGCGCAGGTGGTGGCGCTGGAGGACATCCCGCGTTTCGCCCGGCTCGGCGTGATCGCCTCAATGCAGCCCACCCATGCCACGTCGGACATGGGCTGGGCCGAGCAGCGCGTGGGGCCGGAACGGATCAAGGGCGCCTATGCCTGGCAGCGTTACCTGCACAGCGGCGCGCGCCTGGCGCTGGGTTCGGATTTTCCGGTCGAGCAGGTCGATCCGCGCCTGGGCCTGTACGCGGCGGTGACGCGCCAGGACCGCGATGGCCAGCCGCCGGGCGGCTGGCAGCCGGAGCAGCGCCTGAGCGCGGCCGAAGCGCTGCGCGGCTTCACCAGCGATGCCGCGTACGCCGGACATGACGAGGCCCAGGTCGGTCGCCTGCGCAGCGGCATGCGCGCGGACTTCGTCATTTTCGACCGCGATCCGCTGGACGAAAACGGGGGGCGCCTGGACGAGCTGAAGGTGCTGTCCACCTGGGTCGATGGCGAGCCGGTCTACACCGCCACGCCGCCGGCTGGGCAGGGCTGATGCCCCGGCGCCGCGGAGCCACCGCGCCGCGGCGCTGAACCACGCTGCAATCCTGGCGGCCCATGCTGTGCGCGCCTCCATCGCGTGCTTCCGCACCGGCTTCGGGGCGAACGCCAGGCACTGGCGTGATCGGGAACCGCGTAACGGCGATCTGCAACGAACCGTGCACGCCCGTGTTTCCGTTCAACCGTGAGGTGCGCTGACGTGGCCTGGGCAGACATTCCACCCCATGCGGGCGCGAAAAATCTGCGCAATCCAGGGCCATGATCCGCGTTGAAGGCGAAGTTGCGGAAGAAACAGTGCGCCCGCCGCCGTTTCGTCGACTGTGACGGAATCGGTCCAACGAAAAAGAGGGCGGATTTTGAAATGGAATCCGGGTAAGATGCGCCGCACGCTGCGAAACAAGCACTTTCCAGCACACGCGATGCTTGCGCTTCGACGCCGCTGTCGGTAGTCGAATCCCGTTGCATCGGTAATGAAGTTTGTCTTTCCATAGACATTACGCATTGTTCGTTCACGAGCCGGCACTGTCGGCGCGCCCGCACACCGGGCGCCCCCAGTCATTGCGAATCCGGGTAACGAACACATGCGCAAGCCACTCCCGCTCCACCCCCTGACGTTGTGCGTCCTGGCGACCCTGGCCGCTTCGGCCGGCGCCCAAACCCAGACCAAGGACGAAGGCAGCGACCGCAAGGTCAGCGATCTCGCCACGGTCAGCGTGTCCGCATCGCGCATCGATCGTCCCGACCTGGTGGCGCCGACGCCGACCCTGCCGATCACCGCCGAGGAACTGAAGCTCGATTCGCGCACCAACGTCGGCGCCGCGCTCAACGACCTGCCGCAGTTCCGTGCCACCAGTTCGCCGCAGACCACCGGTTCCAACACCGGCGCCGGCAACGCGCCGGTCGATCTGCGCGGCCTGGGCATCTCGCGCACCCTGGTGCTGCAGGACGGCCGCCGCATTTCCAGCGACAACGACCTCAACACGATTCCCTCGATCGTCGTCAAAAGCGTCGACGTGGTGACCGGCGGCGCTTCCGCGGCGTGGGGATCAGGCGCGGTGGGCGGCGTGGTCAACATCAGCCTGGACCATGACTTCGTCGGCTTCAAGGCCGGCGCGCAGGCCGGGCAGTCCACCTACGACGACGGCAAGGAGAAACGCTTCGAGGCCGCCTGGGGCACGGACTTCGCCGATGGGCGCGGCCACTTCCTGGTCGGCGGCGAGTTCCTGGACAACGACGGCATCGTGCCGCGCAGTTCGCGCAGCCGCGCCGGCCGCTGGTCGACGCTGTCCATCGGCAACGGCCAGTACCAGCTGATGCCCGATGTCGGTTTCTCCGATGCCGGCTATGGCGGCCTGATCCTGTCCGGCGTGCTCAAGGGCAAGGCGTTCAATCCGGACGGTTCGCTGCGCGACTTCCAGTACGGCCGCGTGGTCGGCGCGCTGATGAGCGGTGGCGAGGGCCCGTCCAACGACGATTACAGCCCGCTCAGCGCGCCGCAGAAGCGCTACGCGGTGCTGGCCAGCGGCCGCTACGACCTGAACGACGACGTGCGCCTGACCGCCGAAGTGCGCCATTCGCGGATGTACAACAACTACATCTGGTTCGGCGACCACAACCGCAACAACCTGGACATCGGCATCGACAATGCCTTCCTGCCGCAGCAGGTACGCGAGGCGATGGAGCAGGCCGGGGAGACCACGCTGCGGATCGGCCGCTTCAACAACGACATCAACTACCCGCACATCGATTTCGAACGGAAGACCACCCAGGCCACGCTGGCGCTGGACGGCTATGCCGGCGACTGGCGCTGGAGCGCCTACTACAGCCATGGCGAGGCGGAGGCCAACTTCGACACGCCGGGGTTCATCCTGCGCGAGGCCTGGGCCAATGCGGTCGATTCGGTGCTCGACCCGGTCACCGGCAAGCCGGTGTGCCGCGTCAGCCTGGCCAACCCGGCGGTGCACTGCGTGCCGATCAACCTGTTCGGCGAGGGCGCGCCCTCGCAGGAAGCCATCGACTACGTGACCGGCACCCCGCAGCAGCGCGCCAAGACCACGCTGGACGTGTTCGGCGCCAGCCTGCGCGGCGAGCCCTGGGAACTGCCGGCGGGCGCGGTCTCGGTGGCGTTCGGCGTGGAAGGGCGGCGCGAGGCGATCGACCAGCGCGTCGGCGAACTGGACGCGGCCAAGGCCTTCCGTTCGTTCAACTTCAGCGCCATGAAGGGCTCGTTCAACGTCAAGGAGGCCTTCGGCGAGGTGCTGGTGCCGCTGGTCAAGGAGGTGCCCGGGCTGAACAACCTGGCGCTGAGCGCGGCCGCGCGCATCTCCGACTACAACACCACCGGTTCGATCTGGTCGTGGAAGCTCGGCTTCACCAATGAGTTTTTCGAGGGTTTCCGCGGCCGCATCGCCCGTTCGCGCGACATCCGCTCGGCCAACCTGGGCGAACTGTTCACCACCACCACGACCGGCTGGAGCTACGTCACCGATCCGACCAACAACCAGACCGTCTACGCGTTGAGCAACGGCGGCGGCAACCCGGGGCTGCGGCCGGAGACCGCCGACACCCTGACCGCCGGCCTGAGCTGGTCGCCGCGCACGGTCGAAGGCCTGGATTTCTCGGTGGACTATTTCAACATCGACATCAAGGACGTGATCACCACGATCGGCCTGCAGGACATCCTCAACCGCTGCGCCGCCGGCAACGCCGAGCTGTGCAGCCGGGTCGAGCGCGACGCCGGCGGCAACATCACCCGCATCGTCTCCACCTACACCAACCTGTCGCAGTACAAGACCGACGGCGTCGACCTGGAAGCCTCCTACCGCCGCGACGCCCGCCTGTTCGGCGTGCCCGGGCGGCTGCGCCTGCGCACCCTGGCCACCTGGGTCAACAGCCTGAGCACCGACGATGGCGTCAAGCGCATGGAGTACGTCGGTTCGCAGGGCTATGCGTTCGGCCTGGGCGTGCCGAAGTGGCGCGCGGTGTCCAGCATCGCCTTCGACAGCGACGTGTTCTCGGTCAACGCGCGCGCCCGCTACCTGTCCGCCGGCGACTACGACCGCAACCAGAACATCGTCAACAACCGCATCGGCAGCTACGTCTACTACGACGTGGGCGGCGCCTACCGGCTGGGCGGCGAGGGCAGGGTGGAGCTGTACGCCAGCGCCAACAACGTCTTCAACAAGAAGGCGCCCATCGCCGCGACGTTCTCGCCCTACTACGACGTCATGGGCGCCTACTACACCGCCGGCGTGCGGGTGAAGTTCTGAGCGGCCGCGCCGCCAACCGACGAGGAGCACACATGCATCATGCAATCCGTACCCTGCTGGCCGCGGCATTGGCCGTCGCCGGCACCGCGGCGGCAGCGGTCCCGGTGCCGCCGGCGATCCATGCCGACGGCGTGCCGGCCATTCCCGAGGCGACGGCCGAGGCCAGCGCCCGCTACCTGGAATTCCGCCGCGCCGCCTTCCTCGGCTGGGACCCGCAGACCCGCTCGGTGCTGATGAAGACCCGCTTCGGCGGCACCGACCAGCTGCACAGCGTGCGCTCGCCCGGCGCCGCGCGCACCCAGCTCAGCTTCGAGGCCGAACCGGTACCCTTCGCCAGCCACGCGCCGGGCGACAGCGGCCACCTGGTGGTGCAGAAGGACGTGGGCGGCAACGAGTTCTTCCAGTTGTACCTGCTGAAGGAGGGACGCCTGGAACTGCTGACCGACGGCAGCTCGCGCAACTGGTTCGGCAACTGGAGCCGCGATGGCCGCCTGCTCGGTTACGCCTCCTCGCGGCGCAACGGCGCGGACATGGACCTCTACGTGCTGGACCCGTCCCGGCCCGGCAGCGACCGCATGGTCGCGCAGGTCAGCGGCGGTGGCTGGAACATCTCCGACTTCTCGCCCGACGGCAGCCGCGCCCTGGCCATCAACCGGCTTTCCATCAACCACGCGGTGCTGGCCGAGATCGACCTGCGCAAGGGCGGGATGAAGGTGCTGACCCCGGCGCGCGGGCAGGCGTCCTACGCCGATGCGCACTACGCCCGCGACGGCCGGATCTGGGTGCTGTCCAACCGCGATTCGGATTTCGTCCGGCTGGGCAAGCTGGATCCGCGCAGCGGCGCGTTCACCGCGGTGAGCCGCGAGCCGCGCTGGGACGTGACCGACTACGCGGTGTCCGACGACGAGCAGGTGCTGGTCTACGCGATCAACGACGCCGGCGTGTCGCGGCTGCGGGTAGGCGATGGCGATGGCGGCAACCTGCGGCCGGTCGACGGCCTGCCGGAGGGCGTGCTGGACTGGAGCATCGGCCGGCTGCTGCAGATCGCGCCGTGGGGCGAGATCGGCCTGAGCCTGTCCTCGGCCCGGGTACCGGGCGATGTGTATTCGATCGAGCCGAAGACGCTGGCGGTGAAGCGCTGGACCTGGAGCGAGGCCGGCGGCCTGGACCTGGAGCGCAACCGCGAGCCGGAACTCGTGGAGGTGGCCAGTTTCGACGGCGAGAAGGTGTCCGGCTTCCTGTACCGCCCCGATCCGGCCCGCTTCCCCGGCAGGCGGCCGCTGATCATGGACATCCACGGCGGCCCGGAAGGGCAGAGCCGGCCGGGTTTCCTCGGCGCCGACAACTACCTGGTCAACGAACTGGGCGTGGCCCTGTTCCTGCCCAACGTGCGGGGTTCCTCGGGCTACGGCACCCGCTTCCTGGACCTGGACAACGGGCCGTGGAAGCGCGAGGACTCGGTCAGGGACGTGGGCGCGTTCATCGACGCGCTGGCGGCCGACCCGGCGCTGGATGCGGCGCGGTTCGCGGTCTACGGTTTCAGCTACGGCGGCTACATGTGCTACGCCTCGGCGGTGCACTACAGCGACCGCCTGCGCTCGGCCAGCTGCGCCGTCGCCATTTCCGATTTCGTCACCTTCCTGGAGAACACCCAGGCCTACCGGCGCGACCTGCGGCGGGTGGAGTACGGCGACGAACGCGATCCGGCCCAGCGCGCCCGCCTGGCGGAGATATCGCCGCTGCGCAACGTCGGGAAGATCCGCATCCCGCTGATGGTCGCCGCCGGCGGCAACGATCCGCGGGTGCCGGCCTCCGAGGCCGAGCAGATCGTCAGGGCGCTGCGCGGGCAGGGCGGCGAGGCCTGGCACGTGCTGGCGCGCAACGAAGGCCATGGCTTCCACAAGCGCGAGAACCGCGATTACATCTTCTGGGCCGGGATCGAGTTCTGGAAGAAGACCCTGCTCGGCCAGGCGGACTGACGGACGGAGTGGATGGGGCGCCGGCGATGGCCGGCGCCGCCGCTTCAGCGGTCGTCGTGCAGCTCGCCGCCGGGCAGGAATACCCAGGTGCGGGTGACCTGCAGGATGTCGATGTCGTCGCTGGTGCGGGGCAGGGGCGGGAACGGCTGCGCCAGCTCCACCACCCGCAGCGCGGCGGCGTCCAGCAGCGGCGTGCCGCTGCTGCGCAGGATGCGGCTGCTCTCCACGCTGCCGTCGCGGCGCACGCCCACGGTGATCACCACCTGGCCGCCGAGGCGGCGCTGGCGCGCTTCGTCGGGGTAGTTCAGGTTGCCCACGCGCTCGGCGCGGTCCACCCAGGCGCGCAGGTAGTTCGCATAGGCGTATTCGCGGGTGCTGGCCGAGACGAACTTGCGGTTCGGGCGTCTGGCGTACTGCTCCGAGCGCAGGTGCACCTCGGCGGCCAGCCGCGCCATCTCCGCGTCGCGCTGCTCGCGCGCGGTCATCGGCGCGTCCAGGTCGGGGCGTTCGGGCAGAGGCCGCGGCTGCGCCTCGGCAACGGCCTGCTCGCCGCGCGTGCTGCTGACCACGCGCGCCTGCGGCGGCGGGGGCAGCGCCGCCGCCTGGCGCTGCATCGGCACCGGCGCCAGGCCGGCGCCGGGCTGCGGCACGATGCCGGCCTGGCTGTCGCGCGGGCGCTGCGGCCGGTCGTGGTCGCCGCCGCCCTGCTGGTTGGCCTGGGCCAGGAAATCGGCCTGCTTCGGGGTCAGCGGCGTGCTGGTCTGGCTGAAGATCACGTCCAGCGTCGGCACCAGCGGCGCGTTGCCGCCCACCGCGAACCCCACGCCCAGGATCAGCAGGCCGTGCACCAGCAGCGACAGCGTCAGCGTGGCGCCCAGCCGCTGCTGCTCGGTGACGCGCGCCGGCGGCGGCAGGGCATCGGCGGGGGCGCTCATCGCGGCAGGCCGGCCTCGAGCGCGTCGAACAACTGGCCGGCGATGTTCAGCCCGAACTGGGCGTCGAGCTCGCGGGCGCAGGTCGGGCTGGTGACGTTGACCTCGGTGAGGTAGTCGCCGATCACGTCCAGGCCGACGAAGCGCATGCCGCGCCGCTTCATTTCCGGGCCGACCTGGGCGGCGATCCAGCGGTCGCGCTCGCTCAGCGGGCGGCCCTCGCCGCGGCCGCCGGCGGCGAGGTTGCCGCGGAACTCGTCGCCCTGCGGGATGCGCGCCAGGCAGTAGTCCACCGGCTCGCCGTCGATCAGCAGGATGCGCTTGTCGCCGGCGCTGATGTCCGGGATGAAGCGCTGCGCCAGCGCCAGCCGGCGGCCGCCGTCGGTGAGCGTCTCCAGGATGACGTTGAGGTTGGGGTCGCCGCTGCCGCTGCGGAAGATCGAACGCCCGCCCATGCCGTCCAGCGGCTTGAGCACCACCTGGCCGTGCTCGAGGGCGAAGGCCTTGAGCGCGGCGGCGCCGCGGCTGACCAGGGTCGGCGGGCAGCACTGCGGGAACAGCAGCGCGGCCAGCTTCTCGTTGTAGTCGCGCAGCCCCTGCGGGTCGTTGACCACGCAGGCGCCGGCGGCCTGGGCCACCGACAGCACCTGGGTGTCGTAGAGGAACTCGCTGTCGAACGGCGGGTCCTTGCGCATCAGCACGATCTGGCCCGGGCCGAACGCGGTGCGCGCGTAGCTGCCCAGGGTGAACCAGCCGGCCGGGTCGTCGCGCACCTGCAGCGGCGCGGTCTCGGCCACGGCGGTGCCGCCCTCCAGCGCCAGCCCGCCGGGGCGCACGTAGTGCAGGCGGTGGCCGCGCCGCTGGGCTTCCAGCAGCATGGCGAAGGTGGTGTCCTTGGCGATCTTGATTTGGGCGATGGGGTCCATCACCACGATGACGTCCAGCATGATCCACGGCCGTTCGGGTCAGGCGGCGATGGTAGCGTCCCGGCGCGACGGGCGCCCAGCGCCATGCGCGGTCCGGTGCGTTGCGTGGCTGAATGGCCCTGCGCAGCGACTGCGATGGCGTTCACACTGCGCGCGGCGCCAGCCCCGCGACGACGTCGGCCCTTGACAGTTCGCGGCCGGGCTGGGATATAGACCGCTTTCGCAGCAGCGCCACGTTCAGATGGCGCGCTGCGCGCCCGGGGAAATCGCAATGGTTGAAAACATGGCTGCGGGTGGGGAACTCGCAGGGCTGAAGGTGATGGTCATCGACGATTCGAAGACCATCCGGCGTACCGCCGAGACACTGCTCAAGCGTGAAGGCTGCGAGGTCGTGACCGCGACCGACGGCTTCGAGGCACTGGCCAAGATCGCCGACCAGCAGCCGCAGATCATCTTCGTGGACATCATGATGCCGCGGCTGGACGGCTACCAGACCTGCGCGCTGATCAAGGGCAACCAGCTCTTCAAGTCCACGCCGGTGATCATGCTGTCCTCCAAGGACGGCCTGTTCGACAAGGCGCGCGGGCGCATCGTCGGCTCCGAGCAGTACCTGACCAAGCCATTCACTCGCGAAGAACTGCTGGGCGCCATCCGCACATACGTCAACGCCTGACCAGGGGGTAAGGCACATGGCTCGAATCCTGTTGATCGAGGACTCACCGACCGACCGGGCGGTGTTCACGCAATGGCTGGAAAAGGCCGGCCACGAGGTGCTCGCCACCGACAACGCCGAAGACGGCCTGCAGATGGCGCGCAGCCAGGGGCCGCAGCTGGTGCTGATGGACGTGGTGCTGCCCGGCATGAGCGGCTTCCAGGCCACCCGCGCGCTGTCGCGCGACGAGGCCACCCGCGGCATTCCGGTGCTGATCGTCAGTACCAAGAGCATGGAGACCGACATGGCCTGGGGCATGCGCCAGGGCGCGTCGGATTATGTGGTGAAGCCGCCGCGCGAGGACGACCTGATCGCGCGGATCAACAAACTGGTGGGTTGATGCGCTCTCCCTTCGACATCCTCGAAGCCTACGAACGGCGCAGCCTTGCGCACGCGGTGCAGCTGCCGGAACGCCACTTCTCCGCCGACGTCTGGCGTGGCGTGGGCTACCGCATCGGCAGCCGGCGCCTGGTGTCCGATTTCCGCGAGGTGGTCGAGATCGTGCCGATGCCGCCGGTCACGCCGGTGCCCGGCGCGCAGCCCTGGCTGCTGGGCGTGGGCAACCTGCGCGGCAACCTGTTTCCGGTGGTGGACCTGAAGTACTTCCTGGAGGGGCAGCGTACCGTCCAGCAGGAAGGCCACCGCGTGCTGATCATGCGCCAGACCGGCGGCGACGTCGCCATCAGCATCGACGAGCTCTACGGGCAGCGCAGTTTCGAGCTGTCCAGGCAGGTCCCGGCCGGCGCCATCGCCCAGGGCCGCTACGCGCATTTCGTCGAACACGCCTTCAACGACGGCGACCACGACTGGGGCGTGTTCTCGCTGTCCCTGCTGTCGCGCACGCCTGAATTCCGGCAGGCCGCCGCCTGAGCGCGGGCCTGCCTTTCCGCATTGGATACCGAGGTCGAAACATGAGTACTGCTCCGGACGCCGCCAAGGCCCGCAAGCTTGGCAACGTGGGTACCAACTTCTGGCTGGGCCTGCTGGTGCTGTCGATGATCGTGTTCGGCGCCAACACCGGCGTGGCCACCTGGCAGGGCAGCCGCCTGGCCGGCGCCGGCACCGGTGCGGCCGACCTGCAGGTGCTGTCGCAGCAGCTGGCCAACCAGGGCCGCGAGGCGGTGGCGGGCAACCGCGAGGCCTACGCCGCGTTCAAGGACACCCGCGCCAAGGTCGACCGCACGGTGAGCGAACTGAAGGGCCGCTTCGGCGAGGAAGCCGGCGTGGCCGCGCCGCTGCGCCAGCTGGTCGAGACCTGGCAGCCGCTGTCCAGGAGCGCCGAGCAGATCGTGGCCAGCGAGCCGGCGGTGCTGGCGCTGGCCGGCAACGCCGACAGCTTCGTCGGCGCGGTGCCGCAGCTGCAGGCGCAGCTGAACGAAGTGGTGCGCGCGATGACCGCCGGCGGGGCCCAGTCCACGCAGATCTACAACGGCCTGCAGCAGGTGGTGGTGGTGGGCTCCATGGCCCGCCGCGTCACCGAAATCCGCGCCGGCGGCCCCGGCGCCAGCGGTGCCGGCGACGCGCTGGCGCGCGACATGACCGTGTTCACCCAGGTGCTGGAAGGCCTGCGCAACGGCAACGAGGAACTGGGCATCGCCGCGGTGCGCAACCCCAACGCGCAGGTCGCGCTGGAGCAGTCGGCCAACCAGTGGACCAAGATGAAGAAGGACGCCGACGCGATCCTGGCCAGCTCGCGCAACCTGTTCGCCGCGCAGTCCTCGGCCGCGGCGCTGGCCGGCGGCTCGGACCGCATGCTGGACAACAGCCGCAAGCTGTTCGACGCCTTCTCCGCCTTCGGCTCCACCCGCGACACGCGCCTCTTCCCGAACTTCTGGTGGAGCGTGGTGTTCGGCGCGCTGTCGGTGCTGTCGATCATCGGCTTCGTGTGGAGCACGGTGCGCAGCCGCTCGCGCGAGCAGGAACTGCGCTACCAGACCCAGGTGGAATTCAACAGCCGCAACCAGCAGGCGATCATGCGGCTGCTGGACGAAATCAGCTCGCTGGGTGAAGGCGACCTGACGGTGAAGGCCT